>Ga0310810_10004562_pt1 | contig 15348 bp, 9 predicted proteins | sample NCmetagenome_FD_207641 | JGI IMG/M metagenome (GOLD analysis project Ga0310810, IMG submission 207641) | Soil microbial communities from experimental microcosm in Duke University, North Carolina, United States - NC | ecosystem: Engineered > Artificial ecosystem > Soil microcosm > Unclassified ...
TCGCGCCACGTCAATCCACGTCACGCGACCCTTCGTGTACGGGAATTGCTCGGGCAACAGACCACGGTTCGGAACGAACCCCTGACCGGCAATCGGCAGGCGAACGTCGACCGACCGGATGCGGATTTCAAGCATGTCACCTGGTTCGGCGCCGCGGATCGCAATCGGGCCGTTCAGCGTGTGATCGCCGCGACCAGCGCCTTCCACGCCGTCGAAGAGCGCATACAATTCGGCGGGAATTTTGTCCCTCGGTACACCAAGGGCCTCGTACCATCGCGGGTTTCCGGAAGCGGTCTCGAGCCGCACGATGTCGCCAGAATCGATCGTGAGAACTGGCTTCAGCGCCGCATCGAAGAAGTCGCGATGCACGGTCGCGGGTGACGCCTTGAGCTCATGAATCTTGGCCGATCCTTGCGCCCTCGCGATTCCGGGCGGCAACAACAGCGCGAACGCCACGACGTGCGTCAACCGCATACGCCCCTCAGCAGATGGAAAGCGGCGGGAGATCTTTGAATATCTGAATACAGTCCGGGCTTCGTTCACAGCAGGGTGCGGGTGGCATGCCCGCACCCAACTGACGCGTCGATCCAGTCCGCTCGACGAGAGGACTGCTATTTGCCGAACACCCTGGCCGCGGCGTCGGCTGCCTGGGCATCCTCGACGATCGGATGCAGCTCTATATCAATCAGGTCGCCCCAATTGTTCACATGCTCGGCGAGGGCGGTCATATCGTTCGTTTCGAGGACGTGCCAGCCCAGCACCGACCCGGGCACGTGATACCGCGCAAGCTGTTCCACTCCTTTCGGCGGCGGACCGCCGGTTTTCAGGAACTGCTGAAACGCCGCCTTGTAGAGGCCGGGGCGCGTTCGCCATGTAAGCATGAATTTCACGGACATTCTCCTTACTTCACTTGAGGGGCGTCGCAACATGCGACGCGCCACGTCTGTCTATTTCCTCGGCAGGACGCGCCGGACGTCGTCTCCCTCGGCTTTGACCGTCACGGTCTTGCGCAGCGACGCGCCATCGATCGACAGCGTCACCGTGTACTCGCCGGGACTCACCCGCCGCCGCCGCTGTCGCTCGGAGAACGTCACAGCGGATCGATCGCCGCCGCCGCGTCCGCCGCCGCCCGTCTGCACCTGCGTTTGCGTTGCCGCATCGGGCTCGAGATTCCACTGCGCGCCGTGCAGTCCGGCTGTTCCCGGTGCGGTCAGCGTCCGCACCACCTTGCCGGATCCATCCGCAATCGCGAGCGTCACGTCGCCGCGGGAGGTGGCGTCCTTCAGGTAATACCAAATCGTCGCGCCGTAGGGAGGATTCTGTGCGCGAAAGAACAGGTCGCCGTTGATCTCCTCGACCGACGTGCCGTACGTGTAGCGGACGTTGTAGGCGGTGGTCGGCTTGATCGCGAACAGAAAGGCCTTCTCTTTCAGCGCCGATTCGAGCTGCTCGATTGGTCCAACGTCGCCGATCCACATCGACAGGCCGAAGGTGCCGACGACGAGCTCGCGATCGCGCGGGTGAACGACGAGGGACCGGACCGCGGTGTAGGGCATCGTGCTCTTCCAGCGGACCCAGTGCGCACCGGCGTCGATTGAGACGAACAGTCCCGACTCCGTACCGACGTACAGCACCCGCGCGTTATGCGGATCCTCGCGAATCACGTAGGTCGATCCCCATTGCGGCAGATCGCTGGTGATCGACGTCCAGGTCTTTCCGAAATCTGTGGTCTTGAACAGGTAAGGACGGAAATCGTCGTGGTAGTGGAGATCGTACGCGACGTAGGCGGTTCCGGCCGCCACGCGCGACGGTTCGATCTTCGAGACGAACCCTTCCTTGAACGTGGCCGCGGGCAGGGTCGTGTCGACGCGGGTCCAATTCTTGCCGGCATCGCGCGACACGTGAATCGGTCCGTCGTCCGCGCCCGCCCAGAGCACCTGCTCGTCGACCGGCGACTGCGCAAGCGAGAAGAGCGCGCCGTAACTGTGGTAGCCCTGCCCGACCGGCGGATACGGCTTGTCCTGCTGCGCGGTGAGATCGGGACTGATCACCGTACAGCTGTGCGAAACCTCGCCGTTCGCCTGCTTCGCGCCGATCTCGCAGCGGAAGACGTAGTTGGCGCCGACGTAGAGCACGTTCGGATCCGCGGACGACACGATGAACGGCGGCGACCAGTCCCACCGGAACTCGTGCAGCTTCAACTGCGCGGCCATCGCCGGATCCGGCTGCAACTCCGTGCGCATCCAGGTCCGCAGATCGAGGTGGGCGAGGTTGCCGTTGTTTTGCGCGAGGTAGATGACGTTCGGATCGCGCGGGTGCGGGTGGATCGCCATGCCGTCGCCGACCGAGCGCAGCTTGATCCAGTCGTGGTCGGTGACGCCTTCGTTGTCGTAGGTGCGGCTCGGACCGCTCCACGACGCCGTGTCCTGCATGCCGCCGTACACCCAATAGGGATCCTGCATGTCGACATCGATGTCGTAGAACTGCGCCAGCGGCAGAACCACCTGGAACCAGCTGGTCCCGCCGTCGTTCGACACGTCGACGCCGCCGTCGCCGGCGAGCACGAGATGGTCCGCATCGCCGGGATCGATCCACAGCCCGTGCAGGTCGTCGTGGACGTTCTTCGTGTTGTGCTTCGCCCACGTCGCGCCGCCATCGTCGGATCGCCACAGCTCGAGGTCCATGATGTAGAGGCGGCGATCGTTGGTGGGATCCACCTTGATGTGCGTGTAGTAGGTCCGTGACGAGAGCTTCGGGCTGACGCGCTGCCACGACGCGCCGGCGTCGGTCGAGCGAAAAATGCCGCCGGCGTCGCTCGTGCGCCCGCCGCGCCGCGGCTCGCCCGAGAGGATGTACGCGTACAGCAGGCCCGGAGTCCGCTGCGCGACCGCGAGCGTGATCTTGCTGAGCGGCTCGTTCGGCAGCCCCTCGGTCAGGCGCGTCCAGTGCTCGCCCCGATCAATGCTCTTGTAGATGCCGCTGCCCGGGCCAGATTCGCGCATCTCGGCGCCGCCCGACCGCAACCGCTGCCACATCGAGGCATAGAGCACGTTGCCGTCGCGCGGATCGGCCGCGAGATCGATCGCCCCGGTCATGTCGTCGACGAACAGCGTCTTCTTCCACGTCCGGCCGCCGTCCGTCGTCTTGTAGACGCCGCGGTCGGCGTTGGTGCCCCACAGATGTCCCATCGCCGCGACGTGGACGACCTGCGGATCGCGCGCGTCGATCACGATCGCGCCGATCTCCTGCGTCGTCTCGAGCCCGAGGTGCTGCCACGTGCGGCCGCCGTCGCTCGTCTTGTAGACGCCGTAGCCGGGCGCCACCGACTGCCGCGCCGCCGGCTCGCCCGAACCCACCCAGACGATGTTCGGATCGGACGGCGCAATCGCCACCGCTCCGCACGATGCCGCATTCTCCTCGTCGAAGATCTGCGTCATCGTCGTGCCGTTGTTCGTCGTCCGCCACACGCCGCCTTCTGCGGTGCAGGCGTAGAAGGTCTTCGGCTGGGACGGGACGCCCACGACCGACCAGACGCGTCCCGACGGCGCGTTCGGTCCAATCAGCCGAAGTGGAATCGCCGCCAGCATCCCGCGGTCGAGCCGCGGCGGCGCCTGTGCGTGCACACCGATTGCGGCGGCCACGCCGGCCGCCGCAATCGAACCGGATATTCGGGCCGCGATGGTGCGCCGCATGTCAGAACGACAGACGGAAGCCGAGCTGCCCCGACCGCGGCACGTACGCGTTGCTCAGGCTCTGCCTCGTCTGCCCGAAGGTCGAGTTGTTGATGATGGTGACGAACGATCCGAAGTTGTCGTGGTTGAAGAGGTTGAACACTTCGGCCACGAGCGACAGACGCGCCTTGCCGGACAGCTTCACCTGTTCCTGAATCCGCAAGTCGACCTTGTGGAGCGGCGTGCCGAGCAGTGCATTGCGCGGCGCGATCGCGCCGGTCCCAATCACCGACGGCCCGTCGAAGCGATCGAGCAGGCTGGCCGAGATGACGATGGGCGCGCCGAGGTTCAGGCGGTTGGTGCCCGGCTTGCCGTACGGCGTGCCGGACACGGTCGTGGCGTAGCGATTGCCGGATCCGTAGAAGTACGCGCCGCTGATCGACAACCCGAACGGCAGCTGATAGACCGCCCAGGCTCGCAGCGTGTTGCGCTGGAAGTCCGTCGACGTCGCCCATTCGCTGCCGGGCGCGGTGAAGTCGTTGTTGGCGGCGCTGCTCGAGTAGCCGATGGTCCCGTCGTCGTGCATGTAGAACATCACCGTGTGGGTGACGCCGCCCTGGAAGTTGTTCTGCAGCCGGCGCGTGAAGCCGCTCGACAAGGCGAGATAGTCGCGGCGGCCGTTGCTCGTGAAATACGAAATCTGTCCGTACTTGGGATTCGGGCGGCCGAACTTCGGATCGACGTTGTAGCCGGTGGTCGGGTCGTAGAACAGGTTCGGGTCGTGGCTGCGCGTGTCGCGATACCACTTCCAGCCGACGAGATCCGACTCGATGCCCATCACCGAGCTGAGCTGCTTCTGGAACCCGACGCTGTACTGCCACGTGTACGGCATCTTGAAATCCGGCGACAGGATGCGCGTCGTCTGCGGCGGCAGCGGCACCTTGCCGGTCAGAATGTCGTTCGAGGTGACGCCCCGCGTCGGATCGGTGGCAAAGCCAGGCTTGCCGTCGTTGTTGAAGGTCGCGAACGTGAACCGGTTGTACAGCTGCTGGCTGTAGGTGACGTTCGACACCGGCGTCGCGAAGTAGAGGCCGCTGCCGCCCCGCACCACGAAGTCGTTGCCGCTGCCGACGTTGTAGGTGAACCCGCCGCGCGGCGCGAAGTCCTTGTGATCGTAGATGTCCTGGACGAACCCAAAGTCGCCGCTGACATAGCCGTTGTTGATCGGCACCGACCGCTCGACGACCCCCGGAGGCGCCGCGGCGCCCCAGTCATCGTCCCAGCGGATGCCGTAATTGAGCGTGAGCCTCGAGCTCGCGCGCCACACGTCGCCGAACCAGATCGCGTAGGTCGGCCGCGGAACCTCGTAGTTCCACGACGGAACGCCGCCGCTGCCCGGATCCGAGTTCAGATCGAACCGCTGCACGATCGGGTCGAGGCCGGTCAGATCCCAGGCGGTCGGGTTGTTCCACTGGTCGATCGGGAACCGGCGGTTCATCTCCGCCGCCGACGGCAGCGAGAGGAACGTCATCCGGCCGAACGCCGAGTAGTACGCGATCCCGGCGTCCGTGCCCTTGATGAATTCCCCGCCGAACTTCATCTCGTGCTTGTCGCGCGTCCACGTCTCGCTGTAGCGGAATTGGAACATGCGCGTGCCTTCGATGCTCGGATAGTTGAACGGCGCGCCCATCGTCGCGCCGGGAAAGTCGTATTGCGGCTGGCCGAACACGCTGGGCTGCGGCAGCGTCGACGTGCGGAAGCGGTTGTAGCCGACCAGCAGCTGCCCGACCTTGTTGTTGCTGAAAATGTGGGACAACGTGGTGGCGATATTTGCGGAGAAGGGTTCCGAGATGCTCGACAACGACGGATAGGTCTGGCTGCCGAGCGAGAACGGATTCGCCGAATCCCAGTGCGAGCCTCTCACCGACAGCGTGTCGCGCGGCGAGATCTGCCAGTCGCCGCGAACGAGATAGCTGTTCTGCTTCGTCGGACTGGACACCGAATACCCGACGCCGCCGAGCTGCGGCGGCTGCGTGAAAACGGTCGCCGGATTGTTCTCGTGCTCGTAGGTGAAGAAGTAGTGCAGCCGATCCTTCACGATCGGTCCGCCGAGGGCGAAACCGGTCTGCTGGTTGGAGTACGGCAGCACCGTATGCGCGACGGGATCCGCGGCGTTGAACTTGTCGTTGCGGAAGTAGCCGTAGAGCGCGCCCGAGAGATTGTTGGTCCCCGACTTCGAGATCGCCTGCACCTGCACGCCGGTCGATCGGCCCTGCGTGATGTCGAAGTTGCTGGTCACGATCTGGAATTCTGCGATCGCCTCGCGACTGAACCGCGGCTCGCCGGATCCGGAGCTCAACACGTTCTGCTTGATCTGCTGGCCGTCGAGGTTGAGGTTGAACGATTCGTTCTGGCCGATGCCCGGCGAGTTGGTCACGTTGTTGGCCGTCACGCCCTTGACCAGGAGCGACAGCTCGAGCCAGTTGCGGCCCTGCAGCGGCATCGCTTCCATCTGCCGCCGGTCGACGTTGCCGGCGACCTGGGTGGAGCTGAGATCGACGAGCGGTGTCTCGCCGCGCACGGTGAGATTCTCCTCCACCGCGGAGATGCGCATCGTGATCGTGAGCGTAGCGTTCTGCCCGACCAGCAGCTCGAGGCGCGGCACCTCGCTCCGCGCGAAACCGGACATCTCGGTGTCGATTCGATAGGTTCCCGGCGGGAGCGGCGGCAGCTGGTACGCGCCGCGCGCATCACTGACCGTCTCGTACTTGCGGCCGGTCTCGAGGTCGGACGCCACGATGGTGGCGCCGGGGAGCGCGGCTTTCGATTCGTCGACCACCGTGCCCGACACGGTGGCGGTGCTGATCTGCGCCGAGGCGATCGCCGTCGGCAGCAGCAGCGTCGCCACGGCCAGACCGATGAGATGCCAACGCATATGAACCTCCCTGGGCGGAGAAGGATGGGGTGAGAGTGCGCGCTGATTCTACGCCGACTCGCCGCGGCAGGAGTCGCGTTTCTTGGCGCGCGGTTATGAGACGGGGTCGACGAGCGTGAGGGTGAACGGATCGGCTTAGTCGAGCATCGATATTTGGTAGAAGCTGTCGGTCCAGATGCGATCGCGGTGAGTTATCGCCCTCATTCCCGCAGCGCCGCGATCGTGACGCGCGACGGATATTGCACCGACCGATAGACCCGCTGAATCGCCGCCCGGAAATCGCCCGCCGATGCCTTGAAGATGTTCGGCACGAAGGTTTGTGGGTTCCGATCGATCAACGGAAACCACGTGCTCTGCACCTGCACCATGATCCGGTGCGCCTTCTTGAAGCGATAGTTCTGCGTGTGCAGGTCGATGTCGTAGCCGACGACGGCGTTGGCGGGGACCGGCTCGGGGCGCTCGCCGCTCGTCCGATAGCGTCCGCGGAGCACCTCGTTCGAGACCATCAGCTGATAGCCTGACATCTTCACGTCTCCCGGAACGCTCTCCGGATACACGTCGATCAACTTGACGATCCAGTCGCTGTCGGTTCCGGACGTCGATGCGAACAGATGTGCCGTGACGCGTCCGGCGAAGGCGACGTCGCCGGCGAGCGGCTCGGTCTGCCACACCAGCACGTCGGGCCGGCCGTCGAGGAACCGTTGATCTTCGACGAGCCATGTGGTCCAGCCCGAGCCGCCGGGGAGGTACGTCGGCGGGATCGGCGGATGCCGGTACGGCACCGGATGCGCCGGGTCGGAGACGTACTCGTCGGCTGCGTCCGGCGCCGTCTCGACCGGCGGGTCGAACGCGAGGGCGCCATTCGAGGCCATGTACAGGCTGCGTTCGGCCATTCCGGATTTCGGCGGCCACTCGTCCCATTTCCGCCACTGGTTCGCACCTGCCTCGAACGTGACGGCCTTCGGCAGCGCGGTCGTCCCGGCGTCCTTCAGGAAGTGCGCGAACCATGGCGCCTGGATGTTCCGCCGGAAGTCGCGCGACGCGGGCGATCCGAAATCGATCGGTCCCAGCTTGCCGCCGTCGGCGGCGTTCCAGCCGCCGTGGTTCCAGGGGCCGACGACGAGGAAATTCAGGTGGCGCGAGTCGTGCGCCTCGAGCGTTTCGTAGATCTTGTTCGGGCCGTAGAAATCTTCCTGGTCCCACCAGCCCGCGACGTCCAGCGTCGGCACCTGCGGCGCGCCGAGCTGGCGCCACACCGCCTGCTTCTTCCAGAAATCGTCGTAATCGGGGTGCTCGACGAAGTCGTTCCAGGTCGGGAGCGTTCCGTGCACGTACTTCGCGTTGATGTTCGCGAGCGGGCCGAGCGCCTGGTACCACTGGAACGTGTCGTAGCGCTCGAACTCGAACGGCGTCTGCTCCTTGGAGCGCTCCATCCGCGCCGCGTACTCGAAGCCGTAGCTCAGTCGGAATGCGCCGTTGTGGTGGAAGTCGTCGCCGAGCCACATGTCGGCGGGTGAGGCCTGCGGCGAGACGGCTTTGAGGGCCGGATGCGGGCGCACCGCCGCCATGATCGTCAGCCAGCCGTCGTAGGAGACGCCGAGCATGCCGACGCGGCCGTTGTGGCCGGGGACGTGCTTCACCAGCCAGTCGATCGTGTCGTATGCGTCCGTACCTTCGTCGACGCATTTCGCGTCTTTGGCGGCGCAGAGCGGCCGCTGCATGACGAACTGACCTTCGGACTGATACCGGCCCCGGATGTCCGCAAACGCAAAAATGTATCCATCGTCGGCCAGTTCTTTGAACGCGTTGTCGAAGCGTGCCGGCGCGTTCGCGACGCCGTACGGCGTTCTGACGAGCAGAATCGGCAGCGGACCCCGCGCGTCGGTCGGCGTATACAGAGCGACGTGGAGCCTGACTCCGTCGCGGGCGGCGATCATCTCGTCGCGCTGAGCGAATCGGCCGCCGGCGGGCGACTGGCCGGCGGGCCATGCAGCCGCCGCGGCGACGGCGCCCGCCACGATCGAGATTCTCAGGCGCATGCCGGGGCAGTGTAGTGTTAGCGTCTGCCACAGGCAAACGGAATGAGCACGGTCACTGCAGCGTCACGCCGCCCGACCGATATCGATGCCGGACTCGTGCGGGCGATTGGTTTTCGGAGTGCGACGCTCCTGGTGATTACCAACGTGATCGGATCCGCGATCTTCCTGACCCCCGGTATCATGGCGGCCACGCTCCCGTCCGAATCGCTGCTGCTGCTCGCGTGGGTGGCCGGCGGCGCCATCGTCCTATGCGGCGCGCTGACGTACGCAGAGCTCGGGGCCATGTTTCCGCGCTCGGGCGGGATGTACGTGTTCCTCGAGCAGGCCTACGGACCGCTGGTGGCGTTCCTGTTCGGGTGGTCGGCCGTGTTGATCGTGTTGAGCGGCAGCGTCGCGGCCGTTGCGGTGGGGTTCGCGAAGTACTTCAGTTATTTCGTGCCCGCGGCCTCCACCTCGCGCGGCGTGATCTCCATCCCGCTGCCGTGGGGCGCGGCCGTCGTCTCGGCCGGCCAGCTGGTGGCCGCCGCCTCGATTCTGGCGATCGGCGCGGTGAACTACGTCGGCATCCACAGCGGCAACCGGCTTCAGGCCGGTCTGACCATCTTGAAGATCGCCGCGATCGTCGCGCTGCCGGTCGCGGCGATCATCCTGCGCCCGGCGTCGCTGGTTCTGACTCCGGTCGTGCCGGCGGTGCCAGGCGTCGCCTCAGCGTTCGGGGTGGTGATGATTGCGGTCATGTGGGCGTACGAAGGCTGGTACTACCTGCCGTTCTGTGCGGGCGAGGTGATCGATCCGCGCAGGACCGTCCCGCGCGCGCTGGTCGTCGGCGTCGTCTCGCTCATCGCGATTTATCTGGCCGTCAACGTCGCGTACATGCTCGCCCTGCCGCTCGCGGAGATGCGCGGCGTGGAGCGGATCGCCGAGCGCGCGCTGACCGCGCTAGGCGGCCGGTCGGGCGGCCAGTTCGTCGCCGCGACCGTCGTCACCTCTACGCTCGCGTGCAACGCCGCCGCGATCATCGGGACGTCGCGCGTGTGCTACGCGCTGGCCGCCGATGGTCTGTTCGTGCGCGCCGCCGCGGCCGTGCACCCGACCTATCGGACGCCGCACGTGGCCATCGTGATCACGTCGTGCTGGGCCGCGCTCCTGACGCTGACCGGCACCTACGAGCAGCTGTTCACGTGGGTCACCTTCGCGTCGGTGTTGTTCGGCGTGCTTGGCGGCGTGGCCATCTTCCGCCTGCGCGCCGTGCAGCCGAACGCGCCGAGGCCCTACCGCACCTGGGGCTATCCGATCGTGCCGTTCGTATTCGTCGCCGGATTGTGCGCGCTCGTCGTCAACACGGCGCGGGAGAAGCCTGCCGAATCGGCAATTGGCCTCGGCATCGTCGGTCTGGGCGTGCCGGCGTACTGGGCGCTGCGGCGCCGAGGCCGCTGAATCGGCCGCCCACGACGTTGTACGACATTTCGCGATAACGTGGATGGGCCTCAGGTCGGACTGATCACGGAGCCGCATGCGCGCTGGCACCCGCCTCGGGCCGTATGAGATCACCGCGTCGCTCGGCGCTGGTGGAATGGGCGAGGTGTATGCGGCCCGGGACCATCGCCTGGGTCGAGACGTGGCGATCAAGGTCATCGCGTCGCATTCGACCGATGCGCTCAACGCGAAGGAGCGCTTCGAGCGTGAGGCGCGCGCGATCGCCGCCCTGCAGCATCCCAACATCTGTACCATCCACGACGTCGGCGACAGCGGCGGCCAGGCCTTCATCGTGATGGAGCTGCTGCACGGCGAGACGCTGCGGCAGCGTCTGCAGCGAGGTCCGCTCGAACTGGCCACCGTCGTCGACATCGGCATCGCACTCGCCGATGCTCTTGACGTCGCGCACGCCGCCGGCATCGTCCACCGCGATATCAAGCCGGCCAACATCTTCCTCACCGAGCGCGGGCCGAAGATTCTCGACTTCGGATTGGCCACCAGCGATGTCCATTCAGACGACCCGGAGGCCTCGGCGAGAGACACGCGGGCGCTCCTGACTGGATCCGGCGCGGTGGTGGGAACGATGGCCTACATGTCTCCGGAGCAGCTGCGTGGAGAGGTGCTGGACGCTCGCACCGATCTCTTTTCGCTTGGTCTCGTGCTGTATGAGATGGCCGTCGGGAAGCCGGCATTCCCCGGCGCGACCGGCGCGGAGATCGGTGGGGCCATCCTCCACCAGCCGCCTCCCGCGCTGCGGAGCATCCGCCCGGCGGTTCCGGAGTGGTTCGAGCACGTCGTGCTCAAAGCGCTCGAGAAGGATCGGAACCTTCGGTATCAGAGCGCCCGCGACCTCCGCGCCGATCTGCTGCGCCGCGTGCGCGCTGGTGACCAGACCGCGGTTGTCGCACAGACGACAACGCGTCAATCGAGATGGCCGCTCGCCGCGGGCGCAGCGGTCCTGATCGCGACAGCGGCGGCTGCCGCCTGGTGGTTCTTCACGCGCGCCACACCGAAGCTCACCGAGAGCGACACGATTGTGTTGAGCGATTTCACGAATACGACCGGCGATGCGGTGTTCGACGATGCACTCCGCCAGGGGCTGATCGTGCAGCTTCAGCAGTCGCCGTATCTGCAGGTGCTGTCCGATGAGCGCGTTCGCCGCGTGCTCACGATGATGGGCCAGTCGCCCGACGCGAAACTGACTGCGGCGATCGCGCTGCAGGTCTGTCAGCGGACGAACAGTGCCGCGGCAATCGAGGGATCGATTGCCAGTCTCGGCCGTCAGTATGTCCTCGGGCTGCGGGCCACCGATTGTCGATCGGGAGATCTGCTCGACTCGCAACAGTCGCAGGTGGCCGGCAAAGAGGAGGTGCTGGCGGCGCTCAGCGACATCGCCAGGACGTTTCGCAAGCGGGCCGGCGAGTCGCTGGCCACGATCCGGCGGCACGACAAACCGCTGCCGGAAGCCACGACCCGCTCCGTCGAGGCGTTGAAGGCATACGCGACCAGTCAGACACTCCCCTGCAACAGGAGCCTTCCACTGCTCCAGCGCGCCATCGAGCTCGACCCCGACTTCGCGGTGCCCTACGTCAGTCTCGGCACCTGTTACGGCGCGGCCGGACAACGGCAGCGCATGATGGAGAGCGACACGCGAGCGTATGAGTTGCGGGCACGGACCACCGACCCGGAACGGTTCCTCATCGAGCACGCCTACGACCAGGCCGTGACCGGCGACCTCGAGAAAGCGTTTCAATTGACGACCGTCTGGACCCAGACCTATCCGCGCGATTGGTATGCGCATGGTCTCCGCTCCGGGTTCAGTGCGCAGGGCACCGGCAGATACGAAGACGCGATCGAGTCCGCCGAGCGCGCCCTGGCCCTCGAACCTGAATTCGTGTTTCGCCACAGCAACCAGGCCGCGGCCTACATGTTTCAGAACCGCTTCGACAAGGTGAAGGACATGGTCCAGCGCTGGGGCGACCGGCTGGAACCGAAGGCACTCGTGCTCCGCTACTACATCGCATCGCTCGAACGCGACGCCGGCGGCATGGCGCAGTTCATCACCCGGCCGCAGCGCGCCATCCCTCATCTCTCCCGGCACGCGCAGGCGCTCGCGTTGGCCCGGATGGGGCAGATCCAGCGCGCCAGGACGCTCGCCCGGGAAGCGTTCGACGACGCCGAGGGAAGTGGTCTTCACGAGACCGCCGCCATCTACGCATCAGCCGCTGCGACCTGGGAGGCGTTCGTCGGCAACGCGTCCTCGGCCAGACAACGCGCCGTCGCGGCGCTCGGCCTGTCGAACGGGCGCGACGTCACCTATGCCAGCGGCTTCGCGCTGGCGCTCGTCGGCGACGGCGATCGCGCCGAATCACTGGCGAGCGATCTCGAGCGGCGATTTCCGAGGGATACGCAAGTCAGGTTCACCCTCGTGCCGACGCTGCGCGCGCTCGCTGCGATCGGTCGAAAGCAGCCGGCCAAGGCCCTCGACCTGCTGCAAGCCAATGTGCGCTACGAGCTCGCGGTGCCGAACACGGCCTACAACCTGTTCTTTGGCAGTCTGTATCCGGTCTACGTTCGTGCGCAGGCCTACACGTCCAGCGGACAGCATCGACAAGCCGCCGCCGAGTTGCAGAAGATCCTCGACCATCCGGGACTGATGATGGGAGATCCGGCTGGCGCTCGCGCGCGATTGGAGAAAGCGCGGGCCCTCGCGCGGGCCGGAGATCACGCCGGCGCGCGGTCGGCCTACGAGGATTTTCTGGCGTTGTGGAACGAGGCGGATGCCGACGCTCCGATTCTGACGCAGGCCAGGGCTGAGTACGCCGCACTGCGTTGAGAAACCCTGCCGAGAGTGGCGAAGCCCCTGCTACGTGTGCCGCCGTCGGCTAGGCCTGTTGCGCGCCGCGGCGGCCCTCCGATTCAACCGCGGCCCCCGCCTGTTTGCTAATTTCTTCGGTGGCCGCTCAGTAGTCACCGCGCACGCGTCGATGTCATCTGTCGAAGGAAGCTCGGGAAACGTGGGCGCTCCCCGGGCGTGGAGGTAATCCGATGAACTGGGAACATGTCGTCGAGATCCAACAGGTGGTGACCGGCTACTTTCGCGCGCTCGACGAGAAGGACCTCGACGCGGCGCACCTCCGGCGGATTCTCACTGACGATGCCAAAGTGATCCGCCCCAACGGCGCTGCGATGATCGGACCCGAGACGATTGGTCAGAGTCATCGTGAAAGCATGGCGCGCTTCGAAAGCACGCAGCACATCATCACCAGTCACGACGTCGCGGTCGACGGTGGCACAGCGACCGTGCGAGCGAACCTGGTTGCGATCCACATCTGGCCCGGTGCGCGAACGATGTTGACGAAGCCTGAGAGCTACTTTGCCGCCGGTGGCGTTGTCACGGCTCAACTCGTGCGCACGGGTGAAGGCTGGCGAATTTCCGAAATGAGCCACCGCGTCCTCTGGCGCGCCGGAGGTGGCTTTGAGCGCGTCCTGGCGACGGGGGCGCCGAAAGCGGAATAACGATGCGGTCCGCCTCACGAAAGGCGGCGTCAGGCGAACGCCGATGGCGGATACGTGATCACTCGTGTCTAGCTAATCATTTCTTCGGCTGCCCAATTGTCACAAACCGCAGGCCGTCGTAGAGACACGGGAACGGAACGTGGGGATAGTTCTCGTAGGTTTCGTATTTGTACGAAATCGATTCTGTCAGGTTGCGTTTGACCAGCTCTGAGAATCCAATCATCTGCCGGTGAATTGCCTGATCAGGATCGTATTGGTCGTGGAGGGAATTCGCCATGAAGACCCGCCGGTGCGCAAACGAGTCCACCGTTCGAAACGCTCGAGTGCTCAGTTCCAGGAAGTAATCGTTGTTTTCCGCGAACCAGCCGGCGCTGCACCCGACGTACGCATCGAACGCCGTCGGTCTCGCGAGCAGCGCGTAGACAGTGAACAGACCGCTCAAGGACTTCCCTAGCAGAATTCTCGGCTGCGAAGTGCGATAGGTCTTCTCGATGTCGGGGATCAGTTCCTTCTCTAGAAAACCAAGGAATGCTTCGGCGCGCGGCGGGCCTGGATAATCTTTGGCTACCACAGGCATCATGTCGCGGTTTCGATTGGTATTCTCAATCGCAACAATGATCATCTCCGGGGCATTGCGGTCGTTCCGAAGGCGGGTTGTGATTGCGATCATCTCCAGCAGAGACGCCGGCGTGCCGTCCAACAAGTAGAGCACCGGATAGGCGTTGCTGGACGTGTCATAGCTGGTCGGAAGGCGAACGAACACCTTCCGGTCTTCACCCAGGATCGTGGACTTGATCGTCCGCGTGACGCCCAGCGTCGCGCTCACGTCCTGGGCAAATGCCAGTCGTGGAGGTCCGGGGACCAAGAGCATCAGTACAGTCAGAAATCTGAAAACAGGTGACATCGAGGATCTCCGGGGGAAATGCCGGCAACACCCGCAGGGCATGAAAGGGCTCGCGACTCAATGTTCCCCAGCCTCAACGCATTATGCTGGAAGGGATGGCCGATCGCGGTTCGCGCATCGTCTACTCCACCGGCATCGGGCGTATCTGCCCGACGTGCGGCTGGCCCGAGCAGGATTGCCACTGCAGTTCGAAGTTCGCCCGCAGCCAGCCGTTGCCGGGGAAAGTGGTCGCAAAGCTGCGGCTCGAAACCAAGGGACGTGGCGGCAAGACCGTCACGGTCGTTTACGATCTCCCCAACAACGCTGAGTTCCTGAAATCACTCGCGACCGAGCTGAAGAAGGCCTGCGGCACAGGGGGCACGATCGCGGAAGACACCGTCGAAATCCAGGGCGATTATCGCACCCGGATCCGTCAGCTGCTGATGTCCAAGGGGTGGACGGTGAAAGGCTGACTGCGCCGCTCGCCACATAGCTCTCAGCCTCGATCACTGCCGCTTGGTTGCCAGAGTTGGATCGGGTTGCCTTCGGGATCGGCGAGCCTCGCGAAGCGTCCGTTCGGGTACACCTGAGCGTCCACGTCGACCGCGATGTCGCGTGCGCGGAGCTGAGCGACCATCTTGTCGAGGTCGCGGACTCGGAAGTTAATCATCCAGTGGAATCGCTGGTCGCCGAAGTACGACGTGTCGTCCCTGAACGGCTGGAAGGCCGTTGTTCCTGCGCTGGTTCGCCACGGCCGGGAATCGGCATTTGCGAGGGACGCTCGCGACACCGAGAGTGGCCTCGTACCACTCGGCCAGCTTCCTG
>Ga0310810_10004563_pt1 | contig 15346 bp, 12 predicted proteins | sample NCmetagenome_FD_207641 | JGI IMG/M metagenome (GOLD analysis project Ga0310810, IMG submission 207641) | Soil microbial communities from experimental microcosm in Duke University, North Carolina, United States - NC | ecosystem: Engineered > Artificial ecosystem > Soil microcosm > Unclassified ...
AAACCACCCACGCTTCGGGCGATCGCGCCGGCGATCACCTTGCCGGCGTAGCTCTGGTCCGACGCCGCCAGCGAGTAGGCGCCGTCCACGTCGTTCTCGCCCAGCAGCGCGTCCACCTCGCTCAGGAAGGCGGGATTCCCGATCTTCGCCGCGTTCATGTTCACGACGTACTGGATGAGCAGCGCCGTCCCCACCATGGAGGTCAGGACCAGCAGGATGCCGACGACTCCGGTCGCCTTGAAGAGATCCCACAAGCTTTTCTGTTCAATTCCTGCGCCATCGGTGGCGCCCGCGGCGACCGCGAGAGAGCCGAGCATCACGAGCGTGGACAGAACCTGAACCGTTCGGCGACTCATATCATCCTCCAAAAACAATTCCGTCGTCCGAGGTTCACGGGAGAGCAAACGCCGTGCCGAAGAGTTCTCTGCATTTGCCGCGAGATTTGCGCCGTTGCCGACCCATGGGGACTGTCGTTCCCCACGGGACATGAGGCGTTCTGCGCCAGGCGACGGGTTATCGCCGGTAGCCGGCCAGCGCGCCGAGGTACATCGCCAGCACGGTGATGCCCAGCGCCCCTTCCAGGGTCCACACCGGGACGTTGACGATGGTCTTCCCGACAATCTCCCAGACCTCGTCCTCGCTGCCGTAGGGGAGAAGAGTGTAGGTCTGTTTCTCCCCGGCGTTGCACCCGGAGAGGAGCAGGAGGGTCATGGCGGCGCCCAGCATTCTTCTCATAAGGGAATTCTACCCGTTGACACATCCGGTCGCCTCGCGCTGTATTGCTTGTACCCGGGCGCGATGCCCGGTTGAAGGAGCGACGCATGCGACGACTTGTCCTCATCGGCGGGGTCCTGCCGGCCCTCATGGCTTCCCTAGCGCTCGCCGCCGGCGACCCGCCCGAGCCGGCGCCCATCGCGCCGGGCGCCAAAGTCGTCACGCTCTGGCCCAAAGGCTCGCCGATGCTGAAGGACCTGCCCGGCTCCGACAAGCCCGAGGTGGTCTACTCGTCCAAGGGCGACGCGCCCAAGATCCTGCACATCGACAACATCCACAATCCTTCCATCGAGCTGCACCTCGCTCCGGCCGACAAGGCCAACGGCATGGCCGTGATCGTCGCCGCGGGCGGCGGCAACAAGACGCTCTGGGTCGGGCCCGAGGGCGTCGACGTGGCCGCCTGGCTCAACGGGCTCGGCATCCACGCGTTCGTCGAGCGCTACCGGCTCCAGCCGTACGATTCGACCGTGGACGCCGTGGCCGACACGCAGCGCTCCATCCGCATGGTGCGCGCGCACGCGGCCGAGTGGGGCGTGGACCCCAAGCGGGTGGGCATCATGGGCTTCAGCGCCGGCGGGGAGCAGGCGGCGTGGGTGACGCTCAAGTACGATGCCGGCAACCCCAAGGCCGAGGACCCCGTCGAGCGCCAGAGCTGCCGTCCGGACTTCTCGGTGCTGATCTACCCGGGCTGGAAGCGGATGGATTACGACCCCGTGCCGAAGGACGCGCCGCCGACGTGGATCACCTGCGCCGGGATCGACGACGCGTTCCACGCCCGCCAGTCCGTGGAGTTCTACACGGCGCTCTTCAACGCCAAGATCCCCGTCGAGATGCACCTCTACGGCCGCGGCGGCCACGGCGGCAGCATCAGCCCGCGCGGCGGCATGCCCTTCGGCACCTGGCCCACCCGCTTCATCGAGTGGGCGAAGGACCTGAAGCTCATGGAGGCCAAGAAGTAAGCTCGGGCCGTTACGGGGAGATCGTCACGACCCCCTGACGTGCCGACATCCAGAGCTTTCTCGAGGCGAACACGTCGGCCCCGAGAATGCCGGCCGCGCCGATCGACGACAGACGGTCCTCGAGAGCCGGCGGAAGCGTCCCCATCACCAGGCGGTACGGGATCCCTCCCAGAAGCAGCTCGACCTCTCGCAGCTCGGTGTCGTAATCCCCGAACCCGGGGATGACCCCCTTCTCCCGGCCCACGATCTTCCCTCCGTCCGCGAGCCCGGCCTTCAGGAAGGAGATCCTGGAGCCGGTCCTGAGGAGGACCCCCAGCGTCGTCCCGCCCGCCTGGGCCGACAGGATGGGAAGACCGCTCTTGAAGTCGGCGGGGATGACTTTTCCAGAGATCGGAATCGGGGACTCCGCGAGGACCAAGGCTCTCGTCCTGATGTCCAAGACCACCTCGTACTGATTAAGAATGTCCGCGCCGAGGATGCCCGTGGCCTGAGGCCGCAGCTCGGAAATCGAGCCCGACTTCACGTCGAACGAACGTGAACCCAGGACCAGCGGCGAGCGATCCCCGATGCTGGTCGGGCACCCCGTATCGACCAGGAAGCGGTCGACGCCGATCTGAGCGAGGAACCTTCCTTCGACCTGATCGAGGCGGAAGGCGTGCACTCCGCCGCTCGTCCCGCGGGAAGAGCGGCGGGCCCGCATGTTCTCCAGATGGGAGAACTTGCCCCTGCCCGCGAGGTAGTACTCGGTGTACCAGTCCTTGTGCATCGTGGACGTGTAGTACGCCTCCCTCCCATGCTCCATCTGGCTCGCCTCCATCCGAAGGAGCTCGAGGTGCGCCGCGATCTCGGGGGCCGAGATTCCCATCTGCTCGAGGCCGTTCGCACAATCCTTGAGAGCCCGTGCCGCTCCTTCGAAATCCTGACGCTGAGCCAACTCCCCGGCTTTGGCCCTGGCGGCGGCCACGATCAGGCCGATCGCCTGGAGCGCCACCTCCAGATTGACCTTCTGCGCGGCAAACTCCTCTTCCGGCACGATGTCGAGAACAAGAGGAAGAACCTCGCTGAATTCCTTCCACTCTCCGTTGCGGGTCCTCTCACCGGAAAGGTGCAGCTCTCCGATCCGGACCTTCCTCCCGGGAGGCAAGGGGGGAACCTCGACTTCAAGGACGACGCTCTTGCAGTTGCCTCCGTAGACGTCTCCCAGAATCCAGACGCCTTCGGTCTCCGACCGATAGGCGTTCAGCTGCGCCGCCGTGACACCCTTGGCCGAGGGCTCGAAGCGGACCTTGAGGCGCTGGACCGCCAGGGTGAAGAGGCAGCCGAGTTCCTCCGAAAGCACCGCCTCCAGTTCCGCCGGGCCCGGAAGGAAATAGGTGTTCCCTCCGCCCGCCTCCGCCATCCGGCCCAGGAGATCCTCGCTGTAATCCACTCCGACTCCCAGCGTCGAGGTGACAATGCCCTTCTCGGCCATCTCCCGCGCGATGCGAGCGATCTCCTGGGGGTCCGTCACGCCGACGTTCGCCAGGCCGTCGGTGAGGAGGATCACCCGCTGGAGCGCGCCGCTCGCCTTTTCAGGCTGCGCCGACTTCAAGACGTTCTCGCACCCTTTCTTGTAACCGTCGCAGAGGTTGGTATTGCCTCGTGCGGCGATGGCATCCACAATCCCTTCCAGTTTCCCAAGGCCGCCCTCCATCCTCATCGGTGGAATGATCGTGTCGATGACCTCGTCGAAGATCGTCAGCGAAAACACGTCGTCGCCGCCGAGTTTTCGCGCGAGGGCCTTGGTGGCCTCCCGGACGTTGTGGATCTTGGCCCCGTTCATGGAGCCCGACCGGTCGAGGACGACCCCGAGCTTCAGGGGCCGTCGGGCCTCGTTGCGAGGGCGTTCGGCCTCGATCTTGACCAGGGCGCGGACCTTGACGGCCTTGCCCTGAGGTGCCTTCCCATAGTCGAACGTCACTCCGGTTTTCATGTCCGCATCCTCCCGACGTCGTTTCCTCTATCGGAAAGGCGAAAGGAGTCCTCGGATCGTTCGGCAAATCTGGAGATTCCGGCGAATGTCCGCCTCCCTGCCAGCACGTCGGCGGCACGCCGTATACTTACCTCGGCTCTCATGGAACTGAATGCGGCGTGGTTGTTCGTCTCCCTCCTGATCGGGGCCATCGGCACGGGCCTCTTCATCTACGGCAAGAAGCAATCGCGATGGCCTCAGCTGGCCTGCGGCGTGGTGCTGTTCATTTATCCCTACTTCGTGACCAACATCTGGGTGATGCTGGGGATCGCGGTGGGACTGCTCGTCCTGCTCTGGCTTCTGATTCGGATGGGGCACTGAGACCGGCCATCCCTGGATTGTATTCCGACTGAAATTTCAGTTAGATATCTGCCATGCCCCGCTCCAGCGCCCGGCCCGCCGTGCGTCCCACCCTCGCAACCCGCGCCTATGAGGACCTCAAGGCCCTCTTCCAGGACGGCACCTATTCGCCCGGCGACTTCCTGACCGAGGGCGAGCTGGCCCGGCGGCTCCGCATGAGCAAGACGCCCGTCCGCACCGCCCTCACCCGGCTCGAGATGGACGGCTTCGTCACCGTCTCGCCCCAGCAGGGCATCGTCGTCCGCGAGCCCTCGATCCACGAGATCGTCGACCTCTTCGACATCCGCATGGCGCTGGAGACCTTCGTGGTGCGGCGCCTCGCCGGAAACCTCAGCCCCGAGCAGGCCGCCCGCCTGCGCGAGAACCTCGAGCAGCAGGGCCGCTCCGTCAAAGAGCGCGACAACGAGACCGCCACCCGCCTCGACACCGAGTTCCACCTCATGCTCTGCGAGTTCCTCGACAACCGCGAGATCCTCGTCGCGATGGAGCGGCTGCGCGGCAAGCTCCACCGCATCATCCTCGGCATCCAGAACAAGACCCCCGAGCGCATGGTCGACGGCTGGCGCGAGCACGAGAGCATCGCGGAGGCGGTCCTGCAGGGGCGCGGCGAGCAGGCGGCCCAGCGGATCGTCCAGCACCTGGAGTGGGGCAAGAAGTTCCTCGTCTCCCCCAAGTAGCCTCAGGCTTTTCCCGAACCCGCGCCGGCGCGTGACAAACGGGCATTCCACGCAGTATCATTCCGTCGACCGTGGGTGAACTCGAGTGAAGCAACTGCCGCTTCGCGTCCTCTATACCGGCACCGAGGAGCCGCTCCGGGAGACCCGGGAGCTCCGGGCCGGCCCCCTCTCGGCGCTCTACGAGGACGGCAGCCTCCGCTATGTCCGCTGGGGCGCGCGCGAGATCCTCCGCCGCATCTACGTCGCGGTCCGCGACCGCAACTGGGGCAGCGTGCCGACGACCTTCAGCGACCTCCGCGTCGAGGCCACCCAGGAATCCTTCGACATCACGTTCAGCGCCGAGTGCAAGCGCGGCGACATCCACTTCGGATGGAAGGGGTCGATCAAGGGCGACGCGAAGGGCACGATGACCTTCTCGATGGACGGCGAGGCGAAATCGACGTTCCTCCGCAACCGCATCGGCATCTGCGTGCTCCACCCCATCAAGGAGTGCGCCGGCCGCCCTTGCGTCGTCGAGCGGATCAGCGGCTCCATCAACCGCGGCAGCTTCCCCCGCTACATCTGGGCCCAGCAGCCCTTCCAGGACCTGAAGGCCATCTCCCACGAGGTCGCCCCGGGCGTTCGCGCGCGCGTCGCCTTCCAGGGCGACACCTTCGAGATGGAGGACCAGCGCAACTGGGCCGACGCTTCGTACAAGACCTACAGCACGCCGCTGCGCCTGCCCTTCCCCGTCGAGGTGCCCAAGGGCAGCAAGATCTCGCAGTCGGTCACCCTGACCGTGGAAGGGGCGACGGTCGCGTCGCGGATCATCCCGTCGACCATCCCGATCTCGATCGGCGCCGCGCCGATGTGCGAGCTCCCCCGGATCGGACTCTGCTGCGCCAGCCACGGCCGGCCGCTCTCGCCCTTCGAGGTCCGCGAGCTCAAGGACCTCAAGCTGGCCCACCTCCGGCTCGACCTGACGCCGTCATCGCCGACCTGCGACACGGACCTGCAGCGGGCGACCAACGATGCGCGCGCGCTCGGCGTGCCGCTCGAGATCGCGCTCCACCTCACGGACGCGGCGGAGCAGGAGCTCAAGGACCTCATCCCCAAGCTCGTCCGCAGCGACGCGCCCATCACCACCTGGCTGATCTTCCACAAGAACGAGAAGTCGACGTCCAAGAAGTGGGTCGCGCTGGCGAAGGAGAAGCTCATCCCGTTCCACCCCGAGGTGCGGGTCGGCGCGGGCACGAACGCCTACTTCGTCGAGATCAACCGCGGCCACCCGCCCAAGGACATCGAGATCCTCAGCTACTCCATCAATCCGCAGGTGCACGCGTCGGACAACCTCACGATCATCGAGAACCTGGAGGGGATGGAGGCGACGGTCGAGAGCGCGCGCCTCATCGGCGAGGATCACCCGATCGCGATCGGACCGGTCACCTTCCGGCCGCGCTTCAACCCCGACGCCACCGGCCCGGAGGTCGAGTCGGCCGCGGGCGACCTGCCCTGGCGGGTCGACCCCCGGCAGATGTCGCTCTTCGGCGCCGCCTGGACCCTCGGGGCCCTGAAGTCGCTGGCCCGGCCGGGCGTGCACAGCATCACGTTCTACGAGACCACCGGGCGCCTGGGCGTGATGGAGCGCGAGAAGGACCCGCCCCTCCACAGCAAGTTCCCGTCGATGCCGGGCTGGGTCTTCCCCCTCTACCATGTCCTCGCCGACGCGGGCGACTTCGCGGGCGCCCATGTCCTCCCCTGGACCTCCGGCAACGACCTGGTCATCGAGGGCATCGGCCTCCTGAAGGGCAACCGCACCCGCGTGCTCCTGGCGAACCTCACGGGCCAGCCCCAGAAGGTCCGCCTCGCCTGCCCGCTCTTCAAGGGCGAGGTCCGCGTGAAGCGTCTCGACGAGACCAACGCGATCGCGGCCATGGAAATGCCCGACGCGTTCCGGACCGACACCGGCGACGTCGCGACGGGCCAGCCCCTGGAGATCGACCTGCACCCCTACGCGATCTGTCGAATTGACGGCTAAACCGGAAACTCGGCCGGAGACGGGCTACTATATAGTGAGTTCTAAATTGACCGGGGAGAGGGACCTGAGCGGGACCAGCCACGGAGGATTTGCCATGGCCACGAACGCCCCCGAGTCCCAGAAGTCGCCCGACGTCCACGCCGACGGGAATGCCGGCCCCGCCACCGATGAGGAAATCCTGAGGCTGCGCTCCCGCCTCGACCGCGAGCTCGCGATGGTCTCGCAGAAGCTCGCCGACGCCGAGGAAGAGATCCTCGACATGGAGCTGGCCGTGCGGGCGCAGGAGAACGGGTCGCGGCCGCGGCCCCACTCCGGCACGTCCCCGATGGAAAAAGGCACCGAGAAGATCACCGCGCGCATCAAGGCCGTCGGCGACGGCATCAGCAAGATCAAGGAATGGGTCGTCAAGCGTGAGGGCAAGGAGGGCGAGGGCGACCAGGCGGCGCCGGAGCCGAAGTCGGCCGCCAGGGGCGGCGACCTCGAGGACCGCCTCGACGAGACGCTCCGCTCGATCACCCTCGAGATCCGGGAGCGCGAGCAGAAGGCCACGGAACTCGACCGCAAGCTCCACGAGGCGCAGCGCGAGCTCATCAAGAAGCGCGCGGAGGAGCAGCACGTGCGCGAGATGCAGGTCCGCATCGGCGAGACAAAGCAGCTCTCCGAGGACCTGGAGCGCAAGATGGCCGCGCTGGACAGCATGGTGAAGAGCTACGAGAGCAGCACCAAGACGGACACCGGCATCCGGGCGCGTTCCAAGGAGCAGGCGCCGGCCATCCCCAAGGTCGAGGACCGCCTGCAGACCGCCATCAACGACGCCCTCAAGGCCGTCGCCGATCAGGAGAAGAAGGTCGGCGAGATCGAGAAGGAGCTGGAGCGCGCGAACGCCTCCCTCGTCGAGGAGCGCACGCGGCAGCAGCGCGTCCGCACCATGCAGATGAAGCTCCGCCAGGCCCGGCACTTCTCCAATGATCTGCACCGCGCGCTGGCCGGCATGGCCTCGTCGATCGAGAGCCTCCGCTCGCGGGCGGCGAACCTCCTCCGGCCCGATCTCAAGGCGGCCCGGGAGGCCGCGCCTCGCAAGGTTGAGAGGCCGGTTCACGAGGCCGCCACGCCCCCGAAGGCGGCGAGCTCCTAGCGCGAGCCGATTTCCGCGGCCGGGATCCAGGAATCCCCTTGCCAAACACGCCCTAGGCCGTATTTTTCTACTAGGGCCCCACGACGGACGGACCGCCGCGCGGCCCACGCTCAACCATGGCATCGGAACGCTGGCTTTGTTCCCACTGCGGCGCGACGAGTGATCCCTCGCCGGAGCCGCCCCCGGACTGCAATCGCTGCGACGCCCCGCTGCACGTCGGGAAGTTCGGGCTCCTGTCGGAGCTCGCCCCGGAACGCTCGGCGCGGGTGTTCCGCGGCCGGGAATCGTCCGGCCGCGCGGAGGTCACCGTCCGACTCTTTCCCACGCATCTCGACCTGGACCTTTCGAGCATCCGCCAGGCCGTGAAGCGCGCCGCGCCGCTTTCCCACCCGGCGATCGCCGCACCTCTTGATGCCGGCACTCACCGGAACCAGGTCTTCGTCGTCGAGGCCGCTGCGCCGGGCATTGCGGTCACGGAAGCCGACGTGACGTTCCGGGAAGGAGTCGGCCTGATGCGCGACGTCGCGCTGGCGCTGGACTACGCCCACGGGCGAGGCGTCGTCCATCCCGACCTCCGCGCCGAGAACATCCGGATTTCGCGGGACGCCGGCCGCTCCATCGGCGACACCGGCTGGCGGGCGACGATCAACGGCTTCGGAATCGCCGAGGGTGGCAGCGTCCGGGACAACGTCGGCGCCTTCGGATCGATCCTTTACGCGGCGGCCACGGGACGGGAGCCTTCGAAGTCCGCCCCGGTCCCGCCGTCGTCGATCAATCCGCTCGTCAACAGCGAGCTGGAGGCCGTCATCCTCCTGGCGATGGATTCCAACGGCTCCCGCCAGCCTCCCAGCATGGAACAGATTGCCTCCGAGCTGGCCCACTGGATCGACGGAGGGGCCCGTCCCCCGACCGCGCCCAAGGCTGCGCCCGCCGCTTCTCCCCCATCGGACGTCCGACATCCCTGGCAGACCTGGTCGATCCTGGGAGCGAGCGTCGTCGTCGTCCTGCTGCTCATCTACCTCGTGATCCGGAAGGCGCCGCCGCCCCTCGAATCCGTCCCGGTAGTTCGGACGCCCCCGTCCCAACCCGCGGACGTCCCGCCGCCGGGCAAGCCCGAGCCCCCTCCTCCGCCGAAGATCGAGCCCCCGGCGGAAGCGCCGAAGCCGCCCGAGGAGAAGCCGGCCCCGCCGAAGCCGGATCCGGCGGAGGAGAAGCCCGCTCCGCCGCCGAAACCCGCGCCCGTGGAAGAGAAACCGGCTCCCCCGCCGCCCAAGCCGGCAGCGCCCGAAGAGAAGCCCGCCCCACCGAAGCCCGCGCCCGTGGAAGAGAAACCCGCTCCTCCTCCGAAGCCGACACCGACCGAAGAGAAGCCCGCTCCGCCATCACCGCCGAAACCCGCGCCCGTGGAGGAGAAGCCGGCTCCCCCTCCGCCGAAGCCGGCCCCGGTGGAAGAGAAGCCCGCTCCCGCTCCGGCGCCAAAACCGGAGCCCGTGCCCGCTCCTCCTCCGCCGCCCCCTCCGCCTCCGAAGCCGGTGGAGGAGAAGGCTCCCGCGGCGGGCGCCTCCGTCGGCGAGATGTACGGAGGGCATCCGGACTTCGGAAAGTTCGTCCGTCTGAACGGGAAGGAGAATCCGGTCGTCGGCGACATCCTGCTGGTCCTGCGGAACGGCAAGGTGGTCGGCAAGCTCTCGGTCAAGCGCCTCACCGCTGCCCAGCGCCGCTACCCGCAGGGCGCCGCGGTCTGCGCCGTCCTCGAGGGCGACCTGCAGGACGGCGACGACGTCCGGAGGGCGTCCAAGTGACGGCGCGGACTTCCGTCCTGCTCCTCGGCCTGCTCGCCGTGGCCGGCTGCCGCCAGGCGATCACGGTCGACACGAAGGCCGCTCAGACGATCCCGGCCGAGATCGCCGTCGAAGGGCTCCAGGACCTGCTCCCCAAGGCGGCCTTCCTCGGCTGCGGCGAGCCGACCATCTCGTTCATGCAGGACGAGATCAAGTCGTGGAAGGTCGACGACAAGGGAGTCGAGTTCCAGCCGAAGGGCAAGGAACCGTACCGGATGGCGTATTCGTCGATCAAGGGAACGCAACTGACCAAGGTCATCCTCAGCTTCGAGGTCCGGCTCTTCGTCGGCGAGCGGGACTTCTTCCGCTTCAACTGGCGCGAAGAGCAGCCGTCCCGCCGGGCGCTGGAATTCTTCGAAGCCTTGCGCGAAGCGCGCTGAGGGCTAGAAGGCGGCGCGATCGTTCACCGGCTCCTCGAGGAGGAAGCCGGTCACGCTGATGCCGAAGGGCCGCGGGTCCACCACCCGCAGGATCGTCCGGGCGGGATCGCTCGGCGGCGGCTTCGACAGGTCGATCAACCGCGTCCGAGACTTGTCCACTCCCTTGAGGCCCAGAAGGCGGACCGTCGGCGTCCGCCAGGCCGACGCCTCGGGATGGGGATGCGAGACGATCGCGAGCGCGTGGTCGGAGAGCTCGACCAGCGTGCCGCTCGGGTAGAAGCCGATCGCCTGGATGAACGCCGTCGTCAGCAGCGGGTCCAGCTTCTCGCCGGCGAGCTTGACCAGCATCTGCACCGCGACGTCCGGCGCGAAGGCCGGGCGGTACGGGCGGTCGCTGGTCAGGGCGTCGAAGGTCTCCGCGATCGCGATGATCCGGCTGTACGGGTGCGCGTCGGCCTTCTCCTTGAGCGGACGGTGGTGCTCGGCCATCACCAGGAGCCGCTTGAGCAGCGACTCGTTGTACGGCTTGACCTTCAGCAGTCCCCGGATGCCCAGCTCCGGGTGCCGCGCCAGCTGCTTCCGCTCCTCCTCCGAGAAAGCGCCCCTCTTTTCCATCATCTCGCGGGGCAGCTTCGACTTGCCCAGGTCGTGCAGCATGGCCGCCATCGCCAGCTCGGCCAGGCGCGGGCGGCTGAGCGACATCTTCAGGCCCAGGATGAGCGAGAGCACCGTGACGTTGACCGAATGGTTGTAGAGGTAGTCGGCGAGCTTCTTGTTGTTGACGAGGCCGAAATAGCGCCAGCCTCCCTGCTCGCAGACGGAGACCAGGTCGAACACCGCGCGCTGGAGGCGGATCTGACAGTAGCCGAGGCGCTCGCGGTCGTCCAGGTTGCGATAGTACTCGCGGAGCAGGAGCATCGACTTGACGAAGGTCCGGCCCGCGAAGAGCCGGGGGTTGCGCTTGACCCGCCGCACCATGGTCCCCGCGCCGGCCGCCCGGGGGAACGGGATTACCGCGCTGCCGCCCGGCCCCGGCGCGGCGCCCGGCGCCCCCGGGATCGCCGCCGCGGGACCCGGCGGCGGCATCGGCAGGGGCGATTCCGTCACGACCCCGTCGGGCGCGACGGCCGCCGCCAGGGGGAACAGCGTCACCAGCTTGGTGAAGCCTTTTTCCACCAGGGTCTTCTGCATCTCCTCGAAGATCTGCGGGCTCTTGCGGTTGGGGCGGGCGAGCGTGTAGAGCAGGATCTTCCACTGGTCGATGTTGAGCTTGTCCGTGAAGGCCATGCCGGACATCTTCCGCAGGTCCAGCTGCTTGACGAACTCCTGGTGCTTGAGGAACGTCGGCCCGTCGCAGCGGAGCCGGGAGTCGTTGACGAAGATGTTCTGGTCCCGCACCTGGAAGCTGAAGAGGGGGCCGTGCGACAGCAGCTCCTGCAGCAGGGTCCCCAGCCGCGCCATGGGGGCCAGCAGGATCTTGTTCTCGGCCTCGTAGAGCTGCGCCTGGTTGATCGCGCCGGCCAGGGCGATGAGGAACTGGTTCGACGGGCCGCTCAGGACGTCTCCCGAAGACGCATCCATGCTCAGGCCTTCATCTTCAGGGCTTCGGTCGCGTAATCCTTCAGGGCGCGGTCCCCGTCCTTGACCCACTCCTCGAGCTGCACGTGGGCCGCGGGCGTCTGCAGGCTCCCGAGGGCCACGACCGCCGCGCGGCGCGACTCGCCCACCTTCTGCCCGCCGAAGAGCGACGGCTTGCGCAGCGCCAGCTCCTTGAAATAGGTCAGCGAGGCCGGCCCGGCGATCCTCACGTAGGTCCGGTAGGCCAGGAGCTTCTCGTCGTAGTTGCGCGCCGTGAAGTCGTCCTGCTCGACCCACTCGAGGACCATGGCCTGCAGGTCGGCCGCCGGCGCCTCGGACGCCTTCTTGAACGCGTGCGCGCGGAGGTTGATGTCGGGGTCCGAGAGGGCGCGTTTGAAGACGCGGATCCGCGCAACCCCTTCCATGCCGGCCGCGATCGTGATGGCGTCGAACTTCTGCGCCCGCGGCAGGCGGTCGAAGGCGGCGTCCAGCTCGACGGCGGCCGAGGTCGGCTTGAGGTGGCGGATGATGTCGAAGACTTCGGTCAGGATCGCTTCCGGCGCCTCGAGCAGGCCCTTGAACGCGATGGGCACGCTGCGGCCGTGCGCCTTGATGTAGTCGCGGATCACCTCGCGGATCTTCGCGGACTTGATCCGGCCGTAGATGCCGCACACTTCCTGGACCAGCCCGGGGCCGGCGAACTCGAGGTAGAACTCGAGGCCCTCGATGTCGTCGGCGAAATCGCTGTTCAGGAAGGTCGGCAGGAGCTTCCGGACCTCGGGGCCCTGGATCATCTCGGCCAGTTCCCGCCAGAGCTCGGAGCCGCCCTCCACGCGGTCCAGGAGGTCGTGCTCGCCCAGCTGCCGCATGAGGCGGCCGACGCGGGCGAAGTCCCCCTTCCGCGCGTGAAGCTCCAGCAGGCCGCGGAGCAACGGCCCGATCTCCGTGGACGGGATCTTCTCGGTGGGACTGAAACTCGCGCTCAGCAGCGCGATCGCGCGGAAGATGGCGCCGCCCATCGTCTCCTCTTCGAGCGAGGAGCGGATGACCTTCAGGGGCGCGTCGACGGCCTCCTTGAAGAGGGCCTCGACTTCCTCGGGGCTCAGCAGGGCCGCCGGGGCCGGCCGCGGCACGCCCGGCGCGACTTTCCAGGGGACGTGCGGCTCCGTGACCGCCAGCCCCTGCGCCGTCGGGTCGGGGGCAGCGGCGGAGGCCGGGGCCGAGCCTGCCGCCGCCGCGAGCGCGGGCGCCGCCCCCGCCGGAGCCGGGGCGGGCTTGACGTCGGGCGCGGCGTCGGGGGCCTTGGGGGCGGCAACGGGTGTCCGGGACGGCGGCCCGGACGGCGCGGGGCCGGGCTCGGGCGGCTTCTCCGGAACCAGGTCCGTCTCCTGCGCCGCCAGCGAGCGCATCATCGTCGCCATGTCGACGCGGATGCCCTTCCCCAGGTCGAGAAGGTCCGTCCCGACCGGGACGCTGCTTTCGCCCTCGGCCATCTCGAACTCGTCGATGGTCACGTAGTCGATGGTCTTGTAGTCCTTCGACCACAGGAGCGAGACCAGATCGAGGTCGATTTCGGCCATGTCGCGGGCGTCCATCTCGAGCAGCGACATGAACGAGAAAAGCTCGTCGTGCTCCAGGCCCCGGTGGAAGCGGATCTCGCGGATGCCGTCCTTGTAGAGCCGGAACGGCGCCTCGGGGTCCCGCGGCTCGCACTTCATCAGGATGCGGCCCTCGAGCTTCATCTCGGTCTGCGTGACCTCGAGGCGCAGGTAGGAGTACTTGTCGAAGAAGGTGCGGAAGCGGGACTGGATCTCCTCGATGGATTCCCGGCGGATGGGGTGGTCGGCTTTATAGAGACGGGCGGTCCGGAGGGCCCGTTCGAAGGACGTCATCACCCCCTTGGCGAGGTTGATTTTCTCTTCGAAGGCCTTCGGAGAAACAAGATCGAATTCCCCGTCATCCCTGATGTCGCGCATCGACCCCTTATTCTATCCCACGGGAGGCGCGGGGTCGGGCCCCGGACGGCCGGGAGGGGGAAAATGTGACTTCAGGCGAGGATGTCCAGGATCGGCGCCCCGTAATCCACCTCGAGGCGCTTGCGGCCCGGCACCTCCAGCTTGCGGGCATCCAGCCCCAGCTGGTGGAACACCGTTGCGTGCAGGTCGGTGATGTAGTGCCGCTTCTCGACCGCGTTGAAGCCGATCTCGTCGGTCGCGCCGTGGACGACGCCGCCCTTGACGCCACCGCCGGCGAGCCAGCCCGAGAAGCCGTAGGGATGGTGCTCGCGGCCGTCCGAGTTGGCCGCCTTGCCGCCCGGCGAACGACCGAACTCCGTGGCCCAGACGACGAGCGTCTGGTCGAGCAGGCCGCGCCGCTTCAGGTCCATGAGCAGGCCCGCGATCGGACGGTCGACCTGCGCGCAGACGTTCGCGTGGCCCTGGCGAAGCTGCCCGTGGGCGTCCCAGGCGCCGTTGCCGCCGCCGCCGTGGTAGATCTGGATGAAGCGGACCCCGCGCTCGACCATGCGGCGCGCCGCCAGACACTCCATGCCGAAGTCCCGCGTGTTCTTCTGATCCAGTCCGTAAAGCGCCCTCGTCTCCGCGTTCTCTTCCTCGAAGCGGAAGAGATCGGGCACGGCCGCCTGCATCCGGAAGGCCAGCTCGTAGGACTTGATGCGCGCCCGCAGCGCGGGGTCGTCGGGGTACTCGACGCCCGAGAGGCGGTTCAGGCGGCCCAGCAGGTCCAGGCCCGCCTCCTGCTCTTCGCGCGACCTCGGCCGCTGCGGGCGGGAGAACGGCAGCGGGTCGTTGGGATCGACGTTCATCCGGACGCCGGAATGCTCGGGCCCGAGGTAGTGGGCGCCGTGCGCGTTGGCGCCGCCGAAGGCGTCGATGACGGGATCCCCCATCACGACGAACTGCGGGAGGTTCTCGTTGAGCGCGCCCAGTCCGTAGTGGACCCACGAGCCGACCGTCGGGAAGACGCCGTCCAGGAAGTGGCGCCCGGTGAACATCTGGAGCTGCGCCGTGTGGCCGATGTCACTCGTCCAGAAGGAGCGCACGACCGCCAGGTCGTCGACGCAGGTCGCCAGGTTCGGCCACCAGTCGCTGACGTCGATCCCGGACGCGCCGTACTTCTTGAAGCCGACCTGCAGGGGAAAGAGGATCGAGGCCGAGTTCCCGGCGATGAAGTCCTTCGTCAGCTCTCGGACACTGCCTTTGGAGACGGCGTCCTTGAACGGGGTCTCGGAGATCTTCTTGCCGCCGTAGCGCGTCAGCTCCGGCTTCGGGTCGAAGGTTTCCATGTGGCTGGCGCCGCCCTTCATGAAGAGCCAGATGACGCTCTTGGCTTTGGGGGCGAAGTGCGGCTTCCCGTCCGGCGGCGCCCACTTCTCGCCGTCGTTCTTGGCCAGGCCGTCGCGCTGGAGCATCGCGCCGAGCACGAGGCCCGTCAGGCCCATGCCGGTGTCGGCGAGAAAGGAGCGGCGGGAGCTGGTACCGCAATCGCAGGGGTTCATGGCACCCTCGTCAACGAATCGTCACGAACTCGTGGTGGTTCAGGAGCACGTGGACCAGGTTCGCCCGCGCGCGCGGGTCGCCGGAGGCCAGGAACGG
>Ga0310810_10004564_pt1 | contig 15345 bp, 11 predicted proteins | sample NCmetagenome_FD_207641 | JGI IMG/M metagenome (GOLD analysis project Ga0310810, IMG submission 207641) | Soil microbial communities from experimental microcosm in Duke University, North Carolina, United States - NC | ecosystem: Engineered > Artificial ecosystem > Soil microcosm > Unclassified ...
TGTTCATACGCGATCTTTTGACCGGTCGTTTGTTGGGAGAGCGGATTGCGAGCACCGCGAATACACTCGCGTGGGCCGACGAGGCCACGCTTCTGTACGTGGCTGTGGATGACGCACGTCGCCCATGGGCGGTGTTTCGCCACACAGTCGGTTCCGATCCGGCCGACGACGTCATGGTGTATGCCGAGCAGGATGAAGCTTTCTTCGTCGAGGTGAGCCGGAGCCGGGGAGGTGCCTGGGTACTGATCGAGAGCGCGAGTGGAACCAGCACGGAAATTCGCGGCATCCCCACCGCACGACCGCTCGACGAGCCGCGAGTTCTGCTCGGGCGCGAGCCCGGAGTAGAATACGCGGTGGCACCGCACGGTGATCGGCTCTTCATCCTCACCAATGATTCGGCGGAGAACTTCAGGCTGGTGGAGGCGCCGCTGGACAGGCCGGAACGCGAGCAGTGGCGAGAGATTCTGCCGCACTCGCAAACGGTGAAGCTCGACGGGATCGACGCGTTCCAGGACCATGTCGTGATTTGGGAGCGGGAGGGCGGGCTGCCGTGGGTGCGAGTGTTGGATCTGCCGACTTGGTCGCAGCACCGGATCGAGCTTCCTGAGCCGGCCTACGCGATTAATCGCGGCGGCAATCCCGAGCTCGAGTCCAAGACGCTCCGGTTTACCTTCACGTCGCTGGTGAGCCCGCCGACGGTTGCGGACTACGACATGGCCGCGCGGGTACTTACGGTGCGCAAGCGGACCACGGTCGCCGGATATGACCGCACTCGCTATCGAGCGGAACGGCTAACCGCCGCGGCGCCGGATGGGGAGCGAGTACCGATCTCGCTGGTGTACCGCTGGCCCTTTCCTCTCGATGGGAGCCGGCCTGCTCTCCTGCTCGGCTACGGGGCGTACGGATACTCCTTCGAGGCCGGGTTCCAGTCCCACTTCCTGAGCTTGCTCGACCGTGGATTCGTGGTGGCGATCGCACATGTCCGCGGCGGCGAGGATCTCGGGCGCCGCTGGTACCGCGAAGGAAAGCTTTCGCAGAAGCGAAACAGTTTCACCGACTTCATTGCAGCAGCCGAGTATCTGATCGCGGAGGGTTACACCTCCGCCGATCGGCTGGCCATCAACGGAGCCAGCGCGGGCGGGTTGCTGGTGGGGGCCGTGACCAACCTCCGGCCGGATCTGTTCCGCGCCGTAGTCGCCGAGGTCCCGTTCCTCGACGTGGTCAACACCATGCTCGATCCATCGCTGCCGCTCACGGTGAGCGAGTACGAAGAGTGGGGTGATCCTCGTGACCCTGCGGCGTACGCCTACATGCGCGGGTACTCCCCGTACGACAACATTGAGCGCAAGGCGTATCCTCACATGCTGGTGACCGGCGGGCTCAATGACCAGCGAGTGGCGTATTGGGAACCTGCGAAGTGGACGGCCCGGTTGAGAGCGCGGAAGACCGACAAGAACCGACTACTGCTCCGGACCAACATGGGCGCCGGACACGCGGGAGCGTCGGGGCGTTACGATGCCCTGCGCGAGGTGGCGTTCAAGTATGCGTTCATTCTGGACGTGCTGGGGATTTCGTGAGCTAGCGGATGCGTCGGACGATGTTGGAGTAGTCGTCGGTCCACAGCGCCCCAGGAGCCGTCTCGAGCGATTTCCACCGCGGATCCCGGCCGATCCTTCCCAGATCCTCTTCCCGTCTCCCCAAAACAGCCCAGATCGATGCGAAGGCTCCGCGGTAGAACTCGGCGAGCGTCAGGTTGTGACCCCATACCCGGCCAACGAGGCCTGCGTCCTGTGCGAGCGCTGCCACCACCGGAGGGAAATCGATAAAGCGGTTACTCAGATGAATGATCAACAGGCCGCCGGGCGCGAGGCGCTCAAAGTAAAGTCGCACCGCTTCACGCGTGAGCAGGTGCACCGGCGGGGCGTCCGAGCTGAATGCATCGAGGACCAGTACATCGAAACGCGCAGCCGAGTCTCGTGCCAGCGAGGTTCTGGCATCACCCAGCACCACGCGCGGCGGGCTTTGCGCGTCCGCCAGATAGGTGAAATAGCTGGTGTCGCGCGCGATGCGCTCAACCAGCGGATCGATCTCGTAAAAGGTCCACGACTCGCCTGGACCTGCGTAGGCTGCCGTGGTCCCGGCCCCGAGGCCGACGACGCCGACGCGGCGACCAGGATGTGGTGGAATCACGCCCAGCAGCAGGTACCCGAGAGGCCCCTCGGGGTGATAGTAGCTGGCAGGGTAATTCCGATTCTGCGGGAGCCTGCTTTGCACGCCATGGATCGTGGTGCCGTGGTACAGCACGCGAAACATGCCATCGCGCGTGTTCTGTACGCGATAAATCCCAAAAAAGTCACGCGCCACAAACAACCGGTTCGGGTGCCGGCGTACGACGGCCCAATGTGCCGTGAGTGCGAGGGGCAAACCGAGTCCGAGCATCAGCTCGAAGCGGCGGCGCCAAAGAAGCAGAGCACCGAAAGCGGCGGCGATGGCGGCGGCATTGAGAAACCAGAGTGGCTGCAGGCCACGCGACAGAACGCGCAATGTCTCTAGGACCACCGCGATCTGACCGATTATGACCCCTAGCGCGACCGTGGCAAGGCCGATGGTCACCACGCCGGCTGCGCCGGTCAAAATAGGAGACCAGCTGGCAAGCCCTGCGGCGGCCGCGATAGCGAGCGGGTATTCCGTCACGCTGGAGAACAGCACCGGAGCCAATAGCGCGTTGAACGCTCCGCCCAGCGCCCCACCCAACGCTACCCAGAGATAGAACTCGGTGAGCCGCTCGGCCGGCGGCCTGAGCTGGGCCAGTTGCCCGTGGCAAATGAGACCGGCGACGAAGAGCATCGCGTAGTTGACTGCCAGGCCCAGCCAGAGCGGGCCGCCGCCGATGGCGGCGGCCACCAGCTCGAGCAAGAAGAGCGGCAGCCAGTGCCGGGCGATGCGAGGTGGGATCCAGGGCCGGCGGGCGAAGGTCGCCACGAACGACAACAGGTACAGCGCCAGGGGCACTACCCAGAGGAGTGGTACTGCCGCGATGTCCGTGCTCACATGGGTGGTCACCGCTAGGAGCAGGCTGGAGGGTACCGCTGCGAGCAGGAGCCAGCGCCAGGGTTTCCCACGCGAGGTGGGCCCGGGCTGCGGTCCTGCGTTTGCGACGATGGTGCTTGCCCCCGGCCCCGGCCCGATCTGTTTCAGTGCCCAGAGCCCAGCGAGCCCAATGGCTCCGATGAGAACGACATAGCCAACGGTCCACCCCGCCCGCTGCGACGGCAACCCGAGCCACGGCTCTATCAGAAACGGATACGCCAGCAATCCGGTGAAGCTCCCCAGGTTGCTGGCTGCGTAGAGGAAGTACGGATCAGAAGCGTCGGGATGGTCCAGCCGACTGAACCAGCGTTGGAGCAACGGCGCGGTGGCCGCGAGCAGGACGAACGGGACCCCAACCGTTCGGAGCAGCACGACCAATAACCAACCGACCGGGCTCTGCGCTGGTTGGGGGAGATCGCCTGCAGGAAGCGCGATGGGTAAGGTCGCCGCTGCAAGCGCCAACAACCCTACGTGGACTGCCGCCTGCGTGCGGGGGCTGAGCCGCGCAGGCAGCAGGTGGGTATAGAGATAGCCGGCGAGTAGCGCGACCTGAAAGAACAGAAGACAGGTCGTCCACACCGCCGGCGTCCCGCCGAGGATCGGTACCACCATCTTGCCGACCATCGGCTCCACCACGAACAGCAACCCGGCGCTGAGGAACACCGCGAGCGCGTACAGGACGCGCGTGCCGCGGTGCCGGCCCTCAGCCGACAACTATCATCTCGCGGGCACTCTGCACTGAGCCCGACTGCCCGGGACAGTTATGCGGTGCCCACCCCGGCGCGACCGAGCCACCGATCCAGCAATCCTTCCCAGCCGAGCGTCTGCCTGATCTCACCGGGCCGGGCCCCGAACAACCGGACGGCCTGGCGACTCAGCGACGAGTGATCGCTGTACCCGCACTCCACGGCGATAGTGAGCAGCGACGTCTGCCGCTCGCGCTGGAGCCGAAGCGCCGCGTACACGGCATGCGCCGCGGCCAGCCACGCGCCCGGGCCGGGGAGGCCGGCCCGTTGGAACCAGTTTCGCACCGTGCGCTCGGGCCGACCCAACGACTGAAGCAGCCCATGCAACCGGGGATGAGACGGCGCTTGGCGGAAGATGTCCAGAATGAGGTTCCTGAGCGGTGGTGGAGGATCCACTCCGCGGACTGCGAGCCAGTCTTCCAGTTCGTGGGTGAGGCTGGCTGGGTCCGTGAGGACCATCTGCAGGGTTTCCCGTGGCGGCGCGTCGTCGCCCAACACCGCGCGAATGTGGAACGGTGCGGCTCGGTTAGCTGCCTCGACCGGGTCCACACCGACACCGTTTCGAATGCGAAGCGCAAGGGGAGCCGCGGGGAACCGGGCGCGCAACCGCGGTGCCAGGGCCTCGACAGCGGACCAATCATTGGGGCTGGCGAGATCGATGACCACTACCGAGCCAAGCGGAAGGTCTGCCATCTCAGACGCGTCGAGATCGGGGAGTTCCTCGTATCGAGTATACGGAGGCGTCAATCGGAAAAGGGCGGTCGACCGCCCGGGTTGCTCTGGTTGCATAGCCGGGTCCTACGAAGGGGGAAAAGGTGCGCCACGATAGTCCGGGGGCAAGCGAATGGCTAGAGGAAGGGGCTAGAGTGTCCGCGGTCCACTGTCTCCTGTTCGCTGCCTCTCGGGCGAGCTTGCTCCCACCCAAGCTACAATAGTGGGCAAATAATGGTAGCCGGGGCGGCAATGGGGGGACGGGGGCCCGGGGAGGGCGCGGATAGCGGATAGCGGATAGCGGATAGCTTACTGTCATGTCAACCGACCAATCCATCCATCGGGTTTGCGTCTTCGCCGGCTCCAATCTCGGCGCCCGGCCCGATTACGTTGCCGCGGCCAGGCGGTTGGGCGAAGTGCTTGCCGCCGAGGGTCTCGACCTGGTCTACGGCGGCGCCAGCGTGGGCCTTATGGGCGCGCTTGCCGCCGCGGTGCTCGAGCAAGGGGGTCACGTTTTTGGCGTGACCGTCTCGACCCTCCGCGACAAGGAGCCTCCCAACACCGAGATCCCCGACCTCATCGTGGTCGGATCGATGCACCAGCGAAAATCCCAGATGGCGGACATGTCGGACGCCTTCATCGCATTGCCGGGTGGGCTCGGCGCGCTGGAGCAGTTTTTCGAGATTGTTACCTGGGGACAGCTGGGGTTCCACGCCAAGCCTTTCGGGATGCTCAACGTCGCGGGGTACTTCGACGAGCTGGATCGCTTTCTGGATCAGGCCGTCAAGGAAGGCTTCGTCGCCGAGCAACACCGGGCCATGATCCTGCTGGACGACGATCCGGCCCGTCTGGTCGCGCGGCTGCGCGAGCACCAACCAGGCGAGAGTGAGCAGTGGATCGGGCGAACGAACCGCTGAGCCAGAAAAGGGCGGGTTGTCGGACTGAGCGGACTGCAGCGCCCGGCGGGGCGTCCGCCTGTTTCCGCCCCGTGCCCGCCAACGCGCTTTCATGGCTCAGCAGTTTGGGCGCTCCCCACTCTCGCCGATCGCCTTTTCCGTGGCCTATCGCTTGCGTAGGTTTGCAATCAGCGCCGGCGTTACCGATCGGTCGCTTAGCGAAATAAGTCCAATGAGTTACGGTAGTTGATGAGGCAGCGCCACCGGGCCTCCGCCCGGGCGTGCGTGGGGGCCCGGCCACGAGCGACGTGTCCGTGCCGACGTGTCGGTGCCACATAAGGGAGCGATCCATGAAGAGAGGGCTGGTCCTGCTGTCCCTGCTTGCGCTGCCGGCTGTGTCCCTCGAAGCACAGGTGACCGCCGACTTCACTCCCAGAATGGGCGTGTACATCCCGCTCGAGAACCTGACCGTCGGCGTCGACCCCACCACCGGCCTGGCGCAGCGCCAGAAAGCCGAGACCAAGTTCACGATTGGAAGCCGGTTGGGCGTGTGGTTCGGGCCGACCTTCGGTCTCGAAGGGGTCGTGGACTACAACAAGAGCGGGGTCACGACCTACCTTGGCGGCGTCCCAACCACCCCGACAGCGGGCTCTCACATCTTTGCGGCCAGCGGCCGGGCAATGCTCAAGTTGCACGTCGCCGACGACAACTTCGCCGTAATTTTGAACGGAGGCGCCGGCCTCGTTGACCGTGGAGGGGAGTACATCAACGGAATCAACCCGCCCTCCACCACCTACACCGGTCGCACCGATTTCGCGCCGGCGGCGGGGATCTCTTTCCTGATACGGCTGAAGAAGGACGTCGCGGGACGGATTGATGTCGATGGCTACACCTACCAGGCTCAGTTCTCGAATCCCATCTTCGGGACCACCGGCCAGCAGCGCCAATACGACCTGGTGATCATGTTCGGCCTGACCGGGCCATTCAAGAACTACGGGATCCCGGGAGACCGAGACTGGTAGGTTGTGTTCGTCGCCAGTCGTTGCCTAAAGCGTTCACTCAGTCCTCCCTGATCTCACCTCAGGGAGGACTGTTTATTTTCCGCCATGCCAGCGCTCCGCACCCTGCTCCGTGGCCTCATTGATTACGCCGGGCTCTTTCCACCCGCCAAGCTCGATCTCGAGACCGCCGCCGCCGAGTACAGCTCGTACCGCACTGGAACCGACGGCTGGGCGCTGGGCCGTTTCATCATCCCAGCCGCGAGCCTGACTCAACTCGGCGCAATCTTGGCGTCGTCGAGCCTGGAGCGACATGCCGAACCGTGGAAGCTCAGCTCGATCGCGGGAACCGATCTCGGGGTTGATCTCCTCACAATCGACCAGTTCAACCGGGGCGCGCGCGGGCGAGCTGTGGTCGATACCATCGAACTCAAGGCCACCACTGCGGCGGCCGCGACGCAGGCACTGAACTCCATCGCGGGTCGTCTTGACGCTTACATCGAGGTGCCGGTGGCAAATGATCCCGCAGGGTGGATCGACGCGGTCACCAAAGCCGGAGGCCGGGCGAAGCTGCGGACGGGAGGCCTCACGGCGGATGCATTCCCTGAGCCGCTCCATCTGCTCCGTTTCCTGCGACGATGCCAACAGGCGGGCGCAGCGTTCAAGGCAACGGCCGGACTGCACCACCCGCTTCGAGGTGCACACCGTCTCACCTACGAGCCCGACAGCGGATGTGCGGTGATGTTCGGCTTTCTCAACCTCTTCCTCGCCGCCGCGTTCCTCGAGCAGGGGATGGCGGACGATGAGACCCTTGCGTTGCTGGAAGAGTCCTCCCCCAACAGCCTGCGCTTCGAAGACGACGTCATCTACTGGCGGTCGCACCGGCTGAGCAACGCCGAGCTGGAACAGGCCCGTCGCCGCGCGGCTGCTTTCGGCTCGTGCTCGTTCCGCGAGCCAATCGACGACCTCAAGGCGATGCGCCTCCTGTGACCCGCATCCTGGACGAGACTCACGATCCCGCCCGGCGGAGCTGGGTCGAGTCCGCCAACGGCCATCCCGACTTCCCGATCCAGAACCTGCCCTTCGGAATCTTTCGCCGGCGGGGTGGCGCCGACGTGCCAAGCGGAGGCGTTGCCGTCGGCGACTCGGTGCTCGATCTCTCAGCCTGCGTCGAAGCCGGGCTTTTTAGCGGCGATGCCGAGCGGGCGGCCCGTGCCTGTACGGCTCCAGAGTTGAACGGCTTCATGGCCCTGGGCGGCAGGTACTGGTCGGCCCTCCGACGCGCGGTGAGCCGATTGCTCACAGTAGACGCAGCTGAGCCGCTCGAGCCGCGCGCCGCACCGACGCTGCTGGTGCCGGTATCGGATGTCGAGCTGCTGTCGCCGGCCGCGATCGGCGACTACACCGACTTCTACGCCTCGCTGCATCACGCCACCAATGTCGGCAGCATGATGCGCCCGGAGAACCCGCTGTTTCCCAACTACAAGTGGGTGCCGATCGGATATCACGGCCGAGCCTCGTCCATCATCCCCAGCGGAACTCCGGTCCGGCGCCCTCGGGGCCAGACCCGGGACGGCAGCGCCGGCCCGCCCACGTTCGGTGCCTCGCGGCGACTCGACTACGAGCTCGAGGTTGGCTTCTTCGTCGGGCCTGGCAATCCGCTCGGGGAGCCGATTTCGGTCGGCGATGCGTCTCGCCACCTCTTCGGCATTTGCCTTCTGAACGACTGGTCAGCCCGTGACGTGCAGGCCTGGGAGTATCAGCCGTTAGGCCCCTTTCTCGCCAAGAATTTTGCGACCACGATCTCGCCATGGATCGTGACACTGGATGCGCTTGCGCCGTTTCGCAGCCCGTTCGCGCGCCCTGCCGGCGACCCGGAACCCCTTCCGTACCTGGACGACGAAGACGACCGCCGAGCCGGCGTGATTGACCTTACCCTCGAGGTGTTGCTGGTCTCGTCGCGTATGCACGCCCAGCGCATGCCGCCGGTCTCCCTGAGCGTGAGCCGATTGCGCGATCTCTACTGGACTCCTGCCCAACTGCTCGCGCACCACGCGTCGGGCGGTTGCAATCTCCGGGCAGGCGATCTGCTTGGGAGCGGGACGGTCTCCGGTCCCACGCGGGAATCACGCGGCTGTTTGCTCGAGCTGACCTGGCGCGGGGCGGAGCCACTCGTGCTCCCCACGGGCGAAGAACGCCGTTTCCTGGAGAACGGGGACGAGGTGATCTTCCGCGGCTGGTGCGAGCGGGAGGGGTTCGTCCGCATCGGGTTGGGCGAATGCCGGGGGGAGGTCAAAGGCGACGACGCCTGAACGTGCACTTGCGCGATTCTTGCAACGTCCCCCTCTTACCTTCAACCTCACGTGCTATCAGGCCGCCCATGCTGCGCTTCCTTTATCTCGCAGGCATCGGGTATCTCGCGATCTGCCTCCTCGCACTGGCGTCGAGCCGCGCCGGGGCCCCCGTCCTCGTGCATTCCAACCCCGGGGTAGTGGTCGCGCCGGGTCGGGGAGATGCCGGCACCTGGTTCGCCGGCATCAAGCCATTCTGCAATTCAGTCGAGGTCGAGACCGCACAGCAACGGAACCCTGCGCCAGCGGGTGCCGAAGGCCAGGGTTATGCCGCCGCCTGTTACGCGCTGGCCGGCCGGATCGAGCAGGCCCGCGCCGTCATCGAGCGCCTCTCCGGCAACGACCGTTCCTACGCGGCCTCCATCGTGTTCGGCGTGGGACACCCAGTCGCCGACGCGGGCGACGATAAGTCGGCGGGTCCAATCATGGAGCTGGTCATCGAGTTCCAGCCCGACAATTACATGGCGCTTTACCACGCGGGCATGTCGGAGTACGTGCTGGGTCAGCCGGAGCCCGCTGAGCAGCATCTGCGCCGGTTCCTCGAGCTCTACCACGAGAACGACGGCTGGCGCACCAACGCCATCGAGGTCCTCCAGCGGCTTTCCAGCGGATCATGATCAGTCCCGCGTACCTCGGGCCAGGCGATCTCCTCGGCGGTCGCTACGAGATCGTGCGCGAGCTCGGGAGGGGCGGCTTCTCGATCGTGTATCTCGCCACCGATCGCAGTCTCAACACCCCTGTCGCCATCAAGCTTCTTGTACCGCCTCCCGCCAGTGCCCAGCTCGCGCGCGAGCGGCTCCGCCGCGAAGTGCAGGCGGTGCGCGGCCTCACGCACAGCAACATCGTCGGAGTTCACGACCTTCTGGAGGACGGCGCCTGGAGTTTCGTAGTGATGGAGTACGTGGACGGGCCCGACCTCGCCGTGCGGGTTCGCGACCGCGGGCCGCTCGGGCCGGACGAAGCTGCTCGGCTCGGTGCTGACGTCGCCAGCGCGTTGTCGGCCGCCCATCGGCACGGCATTCTGCACCGTGACGTCAAGCCGCAAAACATCCTGCTCGACCCCGATGGCCGCGCGCGTCTCACCGACTTCGGCGCGGCCCGGCTCGATGGGCAGGCGACGGTGACGCAGACCGGCGCGCTGGTCGGCACCCTGCCCTATCTCGGACCCGAAGTCCTGGCGGGCAAGCGCGCCGACGCGCGCACGGATGTGTACGGGCTCGGCATTACGCTGTACTACGCACTTGCCGGCCGCCTGCCGGACAGTCCGTCGCCTCACCTGCCGCCCATTCCTGCGGCCGAAGGCTTCCATCCTCGAGTGGTCCGTACCGACTTACCGGTGTGGGTCGATGAGATCGTAGCGCGCGCCACCACGGCGGATCCTACCCATCGGTATCACTCGGCGAGCAGCTTGCTCGATGCGTTAGAGGCACGTGATCCCGATCAGACGCTGCCGGTCGCGAAGCGTGCTCCGGCACTCGACTTCTGCCTGCTGTGCGGCTCGGGCGTCGCGGCCGGACTGGCCAGCTGCCCCGATTGCCAGAGCGTACCGCGGGGTGGCTCGGATACGCTGGTATTCGTCAGCCCGCCGCCAGGGTTCGCGGAACGGCGCGCCGCGACGGGGAAGCTGGCGTCACTCCTCGCCGGGACCGCGGCCGCAGCCGATCTCGGAGCGGCATCGGCAGGACGGCGCGCCCTCGTCAGAGTGCCGGGCGCCGCGGCGCCCGCCGTGATGGAGCAGCTCCGAGTGCGCGGCGTGCCGGTCCGGAGCACGCCCGCAGGCAGTGCATGGGGAATCGTACCCCCGTCGCTATATGCGCTGGCTGCCACAACGCTCGTCGCGGGGCTGGCTGCGAGCACCGCCCTTCCGACCTTACTCGCCAGCTCCCCTGTCGTGGCCGGACTCCTGGTACTCGGCGCGCATCGGGCAATACAGCGGCCCGTGCTCGCACCCCGTGCCCGGCGCTCGAGTCTTCCGCCGGCCGTTGATCGACGGATTGCCGAAACCCTCGCGGCGCTTCCGCTCGGTACCGCGCGGAGCCTGCTGGCCGACCTCACCAGAATTAGTGAGTCGGTGTTCTCCGCGCCCGGCCCAACCTCGGTTGCCGGCGAGCTGAGCGACCTGCTGAGCCATTCGTGCGATGCGGCGCGGAATCTTGCTGCGTTGGACGACACACTGGGCGTGCTGGAAAAACGGCGCGAGTCTGCCACTGTCGCCGCCCATTGGGCCGACGGCCACTCGGCAGTCGAGCGGGCACGTGACCGGCTGGTGCAGCAGCTGCTCGAAGCGTTGACCGTAGTGGGCCGTCTCCACAGCAACGCGGCCGCCTCGAGAGAGGCGGCCGGTGCGGAACTAGCTGAGGTAGCGTCCGAACTGGTGAAGCGCAGCGACGCCGACGCCGCAGCGATGCGAGAGGTCGAAGCCCTCCTTCGCTAACCAGCCACGCAAGTGAAGATCAGCCGCCCTTCACAAGCTTGTTGAGCAGCACCTTCGCGTAGTCCTTGTCCCACTCGGCCAGGTTCTTTCTCGCGCTCACCTCGGCCTTGGTCGTGCTGGCGGTTTCGCGCTTGAGATCGACCGAGACGTCGAGATCGCCCTTGGTGCCCTTGAACGAGCGCTCGTCGCCCTCCGACTCGGTCTTGGTTTCCGTTATCGTGATGCCCTCACCGTCCAGCACCGATCGGGCTCGCGCGGCCACATCGTTGACCGACCCGTTGACTGTCGAGCTCGCGCCGCGGCTCGTCAGATAGATCGCCGATCCCGCGCCCGCCCCGGCAGCCGCCGCAACACAGCCTGCTGACGGCGTCAGCAACGCTGCCGAGAGCGCCAACCGCGCCCAGGTTCTCTTACTGCCTTGCATCGTTCCTCCAGTTCAGAAGACTCTCGCACCGGACTGAATGTCTGGAGTAAGGGAGATAGCATAGACTCCACGCGCGGTCCAGCGTCCCTGCGTTATAGCTGATGATTGGTCTTGAGGAGAGGGAAAATCGGTGACGCACGCCGCACACTTCAGGTGAGCCGCATCTTTTCCTGCAGCTGTGCGAAGCGGGGATCCTGCCGAATCGGGTCGAGCAGCGGCTCGACTTTGAGGTAGCACAGCCACCCGCGTCGCTCCTCGCGGGCGCGCTCAATCCAGGCAAAAGCGTGACCCACCTCGCCCAGCCCGAGATGCACCGTGGCGAAGGCGACGGGCGACACGTATCGCTCCTTGGCCTGCGCATACAGTCCGGCGAGGATCGCGCGCGCTTCATCGGTGCGGCCCGCACAGGCCGCGACGTGTGCCAGCCCGGCGCGAGCGTACGCAAGCTCGGTGGACAAGCCGATGGCCTCGCGGAACTCGGTCTCGGCCTCGTCCAGCCTGCCCTGCTGCAGGCGAACCAGGCCCAGAATACGATGGGTCTCCTCGGACGTAGGGTTCAGTTCGACCGCTCGGCGCAATTGCTCGGCGGCCCCGTCGAACTGCCGGGCATAGTACATCAACCAGCCGAGGCTGCGCCGGATCGACACGGAGGCAGGATCGAGCTCGAACGCAAGCCGCCCTTCGGCCAGCGCCTCCTCTACCCGCCCCTGTGCTATGAGAAGCCAGGCATACCACTGGCGCGCGGTCGCGTAACGCGGATTCAGCTCCAGTGCCCGGCGGAAAGCCTGGCCGGCGGCCTCCCAGTCCCAGTCGTAGATGAACTGCACCCAGCCTAGCGACGTATGCGCTTCCGCCAGCGTGTCGTCGAGCGCAATGGCTTTGAGCGCGAATTCCTTGGCCCGCTGCATCCCCTCCGCCACCGGCACGCCGCGGTAGTCGAGCTGTAAGGCGAAGCAGTCCGCCAGCCCCGTGTATGCCAGCGCATACCCCTCGTCCTGGTCGATTGCTTCCTCGAAGTAGCGAACCCCATCCGCCACACCTTCGGCGGTGCGCTTGTTCCAGCTGTAGCGGCCCTTGAGGTAGAGGTTATAAGCTGTGAGGTTCGCCGTGTACCGCCGCGGCAGCGGATCGCCCAGCTCTCCCAGCAATGTTGCCCGTAACGTCGTCACGATGGTTTGCGCGATCTCGTCCTGCACGGCGAACACGTCGTGCATGTCGCGGTCGTAGCGCTGCGACCAGAGGTGCCGGCCGTCCCGCACGTCGGTCAAGCGAGCCGTGATCCGGAGCCGCGGTCCCGCTTTCCGAATGGTTCCCTCGAGCACGACGGCCACGCCGAGCTGCGCGCCCAGCGTGCGAACGTCGGTTTGCTTCCCTTTGAACGCGAACGCCGACGTACGCGAAGCGACGTGCAGCCCCTCTACCTTGGTGAGCGCGTCGATCAGCTCGTCGGTCATTCCGTCGGCGAAATAGTCGGTGTCCGGATCGGGACTCGCGTTCACGAAGGGCAGGACGGCGATCGCGTGCCGATCCGCCCGGGCCGGCGCAACTGCCGCGAGCGGCGTGGTCGCGAGCGGCGCGGTTGCCTCGAGAGCCCGGCCGAACTCGCCGGCCGTGGCGAACCGCTCGTCCGGATTCTTGGCGAGGGCGCGAGCGAGTGCCTGCTCCAGAGAGGGCGGTGCGTCCGGCCGGAGCGTGCGGACTGCCGGCGGGGCCTCCACCACGTGACGCGCCATGGTTTGTCGTGGGGTGGTGCCCGCGAACGGCGGGCGGCCCGTGAGAGTCTCGAACACAACGCAGCCGAGACTGTAGATGTCGCTCCGGCCGTCGAGGTCCTCGTCAGCGCTCGCCTGCTCGGGGCTCATATACGCCGGCGTCCCGATCGCAATCCCCGGTTCCGATACATTGCGCCCCTGCCCAAACGCCGCCGAGACGGCGCGCGCCACGCCGAAGTCGGCTACGACCGGCTCGCCTTCATGCAGGAGGATGTTCTCTGGCTTGATGTCGCGATGCAGCACGCCGCTCCGATGAGCGTAGTCGAGGGCGCCCGCGACGCTGCGCCCGATGCGGACGGCATCGGCGAGCGGCAATCGGCCCTCTCGGTCGATCCGTTGCCGCAGAGATTCACCGTCGAGATACGGCATGACGAAGTAGAGGAAGCCGCCGCATTCGCCCGAATCGTGGACCGGAACGATCTGCGAGTGCACCAGCCGGGCTGCGATCCGGATCTCACGCAGAAAACGCTCGGGCAACCCGCCGCCGCTCAGATCGGCACGGAGCACCTTGATGGCCACGGTGCGGCTGTGCCGCAGATCCTCGGCCAGAAAGACAGTCGCCATGCCGCCGCGTGCCAGCTCGCGATCCACTCGGTAGCGGTCGGCAAGCGCGGAACGAAGAGAGTCGAGCATGCCTGAGCGGAGCCTCGAAGGTGGAAAAATCGTAACCAATATAGACGGCTTTGCCGGTTAGATGGTTTCGCCCTCGGTGGCTTGCGCCAAGCCCCGGCCGCAAGCAACCTGCGTCCACTATGCGGGCCATGCTGCTCGAGCGCCCCCACGCTCCCCTGCGCGAAGCGACCCTGCCCCAACCGGTGCCGGGACAAGGCCAAATCCTGCTCGATGTGCTTGCCTGCGGAGTGTGCCGAACCGATCTCCACGTCGCAGATGGCGAGTTGCCCGATCCCAAGGTCCCACTGGTGCTTGGACACGAAATCGTGGGCCGGGTTGCAGGACTCGGCCCCGGAGCCGAGCGGTTCAAGGTTGGGGATCGAGTGGGCGTCCCCTGGCTGGGATGGACTTGTGGGGTCTGCGTCTATTGCCGATCGGGCCGCGAAAACCTCTGTGATAGGGCCCGTTTCACCGGCTGGCAGATCGACGGGGGCTACGCTGAGCAGACGGTCGCCGATGAACGGTACTGCTTCCCGCTCCCGCGATCGTACGATGATATCCACGCCGCACCACTTCTCTGCGCCGGCCTGATCGGGTGGCGCGCGCTCGTCGCGGCCGGTCCGGCCGAGCGGCTGGGTCTCTACGGCTTCGGAGCCGCGGCGCACCTGATTGCGCAGGTGGCTCGGTATCAGGGGCGGCGGGTGTTCGCGTTCACCCGTGCGGGAGACACCACTTCGCAGTCGTTTGCGCGCGAAATGGGCGCCGAGTGGGCGGGCTCCTCCGAGTCGGCGGCCCCGGAGCCTCTCGACGCTGCCATTCTGTTCGCCCCAGCCGGAGGGCTGGTGCCGTTGGCACTCCGCGCCGTGGCCAAGGGTGGAACGGTGGTGTGCGCGGGGATCCACATGAGCCCCATTCCGTCATTCCCCTACGACATCCTCTGGGGCGAACGGACCGTGCGCTCGGTCGCCAACCTCACGCGCCGCGACGGAGCGGAGTTTCTCGAGCTAGCGGGCAAGGCGGGAATCCGCACCGAGACTGAGCGACTCCCGCTTGCACGGGCCAACGAAGCCCTGGAGCGGCTGCGGAGCGGCGCGCTGCGCGGTGCCTTCGTGCTGACGCCGGCGTGAGGCACTAGCGGTCGCCGATGGGCACAGCCCTTCTTGCCGCCGAGGCGGTCACCAAGCGGTTCGGTCAGTCGATCGCGCTCGACGCCGCGACCCTAACCATCGATCGGTCGGAGTCGGTCGCGCTCGTCGGTGAGAGCGGGGCGGGAAAGTCCACCCTGCTTCGCTGCTTCAATCGCTTGATCGA
>Ga0310810_10004565_pt1 | contig 15344 bp, 13 predicted proteins | sample NCmetagenome_FD_207641 | JGI IMG/M metagenome (GOLD analysis project Ga0310810, IMG submission 207641) | Soil microbial communities from experimental microcosm in Duke University, North Carolina, United States - NC | ecosystem: Engineered > Artificial ecosystem > Soil microcosm > Unclassified ...
TGATTAAAGCAGATCGCGACGAGAGTGGCGTAAAACCGGTACTTAAAATTGTCCGTATTCGGAACCGGAAGGAACACAGGAAAGCGTTAGCCCTAACGGTTCGTGAGCGTGCGCCGGACGGCATCCTGCCAGCCGCTCCATTTGCGTTCGCGGGTCGCCGCATCCATTTGCGGCTCGAAGCGGCGGTCGAGCTTCCAGGTCGCCGCGAAGCCCTCGAAATCGGGGCAGACGCCGGCCTGCAGGCCCGCGAGATACGCGGCGCCCAGCGCGGTCGTCTCCATGAACACCGGTCGGTCGACGGGCGCGGCCAGGATGTCGGCGATGAACTGCATCGTGTAGTCGCTCGCCGTCATGCCGCCGTCGACGCGAAGCACGACATGATCCGCCCCCGGCCAGTCGGCGCGCATCGCATCGAGCAGGTCGCGGGTCTGATACCCGACGGATTCGAGCGCCGCGCGGCTGATCTCCGCAGGGCCGCTCTTGCGCGAGAGCCCATAGAGCGCGCCGCGCGCTTCCGCATCCCACCACGGCGCGCCCAGCCCGACGAAGGCCGGCACCATGTAGACCTCATCGGCCGGATCGGACAGTGCCGCGATGGTGCCGGTCTCGGCGGCGGTCGCGACCAGTTTCAGACCGTCGCGCAGCCACTGCACCGCCGCGCCTGCGATGAAGATCGCGCCTTCCAGCGCGTAGGTGCGCTTGCCATTGAGCTGATAGGCGATGGTGCTCAGCATCCGCGCACGCGAGGCCACCGGCGTCTCGCCGGTATTGAGCAGCGCGAAACAACCGGTGCCGTAAGTCGATTTCATCATGCCGGGCTTGAAGCAGCCTTGGCCCACCGTTGCGGCCTGCTGGTCGCCCGCGATGCCGAGGATGCGCACGGGCCCGCCGAGCAGGTTCGGCAGCGTCGTCCCGAACTCGCCTGCCGAGTCGCGCACCTCGGGCAGCAATGCCTTCGGCACGCGGAAAAGGTCGAGCAGTTCATCGTCCCACTGGCCGGTGCGGATGTCGAGTAGTGCGGTGCGCGCCGCGTTGGTGGCGTCGGTCGCGTGCACTTTGCCGCCGGTGAAGTGCCACAGCAGGTACGTGTCGACTGTGCCGAAGGCGAGGGTGCCCGCTTCCGCGGCGGCGCGTGCGCCGTCCACATTATCGAGCAGCCAGGCGATTTTCGTCGCCGAGAAATACGGATCGAGCAAAAGGCCGGTGCGTTCGCTCACCAGCTTCTCGTGCCCGGCGCGCGCCAGCGCCGCGCACGCCTCGTGCGTGCGGCGATCCTGCCAGACGATCGCATTGTGGATCGGCTTGCCGGTCTTGCGATCCCAGATGATCGTGGTTTCGCGCTGGTTGGTGATGCCGATCGCGGCGACATCTTCGACCGGGACGTGGGCGCGTGCCATCGCGGCGCGCGCGGTTGCGACCGACGTGGTCCAGATGCCCTGCGGGTCGTGCTCGACCCAGCCGGGCTGCGGAAAGATCTGCGGAAACTCGAGCTGCGCAAAGCCGACCGGCGACAGCGCCGCGTCGAACAGAAACGCGCGCGTCGAGGTCGTCCCCTGATCGATCGCCAGCAGATGGGTCGGCAACAAAACCTCCGAGGAAAACTATTCAGCCGCCGTGCGGCTGGCGCTCGCTTCCATGAACCGTGCCAGTGCTGCCTCGGCCTCCGCCCCCACGCGCAAGCCGAGCTTGGACCGCCGCCATAGCACGTCATCGGCCGTTTCGGCGAATTCGTGCCGCATCAGGTAGCGTACTTCTGTCGCAGTCAGTTCGTCGCCGAACCATTCGCCGAGGTTTTCCGGCTCGCGCGCGTCCCCAAGGATACGATCGAGCCGCGTCCCGTAGGCGCGTACCAGCCGCCGCGCATTTCCCTCGGTGAGGAACGGCCACAGCCCGCGCGCGCGGGCGGTGAGCGCCTCGACACCGTCATAGGGAAAGTCGCCGCCCGGCAGCGGCGCACCCGCGGTCCAGGGCGCGCCAACCTTGAGATAGCGCGCAAGCCGCCGCAGCGCGGTTTCGGCGAGCCGCCGGTAGGTGGTGATCTTGCCGCCATAGACCGTCAACAGCGGTGCCTGTCCGGCGTGCGCCTGCAAGTCCAGCACGTACTCGCGGGTCAGATCCTTGGCGCGGCTCGCGCCATCGTCATAGAGCTGGCGCACGCCGGCAAACGCGTGCACGAGCTGATCCGGCAGAACCGGATGGCGGAAGTAGGCGCTGGCGGCGCCGCAGAGGTAGGTGATCTCGTCCGCGCTCGCGGCGGGCGCCGCAGGATCGCCCTTGAAGTCGATGTCGGTCGTCCCGATCAACGTGAGGTCGCGCTCGTACGGAATCGCGAAAACGATCCGGCCATCGGCGTTCTGGAAGATGTAGGCGTGATCGTGCTCATAGAGTCTTCGCACCACGATATGGCTGCCCTTGATGAGCCGCACGTGTGCAGTCGGTGGCGTGCGTAGCAGATGCTCGGTAACATCGAGCCCCCACGGACCGGCCGCGTTGACCAGCGCCCGCGCGGTGACGACCTCGCGATTGCCGCGCGCATTGAGCACCAGTTGCCAGTGGCTGCCCTCGCGGTCCGCACGCACCAACTTGGTGCGGGTGCGGATCGTCGCGCTGCGTTCGGCTGCGTCGACCGCGTTGAGCACGACCAGTCGTGAGTCATCGACCCAGCCATCCGAATAGATGAAGCCCTGGCGGAACGTGCGCTTGAGCGGCTCGCCCACGACGTGATGCGTAAGATCGACCGCCTCGGTGCCGGGCAGGATGTGGCGCCCGCCGAGATGATCGTAGAGGAAGAGGCCGAGCCGCAGCATCCATGCCGGCCGCAGCCCCGAATGGTGCGGCAGCACGAAGCGCAGCGGCCGCGTGAGGTGCGGCGCGTTGCGGATCAGCACCTCGCGCTCGATCAGCGCCTCGCGCACCAGCCGGAATGCGTAGACTTCGAGATAGCGCAAGCCTCCGTGGATCAGCTTGGTCGATTTCGAGGACGTGCCGGACGCGAGGTCATTCTGCTCGATCAGCAGCACCGAGAGGCCACGGCCCGCCGCGTCGCGGGCGATGCCCGCGCCGTTGATGCCGCCGCCGATGATGGCGAGATCGAAGTCCGCCATGAGCTGCCGCTGATTCCTTCGCGCCTCTGGCGTTTGAAGCCCCCACCGCCGTCAACGTCAAGCTTCGCGGCGGGCGGGATTGGCGCTATGAGGAGGGATCGCAAGCGGAGCCTGCATGTCCTTCCCCCGTCTCCTCGTCTGCGAAGGCAATACCGCCGACCTGCGCGCCAAGCAGGTCACCGCCGGCGGCCAGATCATGAGCGACGGCTATGCGGACCTGCTGCGCAAGCTCTCGCCGGGCGCCGTGGTGGACATCTGCTACCCGGCCGATCCGGGCGCCAACCTGCCGCTCGGCGGGATCGAGGGCTACGACGGCGTCGCGATCACCGGCTCGGCGCTGAATGTCTACGACGGCGGGCCCGCGATCGAACCGCAGATCGAGCTGGCGCGCGCGGTGCTCAAATCGAAGACGCCGCTGTTCGGAAGCTGCTGGGGCCTGCAGGTGATCACTGTCGCGGCCGGCGGAACGGTGCGCCCCAATCCGAAGGGCCGCGAGCTGGCGATCGGACGGCGCATCGCGCTCACCGAGGCCGGCCGCGAGCACCCGATGTATGCCGGTAAGGCGGCCGTGTTCGACGCCGTCACCGTGCATCTCGATGAAGTGGAAACGCTCGCGCCCGGCACAACCGTGCTGGCGACGAATGCGCAATCCGATGTGCAGTCGGCGGAGATCAACATCGACGGCGCGACCGCATGGTGCGTGCAGTACCATCCCGAGTTTGCGCTCGCCGACATGGCGGCGATCATGCGCCGCTACGGGCGTCGCGTGGTGAACGAGGGCTTCTTCGCGGACGAGGCGGCGCGCGATGCCTATGTGGCGGACCTCGAGACGCTCGACCGCGAGCCGGAGAACAAGCCGCTCGCCTGGCGCTACGGCATCGACGAGACGGTGCTGAAAGAGAGCATCCGCACCGCCGAGCTGGCGAACTGGATCACGCATCAGGTGCTGCCGGCGCGGGCGACAAGGGGACGCGCATGACCGATTTTCAGGATCGCCACGTCGTCGTGACTGGCGGCACCGGAGCGCTCGGCACTACGGTTGTCTCGGCGCTGTTGGAGCGCGGGGCGACGTGTCATGTGCCGTATCTTCACGAAGCGGAAGCGCAGCGCTTCCCGCATCGTGAGAACAAACAAGTGTCGCTCACGGCGCTGGGTAATCTTGCCGATGAAGCAGCAGTCATCGGCTACTACGAAGGCATTCCGAAGCTCTGGGCCTCGATCCACATCGCGGGGGGCTTTGCGTTCGCGCCGATCGAGAACAGCGACAAGGCGCTGCTGATGGGGCAGGTCGAGACCAATCTCGTCTCGGCCTACCTGTGCTGCCGCGCCGCCGTGCAGGCGATGCGCAAGGGAGCCGGTGGCCGCATCGTCAATGTGGCGGCGCGCCCCGCGCTGGAACCGCGCCAGGGCGCGAGCATGACGGCGTACACGGCCGCCAAAGCTGCCGTCGCGGCGCTCACGGCGGCGCTCGGTGAGGAGGCCGCCAAAGACAACATCCTGGTGAACGCGGTCGCGCCCTCGATCATGGATACGCCGGCGAACCGCAAGTCGATGCCGAAGGCTGATTTTGCAAGCTGGCCGAAGGTCGAGGAGGTCGCTGCGACGATCGTGTTCCTCGCCTCGCCCGAGAACACTGTGACCCGTAGCGCCATCGTGCCTGTGTACGGGAAGTCCTAGACAAATCGGTCCTGCCGCGCCACAGAACGCTGCGTATCGCTGAGGGAGTTATCATGCCGGGTCCGTTGGCCGGAGTTCGTGTGCTGGAGCTTGCCCGCATTCTGGCGGGACCGTGGGCGGGTCAGGTGCTGGCCGATCTCGGCGCTGACGTGATCAAGGTGGAGCGCTCCAAGACCGGCGACGACACGCGCGCTTGGGGCCCGCCCTTCATCGAAGGCAAGGACGGAAATCTCGGCGCCGCCTATTTCCATTCGACCAATCGCGGCAAGCGCTCGATCGAATGCGACTTCGAGACCGAGGACGGCAAGCGCATCGTGCGCAAGCTCGCGGCGAAGTCGGATGTGCTGATCGAGAACTTCAAGGTCGGCGGTCTGAAGAAGTTCGGGCTCGACTATGCGAGCCTGGCGCCGTCGTGCCCGCGGCTCATCTATTGCTCGGTGACGGGCTTCGGGCAGGACGGCCCGGACGCCTCGCGCGCCGGCTATGACCTGATGGCGCAGGGCATCGGGGGCTTCATGGCGCTCACCGGCACGGCTGACGGAGAACCCACACGCGCGGGCGTGCCGGTGTCGGATATCTTTACCGGCGTCTATTCGGTGATCGGTATCCTGGCGGCATTGCAGCGGCGCGAGCGCACCGGCAAGGGTGGTTATGTGGACACGGCGCTGGTCGACTCAACCGTGGGCGTGCTCGCCAACCAAGCGATGAACTATCTCGCCTCGGGCGTGCCGCCGATGCGCATCGGCAACGCGCATCCGAATATCGTGCCGTACCAGGTGTTTCCCGTCGCCGACGGGCACATCATCATCGCGACCGGCAACGACTCGCAGTACGGCAAGCTGTGCACCGTGTTGGGCGAGCCCGAGCTTGCGAAGAATCCGGACTATCTCGTCAACAAGGACCGGCTGAATAACCGCAGGCAGCTCATCGATCATCTCTCGGGATTGACACGGAAATTCAAGCGCGACGACCTGCTCGAAAAGCTCGAGGCTGTCGGCGTGCCGGCCGGCCCGATCAACGATCTCGACCAGGTGTTCGAAGACCCGCAGGTCAAGCATCGCGGGATGAAGATTCACCCGAAGACCGACGCGGCCAAGGCCGGCTTCGTGCCGGGCGTGCGCACGCCGATCATGCTCGATGGCGAACCGATGGCGGCGGAGAATCCGGCGCCGCGGCTCGGGCAGCACACGGCGGAGATCCTCAAGGAGATCGGGGAGTAGCCCATGCGATGCACGCGATGCGCACCGCATGGATTCCGGAAGCTATTGCTCCACGAAGGAGATGTCGGCAACCACCGGCTTCGAGTTTCCGGCCGGCTCGTTTGCCGGCACGATCGTCACGGTGTGCTCGGTCTTGAGCTTTCCGAGCGCACTCAGATTGGCTGCAGCATTCGTGATGTCGAATGTCAGCGGCTTCGAAGCGTGGGTCGCGTGATCGTCCCCGTGCGGCACCGCATCGAAGAAATTGAACGACCCGACAAAGTGGCTGTTGATCGGGTCGGAGGGTGCGCCTTCCGGCAGGTCGAGATAAACCCGGAACATCGTCTCCGGCGGCGCATCAGCCTTGATGTTGCCGATGACGAGGTAGAGGCGATGATCCTCGGGCAGCTGTGCGACCTTTGCTGCCAGCGGTGAAGCGGCGGCCGGTGCAGCCGCATTCGCGGGCGTGGGCGCGGCCGCGGCTTGCAGATTGATCGTGACTGGAGCCGCCGTGAGCGCGACAGGGCCGGACTGAGCCTGAGTGGCAATGGTTGCGGGTGCGGCGGCTTTCGGGGCCGGAGCGGCAGCCACCATGGCGAGCGGTGCTTGCGCAACCACCGGCGAGCGGTAAAGCGCATCATAATTGTAATTGCACTTCACCGTGTTGGTGTAGTCCTTCACGATCGCCTTCACGCCCTGACCGTTCGCATCGGCAAAGACGAAGACCTTGCTCAGCCACGCGCCGCCCGGATTGGTGTGACCGGACGCATTCCAACTCACCCAGCAGCGGTCGATGTTGCAATGATGCATCCAGAAGATGGGATCGTTTGCCGCCCACGGCACCGAGCCCATGCCCTGCCCGTTTCCGACGAAGACGTGCACGTTGCCGTGCACACCCTGGTCGAGCGCCTGGTTGAACCCCGGCTGTACGCCGGCCGGGAGATAGGTGGGCTGCGCCAGCGCGCTCGCCGGGTTGAGGTCCATCGCAGTGCCAATTCCGGTGAAGATCGCCTGGCCCCCGTTGACGGGCGCCCTGCGGTTCGGCCGGAACAGCGGTCCCCAGAGCGGGTCGTTCTGCATGCGGAATTCTTTCGGCAGCGGATACCCCGCCACCACGGAATAATTCCAGTACGGCAGTGTGAATGTCTTGTCCTTCAGCACAGCGCGGATGATCGACTCGAAGAAGCACACGTACATGCGATGCCACGGAAGGAAGAATGGCTCATCGGCTGCATTGAAATGCGCCTGACAGGTGTTCCACATCGCCTGGGCGAGCGCCTTTTGCGGCGACGGGTTGGGGCCGAAGATCGAGTTGATCGCGGCGGTTTTCGTGGTGTTGGTGGGTACGGCGTGCGTGTACCACTGGAAGGTCCAGCTCAACGGATTTGAAGAAGGCAGCGCCATCATCGCCTTCACGGCAACGGCATACTTCTTCAGCATCGCCTGGCCGTTCGGCGAGGCCAGATTGAACCGCGTCTGCGGCGCCGCAAGGGCTTCATCGACAAAAGCGGGCAGCACGCTTGCGCCTGCACCGGCGACGCCAGCTGTGACAACGTGACGACGGGACAGTTTCGACATCATCATCTCCCATTGAGTAAATCAGATATAAAAATCGCAGATAGTGTAGCCTGGTTCGGCCCGGCTAACAATGGTTTGCAATCATTGATTGTTTTGAATCGAGCCGGCCCCTCCCAGGGAGGGGCACGCGAGGCAGTCGAAGCTGTGCTACCGCTTACTGGGCCACCAGCGCGATTTCGCCGATTTGCGGGGTTGCCGCCGGATTCGGCCGGCCGGCCGGCACGATGGTGGCGGTCGTCGTATCGCCGAGCGATTTGCGCGCGCGCAACGCCTGGACCAGGTCGGTGACGTCGAAGCTGTAGAAGCGAGGATCGGCCTTTCCGCCGCCGGGGCTGGTGGCGTTGAAGAAGTTGACGGTACCGACGTAGTGGATGCCATCAGGCTTTGGTGTCTCTCCAGATGGCAAGCCAAGGTACACTTGATACACGGCCTCGGGCGGCGCTTTCGCCGCGAAAGATTTGAGCACCAGATAAACCTTGCGATCTTTGGCGACGTTCGCGACGCGCGCCGATAATGGTGCCGCACCGCCGGACGGGACTGGCGCAAGTGTCACGCTCACCGCGCCAGGCCCAAGCGCAACTGGCTTGGGCGATGACGTTGCGAGCGTCTCTCGCGATTGTGCGGCCATGCTGACGACCCCGCTCAGTATTACGCCGATCGTTGTCAGAATGGCGAGGGCATGACGCATTTGACGGTGGCGCATCGAGGTCTCGAAATCAGCTGGCAGATGCCAGCTCGGAAATCGTGCCCCATCTTCACGATGAGATTGTGGTTCCTCGTGCCACCGTCAATCTCGCGCAATAGCAATTTTTCGTGAGCCGTGGCGGCCCCGCGCAAGGGCATCACTCGCTGCGTGTGCCAGGCGGGCGGAACAGGAAAACCACGAGCCATACGGGCACGATGATCATCGAGCCAAGCAGGATGTTCGGCAGCGCCCAGGAAAGACCCTGCCGTGCCAGCTCGGCGAGGCGTTCCGGTGTCAGGCCCATATCCTTGAGCACCTGATCGGCCGTGATGCCGAAGTGCGTCAGCACGGTCCCGACGATGAGCGAGGCCACCGCGACCTTGACCAGCGTCGAAAAGAGGCGCGCAAGCATGCCCTGTCGCCGTTTCCGGCGCCTGATTCGTTCGGCGGGATGATAGCAGAAGGCCTACTGCCGGGCCGCCGGCGTTACGTTACCTTCGCGGTCGAGCTGCTCGATCACCGAGCGCACCGCATCGCGGGTTTTTCGGTCGCGCACCGCGTCGAGCAGGGGCGCCGCGGCATTCGAGCGGCTGATCAGGCTCTGCGCGTCCGGCAGTATGATCGGGTCGTCCCACGAACCCTGCACCACGAAAGGCAGTTCGAAGCCGGGCCGCGCATCGCTCGCGGCGGAAACCAGCGCGGCGATGCCGCGCAGATCGAGGTCGCGCGCGGGAATCGAGGCGGAGCCGCCGAGCGCGAGGCGGATCGCTCCACCCTCGATCCGCATCTCCTCGATCTTCGCCATGCCCTGTGCGATTTTCGCGGTGGCGGCGAGCCGGTCGAATGGCGTGCGGCCGCGGCGGAAATCGCTGTTGATCGAGAGCGGGCGCTGCTCCAGCCGCTTGAGCAACTGCTCCACGTTGAGGCCGGCGATCGCCCCCTGGCGAGCGGCAAGCTCGGCCGTGCCGGTAAGCGTGCGGGTCAGTGCCAGCACGCTGTCGCCGGCCGCCTCGAGCGAGAGCGACAGGCTGCCCTTGCCTTCGAGCTTGCGGATGCCGAACAGCTCGCCGAGGCAGGATGCGAGATCGACATCGGTGAACTGTAGCTGCGTTTTCACCTCGGCGCCGGCTTCCGCCTTCGAAAGGATGAGCGCGCCCTTCAGCACGCCCGCATAGGCCTGCGCCTCCCCGATCGCCAGCGTCAGGCGCCCGTCGCGCAGGTTGACGGCAACGCCGGTGCGTCCGAGCCGGGCGCTCACGATGCTGATGCGCGCCGCAGAAATCCGCAGATCGAGATCGAAGTTCGACAGGTTGTCGATCGCGATCGGCCCGCGGCTCCAGTTGCGGTCGCTCGAACGCAGTACCTCGAAGGTCGACACGTAAGGAGTGAGATCGAGCTGCTCGGCCGCGAGCGTACCCTTGAGTGTGACGCGCGGCTCGGTCGCGACCGCCATCACGCCTTCCGCAACATTGCCGTCGAGTTCGATGTTCACGCCCGACATGATCGCGGTACCGCCGGTGAAGCTGGTGTGCGCCTTCAGGGCAAATGGGCCCATGCCGGAGCCCGGCAAGGGCGCGCGGTTCGCCCAGCGCAACGCCTCGCGAAAGGACTTGCCGTCGACCGCGAGCGTGCCTTCCATCTTGAACGAGGGCTTCTGGCTCATGGCGCCCTCGAAGGCGAGCTTGAACGGGCTACCTGAAAGCCGCAGCTTCAGGCCGGATCGATCGCCGATCAGCGCCGCCAGCAGGTCGCCCGCAGTCGCGCTCGCATCGAACGCTTCGCCGCGCCAAGTGAAGCGGCCGGTCGCGCCGAAGCTGCGCGCAATCGAGGGCCAAGCGAACGACAGTGTCACGTCGGAGAGCTCTTCGGAAATCCCTCGCGCCGCCTCGGTGACGGTGATCGTTCCGTCGATCATGCGTAGTTCCGAGAGCGACAAGATTGGTTGGGTCTCTTGCGTGCGCGGCTTGAGCGTGCCGGCAAGGGTCTCCATCAGGCCCGACCAATTCGTGCGGCCGTCGGGTTCGACCGCTACCGTAACGCGTGGACGGGTGAGTGCGAGGTCCGCCGGCTCGATCCTGCCGGTGAGCAGCCGGAGCAGAGCAAGCTTTGCGGTCATCCGGTCAGCGGTGAGAGCTGGCGGCGCGTGGTCGTCGCCGAGCGTGATGTCCGAAAAGCTCACCATGGCGGTCGGAAACAGCGTGACCGTCGCATCGCCACGGATCGCAAGCGCGAGTCCGGTCGCATCGTGGATTTCCGTAATGACGGCCTGACGCACGCGATCAGGCGGGATGAGGCGCGAGGCAGCGATCAGCGCGGCGATCCCCGCCGCCAGCACGGCCGCAATCGCGAGAGAGAAGCGCAGCAGGCCGGTCGCCGATGGCACAGCTTGGATTTCCGCTCAGGAGGACTTGTCACAAGAATCCGGCGGCTCGCCCCGACTATAACCGGTGCCGATTCCTGCGCAAACCACTGGCTGCCCTCTGTGACCCTTTTGGGGCGTCTTTCCTTTGTCCAATCAAAGGCTAGACCGAGACCTGCACGCGCCGGGAAGCCAGCATTGGACCGTATGCAAGCCCGAATCCCGCAAACGCCACGACCCACAGAGTACCCGACAAGGGCAGGAGGACGATCGCTTCGTCAGGCCTCAAGGCAGCACAGACCCGTAAGAGCGCGGAAAGGACCACCGCCGCATAGATTGCGAGGGTCGGATACGACGCGTGCAGTGCATGGCCGGTGTGGCCGAGACTCGCACGCGTCATCACGGCGAGCGTCATTGTAGCGATCGCCCCCGCAAACGCATGGGTACCCGCCGCGGCGGGCAACAGCCCGAAGCTTGCGAGTGCCGTCAGCAGAAAACCGAGCGGCACGAAGCCGTAGCCGATGTGCAGGATCAGCACGAGCGGCTCGCGGGCGGTGCGATCTCCCGCCCAGCGCGCGAGACGCGCCGCTTGCAGGCATGCGCCCGCCAGTAAGATCGCCCCGGTCACGGTCGTCGGCGGAAGCAACGTCCAGAGCAGGAGAGACACACCGGTCGCAGCAACAACAACAGCATCAAATCGGACGAACGGCGCGGGCAACCGGCCAGGCTTTTCGCGCACGAGCCAATTGCGCGTGAAGCTCGGCACGATGCGCCCGCCGATCAGCGTAATCAGCATGATGACCGCGCCGAGGCCGAGACGAATCGAATAGTCCGCCACTCCGCTGACGTGGGCCTCGATGTGGAATGCGATGTTTCCGGCCGCCAGCACCAGGATGAGCATGACGACTTTGAGATTGCGCCAGTTGCGCCCCGCGATGATCTCGCGCCCCGCTGCGGCCGCGACCAACAGCAGAAAAGCGCAATCGATCGTGGCTGCGGGCCCCCATCCAATCGCGCCCGACACCGTGACCGCGATGCGTCCCGCAATCCAAGTGAGCAGCAGCGTGACTAAGGGCGTGCCCTGCAGCGGCAGCCGGCCGGTCCAGTTCGGGATCGCCGTCAGCAGGAAGCCGGTCACCACCGCGGGTACATAGCCGTAGAGCATCTCGTGGACATGCCAGTCCCGCGGTGCGAAGGGCGTGTAGAGTTCGAGGTTACCGCTGAACGCCACCAGCCACACCGGAATCGCAAGCCCGGCGTAGAGCGCGCCGAACAGGAAGAATGGGCGGAAGCCGTAAGAGAACAGCGCCGGGCCGGTATAAGGCTTCAGCCGCGGGATCGGCGCCATCGCGTCCTCACTTCGCCGCGGTCCGCGCCGGCAGCTTGCACAACAGCAAGACCTTCATTTCCATCTCCTGTACAGGCGGCCAACATTCCGCCGCTCGCTCACAAGATAGCCAGCCGAGCGCACGTCATCCTTGAGCCAGCGCAAACTGCGAATCGTTTTCATCCTCAACGTTGTTTCGGTTCCCGCGGCCCCCTAGATTTCGCGGGCCAATATGGAAACAAAGCCGCATGGCTGCCGTCGACCGCTCGCTGATCGAAAAGCTGCCGCTGTTTGCCGGGCTCGACGCAGCGGAACTCGACGCGATCCTCTCGGAAGCACGCTCGGCACGCTATGCGAAGAACACAGCCGTGTTCGAGCAGGGCGGGGACGTGCATTCCTTTTTTCTCCTGCTGCATGGTCATGTGCGTGCGACCAAGACCACGCCCGCCGGACAGCAGATCGTGGTGCGCTACGTGGCGCCCGGCGAGATCTTTGGGGTCGCGCCGGCGATCGGGCTCACGACCTATCCGGCGACGGCAACGGCAGTGGACGACAGCGTTGTGCTGGTCTGGCCGTCCGCCGCCTGGCCGCGCCTCGTGGCGCAGCATCCGGCGCTAGCGACCAACACGCTGCAGACCGTGGGAAGCCGGTTGCAGGAGACGCACACGCGCGTGATGGAAATGTCGACCCAGCAGGTCGAACGCCGCATCGCGCACGCGCTTTTGCGTCTTGCCAAGCAGGCTGGCCGCAAGGTCGAAAAGGGTGTGGAGATCGATTTTCCGATCAGCCGGCAGGACATTGCCGAGATGACCGGCACGACGTTGCACACGGTGAGCCGCACACTGAGCGCGTGGGAGAACCAGGGCCTCGTGGAAAGCGGGCGGCAGCGCATCGTGCTGCGCGATCCGCACAGGCTGTTTAGCCTCGCCGAGGATGTCGCCGGCGAGCGATAATTCACTCAGACTGCGGCCTTCATCAGCGCAGCGAGGAATGCGTCACGGTCGATGCCGTGCTCGCGGCAGGCATCGTCGATATCGTGAAAGCCCGCGATCGGGCATCCGACGCAACTGAGCTTGAAATCCAGAAACACGCGGATGGTCGCTGGCCAGCGGCCCATCACGTCTTCCACCAGCAGATGCGATTGGAGCGCCATGGGCGTCCTCCCTGAATAGGTTGCATGACCATAGGCAGCCCGGATCGATCGCTCTTTGCTGGAGCGCAAACTGGATCCCGTTTGCTCCGCGGCGCTCATTCGGGCGGTTGTTTGTTCCAGCACAAAGAACTTCGCTCCCAAGAGCGCAGAGTGGCGCCGTACAAATAGCCAACGAAGGGGATTGATCATGCTGAATCGCAGAACCGCATTGATGGGCGCGGCCGTCGCAGCCCTCGTTCTTGCGAGCCCGGCGCTTGCCCAGAGCGCAAACCTCGATCTGCCGCGCCAGAAGGTGGAGCTGGCCGCTCCGCCCTTCGTGCATCCGCATGAGCAGGCGACCCAGCAGGCGCCGAAGATCGTCGAATTCCGGATGGAGGTCGTCGAGAAGGAAGTCGTGATCGACGACAAGGGCACCAAGCTTCAGGCCATGACCTTCAACGGCTCGATGCCCGGCCCGATGATGGTGGTGCACCAGGGCGACTCCGTCGAGCTGACGCTGGTCAACCCCGAGACCAACACGATGCCGCATAACATCGATTTCCACTCGGCGACCGGTGCGCTCGGCGGCGGCGCGCTCACGCTGATCAATCCGGGTGAGCAGGTTGTCCTGCGCTGGAAGGCGGATCGTACCGGCGTGTTCGTCTATCACTGCGCACCGGAAGGCTCGATGATTCCGTGGCACGTCGTGTCCGGCATGCACGGCACCGTCATGGTGCTGCCGCGCGACGGCCTCAAGGACGGGGCCGGCAAGCCGCTGCACTACGACCGCATCTATTATGTCGGCGAGCATGACCTTTATGTGCCGCGCGACGAGAAGGGGAATTACAAGACCTACGACAGCCCCGGCGAAGCCTACGCCGACACGATGGAGACGATGCGCAGGCTCATCCCGAGCCACGTCGTGTTCAACGGCAAGGTCGGCGCGCTCACCGGCAAGAATGCGATGAAGGCGAACGTCGGCGAGACCGTGCTGATCGTGCACTCGCAGGCAAATCGCGACACGCGCCCGCATCTGATCGGCGGACACGGCGACTATGTGTGGGAGACCGGCAAGTTCGCGAACGCGCCGCAGACCGATCTCGAGACCTGGTTCGTCCGCGGCGGGTCGGCCGGCGCTGCGCTCTATACCTTCAAGCAGCCCGGCATCTACGCCTACGTGAACCACAACCTCATCGAAGGCGTGGAGCTCGGCGCCGCCGCGCACTTCAAGGTCGAGGGCAAGTGGAACGACGACCTGATGAGCCAGATCAAGGCGCCGCATCCGATCCCGCCGCGCGTGGAAGGCGCGTTGCAAACCGGAATCCGGAAGAACTGACTGCTGACGCGGCCCGCGCGACATCGCGGGCCGCCTCCATCCGTCAAGCGAACGCCCGCCATGCTGCTCACATCGAAAATTCCATTGGTCATGCTTGCCGCCGCCGGCTTCGCGGGTCCATTCGCGATGCAGACAAGCATCCCGGCGAAGCCGGGGGCGGCCGCGGTGGGGCAGCCGGTGCTGGTCGAGCTTCAGCCCGGCGTAGTGCGTTATCGGGTCGCCGGGGATTTTACCCGCGCGGGCAAGCCCGCCGAGGCGCCCCTGGTCACCGCCCACATCGAGCGCCCGATCGGTTTCATGCGAACGCAAGTGACGGCTGGCGAGTATCAGCGGTGTGTCGCGCAGGGTGCCTGCAAGGCGCCCGGATCGGCCACTGCGGCGATCGACCACCCGGTGGTGCAGGTGAGCTGGCATGACGCGAACGACTACGCGAACTGGCTGTCGCGCCGGACGGGCATGACGTATCGCTTGCCGACCGATGAAGAATGGGCTTATGCGGCCGGCAATCGCTGGCGCGACGATGGCATCGCGGTCGATGCGAGCGATCCGTCACGCCGCTGGCTCGCGCGCTACGAGCGTGAAGCCACGCTCAAGGAAACGGCCGCGGGTCCCAGCGAGCCGCAGCCGGTCGGGAGCTTCGGCGCCAACGAGAACGGCGTGGCCGATCTCGCCGGAAACGTCTGGGAGTGGACCAGCACCTGTTTTACGCGCGTTGCGCTCGATGAGGCGGGGCGCGCAGCGACCGTCAACTGCGGCGTGCGCGTGGTCGAAGGGCAGCACCGCTCCTACGTGACCGACTTCATCCGCGATGCGCGCGCCGGCGGCTGTGCGGCCGGCATCCCGCCGACCAATCTCGGCTTTCGGCTGGTCGCCGATCGCGGCAATACGCTCCCGGCGCTTGTCGCCGGACTATTCCGAAAGTTGCGCAGCGCGACGCTTGGAAGCGA
>Ga0310810_10004566_pt1 | contig 15342 bp, 17 predicted proteins | sample NCmetagenome_FD_207641 | JGI IMG/M metagenome (GOLD analysis project Ga0310810, IMG submission 207641) | Soil microbial communities from experimental microcosm in Duke University, North Carolina, United States - NC | ecosystem: Engineered > Artificial ecosystem > Soil microcosm > Unclassified ...
AGATGGCGGCGAAGTCCTTCGGCCTGGAGCTGCGCGTCGCCGCCGTGCCGCTGGAAAAGGTGCGGCAGGCCGGGCTCGACATCCGCGTCGCGCGCGTGCGCGTGTCCGAGAACTACATCCAGGCCGTCTTCGCAGGCGGCGGCATGGCGTGGGCCGACCGCGCGATGAAGGACGCCGCGACCGCTTCGCAGTACGCCGTCGACCCGAAGATCACCGCGCCGCGCGGCAGCCTCGAGGGGCTGGAGTGCCGCTGGCAGGACATCCCGAGCCGCCATGGCGAGACCGTCAGTCTCATGGTGCGCGCGACCGCGAAGGACCCCGCCGCGGCGGCCGCGCTCTACCGCGCGCTCATCGCCAAGGTCCAGGACAGCTACGGCGCGGACGACGCCTGCCATCCGATCACGCTTCCCGGGCTCGCGCCCGCCTTGGGAGCAAAAAGGCTCTATAACGAAGTCGGCGTGCGCGCGGCCGAGCAGAGCGTGCTCGGCAAATGGGTTTACCTCATGAGAACGCGCGGGTTCGTGGTCCTGGGCTGGTTCCTGATGAGGTTCGGCCTGAAGACCGAGCGGACCGACTGGAGCACGTACAAGGAAACGATGGTGCGCAACACCGATGTGCGCAAGTTCAACGACATCTACCGCCAGATCCTCTCGGGCACCGAAAGCCAGCGCGAGGCGCTCACCGGCTGGCTCGAAGTGCGCTACCGCAAGGGCGAGCTCTGCTACGGCATGCACGTGACCGACCGCGCGCACATGACCTGCCTCGTCTTCAGCTATTCGGGCCGGCACCTGCACTTCATCGACGGGGCCGACGGCGGGCTCTTCCTCGCCGCCAAGGAATTCAAGGAGCGCGCGGCCAAGCTTGCGCAATAGCGTCCTTGCTCTTGTCGCCCTGCTCTTCGCCACGAGCGCGCTCGGGCTCGGAGCGGGCAACCATGATGTCCACCTTCGCGTCGGCAAGCTCGAGCGCCATTACGTCGTCCATGTTCCGCCCGGCGCGGCGCCGAACGCCGCGGTCGTCCTCAACTTCCACGGCGGCGGCGCGAACGCGCGCGAGGAGCAGCGCTATACCCGCATGGACGCGCTCGCCGACCGCGAGAACTTCATCGTCGTGTACCCCGACGGCACGGGGCCCGTGCGCGAGCGCTTTCTCACCTGGAACGCGGGCACCTGCTGCGGCGCGGCCGCGGGCGGCCAGGTGGACGACGTCGCCTTCGTGCGCGCGCTGCTCGACGATCTGGCCGGCCGCCTCCACTACGACCCGACGCGCGTCTACGCGACCGGCCTTTCCAACGGCGCCATGATGAGCTACCGGCTCGCCGCCGAGCTGCCCGGGCGCATCGCGGCGATCGCGCCGGTCGCGGGCTCGATGGCGCTCGCGCGCTTCTCCGCGACGCGCGGCGTGCCGGTCATGCATATCCACAGCGTGGACGACGGGCGCGCGCTCTACGACGGCGGCCTGGGCGCGCCTTTCCCGGTCACGGGCTCGAAAGTGCTGCACCCGCCCGTCGAGGAGCGGCTCGTCGAATGGGCGCGTGTGAACGGCTGCGGCCCGGCGCCCGAAGCGAAGGAACGGCGCGAATGGAAAGCCGCCTCCGGTGCGCTGCACACCGCGACGCTCCTTGCCTGGCCAGGCTGCAAATCCGAAACCGTGCTCTGGAAGCTCACGGGCGCGGGCCATGTCTGGCCTGGCGGCGTGCTGGACTATCTCACCTGGCTCCTCGGCCCGGGAACGCGCGTGATCGACGCGAACGAGGAGATGTGGCGCTTTTTCTCACGCCATCGTCTCGCGCAGTAGCACGCCGAGGCTGACGAGCACGCCGAGCGCGAGACAGGCCAGCAGCGCAGCCATCTGCGGCTTGCGGTCAACGAAGGCGAAGGCGCGCAGGAAAGGCACCGCGTAGAGGCGGCGAATGCTCGTGTACGCCGCTGCCTCGCCGGAAAGGCCGAAGGCGAGGCGCTCCTGCCTTGCCGGGCGCCAGAGCGTTCCGCAGGCGGCGTCCCAGAACGAAAAGATGAAGCCGAGGTTCTTTCCCGCGTGCTCGGGCGCCTTGCTGTGATGGATCTGATGCTGCGCCGGGCTGATGAGGATGCGGCCGAGCCAGCCCGGATAGTCGAGCCAGACGTGCGAGTGGCGCAGGCTGAAGCCGGCGAGGTAGTAGACGAAGATCGCCGCCTGCAGCCCGAGCACGGTGAGCGGCCCCGGGTTGCCCGGATCGAGGAACTGAAAAGCGCCGCTGACCACGCCGCCGAACGCGCCCGAGAGCGCCATCGAAAGAAGATCGTCGACCGGGTGCATGCGATACGCCGTGACCGGCGTCAGCACTTCGGCCGAGTGGTGGATCTTGTGGAATTCCCACAGCATCGGCACTTCGTGCAGGAGCCGGTGGGCGAAGAAGAGCCCGAAGTCGAGCGCCAGCGCGGAAAGCGCGGTTTGCAAAAGAAGCATTTCCGTCCCGCCGCAGGCCAGGCGCAATCCGGGGAAAAGGAAATCCAGCGCGCCTCGCGTCACGGCCGCCGCGCCCAAGGCGGCGGCGGGCAGCGCGGGCAGGAGAAGCAGCCCGAAGACGATGCGGTTGACGACGAAATAGCGGTAGTCGAGCAGCGCCGATCGGTGCAATAGCACGGCGCGCGGCAGGCAATAGCGCAGCAAGCCGCGGAGCGAGGCGAGCTTTCCGGCCCGCAGCGCATAGATGAACCCCGCGAGCGCGAGGCCGGAGACGAGATAAAGCCAATAGACCCGCTCGCCGGGATGCAGCGGCATGAACAGCGGATCGACGAGGCGCGTGAGCAGGTAATCCACGCGCCCCGCCCGGGATCAGAGGATGTACTGGGCGAAGGTGACCGGGCGTCGGTCGGCGCCGAGCACCACGCGCACATCGACGCCGGCGCTGCTCCCCTGCTCGATGCGCACGTCGGCGCCGAGGAGGGCCGCGATGCGGCGCGCCTCGCGCTCGAAGCCCGGGCGATAGCTCACTTCGGTCAGGCGCTTGTTGAACGGCTTGTCGTTCGTGGTGCGCGCACGGCCGAGGCCGAGCCCGGCGAGCCGGGTCGCGACCCGATGCGCCATGCCGCGCACGCCATTGCCGTTCGAGACCTCGAGCTTGTAGGGCCGTGTCGGCGCCGGCGCGGCGGCGACCGGGGCGACGGCGGCCGGAACCGGCGCCGGACGCGGCGGCGCGACGGCGGCGAGCTCGTAGACGCTCGGCGCGAGCTCCACGAGACGCAGCGCCTCGCCCGTCGTTTCGTTCAGCGCCGCGGGCTGCGGGTGCGGCGCGCTCGGCGCGGCAGGGACGCGGGCGGCTGCCGCGCGCTCGGACCTCCGCTGCCGCTCAAGTGCGTCGCGCGCGGCGGCGAGATTCGCGACCGCCTGCGGATGCGCCGGATCGAGGCGCGTGGCTTCCTCGAGCTCCGCGACCGCTTGCTCGAGCGCGCCGCGGCGCAGGTGCGCGAAGCCTAGATTGTTGTGCAGGTAGGCGGCATCCGGCTGGAGCGTGACGGCCGCCTCGAAGTAGGAGACCGCCTCGCCGTAGCGGCCCGAGGCCGCGCGCGAGAGGCCGAGCGCGTTTTCACGCTCCGCGAGCGCGGCCTTCGCCCTGGCCTTGGCCTCGGGCGCGGCGTCCTCGCGCGGCGCAAGGCCGCCGCAACCGGCGAGGAGGATTGAAGCGACGAGCGCGAGCAGTTTCCAGTTCATGGCGTTCTCCGGTCAGCCCCCGACGCCGGCGGCGGCGACGGGGAAGAAGTTGCGGTAGATCGTGATCGCGGCGGGGCCGATCAGCACCACCATGATCGCGGGGAAGATGCAGAACACGAGCGGGAAGAGCAGCTTCAGGCCGATCTTCGCCGCCGCCTCCTCGGCCTTGAGCATGCGCTTCTGGCGCAGCGTGTCCGAGTGCACGCGGAGCGAATCGGCCATGCTGGTGCCGAAGCGGTCGGTCTGCACGAGCATCGCGACGAAGAACTCGACCTCCTCGACCCCGGTGCGCAGCGCGAGGTTGCGCAGTGCCTGGTTGCGCGAGGCGCCGGCGCGCAGCTCGAGGCCGACGAGCTTGAACTCCTCGCCCACCACCTTGCTGCGCGAGCCCATCTCATCGGCGATGCGCGCGATCGCGGCATCGAGGCCGAGGCCCGCCTCCACCATCACCGTCATCAGGTCGATCGCGTCGGGCAGGCCCTCGAAGAGCTCGAGCTGGCGCGCGGCGATGCGCCGCGCGAGGTAGACGTTCGGGGCGTAGTAGCCGAGCGCGGCGAGGAACACGACGCACATCAGCATCCGGTCGCCCGCCATGCCGGGACCCGCCAGCGCCGTCGCGATCACGAAAAGCGCCGGCAGCGCGAAGCTGAGCAGCGTCTTGCCCGCAAAAAAGAGCAGCACCGCGTGCTCGCCGCGCATTCCGGCGTGCAGGAAGCGCTGGCGCAGCGGCGAATTCTGCCAACCCTCCTCGGGGAGGGTGAGCCGGCTGGCGGGGGCGAGCGCCGCGGCGAGCTTCGCCTTCCAGGCGCTCGGCGCCGCCTCATCGGCGCCGAGCACGTCGGCTCCGGATTGCAGGCGCTCCTTCAACGGGTCGCCGAAAAACATGCCGGCGAGCGCCGCGCACAGGCCCGTGGTCGCCGCGAACACGAGGCCCAGCACCATCATTTGCATCAGTGTCATCGTTCGCCTCCTAGAACTTGATCTTGATCGTGCGCCACATCCAGAAAATGCCGATCACCATGAGCAGGACGCTGCCTTGCAGCGCGTACAAGCCCGCCCGGTCGGTCCACAGCAGCGCGATGAACTTCGGGTTGACGAGGTGGATGACCGCGATCAACCCGAAGGGCAGCACGCTGAGGATCCAGGCCGACAGGCGCCCTTCGGCCGAGAGCACGCGCAGCAGGCCCATGAGGCGAAAGCGCTCGCGCACCAGGCGCGCGAGCTTGTCGAGGAGCTCTGTCAGGTTGCCGCCCGTCTCGCGCTGGATGGCGACCGCGACCACGAAAAAGCGCAGGTCCGCGACCGGCACGCGCGTGGCGAGGTTGCCGAGCGCGTCCTGCATCGGCACGCCGTAGTTCACCTCGTCGAAGGTGACGCGGAACTCCTGGGCGATCGGCTCGGGGCCCTCGTTGGCGACCATCTGCACCGCGGTCGGGAAGGCGTGGCCGGCGCGCATCGCGCGGCCCATGAGGTCGAGCGCATCGGGAAGCTGCTGCTCGATCGCGGCCAGGCGCCGGTCGCGCGCCCAGAGGATGCGCGCGAACGGCAGGCAGCCGAGCGCCACCCCGCAAACGGGGGCCGCCCACCACGCCAGCGGCAGGAGCGCGCCGAGCAGGAGGCCGACGATGCCGAAGGTCACGCTCCAGGCGAAGAGGCCGGGCAGGCTGCGCTCGAGGCCGGACTGCAGCAGCATGCGATCGAGACGCTGCAGGCGCGGCAGGCCGAGGAGCCAGCGGTAGACCTTCGGCAGGCGGCTCTTCATGTCGTCCTTCAGGAGCTCGGACTCGACCGACAGGCGCTCGCCGGCCGAGAGCAGGCGCAGGCGCGCCTGCAGGCGCTTCGCCTCGGCGCTGCGATGCGAGTTCCAGAGGAGATAGGCGCCTTCGAGCATGAGCACTACGGCGAGGAAGCCGGCGAAGGCGAAGCCGAGCATGAACAGGTCCATGGCCGCCTCCTATTCGAAGATCCAGGACGGGTCGAACATCTGCTCGCGCACCTTCACGCCGAAGGTCTTCAGCCGGCTCACGAACTTGGGCCGCACGCCGGTGGCGCGAAAGCGCCCGAGCACCCGTCCGTCCACGTCCACGCCGGTGCGCTCGTAGGTGAAGATCTCCTGCATGGTGATGATCTCGCCTTCCATGCCGGTGAGCTCCTGCACGCTCACGAGGCGCCGGCTGCCGTCGCCCATGCGCGCGATCTGCACCACGGCGGTGAGCGCCGCGCTGATCTGGTAGCGCATCGCCTTGGTGGCGAGGGAGATGCCGGACATGCCGACCATGCTCTCCAGGCGCGTGAGCGCGTCGCGAGCCGAGTTGGCGTGCACCGTCGTCATGGAGCCCTCGTGGCCGGTGTTCATCGCCTGCAGCATGTCGAGCACCTCGCCGCCGCGCACCTCGCCCACGATGATGCGGTCGGGGCGCATGCGCAGGCTGTTGCGCATGAGCGCGCGCTGCGTGACCTCGCCCTTGCCCTCGACGTTGGGCGGCCGCGTCTCGAGGCGCACCACGTGCGGCTGCTGCAGCTGCAGCTCGGCCGCGTCCTCGATGGTCACGATGCGCTCGGTCGCCGGGATGTAGCCCGAGAGGATGTTGAGGAAGGTCGTCTTGCCCGAGCCCGTGCCGCCCGAGATGAGGAGATTGAGCTTCGCCTTGACCATGCCGTCGAGCAGCTCGGCGAGCTGCGGGGTGAGCGTCTTCAGCTTGACCAGGTCGTCCATCTTGAGCGGCACCACCGCGAAGCGGCGGATGGAAAGCGTGGGCCCATCCAGCGCGAGCGGCGGGATGATTGCGTTCACGCGCGAGCCGTCGGCGAGGCGCGCATCCACCATCGGCGTGGACTCGTCGATGCGCCGGCCGACCGCCGAGACGATCCGGTCGATGATCTTCATCAGGTGCGCGTTGCTGCCAAAGCGCACGTTGGTGAGATGGAGCTTGCCCAGCCGCTCGATATAGACCTGCTTGGGGCCGTTCACCATGATTTCCGACACCGTGGGGTCGGCGAGCAGCGGCTCGAGCGGCCCGAGGCCCAGCACCTCGTGCTGGATGTCGACGATGACCTGCTTTCGCTCGGCGGCGTTGATCGCCACCGGCTCTTCTTCCAGCAGGCGCTGCACCAGCTGGCCGATGTCGCTCTTCACGCGCTCGGCCGGCAGCGCCTCGAGCGCGACCAGGTCGACGCGCTCGAGCAGGCGCTTGTGCACGCGGGTGCGCAGCGCGAAATACGCGTCATCGTCCTGCACCGTGCCGCTTGCGGCGGGCACAAACCCGGCCGCGGGACGGAATCGCTCCAGCTGCTCTCGAATCGACATGAATGCCTCCGTTGAATCCGGGTTCAGGTACCCGACAGCACCGTGCGCAGCCAGCCGCGCGCGGGCTCCGACTTGGGCGCGCCGACGAGCGAGCGCGCGATCTCGCGCAGGCCGCTCGCGACCGGGTCGCGGGCGGCGAGCTGCAGGATCGGCACGCCCTCGTTGATCGAGGCGGCCACCGCGCGGAAGCTGTTCGGCAGCGTGTGCGCGACCTGCCAGCGCAGCGCCGCGGCTGCGTCGTCGAGCGTCACGCGGCCTCCCCGCTCGTAGCGGTTGACCACGAGGCGCAGCTTGTCCTTGCCGTAGCCCAGGCCCGAGAGCGCCTGCAGCATGCGCTTCGCGTCGTGCAGCGAGGGCACATCGAGCTCGAGCACCGCGTAGACGAGGTCGGCGTAGTCGAGCGCGCGCAGCGTCACGGGCTCGAGCGAGCGCCCGGCGTCCACGATCACGTGGTCATACTCGGCGGTCGCCACCTGCAGGAGCGGCGTGATGGACTCCGGGTTCACCTGCGCCGCCTGCTCGGGCGACTCGGGCGCCGGCAGCACGTGCAGCGAGGGTGTCACCTGCACCATCGAGGAGCCGAGGAGCGCGCCGTCCAGGCGGTGCACCTCGCGCGCCACGTCGGCCACCGAGCACTGGGCGCGGCGCTGGGTAAGGTAGAGCGCCGCGTCGCCGAACTGCAGGTTCAGATCGATGAGGGCGACCTTCTTGCCCTCGGTGTCGGCGAGCGCATAGGCGAGGTTGCCGGCGAGGAAGGTGACGCCGATGCCGCCCTTGCAGCCGATCAGCGCGATCAGCTTGCCGCGGCGCCGGCGCGGCTGGGCGGTGGCGCGCAGGCGCACGCGCCCGATCGCCTCGAGCAGCGCCTCGCGCGTGACAGGATGCGGCAGCACCTCGCGCAGCCCGATGCGCATGGCATCGCGCAGGAACTCGGCGGAATGGTTCGCCGAAGCCAGCATGACGGCAAGCGCGGGATGGCGCGCCGTGACCTGCTCGAGCGCCCGCAGCTCGGTCAGATCATGCCGGTCGCCGGCGATGACCAGGATGTCCGCCTGGTCCCGGTCGGCGATGCGCGCCGCGCTCCCGGCATCGCCGGTGTGCACGCTCACGGCGAGCGAGGCGTCGGCGGGCAGCAGGCCGCGCAGGTGTTGCAGCATCGCGCTTTGCGGCGCGAGCAGGGCGAGCTTGAGGGAAGAGGTCATGGGAGGCGAGTTCAGTTGCATGTGGGGTTTGTCTCTCCGGCGGCGTTGACGCTCTCCAGGCTTTCGCGCGGAAGCGAGGTGGTGAAAGGCGGAATCGGAAAAGCGGCGGCGGCGGGAAACCACGGCGAATAGGTGGCCCCGGAGAGCCCGATGCTCACGGACTGGCAGGTGTTCTTGGTGCAGCCGGAGGGCACGTACTGAAGCGTGATCTGCGCGTTGGTGAGCGAAAGCTGCGGCACGCGGTTCTGGATCGCGGTGCGGATGGCCGTATCCGAGAGATCGCAGACCACCGCGATGCGCGCCCCGGCGCGCGTCGCGTCGGTCACCATCTCGAGCGTGTACATCCAGTGCCCGAATGACGTGATGCCGAGCAGCAGGCTGATGAGGACCGTGCCCACCAGCGCGAATTCGACGGCCACCGAGCCCTGTTGGCGCGTCTTCATTCAGAGCACCTGGCGCATCGTGGCGGCGATGGGCGCGAAGTTGAGCGAGGGCACGCCGAAGGCCGCCGGCATGAAGGGCGCCATCGAGCCGAAGGTATAGCCCGCCTGGCCGCCGACCTGGACGGTGACGAGGTTGGCAACGCCGGTTCCCGTCGGCACCGCGGCGTGCGTCGCCGGACAGGACACGGGATCGCAGATGCTGACCATCGCCGTCGTCAGGCCGGGGATGAGGGGATCGCCAGTGCAGGCGTTATTGCCGTACACCACCGTGCAGGTGACGCCGCTCACGAGCGTGGCATAGCCGGGATCGGTCGGCGTCTGCGTCGACAGAAGCCGCGCGCCGTCGCGCACCGCCTTGGCGAGCGAGTTGTAGTAGTAGAGCGCGCGCCCGTATTCGGTGATGCCGGTGAGGATCACGAGCAGCGGAATGGCGAGGATCGCGAATTCGACCGCGAGCGCACCCTTCTGCCTGCCGGCGCGTTTCATGGCCGCGTTCATTGGACCAGCACCGGGACCTTCGGGCCGAAGGAGCCGCCCGCCAGGCCGTTGGTGAGACACGGGCTGCCCGGCTCGTCGGCGCGGCCGACGTACTCCATGCGCACGACGTCCGAAGGCGAGGCGATCGGGTGCAGCATCAGGACGCACGCATATCCGGTAATCGGCACCGTCTGCGAGGTGGCGAAGCCGCTGCAGTCGATGATCGGCGCGACCGACAGGCGGCGGCTTGCGCCCGAAGCGGCGAGCTGCGCCGACGAGGCCGAGCTGTAGCCGCCAAGGGTGAGTCCCGTGGCCGCGTCGCCCTGGTAGGTGGCGTGGGCGACGCGCTCGATGTCGAGAAAGTCCGGAAGCGCGTTTGCCTGCGCCACCCAGGTGCTCGGGGTGTAGGCGTACCCCGTGAAATCGGGCGGGGCGTTGGTGATGCTGGTGGGTCCCTGGTAGAGACCGAAGCGCGAATTCCAGGCCCTCGCGGCGGCGTTGCCCAGGAGCCCGGTTTCGCCCACGTTCTGGCCGCTCTGGATTGCGCACGAGCCTTGCCCTGTCAGCAGCGCTGCAAGCTCGCTCGAGCCGCCTCCCGGCGGAGTGAAATCGATCCAGTTGAAGCTGCCGGTCAAGCCCCCGCCCGCGTCGAAGCGGCCGCTGATCCACTGGCCGGGCGTCAGGCCGAAGCTCGGGCCGGAACCCTGCGAGCACACGCCGAGCGGAATCGCGCAGCTCGACTGCGAGGGCGCCATCGTCGCCACGGCCTGCGCCGATACGTTCTGCGGCCCGCTGCCCATCATCGCCATGAGCGTCATCGGCAGGCCGGCGCGCGTGAGCGTGCACATCGCGTACTTGGCGGTTGCGGCGACCGCGCCGGCCGCCTGGGTCAGGTACACCGAGTTGCTGCCGCCGGGGCCGGACAGCACCGGGCTGAAGCTGATGTCGGCCGCGGTGATGCTGACCGGGGTGCTCTGGAACACCATCGAGTTGCGCGTGCCGATCGTGATGCCGGCGTTCTCGGCGCGCGTGAGCGCGCTCGCGTTGCCGTCGAGCTCGTAGGCGGCCGAAAGGGCGCAGGCATCGGCCGCGTTCTGCAGCTCGGTCTTCACGATGAGAAGCCGGCCGAGGTCGAGCACCACGCCGAGAAAGGCGAGCAGCGCCACCAGGCTCAGCACGACCATCAACGCGATCGCGCCGCGCTGCCGCAAGGGCACACAGCCCTGCCTCATCGCGCCGATCCCGTGGCCTGCGCGCCGTTGATGATGACGAAGGTCGGCGGCGGCGCCTTGAAGGAATCGCGGTAGCGCTGGATCGACTCGTTGGCCGCCGGGCCGTCCAGGCCGTCGGGCCGCGGTGCTTTCGCACCCGCCTGCGGGTCGAGGGTCTGGGCCGCCTTCGCGGCGTTTACCGCCTGGCCGAAGCGCGCGTCGAATTGCGGCGTTCGGCTGTTCACGCAGCCGGCGAGAACGAGGACGAGGAGAAAAGCTGTCGCGTGTCGCATGGGGCTCTCCATATCTATTGGGTTGCGAATCCGCCCTTGGCCGGGGCGGTGCCCTCGAGCTGGCCGCGCAGGTGCACGCCCTCGAGCGTCGGGTTGGTGTAGCCGTCGGTCGGCAGCGGCTGCTCGGGCGTGAGCGGCTTCACCAGCCGCGGTGTGACGATGAACATGAGCTCGGTCTGGTCGTTCTGGAACTCGGTCGAGCGGAAAAGCGCGCCGAGCACCGGAATGTCGCCCAGGCCCGGGAAGCGGTTCATGGTCGAGGCGGTCTTCGACTGGATAAGCCCGGCGATCATGAAGCTCTGGCCGTCGTGCAGCTGCACCGTGGTCTCGGCGCGCCGCAGGGTGAAGGACGGCAGCACCGCGACCGCGCCGTCCACCGAGGTGAACGGGCTGCCGGTCTGCTGCAACTCGGAGACTTCGGGCGCGACGCGCAGGTTGATGCGCCCGCCTCCGAGCACGGTCGGCTTGAACTGCACGCCCACGCCGAACTCCTTTTCCTCCAGCGTGATCGTGCTGCCGCCGGTGGTGTCGTTGCGGCGAGCGACCGGAATGAAGATCTTGCCGCCGGAGCGGAAGCTCGCCTCCTGGCCGCTGATCGCCATGATGTTGGGCTCGGCGAGGATGCGCACCAGGCCGTCGTTGGTCTGCGCGTCGACCGCGAGCGCGTGGTGGCCGCTGCGGCTGACGAGCGAGGCCGCGCCGAGCAGCTGATCGAGGAAGTTCGAGCGCGAGAGCAGGTCGAAGGTCGCCCCGCCGCCCGTGTTGATCGAGCGGATGCTGAAGCCCAGGCGGCTGAGCAGCGTCTTGGAGACTTCGGCGACCTTCACCTCCAGCATCACCTGCGAGGGCGCGCGCACGCGCAGCAGGTTGATCACCGTCGGGCCGGCGACTTGCGCGGCCTGCGCGAGGTTGCGCGTCTCGCCCACGGTGATGTTCGTGCCGGTGCCGGTGCCGCTGCCGCCCCCCTGGATGGGCAGGATGATGCCGCGCGTGAGCTTGCGCACCCAGGCGCGCGCGAGATCCACGGCTTGCGCGGCGCGCTCGGCGTCCTGCACCAGGCCGGTAAGCACGATGGAATCGGCGGTGGTGTGGACGTGCACGTCGTTCTCGGGCCCGAGGAGCGTCGCAAGCTCGCCCTCGAGCAGCTTTGGCTCGCCCGAGACCGAGATGTCGATGACGGTCGCCTGGCCGCCTTTCGACCAGACGATGACATTGGTCGAGCCGAGGTCCTTGCCAAGGAGGTAGAGCTCGTTGCGGCTGATCACCGTGACATCGGCCACCGCCGGATTGCCGACCGAGACGCGCTCGATGGCCTCGGGCAGGCGCAGCAAGGTCGACTTGCCGACGAGGAGCTTCATCTCGGGCCCCTTGCGGGCGGGCGCGGAGGACGCCTGCGTCGCGGCGGGCGCGGCCGGCGAGGCCTGCGGCGCGCGCTTCTGCGGCGCGGGCTTCGCTTGGGCCAGCGCGAGCGCCGGCAGGACGAGAAGCAGAATCAGTACGGCCAGGGCAATTCGTTTCATGGCGCTAGAACTCCTGCGTCGTTTTGTGGGTGCCGCGAATCACTTCGAGCTTGGGCCGGGCGTCGGCCGTGGCGACCGGCTTCGCGGGGCGGCGCGGCGCGCTCGGCGCGGCGACCGGGGCCGCCTTGGGCTGCTCCTTTGCCTGCGTATGCAGCAGGTCGTTCGTGCGGGCGCCGGCGGTCTGCACCGGCAGCTTGTCGAGCTGGTTGCGCAGCACGAGCGAGAGGTTGCCGACCGAGCGCGCGAGGTCGAGCTGCTCGGCCTGCACGGGCGTGAGCTCGAGCGTCACCGCGCTCACCACCTTGGGCTTGGTCTCGTCGCGGTTGGCTTCCTGCGCCACCGCGAGCACGAGGATCTGCTCCAGCACGATCTTGGAAACCGGCCGGTCGTTGCCGTCCTTGGCGTTCACCATCACGTCGACGAGGTTGCCGGGCAGGGCGAAGCCCGCCACGCCGATGACTTCGTTGACCTTCACCGTCACGGCGCGCTTGCCTTCGCTGATGACGGAGGAAAGGCCGCCCTTCGTGCCGACCGGCGCGAGCCGGTTCTCGAGGATGGGCTCGCCGCGCTGCAAGGCGCTGCGCACGACGCGGCTTTCGAGGGTTTTGGGGTCCGTGACGGCGCCATCGGGCAGCGCGCCCGAGGGCCAATCGATCGTCTTCATCATGTCCGGCATCAGCGCAGTGCCGAGCTGCACTTCGCGCGAGGCCACCACGACCTGGCTGGTCGCGAGCATCGCGCGCTGGCCGAGCCACTTGGCCGCGATGAACATCGCGATAAGGCCCATCAGCCCCGAGAAGACGATCATCACCACTGCCTTGCGGTTTCTCATCGGTTCACTCCGTCAAAGGGTTAAGAGCCAGGCCTTGCAGGTCATCCAGCCGAGCGTGCCGGCGGCGATCGCGACGCTGTAGGGCAGGCGCGCCGCGGTCTGCGTCTGCGAGTCGAAGCGCGGACCCTGCGCTCCCGCGAGGCGCGCGAACGCGCCCCAGAAAAGGAGGCGCAGGTTCCGGCCCGCCGTGGCGAAGACCGCGGGCCGGGCCATCGCGACCAGGGCGAGGATCATCCCCGCCAGGAAAGTCGCGATCGCGGCCGCCACGGCGTCGGTCGGCCCGAGAAACGAGCCGACCATGGCCATCAGTTTTGCGTCGCCGGCGCCCGCTGCGCGCACGAGATACAGCGGCAGCATCAGGGCGAGGCCCGTGGCGAGGCCGCCGAGCGACAGAAGCGCGCCGTCGAAGCCGCCCTGCACCGCGTGCAGGCCGAGGCCGGCGGCCATGCCGCCGAAGACGACGCGATTGGGAATTCGGAAGCTCGCGAGATCCCGCCACACCGCTAGGGCGAGCAGGCCCGCGAGCAGGCCGAGAACCTGGAGCTTGAGGAGATGGAGATGCATGGGCTGAGGGTCCCGGCCGTTTGCAGGCTTACGCGCCGCCGAACGGATTGCACGCTTGCTGCGGGTTGGCCACGCAGGCGGCGATCTGGGTGAAGAACGTGTTGAGGTTGGTGCCCAGCGCGCCGGCGCCGATGATGAAGGCGACCGCGATGAGACCGGCGAGCAGCGCGTATTCCACGCCGTTCGCGCCCGACTCGTCCTGCATGAAGCGCTTGATAAAGGATTTCATTTGCTCTCCTTGGATTGGAGGCGCCGCGGCAATCGCGTCGCCTACTGCCGACCCGGCAGTTCTAGTGGCGCCTCACGGGCGCAATGTTCTGGCGCGATCGCCGTGGGCGCGCTCGATCCGGCGCAGCAGCACATCGGCGGGCTCGTCCTTCAGGACCACGGCGGCGGCGCCGCAGTCGAAGGCGCGGCGGTACAGCTCGTGGTCGTGCGATCCGGTCAGGACCACGAAGGCGGCGCCGCTTTGCGACACCGCGCGCGGCAACCGGTCGAGCGCGTTGACGTCCTCGAGAAAGAGGTCGAGCACCACCACGTCGACGCCGCGCACGCGCAGCGCCGACTCGGCGTCCTCGACGGAGCGCACGGCGCCGGTGAGCGTCATGCGCGGCCATTCGGCCACGATCAGCTTCATCAGCCCCCAGCGCACGTGATCGTGGTCCTCGATCACCATCACGCGGATGGGACGGGGCGGTTCCTGGCGGCGGATCAATTGAAGTTCCATGCCGCCACGATAGGCGGCGGCGGCGCGCGCCGCATGAGACGGCGGGCGGATGCGGAGGAGGCTTTTTGGGACTAGCGCGCCTGGTACGGCGCTACTAGCGCCGCGGCGCGGGAGCGGACGGCGCGCTGCCGATCTTGCGCTCCATCGCGAAGAGCACGAGCTCCACCCTGCGGTTGAGGGCGAGCTTGTCGTAGATCGAGGCGAGATGATTGCGCAGGGTGTGCGCGCTGATGCCGAGCTCGCCGGCGATCACCTTGTTCGGCTTGCTCTTGAGCCGCACGACCTCGGCGATCACCTTGCGCTCGGCGGGCGTGAGCGCATCCATCGGGTCGGGCGCGCGCCCGTCGCCGCGCGCGGCGCACATCGCCGAGAACATCCGCGCCACGCTCGCGCCGTCGAGCCAGACGCCGCCGGCGCGCACGCGCGCGATCGCCGAGAGGACCACCTCGGCGGGCTCGGACTTGTGCACGAAGCCGCTCGCGCCTTCCATGATGGCGCGCTCCTGCAGGGCGCGGTCGTCGACCCCGGAGAGGATGATCACGCTCGCGCCCGCGCGGCGCAGCGCGCCGACGAGATCGGCGCCGTGATCGGCGCCCAGCATGAGATCGAGCAGCACGACGTCGGGACGGTGCTCCTGCACGGCGGCAAGCGCCTGCGCCGGCGTGCTCGCGGTGCCCACCAGCTCAAGGGGCGGCCCGGCGCTTTCGATCAGCTTCGCGTAGCCCCAGAGGATGCTGCGATGGTCGTCGACGAGGAGGATGCGCGCCACGGCTAGAGCGGGACCTGCACGCCCACCACGGTGTTGCCGGCGGCGTTCTGCCAGACTCGGACTCGGCCGCACAGCTCTCTCGCGCGCTCCTCGATCGAGCGGGGCCGGAACTCGGGCGCCCCGCCCTCGTTCTCGAATTCGAGGATCAGGACGCGCCGCTCGACCCTAAGCGTGACCACCGCGTGCCGCGCGTCGGTATGCCGGCGGATGTTCGAGAGCGCCTCGCGGGCGATGTGGAGCAGCTCCTCGAAGAGCCGTCCCGGCACGATCACGTCGCGCTCGGCGAGCACCTCGATTTTCAGCC
>Ga0310810_10004567_pt1 | contig 15341 bp, 12 predicted proteins | sample NCmetagenome_FD_207641 | JGI IMG/M metagenome (GOLD analysis project Ga0310810, IMG submission 207641) | Soil microbial communities from experimental microcosm in Duke University, North Carolina, United States - NC | ecosystem: Engineered > Artificial ecosystem > Soil microcosm > Unclassified ...
CGCGGTGCCTTCGCCGGAGGCGGCGGCGCAGCTTTCACTTCTTTACACGCTCGAGCAGACGCAGTGGTGGAAGCCGGAAGCGCTGGAGCGCGCGCAGTTGCGCCAGCTCGGCAGCGTCCTCGCGCACGCGGCAGCGACCGTGCCTTACTACAAGGCAAAGCTCGCCGGCTTCGACCTGCGGGCGCCGCTCACGCCCGGGCGCTGGGCGGAGCTGCCGTTCCTCACCCGGCGCGACATCCAGGACGCCGGCGACCGGCTGCTCAGCGAGCGCGTGCCGAAGTCCCATGGCCGCCTGAGCGCCTCGCAGACTTCGGGGTCCACCGGGCAGCCCGTGAAAACGTTCGGCACCGGCCTGACCCGCCTCTTCTGGCGGGCGCTCACGGTGCGCGAGCACCTGTGGCACGAGCGCGACTTCGGCGCCAGGCTTTGCGCCATCCGCATCGTGCAGAACGCCGAAGGTCCCGACGGGCGCGCGGGCGTCGGCTGGGGTCCGGCGACCGACGCGCTGCTGCGCACCGGCCCGATCTCGGTGCTCTCGCTGAATACCGACGTGGCGGTCCAGGCGCAGTGGCTGGCGCGCCAGGATCCGGTGTACCTGCTGAGCTATCCGACGAATCTGCTCGCCTTGGCCAGGCAATGCATTTCCCTCGGAATACGGATCCCCAGCTTGCGCGAGGTGCGGCCGATCGGCGAGACGGTCACGCCGGCCCTGCGCGACGCGGTGGCGGAAGCATGGGGCGCGAAGCTGACCGACCTCTACAGCTCGCAGGAGGTCGGCTATATCGCTCTCCAATGCCCCTCGGGCTCCGGTCTCTACCACCTGCAGTCGGAGAGCCTGCGGGTCGAGGTGCTGGACGAGGCGGGCAAGCCCTGCGCGCCGGGCGAGGTCGGCCGCATCGTCGCGAGCAGCCTGCACAACTTCGCCATGCCGCTCCTGCGCTACGACATGCGCGACTACGCCGAGGTCGGCCCGCCCTGCCCGTGCGGCCGCGGCCTGCCTACCCTCGCGCGCGTGCTGGGACGCAAGCGCAACATGCTCGTGCTGCCGAACGGCGAGCGGCGCTGGCCGCTCACCGGCTTCATGAAGTACCGCGAGATCGCGCCAATCCGGCAATACCAGATCGTGCAGAAGGACCTCGAGAACATCGAGGCGCGCCTGGTGGTCGACCGGCCGCTCGACGCAAGACAGGAGCAGGCGCTCGCCGAGGTGATCCGCCGCTTCCTCGCCCATCCCTTCCGGGTGTCGTTCGCCTACCTCGAGGCCTTCCCGCCGCACCCGGGCGGAAAGTTCGAGGACTTCATCTCCCTCCTCGACCGTTAGGGAAGACGGCGCTGACCATCAGGGAAGCCGGCGCTTGTCGTCCCCGCGAAAGCGGGGACCCGGCCTTCAACCGGCTTCCTCGGAAAGATCCTTCCAATCCGGATTCCTACGCTCGATGAGTTCGATCTTCCACTCCCGATTCCACTTCTTGATGCGCTTCTCGCGCTGGATCGCTCCATACCTGTCGTCGTGGAACTCGAAGTAGACGAGCGTGACGCCGACGTACAGGGGTTCCGTTAGGTCTGCTCGCAAGGATGTAGACCGCCGGTTGCTTCACGCATGCGACAACGCCTGTCGCGAGTGCGGCGTTGACGTCGAAAGCTGGGTCCCCGCTTTCGCGGGGACGACGGCAGGCGCCTGTCAGTTCGCCTTGCCCGGCGGCAGCGGCAGCCGGGCGACGGGGATGCCTTCGTCGACGAGCTCCTGGTGCTCCTCGTCGGTCGCCTGGCCGCGGATCGGGCGGGCCGGCGCCTCCTCGTAGAAGATCTTGCGCGCTTCCTCGGGAAATTTGCGGCCGACGTCCTCGGTCTTCGTCAGCAGGTCGTCGAGCATGCGCGAATAGAGCATCTGCGCGATGGCGAAGGGATCCTTGCCTTCCATGTCGGGGGTCTTCGCCGGCTGCGCCGCCGGCTTGGGCGCCGGCGCGCCGAAGTTGACGCGCGCCGCCGACGGGATCCGCTGGACCTCGACCGCCCCGCACGACGGGCACGCGAGCAGCCCCCGCTCGCGCTGCGAGCCGAAGTCCTCGGCCGAGGCGAACCAGCCCTCGAACCGGTGGCCGGCGGAACAAAGAAGGTCGAAAACAATCATTTAGGTGATTCTACAATGCCGCCATGGGCACCTACCGCGACAACCCGAGGGCCGTAAGGAACCTGATCGAGGACGATCGCGTGCACCGCGACGTCTACACGAGCCCGGAGATCTTCCAGCTCGAGATGGAACGCCTCTGGGCGCGCACCTGGATCTACGTCGGCCACGCGAGCCAGGTGCCGAATCCCGGCGACTTCATCACCGTCGATATCGCCGCCCAGCCGGTGATCATGGTGCGGCACACCGACGGGACGGTGCGCGTGCTGCTCAACCGCTGCGCGCACAAGGGCACGAAGGTCGTCTACGACTTCGCCGGCAATACCGGCAAGACCTTCCGCTGCCCCTATCACGCCTGGACCTACCGCACCGACGGCACGCTGCTCAACATCCCGCTCAAGGAAGGCTACGAAGGCACGCGCCTTCCCGAGGGCGGTTTGCACCAGGTCAGGAACGTGGAGAGCTACCGGGGCTTCGTTTTCGCGCGCCTCGCCGAGAAAGGCCTCGGCTTCCGCGAGTACTTCGGCGACTCGCTCTCCTCGATCGACAACCTCGCCGACCGCTCGCCCGAAGGCGAGCTCGAGATCACCGGCGGCTGCCTGCGCTATCTGCACAACTGCAACTGGAAGATGTACGTCGAGAACCTGAACGACACGATGCATCCCATGATCGCGCACGCGTCGTCCGCCGGGACCGCGAAAAAGCTTTGGGAAGGCCAGCCGGCCGACCAGCCCAAGCCCATGGCGATCGAGCAGATCGTGCCGTTCGCGTCCGACTACAAGTTCTTCGACGACATGGGAGTGCGCGTCTATCCGCACGGCCATGGCTTCTCCGGAGTGCACTTCTCGATCCACTCGTCGTACTCGGCGCTCGGCGACTACGAGGCGCTGATGAAGAAGGCCTACGGCGAGGAGCGGGCGAAGAAGATCCTCGGCACGGTGCGGCACAACACTGTTTACTACCCGAGCCTGACCATCAAGGGCGCGATCCAGTCGATCCGGGTCGCGCGGCCGCTGGCCGCCGACAAGACGCTGATCGAGTCCTACACCTTCCGCCTCAAGGGCGCGCCCGACATCCTGCTCCAGCGCACCGTCGCCTATAACCGGCTCATCAACTCGCCGATGTCGGTCGTCGGCCACGACGACCTGCACTGCTACCGCTCGATCCAGGAAGGCCTCGCCGCCAACGGCAACGAGTGGATCAGCCTGCATCGCAACTTCTCGCCGGAGGAAGTCCCGGATCTGCGCGAAGACGGCGAGCTCACGTGCAACGGCACGAGCGAGATCTCGATGCGCAACCAGTTCCGCGCCTGGGCCGAGTTCATGGCGGAATGATTTCCGACCACGATCTCGGCCGGCTCGTGAAGCGCGAGGCCCGGCTCATCGACGAGAAGCGCTTCGACGAGTGGTATGCGCTTTTCACCGAGGACGCGCACTACTGGGTACCCGCGTCGCCGGGACAGCGCGATCCCCTGCTCCACAACTCGCTCGCCTACGAGGACAAGCTGCTGCTGCGGCTGCGCGTCGAGCGCCTGAAGAGCGATCGCGCCTTCTCGCTGCATCCCGCCCCGCGCTGCCTGCACGTGCTGCAGGAGCCCGAGGTCGAGAAGCGCGACGACGCGCGCGGCGAGTACCTCCTCCGCACGCCGTTCATGTACACCGAGACGCGCGGCGATGAATCGCAGCGGCATGCCGCGACGGCCTGGCACACGCTGGTATTCGTGGACAATGAGGTGAAAATCCGCCTGAAGCGCGTGGATATCGTCAACTGCGATGCGGCTCTGCCATCCATCCAATTGTTCTTGTGACTGCCGAATTCGGGGTCAGAGTAACAATTCCGGTATATCCGCTGCCGCTATGGGAATTCTTACTCTGACCCCGAATTCATGACCGCGATCGTTACCGGCGGCAGCGCGGGCATCGGGCGAGCGATCGCCCGCCACCTGCTCGACCAGGGGCGCGAGGTGGTGTCGCTCGACGTGCAGCCCTCGGGGCTCGCGCATCCCAAGCTGCGCCACGTGCGCGTGGACCTGACCGACACCGACGCGACCCGCCGGGTCGCGGCCGAGATCGCCCGCGATCACGCGGTGACGGCGGTGATCCACAACGCCGGCATCATCCGCCCGGCGCTGCTCCCCGACGTGAAGCTCGCGGACGTGAATGTGCTCGTCAACCTGCATGTCTCGGCGGCGCTGCTGCTGGTCCAGGCCGCGCTGCCGACGATGACGAGCGCGGGCTACGGGCGCGTGGTGCTCGTCTCCTCGCGCGCCGCGCTCGGGCTGCCGACGCGCACCGCCTACTCGGCCACCAAGGCGGCGATGATCGGCATGGCGCGCACCTGGGCGCTTGAGCTAGCGCCGCACGGGATTACCGTCAACGTGGTGGCGCCGGGGCCGATCAAGACCGCCAATTTCCACGGCGTGATCCCGGAAGGCAGCCCGCAGGTCGAGCGCGTCATCCAGTCCATCCCGGTGAAGCGGCTCGGCCAGCCCGACGACGTCGCGCGCGCCGTGCTTTTCTTCGCCGACCGCGACAGCGGCTTCATCACCGGACAGGTGCTCTACGTCTGCGGCGGCACCAGCGTCGGCACGCTGACCCTCTAGCCGAACCTCAAGACCGGCATCACCGCGTGTCACCCCGCCCCGACAGTGGCGGTCGGGCTATCGACGTGCCTTTTGCCGCAGTCCGATACTCCTGCGGAATTGGCGGTGAGATATGGCAACGATAACCGGCACCAGCGGTAACGACACCCTCATCGGCACGAGCAGCGCCGACACCCTCGTCGGCAGCGGCGGCAACGACTTCTACGACGGCGCGGGCGGCATCGACAGCCTGGACTTCAGGGCCACGGCCACCGCGCTGATCGTCGATTTCGGCGCCGGCACGGTGAGCGGCGGCTTCACCGGCAGCTTCACCAACATGGAGCGCGTGCTCGCCGGCAACGGCAACGACAGCCTGGTGGGCGGCGCCGGAGCGGAGAACCTCTCCGGGCGCGCGGGCAACGACACACTCGAGGGCCGCGCCGGCAACGACTGGCTCTGGGGCGGCGGCGACGGCACCGAGAACCACTTCGTCTTTCATGAGATGGGCACCGCCAACGCCGACCAGATCGGCGACTTCATCTCCGGCGCCGACAAGATCGTCCTCGACGGCGCGGTGATGAACGCGCTCGGCGCGTCGGGCAACTTCGCCGCCGGCGACGCCCGCTTCACCGCCAACTCGAGCGGCACTGCGCAAGACGCGGACGACCGGGTCATCTACGAGACCGACACGCGGCAGATCTGGTACGACGCCGACGGCAACGGCGCCGGTGCGCGGCAGCTCATCGCCACGCTGCAGACCGGCGCGACGCTCACGGCTACCGACATCATCGTGCAAGGCGGCGGTACCCCGCCCGGAACCATCAACGGCACCGAAGGCGACGATACGCTCACCGGCACGCCCGGCAACGACACGATCAATGGCCTGGGCGGCAACGATTCGATCTCCGGCCTGGACGGCGACGACTCGCTGTCCGGCGGCGCGGGCAACGACACGCTCGACGGCGGCAACGGCAACGACACGATGGACGGCGGGCTGGGTAACGACACGTACTTCCAGCAAGGCTCCGGCTCGGACACTATCGTCGACGCGGGCGGCACGGACACCCTCATCAGCTTTGCCGTCTTCGTGCCCATGCCCTCCGGCATCGAGAACCTCACGCTGCGAGGCGGGCCGTTCAATCCCGGCGCCGACATCTTCACGTCCGAAGGCTTGGGCAACGAGCTCGACAACCGGATCGTCAACGAGCGCCCGGGCTCGACCGGCCTGGACGGCGGCGCCGGCAACGACACGCTGATCGGCAGCGCAACGGGAATGAACTGGTTCGAGTTCTCCTCGGGGGGCACGGGCAACTACGGGAGCGACGTCGTGGACGGAAACGGCGGCGCGGCGATCCTCATCGCCCCCGGCGCGAACGTCACCGTGAATTTCCAGACCGGCACCATGACCGGCGGCGGAACCGGCAGCGTTTCCTTCAGCAACGTCTCCAGCGCGCAGGGCAGCAGCGGCGCCGACCTGATGATCGGCAACGACTCGAACCTGACCCTGTATGGGGACGCCGGCAACGACACGCTGAGTGGCGGCCTTGGCAACGACTTTCTTACCGGCGACGGCCGTGCGACCAGCGATGCGCCGGAATTCACCATCGGCAATGACTCGCTTTCGGGCGGCGGCGGCAACGACACGCTGACGGGCGGCCGCGGCGACGACACGATGGACGGCGGCGCCGGCAACGACACGTTCAACTACTTTTTCGAGACCGACTACGGCAACGACAGCGTGACCGGGGGCGCGGACACGGACCTGCTCACGATGTCCAACCTGTCCCCGATCACGGTCGACCTCTCCGCTGGAACCATGACCGGAGGCCAGAGCGACGGCGGCGGCAGCGCGACGCTCGCCGGCATCGAGAACATCACGGTGCTCGGCGGCGCAGCGCGCATCACCGGAGACGCAGGCGCCAACGTCCTGCTCGGCTCGAGCGGCAACTTCCGGCCATCCAATCCGGACACGATCAACGGTTCCGCGGGCAACGACACCCTTACCGGGACCTTCGGCGGCGATCAGTTCATCTTCGACCACGTCGGTTCGGCGAATGCCGACCATGTCACCGACTTCGCGAGCGGCCAGGATGCCATCCATCTGGACGCGAGCGTCATGACGGCGCTCGGCGCCTCGGGCGCCTTCTCCGCCGGAGATGCGCGATTCTTCGAGGCGGCAGGCGCAGCCGCCGGGCACGATGCCGACGATCGCGTCGTCTACGACACGTCGAGCGGCAACCTCTGGTACGACGCCGACGGCAACGGCGCGCAGGCCGCGCAACTCGTCGCCATCCTGGATGGCCCGGCGGCTCTCGTCGCGACCGACATCTTCGTCGACAACGGCGGCGCCCCCGGTTCGACGATCGACGGCACGGCGAACGACGACACGCTGACCGGCACCTCGGGTGCCGACACGATCAACGGCTTGGCGGGCAACGACTCGCTCGTCGGCCTCGCCGGCGCCGACGTGCTCAACGGCGGGGACGGCAACGACACGCTCGACGGCCGCAACAGCGCCGCGTTCGGCAGCTCGGACCCGGACGTCGATACGATGAACGGCGGGCTCGGCAACGACACGTACTTCGTCGACAACGCGGCCGACGTCCTGAGCGACAGCGGCGGAATCGACACCGTCGTCACCCACAACACGAATTGGACCCTGGGCGCCGGTTTCGAGAACCTCACGCTGTTCGTCGACGACGAGTTCGGCACCGGCATCGGCAACGCGCTCGACAACGTCCTCGACGGTTCCACCGTCAGCCATGTGCACCTGGAGGGGCTCGACGGCAACGACAACCTCACCGGCGGAGTACGGGCCGGCCTCTTCGGCGGCAACGGTGCCGATACGCTGGTGGGCGTGGACGATCTCGCCGCTCTCAGCGGTGACGCAGGAAACGACCTCCTGGTCGCCGCCTCGTTCGATGCCGACATGACGGGCGGTTCCGGGGCGGATGTATTCCGCCTGCTGCAGCCCGACGGAAACGCGTTCATCGAGGACTTCGCGCCCGGCACGGACACCGTGCAGCTCGACGCGACGGCGATGGCCGCCCTCGGTGCCTCCGGACGCCTGGCGGCGGACGATCCGCGCTTCTTCATCGGCTCGGCCGCGCACGATGCGGACGACCGGATCATCTACGACAACGGCACTCTTCTGTACGACCCGGATGGCAACGGATCAGCCTCGGCGAGCACCCTGGCGATCTTCTCGTCCTCGCCCAGCATTCCTTCCGTGACGGCGACCGATATCGAGGTCATCAACGGCACCAGCGGCACGCCGGGGCAGACGATCACCGGCACCTCGGGCAACGACACCCTCACCGGCACCGCGGGCGACGACACCTTGCAAGGCCTGGGCGGCAACGACGAGCTCGTGGGCAGCGGCGGCACCGACGTCTACGACGGCGGGTCCGGCCTGGATACCCTGAACTTCCGCCTTACCTCCGAAGCGCTGAACGTCGACTTCGCCGCCGGAACGGTCAGCGGCGGCTTCAACGGCACGTTCTCGAACATGGAGCGCGTGCTCTCGGGTAACGGCAACGACAGCCTGACCGGCAGCTCGGGCGCGGACAACCTGTCAGGCCGCGGCGGCGCCGACACGCTGGCAGGCGGCGCAGGAAGCGACTGGCTTTGGGGCGGCGGCGACGGCATCGAGAACCACTTCGTCTTCCACGAGACCGGGACCGCCAACGCCGACCGGATCGGCGACTTCATCGCCGGCGCGGACAAGATCGACCTCGACAACGCGGTCATGACGGCGCTCGGCGCCGATGGCGCCTTCGCGAGCGGCGATGCGCGCTTCTTTGCGGGCGCCGGCGCCTCGGGCGGCCACGACGCCAACGATCGGGTGATCTACAACACGTCGACCGGCCAGCTTTATTACGACGACGACGGTTCCGGCACGCATGCGGCGCAGCTCATCGCCACGCTCGAAGGCACGCCGTCGCTCTCGGCCACCGACATCCACGTCATCTAGTCGACGCGCAGCTCGGCGCTGCCGAGGTTCTCCACCGAGAAGCGGACGACGTCGCCCGCCTTCACCGCCTTGCTGGTGATCATGCTGCCGGTGATCACCACGTCGCGGAAGACGAGCCCGCGCCGCTGCGCGGCGAGGTGGTTCGCGACCCAGGCGACCGCGTCGAGCGGATGGCCCAGGGCGGCGGCGCCGACGCCCTCGCCCACCTTCTCGCCGTTGATCGTCGCCACGCCGCGCAGGGCGGCGAGGTCGAGGCGCTTCCAGTCGCTGACCGGCTGGCCGAGCACGGCGCCTTCGCTCCATCCGTTGTCGGCGATCAGCTCGAGCGGATGCTTGGCCAGCTGCTGGTAATCGGCATTGCGGTCGTCGGCGACCTCGATCGCCGGCATCACCGCTCGCACCGAGGCGGCGATACGGCTCCTGGAGAAAGGCGCGTCGGCGGCCGGAAGGTCTACCGCGAGCTGCACCGCGATCTCGAACTCGACGATCAGGCGCACGTAGTCCGACGCGCGCACGCGCGCCGGGCTCGCGCGCAGCGTCGACTCGAGCAGCACGCCGGCCTGCGGCGAGTCGACGCCCACGAAGCGCTGCATCTCCTTCGAGGAAAGCGCGATCTTGTAGCCGGCGATCGCCCCCAGGCGATGCGCCCGCAGGGCGACGAAGGCATCCTGGATGGCATAGGCGTCTTCGACGCTGCGCGGCGATAGTCCGTCCGGCAGCGGCGCGAAGCGCTCGCGGGTAGCGTGCGCCTCCATGAGCCGGATGGCGGCGTCGTGGATCGCCTGCACGACGCAGATTCTAGTCCCGTCCGAAGAGACTAGAGGCGCGCGAGGGCCAAAGTCCGGCGCGCCGGATAACTTGCCCCTTGCCATGTGCGGCATCGCCGGCTACTTCGCCCTCACGCCTCGCCCGCTTCCCGGCCGCGAGGTGCTCGAGCGCATGGTCGACGCGGTGCGCCATCGCGGGCCCGACGACGCCGGGGTCTACCTGGACGGCCGCTGCGGCCTCGGGCACCGGCGGCTCTCGATCATCGACCTCGCGGGCGGCCGCCAGCCGCTCGCCACCGCGGACCGCACGCTGTGGGTGACCTTCAACGGCGAGATCTTCAATTACGTCGAGCTGCGCGACACGCTGATCGGCCGCGGCTGCGCGTTCCGCACCAGCAGCGACACCGAGACCATCCTGCACGCCTACGCCGAATACGGCGCGGACTGCGCGAAGCACTTCAACGGCGACTTCGCCTACGCGGTCTGGGACCGCCGGCGCGGCCGCCTGGTGATCGCCCGCGACCGCATGGGCGTGCGGCCGCTCTACTACGCGCTGCGCGACGGCGTGCTGGTCTTCGCCTCGGAGATCAAGGCGCTCCTGCGCTATCCCGGCCTGCGCGCCGAGCTCGACCCGCTGGCGCTCGACCAGTGCTTCACCTTCTGGGCGCCGCTCGCGCCTCGCACGCCCTTCAAGGACATCTCCGAGCTGCCGCCCGGCCACCAGCTGGTCGCCGAGGACGGAGAGATCAAGGTCTCCCCGTACTGGGAGCTGAGCTTCCCGCCGCGTAGCGAGCGCGGGAGCGCGAACGAAGCAGAGCTCGGCGAGGAACTGGAGGCGCTGCTCGATGATGCGACTCGGATACGCCTCAGAGCGGATGTCCCCGTCGGCTCCTACCTGAGCGGCGGCTTCGATTCGTCCGCCACCACGGCGCTCGCGCGGCGGCACAACGGCGAGCGGCTGCGCACCTTCTCGCTCGAGTTCGAGTCGCCGGAGCTCAACGAGGCGCCGTGGCAGCGCGCGATGGTCGAGGCGCTCGGCACCGAGCACTCGGCGCTGCGCTGCACGCGCGCCGACATCGCCGCGCATTTCCCGGATGTGATCCGCCATACCGAGCGGCCGCTCGTGCGCTCGGCGCCCGCGGCGCTCTACCTGCTCGCGCGCCAGGTGCGCGACCACGGCTTCAAGGTGGTGCTCACGGGCGAGGGCGCCGACGAGGTGTTCGGCGGCTACGACATCTTCAAGGAGGACAAGGTGCGGCGCTTCTGGGCGCGGCGCCCCGACTCGAAGTGGCGGCCGCTGCTGCTGCGCAGGCTCTATCCGTATCTCGGCGCGCTGCAGTCGCAGCCGCCGCGCTACCTCGAGGCGTTCTTCGGCGCCGGGCTCGAGCGCCGCGACGACCCGCTGTTCTCGCACCTGCCGCGCTTCGCCCTGACGCGGCGCATTGCCCAGTTCTACTCGCCGGAGCTGCGCGCGGCGATCAACGGCTACGATCCGCTCCAGGAGCTGCGCGAGAGCCTGCCCGCCGGCTTCGCCGCCTGGCATCCGCTCTCGCGCGCGCAGTACCTCGAGACCCGCTGGCTGCTGCCGGGCTACATCCTCTCGTCGCAGGGCGACCGGGTCTCGATGGCGCACGCCGTCGAGGGCCGCTTCCCCTTCCTCGACCACCGCGTGGTCGAGCTCGGCGCGCGGCTGCCGGCGCGCCTGAAGGTCAACGGCCTGCGCGAGAAGCACCTGCTGCGCCGCGCGCTCGGACGGCACCTGCCGGGCGAGATCGTCGAGCGCCACAAGCAACCTTACCGCGCGCCCGACGCCGAGAGCTTCGCCGGCCCCGACGCCCCGGACTACGTGCGCGCGCTGCTTGCGCCGGAAGCCATCGTCCGGGCGGGCTATTTCGAGCCGCGCGCCATAGCCCATCTGGCCGCGAAGTGCTCGCGCGCGCAGCCGCATGTGTCGACCGGCGACAACATGGCGTTCATGGCGGTGCTCTCGACGCAGCTCCTGCATTCGCATTTCGTCGCGCCGCTGATCTGAAAGGCGCGCCACGGGGCGAACGCGGTGTCACGAAGGTCCGCTATCGTCTTCGCGCCTCCACCTCCGATTGCTCCATGAACCACGACATAAGCCAGGCCCTGCGCCGTTTCATCGCCGAGAACTTCCTGTTTCGCGACGAAGCCGATGCGATCGCCGCCGACGCGTCGCTGCTCGAAGCGGGCATCATCGACTCGACCGGCGTGCTCGAGCTGGTCTGCTTCCTCGAGACCACGTTCGGCATCCAGGTCGCGGACGAGGACATGCTGCCCGAGAACCTCGACTCCATCCGCGCGATCGCGAGCTACGTCACGCGCAAGCTGAGCGAGCGCCGCATCGAGCTGGTCGCCTGAGGACCGTGCGCGTCGAAGCGTTCCTGTGGCGCTCGGCCGCCCGCTTCCCGGACAAGACCGCGGTGGTCTGCGACGGCGCGCGCCTGAGCTACCGCGCGCTCGCCGACCGCGCCGCCGGCCTCGCGCGCGAGCTGAAGCGCCGCGGCCTGCGCCGCGGCGAGCGCGTCGTCCTGCTGCTGCACAACTCCGCCGACACCGTCGCCGGCGTGTTCGGCGTGCTCGCCGCCGGCGGCGTGTTCAGCGTCGTCAACCCCGGCACCAAGGCGGACAAGCTCGCCTACATCCTGAACAACGCGCGCGCCTCGGCTCTCATCACCGAGCCGCGGCTCGCCGCGGTGGCGAGCGAAGCGGCGTCGCAGGCGCCGTCCGTGCAGCATTGGCTCGTCACTCCCTTCGACTTTCCCCCGGATGACGCGAGGCCGGTCGGCGGCATCGACCTCGACCTGGCGATGATCGTCTACACCTCGGGATCGACCGGCTTCCCGAAGGGCGTGATGATGACCCACGCCAACATCGACGCCGCGGCCGGCTCGATCACCACCTACCTCGAGGGCCGCGCCGACGACGTCGTGCTGTCGGTGCTGCCCATGGCCTTCGACTACGGGCTCTACCAGGCGCTGATGTGCGCCCGGCTCGGCGCGACGCTGGTGCTCGAGAAGTCGTTCACCTATCCGGCGGTGGTGCTGGAGAAGCTGCGCAGCGAGAAAGTGACCGGCTTCCCGCTCGTGCCGACGCTGGCCGCAATGCTGCTGCAGATGCGCGACCTGCGGTCCGGGCTCTTTCCCGACCTGCGCTACCTGACGAACACCGCCGCGGCGCTGCCGCCGGCGCACATCCAGCGCCTGCGCGAGCTGTTCCCGCAGGCGAGGCTCTACTCGATGTACGGCGTGACCGAGTGCAAGCGCTGCACTTACCTGCCGCCGGAGCAGCTCGACGCGCGCCCCGCCTCGGTCGGCATCGCCATCCCCGGCACGGAGGCCTACGTGGTCGACGAAGCCGGCCAGCGCGTGCCGCCCGGCACCGTCGGCGAGCTGGTGATCCGCGGTCCCCACGTGATGAAGGGCTACTGGGAGAACGAGCCGGCGACGCGGCGCGCGCTGCGCCCGGGCCCGTATCCGTGGGAGAGCGTGCTGTATACCGGCGACCTGTTCACGGCGGACGCGGAAGGCTACCTGTACTTCGTCGCCCGCAGGGACGACATCATCAAGACGCGCGGCGAGAAGGTGAGCCCGCGCGAAGTGGAGAACTGCCTCTACGAGATCGGCGGCGTGCGCGAGGCGGCGGTGATCGGCGTGCCCGACCCGGTGCTCGGCAACGCCATCAAGGCGGTAATCGCCGTCGATCCGGAGAGCCGGCTCACCGAGCGCGAAGTGATCCGCCATTGCGCGGCGCGGCTGGAGGACTTCATGGTGCCCCGCTACGTCCAGTTCCGGGTCGAGCTGCCGAAGAGCGAGAACGGCAAGATCGCGCGCCGCCAGATCGCGGAAGAAGCCTTGACGTGAAGATGCACTTCGACGCCGTCGCGCTCGCCGTCGATGCGGCCGCGGAAGCGGAGCGCATCTGCGAGGCCCTGCGCCACCAGGTGCTGAAGCGCCTGCGCCGCCGCGGCGTGGTGCTCGGCCTCTCGGGCGGCGTCGACTCGAGCGTGGTCGCGGCGCTGTGCGTGCGCGCGTTCGGGCCGGCCGCCGTGTTCGGCGTGCTGATGCCGGAGCAGGACTCCGACCCCGACAGCCTGCGCCTCGGGCGCACCGTGGCGAGCTGGCTCGGCATCGACATTGCGCTCGAGGACATCACGCCGATGCTGGTGGCGGCGGGCTGCTACCGCCGGCGCGACGAGTTCATGCGCCGCGTCTTTCCCGAGTACGGGCCGGGCTGGCGCTCGAAGATCGTGCTGCGCAAGGCGAGCGGCACGGCCGGCTACAACGTGTTCCACCTCGTGGTGCGCGGCCCGCAGGGCGAGCAGAAGGAAGCGCGCATGCCGGTCGACGTGTACCTCGGCGTCGTCGCCACCACCAACATGAAGCAGCGCACGCGCAAGCAGATCGAGTACTACCACGCCGATCGCCTCAACTTCGCGGTGGCCGGAACGCCGAACCGGCTGGAGTACGACCAGGGCTTCTTCGTCAAGAACGGCGACGGCGCCGCCGACGTCAAGCCGATCGCGCACCTGTACAAGTCGCAGGTCTACCAGCTCGCCGCGCACCTCGGCGTGCCCGAGGAGATCCGCAGCCGGGCGCCGACCACCGACACCTACTCGCTGTCGCAGACGCAGGAGGAGTTCTTCTTCGGCGTGCCGCTGCACACGCTCGACGCGTGCATGTACGCGCTCGACCACCGGCTTCCGCCCGAGGCGGTCGCGCCGGCCGTGGGGCTCTCGCCCGAGCAGGTGAGCGAGGTGTACCGCGACATCGCCGGCCGCCGCCGCACCACGCGCTACCAGCACGAGCCGCCGCTACTGGTCGAAGAACGAGGAAGCTAGAGGAACTCCGAGGACGACGATTCGTCGTTCCCGCGCAAGCGGGAACCCATGTTTTTCAAAAAATGGCTCCCCGCTTTCGCGGGAAAGACGCGTTACCGCGCCTTGCGGCTCTTTAACGGGCGGTTCAAGCTACTCCCAGAGGCGCTCGGGCAGCGGCAGCCCGGCGAGGTCGTCCGCCGTCAGGCGTCCGTCGGGCTCGACGCCGAAGCGCTCCAGCACCGCGATGAGCTGCCGCGCGTGCTGCGCGGAGTGCCAGGTCGAGCGCTCGAGCAGCATGTGCAGCGCCTGCGGGCCGAAGAAGGTCTGCACCTTGCCCTGGCAGGACTTGTCCGGATGCCGCGCCCACCATTCGCCGATGCGGCGCGAGACGCTCGCGCCGTAGCCGGCGATCTCGTCCCCCCTCGTGAACGTGCCGTCCTCGGGCGGCACGTTGGCCGCGGCGGCGGTGAACTCGGCGCCGTCGGCTGCCGTCTCGAGGAATGCCTCGCCGATGCGGAAGATGTGGTGGCTCATGATGCGGATCGAGCGGTCGCGGCTGTCGATCACGCGTTCCTCGAGGCGCTGGGGCGGGAACTGGCGCACGTAGCGCTGCACCGCGCCGTAGACCTTGAGCCACTTGGCGACCAGCTGATCGGCCGGCAGCCGCTCGTGCGAGCCGCCCTGCAGCCCGACGAACTCGGCGACGTCGTCGATGTTCTGCGCGAACACGTACTGCCCGCCCCGCGCCACCACCGGCACGGTGCGAACGCCTAGCGCCAGGAGCTGGTCCCGGCCGGCGGGGTCCTTGACGACGTCGACGGCGACGAAGTCAATGCCTTTGCGCGAAAGAAACTCTTTCGTCCGGAGGCAGGAGCTTCACCCGGGCTGGGTGAAGAGGATGTATCGGTCGTCGGTCATGAGGTGGACCGATTATAGGAGCTGCAGCAGCGTGGTGCCCGGGGCCGGACTCGAACCGGCATGCCTCGCGGCGGGGGATTTTAAGTCCCCTGCGTCTACCAGTTTCGCCACCCGGGCGAAGCTCGGCCTAGCGG
>Ga0310810_10004568_pt1 | contig 15339 bp, 11 predicted proteins | sample NCmetagenome_FD_207641 | JGI IMG/M metagenome (GOLD analysis project Ga0310810, IMG submission 207641) | Soil microbial communities from experimental microcosm in Duke University, North Carolina, United States - NC | ecosystem: Engineered > Artificial ecosystem > Soil microcosm > Unclassified ...
GGTCGCCGAATCAGGACGGTCGCTGATCTATGTCAACCAGGTGGGCGGACAGGACGAGCTCGTGTTCGATGGCGGTTCCTTCGCCATCGACTCCACCGGCGCCATCGCACACGTCATGCCCTTCTGGACAGAAGCGTTGGCGATCATGCGCTGGGATCGGAATTCGCGGCAATTCATCTGTGACGGACAGGCACGCGACACCGGGACAGCATTCGAGGTCGAGCCGCGACTGTCGGCCGTCTATCACGCGATGATGCTCGGCTTACGCGACTACGTGAACAAGAACCGGTTCCCGGGCGTTGTACTCGGTCTTTCGGGCGGCATCGACTCAGCGCTGACAGCCGCGGTCGCTGTCGATGCCCTCGGCGCCAGCCGGGTGCGCGGCGTGCGGCTGCCGTCGGCTTTCACCAGCGACGCCAGCATGGTGGACGCGGCTGAAACCGCGCGCCTGCTCGGCGTCACTCTCGAGACCCTGCCCATCGACAGCGGAGTCCGTGCGGTGGAAGAGACACTGGCCCCGGTGTTCGTGGGGCGGACTCGCGATGTCACCGAGGAGAACGTCCAGGCTCGGCTTCGCGGGGTGCTGCTGATGGCGGTTTCGAACAAGTTTGGCGAGATGGTGGTGACCACCGGCAACAAGTCGGAAATGTCGGTCGGCTATTCCACACTCTATGGCGACATGTGTGGCGGCTACTCGGTACTCAAGGACGTCTATAAAACCGAGGTGTACGCACTCGCGCGGTGGCGCAATGCGAACGTCCCGCGCGGCGCGCTGGGTCCATCGGGACGCGTCGTCCCGGAGTCATCGGTGACTAAGGCGCCCACGGCGGAGCTTCGGCCCAATCAGACCGATCAGGACACACTTCCGCCGTACGAGGAACTCGACGCGATTCTGACGGGGCTCGTCGAAGAGGAACACAGCGTCAGCGAGCTCGTGGCGCGCGGATTCAATCGCGACACCGTTGTCCGCGTGCAGCGCATGTTGTTTGCCGCCGAATACAAGCGGCGGCAGGCGCCGCCAGGCGTGAAGATCACGCGTAAGAGTTTCGGTCGCGATCGGCGTTATCCGCTGACGAACGCGTTCCGCGAGACCTGAGACATCAGCGTCGATCCGCTAAGATTTCGCGCGAGCCGCCACCTGCACGAGTCTCGCGCTCCACCTGGCGACGACCGATCGTTTCCCGCTTGTGGCGGGCGAAACGGAAAGACGCACCTCAGGGGCGGCAGGGTGAGTTCGCAACCAGTGCTCGAGCACGAACAGCGCCCACGCGCGGTATGCGTGAAACTCCGCGCCGAGATGATCAAGGTAGCGCACGAGGTTGACGTGCGGAATCCATTCGGCCAGGCGGCATTCCGGAGGCCGGATCAGCCGATCGAGCGCCGGCAGCAGCTGCCTGGCGCCCCACATGTCCATCGGCAGCCCAAACCCGCGTTTCGGGCGCGCCATCCATTCCGCAGGTACGTAACGCGAGGCGACCCGCTTCAGCACCAGTTTGCCTTGCCCAGCCTGATAGCAGTCATCTGCAGCGAGAGTCATGGCAAACCGTGCGACGTCGACGCCAAGCAGCGGCGCACGGACCTCGAGCGAGTGTTGCATGCTCATGCGATCGACCTTCGCGAGCACGGCACCGGGCATGTAGTGTCGTGCATCCAGTTCGCGCAACACGTTGAGCAGCGGGCGCGAATCACTGTCAATACCGTTGCGGAGTTCACGCAGCGACGCCAGCAGGCCTGCGGGAACCACGCCCACAACGCGTTCAAGCTCCTCATCCGGAAAAACAAGAATGCGGTTCGACACGTACACGGCACCGGCGTCCCACCACGCGAGCGCCGAATCATTTGCCCTCTTGCGAGTCCATTCGTCGACGGTATTGAAGTATCGACCATAGCCGCCGAACAGCTCGTCTCCCCCATCACCGGACAGTGCGACCGTCACTTCGCGACGGGCGAACTGTGAGAGCAGGAATGTGGGCAGGCAAGATGTATCGCCGTTTGGTTCGTCGAGCACACTGCCGACATGTGTGCCGAGCTCGACCGCATTGGCTGTCAGTACCTGATCCTTGTGCACCGTGCCGAGATGCGCAGCAATTTCCGCGGCGTCGAGGTGCTCCGAATCCTTGTGACCTTCGAATCCGATCGAGTACGTCTTCAGCTCGGCACCCAGCCGATGCCTCGCAATGGCTGCCACTGCGGTCGAATCCACGCCACCGGACAGAAATGCGCCGAGCGGCACGTCGCTGATCAGCCGGCGCCGCAACGACGTCTCGAGGATCGCCTCCAGTTCATCTGCCAGGTCGTCGAGATCGCGCCCCGACGTTTGCGCGCTACTGGTCGCGAATGAAAAGTACCGTCCAGCCTTCGCAGTTCCGTCGGCACCCACACGAAGCCAGTGTCCTGGCTGCAACTTGCGCACGCCCTTGTAGATCGATTGCGGTGCGGGCACGTACTGAAAACACAGGTAGGAGGCAATTGCATCCGTGGACACGGTGGCGTCAAAGAACGGCAGCACCGTCAGCGCGTGTAATTCCGATGCGAACGCCAGATACTCGGGCGTGTCGATGTAGTACAGCGGTTTCTCGCCGAAGATGTCGCGCGCCAGCAGCAGTTCACGCGCCTGGACGTCGTAGTAGCCAAAGGCAAACATCGCATCCAGCCGCGAGAGCGCATCCGTGCCACGCTGCCGCAGCGCAGCGAGCAGGACTTCGGTGTCGCTGTGCGTGTGGAATTGAACGCCGTCACGCTCCATTTCGGCGCGCAGTTCGCGGAAGTTGTACAGCTCGCCGTTGAATACGATGACCGAACGCCCATCAGCACTGAACATCGGTTGATGTCCTGCCTGCGAGATGTCGATAATCGACAGGCGACGATGTCCCAGGGCAATGCGCGCGTCCGGGTCGATCCACACACCGGCATCATCCGGGCCGCGATGCACCATCGTCTGCGTCATCGCGCGTACGAACGACTCCAGTTGCGCGGACGCCATGCGCCCCGCCTTGTTCACGATTCCGGCAATTCCACACACATCGACCTCCGGTCGAACTACTGCAAGAGCGGCTGACGAGTCCTACCCGACCTCTGACCGATGCGGCAAATGGCGGCGAGGCTGGACGCGTGGGGCCGCAACTCTGGCTCTAAGGTACTGTAGGCTATCGTGCGGTTTACGGTCGCACGCAGCGGCGCGCGTAATGAGATCGTCCTCCGTCCACTTAATTCTTCGCCTATGACGAGCATCCTTGGACTCTCAGCGTTCTATCACGACAGCGCGGCGTGTCTCGTCGTCGACGGCAAGATCGTGGCGGCAGCCCAGGAAGAACGTTTTTCGCGTGAGAAGTATGACGCGGCGTTTCCACATCAGGCGATCGACTTCTGCTTGAAGGAGGCGGGCCTCTCCATCGACCGTCTCGATTACGTAGCCTTCTACGACAAGCCCTTCGCGAAATTCGACCGACTGCTCGAAACGTACTTCTCGTACTCGCCTGATGGCTTTCGCAGCTTTGCGCTTGCGATGCCGGTGTGGCTGAAGAAGAAGCTGTTCACGCGACGCATTATCCGTAAGGCGCTCGGCCGGGAGCTTCGCGCTCCCGTGCTGTTCCTCGACTGCGAGGGGCTGATGATGACTGGACGCAAGTTCGACGCTGTTCGGCGGTCCGCCGCGGCAGCCGGAGTCCACGCTCGAGCAGCGTCATATGGATCTGGCCGCCAGTGTTCAACGCGTCGCGGAGGAGAGTGTCCTCCGGATGGCCATTTCAAACGCGTGCTCGCAAACACGGTGCCGGGACTTGCCGCGACGGCGGTGATGCTGACTGTTCGGGTACAGGGGAACAGGGCAGGCGAACCAGTTCGGTTATTACGAGAAATTCGGCCGAGTCGTTGCTCCGGACCTCGTGATCCTCCTCGCGTTGTCGAACGATTTCGCCAACAACTCGCCGATCCGGGAGTCCGTGCGTAACGGCTGGCATCCATATGTTGCTCCGCGGCCGTCCTACGAGCGAGACGGCAGCGGCTTCCGCCGGCTGAACCCGGCGGTGGACTGGGAGCAGCACCGTATCGGTGGCAGCGACGCGGCGGGGCACTACGGCGCACTCATGCAAATCCCGGAGTTCGCCACGAAACTGGCCGGCTGGAGAGGTCCGGTCGAGCGCGACACGCACGCGATGTTCTGGCAACCCACCCTGCTGCCTCTCTTCGAGGACGCGATCGTGCTGACCAGACACGCGCTCGAAGAGTGGAAGATGTTGGGCGCACGTGACGGCTTCAAGATTGTCGTCGTGGGCTCAGACAACATGACGCTGGACGGAACGGCACCGTTTGCCGACCGGGAACGCTACGCGCGCCGGTTTCAGGCGGTGAGCGAAGACGTGGGCCTGCCGTACCTGGATCTCTACCCATACTTCGCCAAGCAGCCTTATCCGAAAACCGCACACTAGCGCATCGAATCGACGCACATTGGAGCCCCATCGGCCACGAGTGGGCCTCGGCGGCGATCTACGAGTTTCTCGTCAGCCGGGGATTCGTGCCCTGAGACGACATCGCCGTTCCTAGACGTCGACCAAGGCCGTCTCGACGTCGTCGACGAGGATCGAGTAGCGACGGCCGTTTTTGTTCGGATCCGAGTTGTCGGAGGCGGAGAAATAGAGCGTGCTTTCCGCCACAGCGGTGGGTGTCGCCGGGGTCGAGCCTATCCAGTGCGAAAAGCGGCCGGCACCGAGGGCACGAATCTCGTCGTGCAGAGAATTTCCAGGCCCGAGCGGGCGCCCATCTTCGAGCAGTACCAGCCCCGACCGTTGCTCGTGGCCATTCGAACTCGCTGTTACCGGAAAGATACTGGAGTACGTGTAGCAGTACCCGTGCTCACTTGGGAACGCTGGGCTGATCCGCTCGAGCACTGCCTTGCCGGCCGGGCCATTCACCCGGCCAAACCACGTCCCTCCCTCGAACACGCCATATTCGCTGAAGGCGCCATGGCGAACCATCTCGTCCACGAATGGACGAACCCTGGCTTGTTTGGCCGGTGCGCCTTCGAACGCGTAGTCGTCGAGGACCAACAACGCGTCGTCAGCGAGCAGGCGTCGATACAGGAACAGTATCGTGGCGACGTCGCCGTCGGCATCGACGAACAGCAGTTGCACCGGCTTGGATCCGAGAGCCTGGCGTGCGCGGTAGCGCACGGCGCGGTCCTGCACGAAGCCTTCGATGAGCGTCACCATCGCCTCGTTGTTCCAACGACGGAGGTTCGCTCGCAGGTCGAGCACGATGTCAGATGAGGGACGCATCGGATGCTCTGGATAGCTTCCGCCAATTTCAATCGACGCGATGGGCGCACCACTGAGTCTCGCCCCGCCGCACAGTGCGGTCGTGCTGCCGCCGATATAAGGGCCCACTTCGAGAATCGGGCCTCGGGTGTGCGACGCGAGGAGAAGCAGCCGGCTCAGGACGTCTTCAGAGAGCATCGAAATGCTGCGTGCGTTTTTGATCGTGACCTGCGAGGCCTCGTCGGGAAACACCGAGAAGTTCTGCAGCAGATTTCGCACGTCGAGATCTGGCACGACTTGGCACCTCGTCACGGATTCGGCTTGTGCAGCACGAACGCCGCGCCGATTTTCCCGAGTTCATCGACCGGCCAATCCCGGTAGGTCGAATCGCTGCGTCGCAATCGAGGTTCGAAGTCTGCGAGATACTGGCGAGTGGCGTTCAGGTTGACGTCTACGCGGCGCACCACGAAGCCGGCCGCTTCGAACATCTGCGAGACATCCCGGACTCGATGCTGGCATCCGACCTCAGTGTTGGTCGCTTCGAGCACGCGTTGGAAGTCTTCCGGCGACAGCAACAAGTGCTCTAGCGGCAACTCAAAGTCGCGATGATTCCTGAAGTCGACCTGGTGATAACCATGTCCACCGGGCGCAGTGATGCGAAACAACTCGTGCGCAGCGAGCGGCAGCTGTCCCACATGTTCAAGCACCGCATTCGAAATGACCACATCGTTGGATGCATCTGCGACCTGCCCCATCGAATGAGCTGGTGCATCGAACGTCTCGATCAACCCGTCGTATCGACCCGCTGCATGCACCGCATCCAGAAGACGCGACGGCCTGCCGATCAACTGGCGCATGCGTTCGTAAAGGCGGGGATGGAAATGCGGTTGCCATGCGGCGAGAAATCGATCGGCCACGGCGACGGTCGCGCAGGCCTCACCCAGGACGAGCGTCGAGCCGAATCCAGGACCCGGACCTAATTCGAGCAGCCGTGTTCCGGTGAGATCGATCCCGAGATTCGTCAACGCTGTCTGCAAATTGCGCGCGACGGTCACGGCGTACTCAGCAGCGCTCTCGATCGCGCTCTCGCTCTGATGCTGAAAGTTGACCGGGGTAGACGGCTGTGCCTGCTGCTCGATCAATTTTGCGAACTCGGCCGCCAGCGGGCTCTCGATGATCGAGGCCATTCTGCCCGGCCTAGCCTGCCAGAAAAACCGCATAGTTACGCCCGTTCCTGGTCGGATCGCTGTTGTCGGACGATGAGAAATAGAGACTCTCGCCCCAGTGTGAGTACGCCCCTTTTCCAACGCGACGCACGATGTCGTGCGCGGAATGGGCGGGACCGAGTACCACCTGATCCTCCAGCACCACTAGCTTCGACCGATCCGAATCGGTCAGGGAATCCGAGAAGCTCTTGTGGAAAGGCAGCTTCGCAATCCATCCGTGTCCGCTGTCCGGGCGCATCTCGGTCAACCTTGCGTAGCTCCGATAGCGCAGTTCCGCCGGCAATAGATCAGCCGCCCAGCTCGCACCCGCGTTTGCATATGCAGCGAGCGTGTCGCGGATCATGCGGTCGAAACCGAAACGAGCCTCTATGAACCCAGGGCCAGCCGCCCTGGCGCGCGCGAGCGCTGACTCGTCGCGCAGCATCGACACCACGGCGTCGGCCAACGCTGCGGCCGAGCCGGCAACCACGCGCCCGGAGACGCCGTCATCGACGGCCTCGGCAGCACCGAACGCTGGCGTCGTCACGACCGGTATCCCGCAGGCCTGTGCCTCAATCAACACGTTGGGCGTACCCTCCTGCAGCGAGGTCTGCAGGACGAGGTCCGACGCGGCGAGGACATCATGAATGTCGCTTCGCGCACCGAGGAACTGAATGTGCCCGTCCAGGCCTTTCGCCGCAGCCCGACGCCGCACCGCCTCGTCCATCGGTCCCACGCCGCACAGCAGGAACACGGCATCAGGGAACTGCCGCTGGATGTGTGCGACCGAGTCGATCCAGAGCAATGGCTGTTTCTCCGGCGACAGACGAAACGCGCCGGCCACGACCTTGGCGGATGTCGGAATCCCCAGAGCACTGCGGGCCTGGTCGCGGTGGGGATCATCAACCGGCGCAAAGTCTCTGGTGTGGAGGCCATTGCGCAACACGGAGATTCGCTCCGGCTCGAACCCCAGCCACTCCGCGTAGTCACGGCGCCCGGCTTCGCTGTTATTGAGGAAATGCACTCCCGAACAGCGGGCCAGCGCGCGGTAGCACGGGTACATGAACCATTGAAAGAACGCGAAGTGCACAGGAGAAAGATTCCGCCCGGACAGAAACACGTGCGGAACTCCAGCCAGCACGGCGGCCATTCCGGCAGTGATGCTGGTCCAGTCGAGGCTGGCGTGCACAATCTCCGGCGACAACCTGCGGATCACCGCTGCATCATTCAGAATCAATGAGAGCAAGCCGTCGCCAAGGGCTTCGCGCAGTTCGGGTTGAGCCCGCACCCAGCGTGTTCCGGAATAGTCGTCCTTGGGAGTCTCATGAATGGAGCGCGCGGCTGCCTTCGCCCGTTCGAGGTAAAACGCCTTCGAGGGATCGTCATACAGGTAGTTGACGAGCACATGCACGTCTTCGACGCCGCGGGAACTGAGACCCTCGGCTGTATTGACGAGTTGACGCTCCGCTCCGCCGCTTCCCAACGTGCCGATGGCCAGCAGCACGCGACCTGCGATCGCATGTGACATCCGGAATGGAAAATCGCCTGGGTGCTGAAGCGTTGTCGCGACAACGTCCTCACGCCGATCGAATCGTGGCTGCACGCGCCGGGCCCACGGCACCTCGCGCAGTGCCCTGCTCGCGTCGTTGACGTGCCTGCGAAGCCACGGAAATCTTCCGGTCCCACGGTGCCGCCGGACCGGTGGCGGACCCAGCAGGGTCTGCGGCACGCTCGGCTTGGCGCGGCGCCATTCCCCACCCTCGAAGACCAACGCGTCCGCGGTGTGTGGCAGACGCCCGTCGGCCACGAAGCGCTCGAGTCGCTCGAGTGGAGCAGGAAACACGAGCACGCTCCCGGCGTCGTTCATCTCCGCGTGCAGACGCTGACGCGGAGGGACGTCGGGCGACGGTTCAAAGACGATATCGCCGGAGCCGAGCAGATCCTCTGCGACAATCACCGTTCGCGCGTCCACATCGACAGTACGGGACGGGACGACGACGATGGGTTCGACGCAGAGTCGCTGCGCCCATTGCACTCCAGCAGCCAACAGCCGTTTCGGGTCTTCGAGGCTCATCACGTCCTCCGTCGTTCCGATGTAGACGATGTGATTGCCGCTCCCGACAATTGGAACCACTTGACCATCGGCCAGGGTGTGACCCCAGACCCATTCCTCGTTCATCCGTCGGCGCTGGTTGAAATCGCGAATCGCCGTGATGTCGGCGAAACCAACAAGACCTACCCATTCGGTGGCAAATCCGTGTTGCTGCATCAGCGCGCAAATCTGCGCCACGGTCCACGACCGTTGATGCTGCCAGCGGTGAAAGGAATGGTCGCAGACGGGACAATACACGCGATCGACGCCCAGGTCCTCCTGAAACGGGGTTGAAAGCAGCAGCCGTCCGCCCGGCTTCACTCTGCGCCTCAGGCCGCGCATGAATCCCAGCATGTCTTCGTCGAGCACATGCTCGATGACCTCGGTGCACATGACGAAGTCGAAGGCGCGCTGCTCGGTCTGCGGGATCAGCCCGAGGAATCCCTTCTCCCCCGAGAGCGTCTGCGCCGTGACCTCCTCACGCTTCGCGCTCGGGTCGGTCGCGGCCGCACGATAACCCGCCGAGACGAGAAGTTGAACGAGATGTCCGCTGCCACCGCCAAAGTCCAGCAGTTCGGCGTCAGGGCGAATCCAGGACGCCATGAACTCGACGAGCGCGGGCCCGGCCAGACGAGCAAAGCTCATTCTGTCCATGGAGTCGATCTGCGCGACCCCATCCCAGAACTGCTGGACGAGCTGTGGCGTCCAGTGGAGGGGTTTAACCATGGTTGCCTTGTGCACGCAGGCGCGAGTACACGTCGTCCGTCAGACCTTCAGTGGCAATCACGAGAGTGAATCGCATCCGCGTGCCGTTGGGGTCGACATTGTCGGTGGGTGCGAAGAGTAACTCTCTGCCCCAATGCGAAAACCTGCCTGCGCCGCGATGTTCGATCTCAGCGTGCAAGGCGCGCGGCCACGGCAGTTGCAGGCCATCTTCAAACAGGAAGAGCGGCGAGTTGTTGGATGAATCCGAGACGTCGTCCGCTAGAAACGCGAGATCCGGAACACTCCAAATCCACATCCGACCTCGTGCGAACGTAAATGGATGCTCCGGCGCGCGCAAGACGGCTTCGGCGATGTGGAACACGTCGGATGCGGCGGGTTGTTCGCCGGCAGGCGCCACTACCACGCCGTCGTCTTCCCGCAGCCGCACGGAGCCCATGAGCCTGCGATTTTTCAGGAGCATGAAACTGGCTTCGCGCCGGCGCGGTGGCGCACCCGGGATGCGACCCACGTAACCGTCGGCAGTTTCGACGTACGGGCCGCTCACCCGCCGACCGAACCGTCGAACGAAGGAGAGCCCACCAGGCAGACGTGTGTCGATGATCGTGCCCGGGGGGCCCTGGCGTTCGAACACGAATTCATTGCAGCCGTAGCCACTGCTCCGGTCCACGAGACTCGTCAGGCCGAAGCCGTCGTTGGCGAAGGCATCCACGACGCGCTCGACCGTCGCGCGCTCGTACGGCCATCCGCCGATCCAGTCGATCTGGTCGTACCACCAGTTCATGCCGCGCCGACTCGTCTTCTCATAGGTCCACAGCTTGTTGATCCACTGGACCGGGTACCGCAGACCTCTCCATTCCTCGCCCGCCAGCACACCGATGGCGTACGGCAGCGACAATGGGCGCGGCAGCGCGTTGTAGCGACGTTTCACCTCTGCCCAACGATCGGTGATTTCGCCGAGGTCGTTGTAGATGGCAATGTAGACGTGTCCTCGCTCGGCAACCAGCGGCTTGACATTCTCGAAGGCCTGCCACATGTCTCCCGTGTGGTGAAGCACGCCCCACGAGTAGACGACGTCAAAGGTGCCGAGTCTCGCCAGGTAGTCGCGGTCCAGCGCTGACCCGCGCTCGACGACCCAGTCGGCTGCCGACCGGAAATAGCGTCTCCTCAGTTCCGCCGTGCACTCGACGGACTGCTGGTCGTAATCGAATGAATGCACGCGCGCCCCAAGACGCTTGGCCGCGAGGCTGAACAGGCCGCTGCCGCTGCCAATATCCAGAAACGACCGGCCGTCAAGCCGTTCCACCTTGAGCATCTTCCTGAGCGATTGCTCCGCCAATGCGATCCGCTCGTCGCTGAGCTTCCGCAGGAAACGCGTCCAGTTTTTCCCGAACTCAAACCGCTCCCCCCTGCTGACTTCGGTCCTGTGTTGATCCACGGCGAGGCTCATCTGCCTTCCAGATCGGCCGGGACGAGGATGCCCTGTCCGGTGGGCAGGTGGACGACCTCAATCTTGCGCGCCGCGGCGAACTCGTCCACTGCTCGACGCGCTCCAGGACAGGTGTCAAAGCCGTAGTCGTCGCAGACGATGATTCCGCCCGAGACGAGTCGCGGCCCGAAGAACTCAAGCGACGCCAACGTCGGCTCGTACAAGTCCACGTCGATGTGGACAAAGCAGAATGACCGATCGACAGCCTCGCGGAAACAATCCGGGATCCATCCCACATGGATGTCGAGAAGGCCAGCGTACTCGGCGAGGTTCGCGCGAACTTCCGGCAATGCGCAGACGAGCGCACCCGCACGCCAGTGACCGCCGTCGAGCGGTCCCGGTGTCGACAAGCCCGCAAAGGAGTCGAACAGATGGAGGCGCTTGGCCGGCGCGCAACGTGCCAGCTCCTTCGCCATCAGATACGAGCTACCACCGCGGTAGACCCCGCATTCGGCCACGTCACCGGGCAGGCGGTGCGTCAGTTTCAGCAATTCGCGCAGCGCGAACTTGCGGTCATAGCTCCGATAGTTGTCGCGATCAAATCGCTCATAGTCGGTCCGAAACTCCGCGTCGGTGAATACGGAACGGCCGTATTCGCTCAGGCGCACGTCCGGCACCACCGCATTAAACAGCCGTTCACCCCAGGCATATCGCTGTTCGGGGGGAAGCGTGTCCATGTCGACCGCGAGTGCGGCCACCAGCACGCTGTGATGACGCGTGACGTCCTGTCCGTAGAGCACGGTGTAGCGACGACCGTTGGACACAGGGTCGGATCTATCTGACGAAGAAAAGTACAGCAGGCGCCCCCAATGGGAAAACGCACCGCCCCCGTCGCGCGCGATGACTGCGTGCAGCGCGTGCGCCGGGCCAATTTCGAGTCCGTCTTCGAACAGACGCACTGCGGAGCGTTCGGTATCGGCGGGATCGTCACCAGCCGGCACGTCGTCCGGCATCCGAGCGGTATAACACAAGCGATCGGTCGCCGTGATCTGCGTCACTTCGAGAAGCTTGCCGCGAAGCATTTCAGTAGATGTCCGCACCATGTCACAGGCCAGGCAGTACGGCAACGTAGGCACGTCCGTTTCGATTGGGATCTGAACCGTCGCGTGTAGACAGATAGACGCGGTCTCGCCAATGTGAATAGCGGCCGTTGCCGTGCTGCCGGATCACTTCGTGCGGCGCGTGGGCTGGGCCGAGCGGTCGATCGTCCTCGAGTAGAACGAGTCTGGACACAGACGGACGGTCCAGGTCATCACCCCACTGCTGCAATTCGGGGAGCGCTACGCTCCACGCGAAACCGCTGTCTTGCTCGAATTCCCGCAACGGGACGATGTGCCGGGTGCGCCGCTCCACGCGAACCCCGTCGTGCAATTCGAAACTCGAAAACCATCGCGCGGGGAGAGCAGGCGCACGCCCCGGCGCATACATCGCTTGCACCGGGACGGGCCGATCGACGATCTGATCACCGCGTCGAGCGAGAAACAGGTGCAAATATGTCCGATCGTCCAGACCGCCCGGGCTCCCTGCGCCAAGCAGCCCTGGCGGTGCGGCAGTGACTTCCCATATCGAGGCATCCTCGAGTCGGCGCGCGAATGCAACGATGGCGGATTCGAGCGCCTCGAATCCAGCCGCTGCGTAGTAGTCGTAGGCGAATGTGGGGCTGAACTGATAGAAACCGTGGTCGACCCAGTTGTTCACGGGAAACACGTGCAGCACTGCTCCCCCTGCCCGCACCATTCTGCTGATGTTGGTGAGCGCATTCGCCACGTTGAACACGTGCTCGACTGTGCCGCCGTTGAACACCAGGTTGAAGCCAGAGCGCAATGCCGCGGGCAGTTCTTCGGCATTGAGGTCGAACAGGACGTCAGCGCCTTCATAATCGCTGACGTCAAGACTCGTCGGAGCGCCCAGCCCGAGGCCCTCGAACACCTCGGCTGCCGTCATCGACCGCGTCGACGGCGGATGCGGGAAGTCTGCCGGCAGCCAGCGGCCGAAATCGGCGCGCGTAAAGGAGACGTCCTGTACACCCAGCGTCAACGCCGGTCCACATAGCCCGTGCCGCGTGACCCAGTCCCGCATCAATACCGCAAGGTTGATATGTATACCCACTGAATGCCTCGTCCCGCTGCACTACGGTTGCAGTTGCGGATCGAGATTGAGCACCGATGCCGTGAACAACTGCGGCGTGTGCTCCACGACAAATTCATGTGCATCGAAACGCACTTCGTACTTGTGGCCATCGTGCCAGCGGGCCAGAGCGACGGTAATGAAGTACTCGCCGGCGGCCATATTGGCGCGGAACAGCACCGAGATGTCGCGTTGCTCGCCCGCCTCAAAAGCAGGCAACGGGGGAAGTCCGGCCGTCACCATGTCCCAGCCGAAGAGGTCAAGGCCACGGCGATCCCGCACAAGAAAGCCAAAACACAGGTTATCGATCGGGTCGAGCGCTTCGACCCGACAGCGGAGCAAGTATCGATCAAGGCTGCGCAGCCTCGATACTGGTCGCTTCGTCGCATCAAGCAGAGTGACGTCGGCGATGCGGGCCCGCCCATCACCGTAGCGATATTCACGTTTGCCACCTGAGGTCGCTTCTGCCGCGTCTTCGATTTCAGGGACCGCCCCGAGGTCACAGTCAATCGTGGCCCTGGGACCCATCGACGAATCACTCGTCGCCTCCAACGTCGGCGACGCGGCGCGCGTCTGGCGCATGACACGCGGTTCGACGACCACGGGCGGGGCCTGGGACTCCTCAAACGCCACCGGCCGTGGACCGAACAAGAGTTCGTGATACTGGTTGCCAACCTCGCTCGGATTCCCGTCAGCGATGACACGTCCAGCTTCAAGCATCAGCGCTCGATCGCACACCGACACGATCTGATTGATGTCGTGGCTGACGAGCAATATTGATTTTCCCTGCTGCCGAAACCGCCGAACCCGATCGAATGACTTGAGCTGGAAGCGTGCGTCGCCAACGGCTAACGCTTCGTCAATGATCAGGACATCGGCATCAACGGATGTCGCGACCGCGAATGTCAGCCGCGCCTGCATTCCACTCGAATAGGTGCGAAACGGACGGTCGATGACCTCCCCGAGCTCGGCGAAATCGACGATCTCATCGAAACGACGGCCGATCTCGTTGCGCTTCAAACCCAGACAGAGTCCGCCCAGGAAGACGTTCTCGCGCCCTGTGTAGTCGGGATGAAATCCGGTACCCAACTCGAGAATGGCCGAGATCTTTCCCGCGACGTCGACGCGACCGGATGTGGCATCGAGTGTGCCCGCAACGATCCGCAGCAGCGTGCTCTTTCCGGCTCCGTTACGCCCCATGATGCCGACGACTGTTCCAGTGGCCACGTCGACGTTGATATCAGTCAGCGCCTGGAAGTCGGTGTGGTGACGGCGTCCGGTCAATGCCTCAATCAGCATGTCGCGCGGCTGACGCCAGACGCGAAAGACCTTGCTCAGTTCCCTGATCCGGATCGCGTATTCGCTCATAGCGCGTTGCCGAACGACGGTCGGAGCATGCGGAACACCCGCCACCCAATCACTGTCAGAAGCAGCGCGCTCACCAACGAAATCAGCCACGACCATGGGCGCGTCACCGTGCCATCGACCAAGGCGTCCCGAAAACAGCCAATGACGTGCGTGAACGGACTGATCGCGAATATTCGACCGAGCCACCCCGGCACGCGGTCAGGCGGATAGATGATCGGGTGAATGAAAAAACCGATCATGAGCAGCACGCCCATGATGTCCTTGATGTCCCGCAAGAAGACGCCGACCGCCGCGAGCACGTAGGCAAAGCCCGCGCACATGAGCAGCAGCAACGCGACAGCCATCGGCAGCAACACGAGCGCTCCAAAGAGGCTCGTTGCGCCTGCGGCAATCGCGATCACTCCGGCAACCGCCAGTCCAACCACCAACGCCGGAATAGTTGCCAGTACCACCTTCAGCGGCAGCACCTCGGTCGGAAACACGATCTGCTTGACGAGGCTGGCGCTGCCGGACACGCAGACGGTCGATCTGTTGAGAACGTCCTGCAGGGCCAGCCAGGGAACCATCGCGGCGAGCACGTACGCCGTGTATCGAAGGCCGTTATCGGACGGCCCGAGTCGACCGCGAAACAACACCGTGAACGCAAACACGTACACCGCCATCGTCAGCAGCGGCCCACCGATGGCCCACGCAGCCCCCAACACCTGACCGGCATACCGGTCGGTGATCTCGCGGCGCGTCATTTCCGCGATCAGAAGTCGATACCGACGCACGAACGTCGAGGCCTCCGCCAGCGCCGCCAGGTTCGCGATTGGATCGAAGAGGCGCAGATGCAGCACGCTCACGCTCTGGTTGTTTCGAACAGTGCGAACATCTCAACCACAAGATACACGACAGGCCGAACTCGGAAGTTACCGATCGTCGTCAGGCGCGCGGAAGCGGTGGGGTGGACATCGGGCCGATCGACGGGTAGCATCGAAGGACCGTGTCTTTTCTCAAGGAACTCTGGGCATACATGACCGCGCGGAAGAAGTTCTGGCTGCTTCCGCTGATGCTCGTGCTGCTGGTCTTCGGCGGGCTGAT
>Ga0310810_10004569_pt1 | contig 15337 bp, 10 predicted proteins | sample NCmetagenome_FD_207641 | JGI IMG/M metagenome (GOLD analysis project Ga0310810, IMG submission 207641) | Soil microbial communities from experimental microcosm in Duke University, North Carolina, United States - NC | ecosystem: Engineered > Artificial ecosystem > Soil microcosm > Unclassified ...
GCGCGGACCTTGCCTAACGCATGGACGCGATGTTGTCGCCGCCCGCGACGATCACGAACTCGTCGCGCCGGTTCTGCGACCAGCACTCATCTGAGCCCTGTGAGCACACCGGACGCTCGTGGCCGTACGAGATGATGTCGATGCGGCCCGCATCGATCCCGAAATCCGTGAGATACCGCTTGGCCGCCGCGGCGCGCCGTTGGCCAAGCGCGAGGTTGTACTCTTCCGATCCACGGTCGTCGCAGTTGCCCTCGATGCGAATGCGCATGTTGGGATTGGCGCGCAGAATCGGCAGCTTCGCATCCAGCACCGCCTTGTCGTCGGCGCGAACGTCGGATTGGTCGAACTCGAAGTGAATGCGCTGCTCGATCGTCGACCGTGCCTGCGCCATGCGTGCCTGCGCAGCCTGTGCGCTGTCGGCACTGTGGTCCGCCGGCGCCGCCGCCGGTGCGGGCGCCTGAGTCGGAGCAGGCGCCGGTGCCTGCGCGACTTGTTGTGGCGCATGATGACAGGCCGACAGCATCGTCGAAACGGCGAGCAGCGCCGCGGGGGCGAGGCTCTTGCGGGACATAGTACAACGCTCCTGTGGGTGAGGACTTGACGGGAGTTGCATGGGAGCCAATCTATTTCATGAGACGAGTGACGCAACGAGACATCACACAACGCCCGCGAACACAACTTTGTGCTCGCGGGCGGCGGCGAACGACAGATATCTGGCGGATGCGCGCGATGCTTACCGCGAGGCGAGAAAACGCCGGTACGGCTCTCCGAATACAATGACGTGGAAGTGCGCCGGGTGACGTTCCTCCGTCGCGTCGACCACCCGCTCGGACTCGAGCGTCAGCAGGGTGTGGCGCAGCCACCTGAGGCACGTGCCCGTCGGACGGTGCAGATCCAACGCGATCCCCGCCGGATGCACGGACAGGGGCGAGCTGTTTGCCGGCTGCCGTCGCGTCGGACGAACGGCACTCGTGATCTCGAGTGGCGCGCCGCATGCTTGAGAGTACTGGCCGGCCAGGCGCTCGACGAACGTCCGCGTGGTGGGCGTGACGTACGGATAGCTCACGCGATGCAGCGTGTAGTGGCCGTTGGGCCTCAGCCGGACCAAGTCGCCGTCACGGATGGCGCGCCGCACGTCGGACGCACTCCGGTACAGATCGAGGTCGTGGTGACGAGCGTACGTGTACGCGTATCGGACGCTCGTGTGGGACCCGCGCAGCGATTGCGCGCGGATCGCGGTGGACGAGATGCCCAACACGACGACGGCGAGCGCGGCGGCAATGCGGAAACGGCTGCGATGCATGAAAGCGCGGTGGGTGGTACGAAAGACAAACGCTCGGGTGACCGGCGGTAGACGAACGAGATCCGGCTTGCGTTGCGCGACGAAAGGACCGGTAAGGTAAATAGCCCGCTCGGATCGCGCCAGACGGCATGCGATGCCCAACGGACGCGGTGGAGGGAGGAGAGAACGATGCATTCGGACTCGGACGAACGCCGCGAGCACCTCGGTGACTCGACACACGGACCCGAGTTGCGCACGCGCGGCGATGCGCGGCAGCGGAGGCGCAGCGCCCATGCGGCGCTCGATGAAGCGCGGCCGGTGCCGCTATCCGTCGAGCCACGCACCGCTCTCTGGACACACGCCACGCCTCCGATCGCGTTGGGCGATGTGCGTTCGCGCGAGCGCGCGCAGGCTGCAGTGGCTGCGCTCTTCGACAGGCCCGACACGCGGAATTTCGCCGTGCGATACTGGGACGGCACGGTCGAGCAGCCGATCACGGTCGACGCGCCGCCTCCGGCGTTCACGCTCGTCATCCCCTCGCCCGGGGCACTCCGCCGCGCGTTCCTCGTGCCATCGGAGCTGCACCTGGGCGAGGCGTACGTGCGCGGCGACATCGACGTCGAGGGCAACATGGAGGCGGCCGTGGAGTTGCGCGACACACTCCGCACGCGGCTCGCGTCAGCGGGTACCGTGCTGCACGCGGTGCGCGCGCTCGTCGCATTACCCCGTGATCATGCGCCGGAACCTGCGCACGAGCGCCGGCCCGGCCTCTATTACCAGGGTTGGCGTCATTCGCGACGCCGCGACCGCGCGGCCGTTCGCTCACACTACGACGTCGGCAACGATTTCTATTCGCTCTGGCTCGATCGCGACATGGTTTACTCGTGCGCCTACTTCGTTACTGGCGCCGAAGACATCGATGCCGCCCAACACGCCAAGCTGGATCTCTTGTGTCGCAAGCTGCGGCTGCGACCCGGCGAGCGATTGCTCGATGTCGGCTGCGGATGGGGCGGGCTCATCCGCCACGCCGCGCGCAACTACGGCGTCGAGGCCGTCGGCATCACGTTGAGCGAGCGTCAGGCATCGCTGGCGCGCGAACGGATCCGCGCCGAGGGCCTCGAGGGCCGCTGCCGGGTCGAAGTGCGCGATTACCGCGAGATCGGCGACGGCACCCAGTTCGACAAGGTCGTGAGCGTCGGGATGTTCGAGCACGTCGGACGCTCGCGACAGGCCGAATACTTCCGGACGGCCTCCCGCCTAACGAAGCCCGGCGGGCTGTTCTTGAATCACGGCATCGTACGGGCGGAGGCCGCGGGCGGTCTGCTCGCACTCGCAAAGCGCGCGCTCTGGCCGCAGGGCGCATTCATCCAGCGCTACGTCTTTCCGGACGGCGAGCTCGTGCCGCTCGAAACAGCCGTGCGCTGCGGCGAGCGCGCCGGCCTCGAGGCCCGCGATGTCGAGTCGCTGCGCGAGCATTACGCGCTCACCCTCCGGCACTGGGTGCGACGGCTGGAGCATGCTCGTGATGCGGCCGTGGCGCTCGTGGGCGAGCAGGCGTACCGCGTATGGCGGTTGTACATGTCGGCATCCGCGCACGCGTTCGCCAGCGGTCGCATTGGGTTGGCGCAGGTCTTGTTCGCGAAACCCGACGCGCGCGGTCACGTCGCGTTGCCGCGCACGCGCGCCGACATCTACGCGCCCCGAACGGCGGCGCTGCGCCTGGTACCGCGCGCGCCGCGCCCCGCCTAACACCCGCAACACGACGCGCCCACGGTCGATGACTAAGATTTCGCGAAGAAGCAGCCGCGACCGCACCGCTGTGTCCGGCGCGGGTATATTTGGAACTTCGCACCGGCGTTTCACTCTTCAGGCGCTCGCGCGTGAACTCCCAGAATTCCTCGGCGATGCGGCCGCCGATCCTCTCGCTGATCGTTCCGGTGTACAACGGCGCCGCGCAGCTGCCCGCGGCGCTGGAGCAGTTGCGGGCATTCCTGCGCTCCCGTCCGTATTCGTGGGAACTGATTTTTGTTGACGACCGCAGCGACGACGGCGTCTCCGGCGCGCTCGACGCGTTCGCCACGGAAGCGCCGTGTGTCAGCGTGCTCCACAACACGCGCAACATGGGCAAGGGCTATTCGGTCTCGCGGGGTATGCGCGCCGCGCGCGGAATGTATCGCGTGTTCACCGACGCGGACCTCGCGTATCCGACCACCGAGATCGACAAGATCGTCGACGCCCTGCAGCTCGGCGCGGATGTGGCCGTCGCGTGTCGTGTACTTCCCGACTCGCGCTATCTCATGAGCCCGAGTTTCTTCTCATATCTCTACACGCGCCACGTGATGAGCCGAGTCTTCAACGCGCTCGTCCGGTGGACGTTGATTCCACGCCTCCGCGATACGCAGGCCGGCCTCAAGGGCTTCACCGCCGCGGCGGCCGAGCTCGTTTTCCCGCGTGTCACGATCCCGCGCTTCGGCTTCGACGTCGAAGCGCTGTTCATCGCGCGCAAGTTCGGCCTAACGATACAACAAGTCGCCGTCAACTTCCGCTACGATCAGGAGCCCACCACTGTGCGCTTCGTGAAAGATGCGGCCGACATGGCGCGCGACCTCGCCCGCATCCGCACGAACGAGTGGCGGAGGCGCTACGACTGACGCGCATCGTCTGATCATCAACGCGGACGATTTCGGCTACACACGAGGCGTTACCAGCGGCATCCTCGAGGCGCATCGCGCAGGCGTGGTGTCATCCACGACGCTGCTCGCCAACATGCCAGCCTTTGACGACGCCGTACGCGCCGTCCGCGAGGGCGACGCAACACTCGGCGTGGGCGTGCACATCAACCTTGTACAGGGCCGGCCCCTCGCGCGTGTGCGCACGCTCGTCGACGCGCGCACCGGACTGTTTCACGCGCTGCCCGCGCTCGTCGCGCGCGTCCTCGCCGGGCGTATCGATCCTGATGAAGTCGGCGCCGAGTGCGAAGCACAGATCGCTGCGGTGCGTGCCGCCGGTGTGGACATCACGCACGTCGACAGCCACATGCACACACACGCGATTCCCGCGCTCTGGCACCCGATTTCGGCGGCCGCGGTGCGCGCCGGCATTCACGCGATGCGATGGCCCGCCGAGTCGTTTCGCAACACGCCATTGCAGCCATCGCGGTTGGCGACGAACGTGCTCGTCGCGCTCAGTTGGGCAGCCATTCGCCGCACCGCATCGCCGCTCCACTACCCGGATCATTTCCTGGGTATCTCGCTGCAAGGCGGCCGCGACGTCGAGCGCAATCTGCTGCGCGCGCTCGACAACCTTGCGCCAGGCACCACGGAGCTCATGATGCACCCGGGCCGCAGCGACGCCGAGCTCGCTTCGATGGACGACTATACGTGGCAGCGGGAGAACGAGTTGGCAGCGCTCACGTCGCCGGCCGTTCGAGATCGGCTCGCGCGCGGCGACATCGAGCTCGTCCACTTCGCCGCGTTGCGCTGAGCGAGGACGCCTCGCGAGATCGGCACCGGCCGCGTCCGGCATTGACGAAGGCGCGCCGCTCCGGCACTCTTGGCACATGATGCGCGAGCACCACCTCCCCGTCGGGCGAACCGCCCGCTTCTACACGTTGGGTGATCCGCAACGTGCGCCAGCCGAGGTGTGGTTCGTGTTGCATGGATACGGACAGCTCGCGTCGCGCTTTCTGCGGCACTTCGAGGTGTTGAACGATGGGCGCCATCTCATCGTCGCACCCGAGGCGCTCTCGCGCTTCTATCTCGACACGGTGACGGGCAGCCACACGCACTCGCCCGTCGGCGCGTCGTGGATGACGCGCGAAGACCGCTTGAGTGAGATCGACGACTACATCGAGTATTTGGACGCGCTCGCCGATCAGATTCGGCGTGACATTGGCGGCAAGCTCCCACGTGTGGTGACGCTCGGTTTCTCGCAGGGCGTAGCGACGGCGTGTCGCTGGGTGACGCAGGGCCAGATCGTGACGGATCGGCTGATCATGTGGGGCGGTCTGATTCCGCACGATCTCGATCTGACCACGCTCGCCGCGCCGGCGAGTGAACGCGCGGCCGACATCGTCATCGTGGTCGGCACGGACGACGGTCTCGTCACGAGTGCGGCGGTCGCCGAGCAGGCGGAGCGCCTGGCGCGCGACTCGGTCGTCGCGCGCACGATTACGTTCGCGGGCGGCCACCGCCTGGACGACGAAACGCTGACCGCGCTCGCAGCGAGTCCGGCCGCGGTATCGTAGCGCGCTAGGGCCGCTCCTGCTGCCTAACCGGAACGATGGGGTCGGTTCGATCGGCGGCGGCGATCAACGAATCGCAGACATGGTCGCCGGTGCCAATTGTGCGTCCTGCTAGTGCTCGCGCTACTCGCTGTAAGGCCACTGTGTCGTCGTGCTGCGGGTACGCGGTATCGAGCGCGTCGCTAACACGCGCTGCAGCCTCTGCCGCGCCTAACGCGCGCGACATGCGCTCTCCCTCGCACATCATCTCTTGTTCGACTCGGGCGGGATCGGGGTCTGATAACTGCTTTCGAACTAAGAGCATGAATCGGTCCGCAGCGCGCGGGTAATGTGCCAGGCTACTCGGGCGTGCGCGAGACGCGTCATGCGCCGGGCGCCTGCACGCGCCCGACGCAGAGAGTGATGCGCCGATGAGCATGAGTCGACAAGTACGGAGAGTCGCAGGCATCACTCTTGGCGCTCGAACATGACCGGCAGCAGGGCCGGCACGAACCCGACGCTGAAGATCCATTTCAGCGCGTCGAGCGTTCCTGTAAGCCTCGTATGATCCTCGTTCCACACGAGTCGATACGATGATCCCGGATTGCCGCCGAGCGTCACCGAGTCGAGGCCGAAAGTGCTCACCGTATACAGAGAGCTGTTTACTGCAGCGCTAAGACGCCCGAACTGACGTGTAAAAGAAAGCCGTAGCGTCCCGGCCGGTAGCGGCACCGCGCCCGGATGTCCGACTGTGCCGCTCAGGTGCTGATCGTCGCCGAAGAATCCTTCTTCGTATGAAGCGACATACGTGAAACTAAACGGATCCTCAGCTGGAGAAGGGTTGACGACTAGCACTGCGGACTCCGCACGGCGTGTCATGCGGCTCGCAATCACAGAACCGCCCCCAGATGCAATGCCGCGCGCGAAAGCCGCCATGGGGCCGGTCGCACTGGCTGACACTACTGATGGCGCAGTACTTGCCCATGTAACTGACCGCCCGCCTAACGTATCGCCGAATGAATTCAAGGCTATTGCTGATAGGCTTGCACCGCCTCCAACCAGAAGTGTTAAGGAGGTGGGCCTAACCGCTACACTGGAAACTGAACACGCGCGATAAACGCTCTCGAGTCCAGAGCGAATCGCCGCCCGCGACTGGGGCTGCAGGAAATAGCTGCCAATGACCTCGTGTAGAATAATTCCGGTTGGCTTGAATGCCGTCTCGAGAGACGGACTATCAAGTAACTGACGTGACAAGTCGGTGTCGATTGCCGGCCATTCGTTATCGATCGTCGGAACGACGTCGCCACGAACGACGATGGGTGCGATGTAGTGGTCGCCGAGCTCCCAGCGTCGGCTCGTTGGTGACGCAAGCGACACGAGCCCGATGCACGTCGAGTCTTGGGCCGGATCGAATTCGTGGGTTACCGAGTGCAGTCGATGGATGGCTTGATTGGCCATGAGGTTGCCCTGTGAGTGCGGTACCAGAATCACGTGACTGCCGCTGTCGCGAAGTTCCGATCTGCCGAATACATTCGAGGAGATCGTGATCTGAAAATCGTCGATAGGTAGAGTCGGAGGCACACGCAGCCAAAAATGGAGCAAATGAGTTTGCGCCCAAATAGCCGAAAGCGAATCTCGACGCGAATAGGGTTACGCAATGCGTGCGCTGTTGCTCAGGCGTGGGTCGCTGCTCGCTGTATGTCCGGTTGTAGAAGAGCCTGACGTTGAAGCGAGTTTGATCGCGAAACAATGGGATTTCGGCAACGATGCTGTTGAGATAGAGCCGCGTGGCGAATGCGCCCTGCGGCCCGAACTGCGGCGTCGCAATTCCATTCACATAGAGAAACACTGTCTTTTCGCTGCTGTCCTGCTCACCCGTAGCATCCAGTCCACGCAACACGCTTCTCGTTCTCGATTGCCGTGACGCGCTCACCGTCGCCCCTCCCCCGGAATCGACCGTGAACACGTGCCCGGCTAACGCTGCGTCGACCTTCCGTAAGGCCGCGGAGTCTCGGATCGGATCGAACGCTAAGAACTCCACGTCCCGCACGTCCTGCGTCGCCGCGTCGACGCCGCGCGCCGATGACACCACGTACCCCGATGCCATGTCGAGATACGCCTGGTACGCACCAACCGGCTCCGCTGCCGAGAGCACCGCACGCGCGCGCTGATACAATGGGAGGGCGCTGCTGTTCAACACCACGCGCCGGTCCGCCGTGACCGTGAGGATGTGTTCCGTATCCGTCACCACGAGCCCAACCGGCAGCGCCGCCATGCCGTCCACCCGCACCATCACGTTCTCGTAACCCGGTGCCGGAGCGAACGCGTACGGCACCCGCGACCCGTACGACCACAGCGAGTCGCTCGCGCCGAGCGGTCCGCGGACCCCGGGTCCCACCAGCACCGTAAAGCGTCGCGGCGGCTTCTCGATCCAGAACTGGATCACGAGGTCAGGGCCCGATACCGCGACCTCTCCGTTAGGCGGACTGGGTCGCAGCCCGTCCGAGCTTCCGCGCACGCGCACGTCCACGTGCCCGCCCTGCGCCCCGTCCACGACCACGCCGACGCGCAAATTCACTCCGGTGTCGCCGAGCGCACTCGGCACGGGCCACACCGCCTCGTAGAACGCGCGCCCGCTGTCCGTGCTGCCCACCACCCGCAGCCGCGACCCGTCGCCGCCGCCCGTGTCGATGCGCGCGATCGCACTGCCGGCACACGCGGTATCCGCGCGGACACAAATCTCGACCGCCACCTGTCGAGACACATCCGATGCGCCGCTCGGTATCGCCCCGGCGCCGAGCGGTGGAAGGAAGATGACGCGCCCCGCGACCGGCGCTGATGGCGTGAAATCCTGGCGCGGTCTCCGCGCCGGACCGGCTACAGGATCGGAACACGCGCCGGCGACCGCGACGATCGCGACGATGGAAAGGCCCCGATGAATGGAGTGCATGACGGCCACCTCGCTGAGCGTGGGGAAAAACGAGCGTACGGTGCTCGCGGCGGTCGATCGACCGCGCGCGAACACCGTACACAGATCCCACGCTCGTGCCGTCATCAGAGCAGCGGCACGAGGTACCGATTATTGCGAGCTCAGCTCCCCGCGTTGATCACGACGTACTTCACGTCGTCCGCCGACATCGCCTTGAGCCACGCGATGAGCGCCGGCATCGCGCTCGCCGGCTGCACGCCGGTCGCGCCCACGAGCGACCGCGTCACGTGCAGCGTGTCGCCCTGTTGCGTGTACTGCGCCGTATACGTACCGAATGCGCTCGTTTCGGTGAGCGACTTCGGCAGTTGTGCCTTCCAACCGGCCGGCAGCGCAATCTTGAAATCCTCGAGCTCCTCGTGCGGTCCCCACACCTTCTCGATGTCGATCGGGTTCACGCGCGGCCCGCGCTGCTCGAGCCCGGCCACCACGTTAGGCACCGCGAAGTCGCGGATCGGAAGCGTCAGAATTTTCGTCGTGCCGGCGTCGCTCACCATCTTGCCGTTCGACAGCAATACCGAGATGCGAGGTTTGGCGCTCAGGTCGCGTCCATCGAACACCTGCAGACTGTCGCCCTTGGCGCCCTGGATGATCGCGTTCGCGATGGCGAGCGTCGCCCGCGCGCGCTGCGTCGAGTCCATCTGCGTCGAGCGCGACATCGAGCTCCGCAATCCATACTGCTGCAAGCCCGTCGCGGTGCGCACCCATTGGCCCGTGAACAGTCCGTCGCTGGACAACGCGCCAACGATGTCCACGCGCGACAGATTGCGCGTCGCCGAGTCAGACGGGAACGTGACCTCCTCGCTCGTGCCGTCGGGATGCACGACGAGGCCGAACTCGCCCGGCTCGCCCGGCGGCAGTGCACCGTACGGCGCGAGGTCCGCCGTCAGGTCGACGAACGTGTACGAGCCGTCGGGGCGCTTCACGGCCGCGATCATGTGGTCGAACTGGTGCGCGCTGGGCGTCGACCGGTCCACGCCGCCGTCGGCGCTCAGCAGCACCGGATACGCGGTTACGCCTAACCGGCGCATCGCCGCGATGAAGAACGTCGCCTTGTCCTTGCAGTCGCCGTACTTGTTCTCGAACATCGACTCCGGCTGGTGCGGTTGATAGCCGCCGATGCCTAACGAGAGGGACACGTACCGGAAGTCTTGCGCCACCCACCGGTGCACGGCGCGGATCGAGTCGTCCAGCGTCCGCGCGCCTTTCACGACGTCGGCGATCTTGGCGTCAATCGCCGGTGTCGTCGCGTAACGATCTCGCGACAGCCCCGCATACCAGTGCGAGATGTCGCTCCACGTGCGAGGGGACGCGATCGTGATCGACTCGCCGTACGACGAGTCCGGGGCCAGCGGCTCGGGCTCGGGCTTGGGCACGTCCTTCGTCGCCCACGTGATCACACGCCGGCCGTTCGACACGTGCTCGGCGCGCGCGAACGTCAAGTGATGCTCCTCGATGCGCGGCGTATAGCCCGCGGGCACGTCCACCATGTAGCGCGAGCGCCGCGTGAACACGCCGGTCTGCACGCTCCACGACGTCAGGAAATCGCCAGGAATGAGCGGGTCCACCGTTTCCGTGGTCACGCTGTAGTCGATCAGCGTTCCCGGCGCGACGCCGCCTAACGTAACGCGGTGCAGCTTGAGGTCCGAGTACACCGGCGCGTCCAACGAGACCGGCGCCAGCGACTCTTGCTCGTGCGTCGGCTTGGCGCTCACCACCTCGCCGTTGGGCTTGAGCACGCGGATCCAATTGATCGTCAGCTTCTCGCGGCCGCTCGAGTAGCTGAACGTGCGCTCGCCCCACTGCTCGGCGGCCTCCTGCGTGAGCAGCTGCACCACCTGCCGATACGTCGTTGTGAGCCGGCCATCCGGCTCGATTTTCACGACGCCGTCATCGAGCAGCAGCACGTAGGGCTCGTCGGCGTGCGACCCGGCCGGCACCGCCAACGAATAGATGGAATCGCTCCTGACCGACGGATCGCCGGCCGGCGTGATATGCGGCGCCTGCGCGCCGGCGGACAGAGCGACAACGGACACGGCGACAACGGCAAACAGCACACGCATAAGTATGGACCAGCGCTCGGTGAGGGAAGCGAACGTGAACCACCATTCTCGATTGACGGCGGGCTCGGCGGCGGCGTCACAAGCGTCCGCGCCGGCCCGTCACCGGCTCGCGCCTAACTGTGGAAAGAGGGAGACCTGCACCACGTTGCGCTCATTGAGATACGTCCGCGCCGCGTCGCGAACGGCAGCCGCGGTCAATCCGCGGATCTCGGACTTGAACGCGAGAATGTCGTCCAGGTTCCACTTGTTGTACAGGTAACTGTGCAGGATCGTTAGCCAGAAACCGTTCTGCGTGAGGCCGGTCTCCCGCTCGCGGAGCTCGGTCTCGCGAACCTTCTCGAGGTCCGCCGCCGTTGGCCCATACGTCTTGATCGAATCGAGCTCGGCCCGCGCAGCGCGCACGAGTTCGGTTACTCGATCCGGCGCCGATCCGAACGTGATCGCCACTTCGTATCGCGGCCGCGGAAACTGCGTCGGACTCGCGATGACATTCACTCCGTAGGTTCCACCCAACTTCTCGCGCAGCCGCTGCCGCAGCCGAATCTCCAGCACGTCCTCGAGCGCCTGCAGCTCGTACACCGAATGCCGCGAAAACGCGAGCGGACCGCTGTAGATGATGTCCGTATTGCTCTTCGGTTCCGCGCCGCGATGCACGGCACGGTGAATCGCTCCGCGCGCGAAGTCGATGCCCACGTCGCGCCACGTCTGGTGCGTCTCTGACGACGGCAGGCCGCCGATGTACTGCTCGATGAGCGGCTTGAGCGTGGTCGTGTCGATGTTGCCGACGAACACGAACGTGAAGTCGCTCGCATTCGCGAAACGTGCGCGGTAGAACGCCAGCGACGTACCAAGATTCATTTGCGCGGTCGTCGCGCTCGTGAACGGCGCGAGCCGGGGGTTGTGCTGGTAGAGTGTGGCCTCGATCGTGTCCGAGAACGCCGCGCCCGGACTCGCGTTGCGGTTGGCGAGCAGCTCTTTCATGCGCGTCTGGTAGGCCATGAACGCCGACGTGTCCGCACGCGGCGAGGTGAAGTACAGATACACGAGCTGCAGCATCGTTTCCGCATCGCGCGGCGAGCCGCTGCCCGTCACGCCTTGCTCGTAGGAGCTGACGTACGGCCCAACGGACACCGTCTTGCCCGCAAGCGCTTTGTCCAGCTCGGTCGCGTTGAACGCGCCGACTCCCCCCGCAAAGACCACGTCGCTCGCGGTCTTCGCCGGCACCAGCACGGAGTCATCCGCAAGCGAAATTCCCCCTGGGCCGAAGGCGCGGAACAACAATTCGTCATCCTTGAACTGCGTCGGCTTGAGGACCACGTGCGCGCCGTTCGACAGCGTCCACTCGATGACGCCGACCGACGGCACGGTCCGAGCAAACACCACGCGGCCCGGTGCCGGCGCATGCGCCACCAGCGGCGCGTTGGCCACCGAATCCACGTACGCGGTCACCGGCGTGCGGCCCACACTATCCGCGAGCGCGGCCAATTGCGTCGCGTTAGGCATCTGCGCGCTGTCGCGGCTCGGCGCGCTGGCGGTGATCACGCGGCTCCGGTCCGCCAACCACTCGCTCGCCAACCGGTTTACCTCGTCCAACGTGATGCCGGGCAGGAGCGCCCGTGTCAGCTCCCACTCCTGCGCCAGGCTCGGGATCGATATCCCTTCGAGATAGTTGTCCACGTAGTTCGACACGAACACGTCGGACGACGTCTTGGCGCGCTCGGCATACGCCTGCTCCATCCCGCGGAGCATGTTCGCTTTTTCGCGCGCCAGCTCGGTCGCGGTGAACCCATGCTGCTCCACCCGCGCCGCTTCCGTCAGGACGGCGCTCAGCCCGCGTTCGATGCCACCATCCTTCACGATCGCGGCCAGCTCGTACACGTCCTTCGAGCGGATCAGCCGTCCCTGGATCGACTGCGCGTTCAGGAACGGTGCGTGAGGCCGCTGCGTGATCTCGCCGAGCCGCTCGTCCAGCATGTCGTTGTACAACGCACGCACCAACCCGTCGCGATAGTCGCCCACCGTGCTGTCGCGGTGCACCGGCTGCAGATAATAGAGGGCGACGTTCGATGATGTCGCCTCGGGGTCCGTCGCCACGGACACCAGCGTGCTGTCGTGATCGGGGACCGGAAACGTGGGCCGCTCGCGATGCGTCGGCGACACGGGCACCTGGCCGACATCCGCTTTCACCCAACGCTCCACCTGCGCCTTGTCGAAGTCGCCGACCACCACCACCGCCATCAGGTCGGGACGGTACCAATCGTGATAGAAACGCAACAGCTCCGAGCGCGGTGCCGTGGCGATGATGTGCGGGTCGCCAATCGGCAGGCGCCGCGCGTACCGCGAATTGGCGAACAGCACCGGAAACTGTTTGTCGCGAATGCGCTGGCCCGCTCCCCGGCCTAACCGCCATTCCTCGGTCACCACGCGACGCTCGCGAACAAGGCCGGTGCTGTCGAACGTCACGCCATCGGCCCAGTCCTCGAGAATCTGGATGCCGCGCTCGAGAAGTTTCGCGCTGTCGGTCGGCACCGTGAGTTGATAGACGGTCTCGTCGAAGCTCGTCCCGGCGTTGAGGTCCGCGCCGAAGCGCACGCCCGTCGACTCCAGGTAGTCCACCAGCGCCTGCCGCTCGAAGTGCGTCGTACCGGCGAACGCCATGTGCTCGATCAGGTGAGCGAGCCCGCGTTGCGCGCTGTCTTCCAGAATCGAACCCGCGTTGACTACCAGCCGCAGCTCGGCCCGGTGTTCGGGCTTGTGATTCTCGCGGATGTAATAACGCATTCCGTTAGGCAGCACCCCGATCGTCACGTCGGGATCCGTCGGGATCGGCGCCGAGAGCGGAGGCGCCGGCGCCGCCGATGAATCCTGCGCGCGCACACGAGCGCCGCCTGTTCCCAGAAGCGTCCCCAGAGCGAGCCCGACCGCCATCAAATGAAAACGAGACACCATGCCGATCTCCGCCGTGAAAGCCGCGGCCGCACACACGCACCGCATCGCGAAACCTAGTGGCCGGCGCCGCACGCAAGGAGCGCGACGCCCGGCCGCGTCATATATTCACACCGGCTCGGCGACCGCATTCTCCTCTCGTGCGAACGCCGAGCGTCGACGATCCGGACGCACCTGCAAATGGAAGGCGAGCGGATGAGCAGATCGCTTTTCACACCACTGCGTGCGCTTGTACCCTATGCCGAGTCCCTCGTGTGGGTGGCGGCGGCCGTGTTCATCGGACGCGCCTCCGAACTCGTCGCCCACCCGACAGCGTTCTTCGTGTTCGGCGCCGCGATCGCCATCTGCACGTGGCGACGCGGTCGCATAGCTGGTCTCCTCACTGCGTCACTCGGCGCCGCCGGCCTCACCTGGCTCGTACACGTCCCCGGCTTTCACGAAACGCAAAGTGTATGGGGCTTTCTCTCGCGGCTCGTGATGTTCGGTCTCGTCGCCGAAGGCGTCGCCATGCTGCGGCGATCACGCGACGCGGCGCGCGTGCGTGAAGCGGAGCTTGCACGCATCGCGCGCGAAGCAGCGGCCGATCGCGAGAGCGCCGTGCTGCTTGCGCGGCGCCGCCAAGAAGCGCTCGCAGTGCTGGACACGCTGCTCGCGTCATCGCCGGTAGGCTTCGCCTACGTCGATCGCGATTTGAATTGCGTCCTCGTCAATCGCGTCCTCTCCGAGATGCACGGCGTCGCCGTGGATTCGCCCGTTGGGCGTCCGCTGCGCGACGTGCTCCCTCTGCTCGCGTCGCATCTCGAGTCCACGTTGCAACACGTGATCCAGTCCGGCCAACCGGTAGTGGGGTTCGAGCTGGCTGACGTCCGCCCCTCGGGGTACGGCCGCCCCACCGCGTGGCTCGTCAGCGCCTATCCCGTTAGGACACCCGATGACCAGTTGCTCGGCGCCGGCATCGCCGTCGTGGACATCAGCGAGCGTAAGCAGCTCGAGATTCAGCTGAGCCACGCCCAGAAGATGGAAGCGGTGGGCCGCCTCGCCGGCGGCATTGCGCACGACTTCAACAACATCCTCACCGCCATCAAGACGTATAGCCAGCTGCTGCGCGACGGCCTCGCGCCGGACGACGCGCGCGCCATCGACGCGCGCGAGATCCAGAAGTCCGCCGATCGCGCAAGCTCCCTCACACGCCAGCTCCTCGCTTTCAGCCGCAAACAACTGCTTCAGCCGCGCGTGATCGACCTGAACGACACCGTTGCCGAGATGGAACGCATGCTCGTGCGACTCATCGGCGAAGATGTCGAGCTCATGATTCGCCTGGCCCCCGACTCCTGCTGGGTGCGCGCCGATCCGGGCCAGGTCGAGCAGGTACTCATGAACCTCGCCGTCAACGCCCGCGACGCGATGCCCCACGGCGGCGTGCTGCTCATCGAGACCGAGAACGTCGTGCGCACGGGCCACGAGCTCGACGACGGATTGGAACTGCCGCCCGGCAGGTACGTGTCGCTCTCCGTGCGCGACACCGGCGTTGGCATGAGCACCGAAACGCTGGCGCACGTCTTCGAGCCGTTCTTCACTACAAAAGGATTGGGACACGGCACGGGACTCGGCCTTGCCACCGTGTACGGTATCGTCAAACAGAGCGATGGCGACGTGTGCGTGCGTAGCACGCCGGGGCGCGGCACAACCGTCGACATTTGCCTGCCGCGGCTCGAGGTGGCCGAGGAGCTGAGCGCGCCCCGAGCCGACGATGCGCCCTACACGCCTAACGGAAACGAGACGGTTCTCTTGGTCGAGGATGACGAGTCGCTGCGCCCGCTCATGCGGCGTGTCCTGGA
>Ga0310810_10004570_pt1 | contig 15334 bp, 18 predicted proteins | sample NCmetagenome_FD_207641 | JGI IMG/M metagenome (GOLD analysis project Ga0310810, IMG submission 207641) | Soil microbial communities from experimental microcosm in Duke University, North Carolina, United States - NC | ecosystem: Engineered > Artificial ecosystem > Soil microcosm > Unclassified ...
ACAGCCGGATCGATTACCGCGCTCGGCGGTTTGCTCGGAAGTTTCATCAGGCCTCTCGGAGGCTATACGGCAGATCGACTTGGAGGGATCCGCGTACTCCCGCTCATCTTCGCGGCGATTGCGGCGACCATGGCAGGCGTGGGATGGCTGCCGGAGGCGGCATGGGGAGTCGTGTTTCTGATGGCCGGACTTGCCGCCATGGGATTTGGCAATGGTGTGGTGTTCCAAGTCGTGTCCGACCGCTTCTCGAAGCAAATGGGCCTGGCTTCTGGCGTGATCGGTGCAGCTGGCGGAATCGGCGGGTTCTTCCTTCCGCTCTGCCTGGGTGGGCTCAAGGATTTGACGGGAACGTACGCGACCGGTCTCTGGTGCTTTGCCCTGGCTGCCGGATGCGCTTTGGTGACGGCCTTGATGGCCCAACGGCGAGCTGCGCTGTCCGGCCGATGACTGCACGGATAGGGCTTTTCCCCAGGCGCGGGCTTTTCCCCAGGGCGCAGGGCTCAAAAAGACCCATGTTATTCATCGATGTTCAATGATAAATTAATCGTCCCTGGTGACGGGGCCTTGACTGCTTATCCGTTCATCTATGTCCAAGCCTTTCGACGACATCGAAGAAGCGATTCGCGACATTAAGAAGGGGAAATTCGTCATCCTGGTCGACGACGAAGACCGGGAAAACGAAGGTGACCTCGTCATTGCCGCGGAAAAGGTGACTCCTCAGACCATCAATTTCATGGCCAGGCATGCGCGAGGACTGATTTGTCTGGCGCTGACCCCCGAGCGCGTCGAAGAACTGCACCTGCCCCAACAGGCCGTCGAAAATACTGCGGCGTTCGGCACCGCGTTCACTGTGTCGATCGATGCGCGGAAAGACATCACGACCGGCATTTCCGCGGCCGACCGGGCGACGACGATTCATGTGGCCATTGATCCCAAATCCAAGCCGACGGACCTGGCGCGCCCGGGCCACATCTTTCCGTTGAAGGCGGTCCAGGGCGGCGTCCTGCGCCGCGCGGGCCAGACGGAAGGTTCGGTCGACCTTGCGCGTCTGGCCGGCCTGCGGCCCGCGGGGGTCATCTGCGAAATCATGAACGAAGACGGCACGATGGCTCGCGTGTCGGAACTGGCCAGATTTGCGAAAGCGCACAAGCTGAGGATGGTAACGGTCAAGGCCTTGATCGAATACCGGATGCGCCGCGAAACGTTCATCAAACGGGTCGCGAGCGCGCGTCTGCCGACGATTTTCGGGGAATTCGATGCGGTTGCGTTCGAGAACGAGATCGACCATGTCACGCACATCGCGCTCGTCAAAGGCCGGGTGGACAATGGATCACCTACGCTGGTGCGCGTGCACTCCGGCTGCCTCACCGCCGATGCCCTCGGCTCGTTGCGATGCGACTGCCGAGATCAGCTGCATGCGGCGATGGAAATCATCCAAAAGGAAGGCCGCGGCGTCCTGCTGTATTTGAACCAGGAGGGCCGCGGCATCGGCCTGCTCAACAAAATCAAGGCGTACGGCCTACAAGATAGGGGCAGCGACACGGTTGAGGCGAATCTCAAACTCGGCTTCAAGGCTGACCTGCGGGATTATGGGGTCGGGGCCCAGATCCTTGCGAATCTCGGTTTGCATCAGATCAAGCTGATTACCAACAACCCGCGCAAGATTGTCGGCATCGAAGGATATGGACTCAAAGTCGTTGAGCGCGTGCCGATTGAAGTTCAGCCGCACGCGGCGAACGTCAAATATCTCAAGACAAAAAAGAAGAAACTGGGACATATACTGAAAAAGGTGTGAGTCGGGCGACGCAAAAGCTTTATGAAACTGAAAAAAGGCTCGCACAATGCAACGGGATTGAAGTTCGGCATCGTGGTCGCCAAATTCAATAAATTCGTCACGAGCAAGCTCTTGAGCAGTTGTGTGGAAGGGCTGACCAAACACGGAGTCGTCCCGGAAGACATTGAGGTCGTGCGCGTGCCTGGAGCGTTTGAAATCCCGCTCGTTGCGAAGACGCTGGCCGGGACAAAAAGATTCGACGCCGTGATCTGCCTTGGTGCGGTCATCCGGGGCGACACGCCGCATTTCGACTATATCAGCGCGGAAGCGAGCCGGGGCATCGGGCAGGCTGCCTTGGACGCCGATGTGCCCGTCATTTTCGGCGTGCTGACTACCGATACGGTGGCGCAAGCCATCGTCCGGGCGGAGCCGACCAAGTTCAATCGCGGTGGCGAGGCGGCGAAATCTGCGATCGAGATGGCGACGGTCATGCGCATGATACGGGGCGGCGAGGGAATGGCGCCGACGAAGGAGAGCGCCGGAAGAAATGGCGCGACGAGACGTCCGGCACGAAAGCGCACGACCTGATTATGGCGGGATCTCGCCATCAGTCGCGTGAGCGAGCGCTGCAAATCCTGTTTCAGTACGACATCCACGGCAAACCCGGCCTCTGGCTGGACGAATTCTGGAAACAATACAAAGTCAGCGAGGACGTCAAAGCGTTCGCCGAGCAGCTTGTCAACGGCGTGATCGAACATAAAAAGGATCTCGATGCGCTGATTGGCAGGCACGCGACCAATTGGAAAGTTAGCCGGATGCAGATTGTGGATCGCAATATTCTCCGGCTGGGCGCCTATGAACTGCTGCATCTCCATGAAATGCCGGCCAAAGTCACGTTGAATGAGGCGATCGAGCTCGCCAAAGATTTTGGAGACGATGAAGCCGCGAAGTTTGTGAACGGCATTCTCGACAAGGTGCTGACCACTGAGGCGAACTTGGAAGGCAAACGGCAACAGGCTGTCGGGCAGGCGAAACGTCAGACGTGAGACGCCGGAACCTCTATGATTGAACGCTATACCCGGCCATCGATAAAGGCCATCTGGGATCTCAAGCACAAGTATGAGATTTGGCTGGAGGTCGAACTGCAGGCGACGGCGGCGTTCGAGCGCGCTGGGCAGGCGCCGCGCGGGACGGCCGCGAAGATACGCAGGAAAGCAAAGATCGATGTGGATCGCATTGCTGAGATCGAACAAGTGACCAAACATGATGTGATCGCCTTCCTCGAATCTCTGATGGATACGGTAGGGCCGGAGCATCGATTCTTGCACATGGGATTGACCTCATCGGACATCGTCGATACGTCGTTGGCGATCCAGATGACCGAGGCTCTGGATCTCATTCTCAAAGGTGTGGAAGGGTTCTTGTCCGTGCTGAAACGGCAGGCGTTTCGCTACAAGGCCCAGGTGATGGTTGGCCGTTCCCATGGCATCCACGGGGAGCCGATTTCATTCGGTTTCAAACTCGCCATCTGGCACGAGGAAGTGGGCCGTCATCTCGCGCGCCTGCGCCACGTCCGCAAAGAAATCGCCGTCGGCAAGCTCTCCGGCGCCATGGGCACGTTCGCGCACCAGGGGCCGGACATCGAAGCGTACGTCTGTGAAAAACTCGGTCTGACAGTCGATCCGGTGTCCAACCAGATCGTCCAGCGCGACCGCCACGCGGCCTATGCGACGGCTCTGGCGCTTCTGGCGGCCACCATCGAAAAGATCGCAACCGAGGTGCGTCATCTGCAGCGGACGGAGGTGCTGGAAGCGGAAGAGTACTTTTCGGCCGGCCAGAAAGGGTCTTCCGCGATGCCGCACAAACGCAACCCCATCGTTTCGGAAAACCTCTGCGGGCTGGCACGGCTCGTGCGGGCCAACAGTTTGGCGGCGATGGAGAACGTCGCCCTGTGGCATGAACGGGACATCAGCCATTCGTCCGTCGAACGAGTGATCATGCCGGACAGTACGATCCTCATCGATTATATGCTGGCCAAGGCCACCGACCTGATCCAGCATTTGGTCGTCTACCCCGCCAATATGAAGCGCAATCTCGAACTCACCGGAGGCCTGGTGTACTCGCAGCGGCTTCTGCTTGCACTGATTGAGAGGGGAGCGCAGCGAAAGGAATCGTACGAGGCTGTGCAACGCAATGCGATGGCGTCTTGGAACGGGTCCGGAGGGTTGCAGGAGCTTGTGAGCAAGGATCCTTTTATTGCGCAGCATTTGAAGAAAAGCGAGATTTCCGCATGTTTCAATCCGAAATATTATTTGCGTCACGTCGATGCCATTTTTAGGCGAGTATTCGGAAGCGGCTCACGTTCTCAACCAAGAAGAGGAAGGTGATGAATACACAATGGGCGCGCTTACTTGGCATCGGTGTTCTGGCAGTATCGCTGTGGGCGAACGGAGCGTTCGCGGCTGCCGACCGCGAGAAGCTCTTGACCGATCCAGGTGTGTACGGCACGTTCGCGGCCTATGCCTTCAATGATGATTGGGGAAAGAAGGAAGGGGCCGCGCGCATTGCGCTCTTGACCGTCCTCAAAGGAGTGGTGGAGCAGCATCGAGAGAAGCTGGCGATCGATCTCTACCTTCTCCGGGGTCTTTCCGATCATGCGGACATCTTGTTTCGCGTCCATGCCGGCGAGATGCGAGACATCCAAAGATTCTTGGTCGATCTCCAGGGCAGCGCATTTGGAAAGCAGTTGAAGGTCTCCGGGATCATGCACGGTCTGACCAAGAAGGCCAACTATGTGCCGGGCTTTCCTGATGAGATCAAGGCGGAACTGAAGTCGCCGAGCGATCCGGGGGCAAAACCGTACGTGGTCGTGATCCCCATTCGAAAAAGCGCCGATTGGTGGGCGCTGGATCAGGATAAGCGGGCGGCGATGATGAAAGAGCACACCGAAGCGGCCTTGCCCTACCATAAGACCGTCAAGCGCAAGCTCTACCATTCAACCGGACTCGACGATGTGGATTTCATCACCTATTTCGAAACGTCGAAACTTGAAGACTTTCACAATTTGATTCTGTCGCTGGAGAAAGTGAAAGAGTTTCAATACACGAGACGTTTTGGCCATCCGACTTGGCTCGGAACCGCCAAAGCCCTGGATGAGATCATCGAGATTCTTGCGCAGTAAAGTCCATTCAACGGCTGGAGAGGCATCATGGCGACTAGCACGCTCATCTACGAAGGGAAAGCCAAGAAAATCTATACCACGGGACATCCCGACGAAGTGCTTCAATACTTCAAGGACGATGCGACGGCCTTCAACGCGCAAAAACGGGGCACGATCCTCGAAAAGGGCATCATCAACAACAAGGTGTCGGAGCGGCTGTTTCGATTGCTCGAGCAGAGCGGGGTGCCGACGCATTTTGTGGAACGGAAGAGCGATCGGGAAATGCTCACGAAGAAGGTCGCGATCGTTCCGGTTGAAGTCGTCGTGCGCAACGTCGTGGCCGGCAGTCTCGCGAAGCGACTGGGACTGAAAGAAGGCGACGTGATTCAGCCTGCCATTGTCGAGTGGTATTACAAGAACGACGCACTGGGAGATCCGCTGATTGCGGATGACCATGTGCGGCTCCTGAAGTTGGCGACCCCCGAGCAATTGACTGAAATCAGGCGGCTTGCGTTGAAAGTCAACGGCGTCCTGCAACCTTTTTTTGCGGAGCGCCGGATGATTTTGGTTGATTTCAAGCTGGAGTTCGGCGTCCACAATGGCCGGCTGATTCTCGCCGATGAGATCTCGCCTGATACCTGTCGGTTCTGGGATCAGGGGACGAAAGAGTCGATGGACAAGGACAGGTTTAGAAAGGATTTGGGAGGGATTGAGGAGGCGTATCGGGAAGTACTGAAGCGGGTGTGCGGATAAGAACGTGCAGCAGGGGACGGTGGGGTCGTCCTCCTTGCCCGCGCAACGCGCACACCAGAACGAGGCGGCGTGAGGGCTGTTGATCTCCCTTGCTCGCCCAACGCGCGCGCCAGATCAATCGTATTTTTAGAAAGTCGGTGCTCGTTGAAGCGCGCAGTGGGAGATCAATCAGCCCTCGCCTTGTAGAAAGGAGACGGCTTGGTAGTAGGTATAAGGCGGTGCTCGCTTGGGTTGGTGGCGCCTCTCGGCGCGCCAAGGGTTGGGCGGGTGAGAAAGCGCGCGCAGTCGAGGACAACCCCACCATCCCCTTTGATACAACTATCCCCAAATCTTTCGGGAAGAGGAGAGCAAAGAGGAAGGAAGGAATGCTGAAGGCGTTTTTGAATTATGGGTTAGTCGCGGCGGTCATCGTCTGGGCGGGGGTCGTCGCCCTCATGGCCTATCGATTGGAGGATTCGCCATGGCGGTGGGCATTTGCGGCACTTGCCGTGGGCGGCATTGCCACCGTTGCAGTGATTTTCAAAATTCGCCGCTATATAGATGAATTGGGCAAGTCATCGCAACAGCAGGGGAGCAAATCGTGAAGGCAAAGATTCATGTCACTCTGAAGCAGGGCATTCTCGATCCGCAGGGTAAAGCAATTGAACACGCGCTCGATTCTTTGGGATTCAAGAACGCCGAGAACGTGCGCGTCGGCAAATATATGGAACTAGACGTGAAGGAAAAAGACAAGGCAAAAGCTGAGGCGCAGGTGAGGCAGATGTGTGAGAAGCTTCTAGCAAACACCATTATCGAAGAATACCGTTACGAGTTGGCCTAACCATGAAAATCGGCGTCATCGTATTTCCTGGCTCGAATTGCGATCACGATTGCGAGCATGTCTTCAACGACGTGCTGGGACAGAGCGTCACGATGGTCTGGCACAAGGTGGATTCGGTTTCCGGATTGGACGCGATTATCATCCCTGGCGGCTTTTCTTACGGTGACTACCTGCGGACGGGAGCCATTGCCCGCTTTTCCCCCGTGATGAATGCCCTAAGAGAGTTCGCCCAAAGCGGCGGATTGGTGATGGGCATCTGCAACGGATTCCAAATTTTGCTCGAGGCCGGGTTGCTTCCGGGGGCGATGCTGCGGAACCGCTTGCTCCACTTTGTCTGTAAGGATGTGCATATCCGGGTGGAGAACGCGGCTACGCCCTTCACCGGTGCATGCCGGCCTGGCCAGGTGCTCAGGATTCCCATAGCGCACGCCGAAGGGAATTACTATACCGATCCCGTGACACTGGCCGGACTGCAGGCCAATGCCCAAGTCGTTTTCCGGTACTGCACACAGGATGGGGAGGTGATACCCGAAGCCAATCCGAATGGCTCCCTCGATAATATCGCCGGCATTCGCAATGCAGAAGGCAATGTTCTGGGCATGATGCCGCATCCTGAACGCTCCGCTGAAGAGCTTTTGGGCAATGAGGACGGACGGCTGATCTTTACGTCGATGCTGGAAGCTTTGAAGAAGCGGCCGTTGAAAATGGTTGGGGCGGGGTGAGGTCACGGCCGGTCGCTCCGTGCCGTCACGGTCACCCCTGCGGAGTTAGCCAGGGGTGGAAGTCCTTCGGGACTGCTCTCGTCAAGTCGCTCCGCGCCATGACCGTTCCCTTGGAAGTTATGGCCACATTATTGTTGAAAAAAGAAGATGCGGATTTGGGATATTTCTCCGATGCGGCTCTGTCGAAATCACTTGCTCGGTGAGCATCGGGAGCTGCACGCAATCTGGTCGGTGCTGGTGAACGGCAAACAGGGCTATGCTCGTCATCCGGAAACCTTACGCTGGCGCGGAAAGCTGAAGGCGCTCTACAGCAGGCATGACGCGCTGGTCCGCGCGATGGTTGTTCGCGGGTATCGGCATCAAAGCCCATTGCCGAAACGCCTGGCGCGCGGCAGCGGTGTTCAGCGTGTTTTTGTGGCCACCAAGCGCGCACAAGTGGAAATTTTGAAAAAGAAGCGCTGCCGCTGTGATGTATAGGGACCTATGAACACGAAGACGGTCGACATGAAGGATCTTCTGGCGCAGCACAATCTGACGGACGACGAGTACAAGAAGATTCTCGAGATTTTGGGGCGCGAGCCGAATATTACCGAACTCGGCATGTTTTCCGTCATGTGGTCGGAGCATTGCTCGTACAAGAGCTCGCGCGTCCATCTGAGAAAACTGCCCACGACGGGACCACGTGTGGTGCAGGGACCGGGAGAAAATGCCGGCGCCGTCGACATCGGAGACGGCCTGTGCGTTGTCTTCAAGATGGAGTCGCACAACCATCCGTCCTTCATTGAACCCTATCAAGGGGCGGCGACCGGCGTCGGCGGCATTCTGCGGGATGTGTTTACGATGGGTGCCAGGCCGATTGCCTTGCTTGATTCGCTGCGCTTCGGCGGCCTGGATACGGCAAAGAACCGCCACTTGATGAGAGGCGTCGTGGCCGGCATCGCCGGCTACGGCAACTGCATGGGAGTTCCGACGGTTGGGGGCGAAGTGCGGTTCGATGACATTTACTCGCTCAATCCGCTCGTAAATGCCTTCTGTCTGGGCATCGCTCACAAGGACAAGATTTTTCGCGGCACGGCGGCTGGCGTCGGCAATCCTGTGATCTACTTCGGATCGAAGACGGGACGAGACGGAATCCACGGTGCCACGATGGCGTCCGATGCCTTCGATGACCAGTCGGAGCAGAAGCGGCCGACCGTCCAGGTCGGCGATCCGTTCCAGGAAAAACTCCTGCTGGAAGCCTGTCTGGAATTGATGGCGAACGACTTGCTGGTCGGCATTCAGGACATGGGCGCAGCGGGCCTGACTAGCTCGTCCTGCGAAATGGCCTCGAGAGCCGGGAACGGCATCGAATTGGATCTCACGCATGTTCCGCGTCGCGAGCCGGGGATGACGCCGTATGAATTGATGCTGTCCGAATCTCAGGAACGCATGTTGATGGTGGCCAAAGCGGGCGAGGAAGAAGAGTGTCTCAGGATTTGTCGGAAGTGGGATCTCGACGTAGCGGTTGTCGGCAAAGTGACCGGCGATGGCCTGCTGCGAGTGCTCGATCAAGGCCAAGTCGTCGCGGAGGTTCCGGCGAAAGCCTTGGCCGATGACGGCCCAAGGTATGAGCGCCCGTATTCGCCTCCTGCCTATCAGGACTTGCTGACGAATCTCAATTACGATTCTATTCCTGATATCAAGGACCCGGCTGCTGCCCTGCTGGCGTTATTGGCGAGTCCTACAATTGCCAGCAAGCGGTGGGTCTATGAACAGTATGACCATATGGTGCGGACAAACACCATCGTGAAACCCGGTTCCGATTCTGCGGTGATAAGGATCAAGGGCACGAACAAAGCCGTCGCGATGACCGTTGATTGCAACGGCCGATATTGTCTGTTGCATCCCTATGAAGGCGCCCGGCTGGCGGTGGCCGAGGCCGCACGCAATCTCGTCTGCTCCGGCGCCGAACCGATCGGGCTGACCGACTGTCTGAACTTTGGAAATCCTGAGCGGCCGGATATCATGTGGCAGTTCGTGCTGGCGATCGAGGGCCTCAAGGATGCCTGTGAACATTTCAACATTCCCATCGTCAGCGGCAACGTGAGTTTTTATAACGAAACCAACGGCCTGTCGATCTACCCCACCCCTATGCTGGGGATGGTCGGATTGATCGAGGAAGCCGAGCGCGCAATGACCCAATGGTTCCGGGATGACGGCGATGCGATCGTGCTCCTGGGCCAGACCAGAGACGACCTGGGAGGCAGCGAGTATCTCAAAGTCTTACAGCACCGCGAGCAGGGCTCGCCGCCACTCTTGAACCTCGATACCGAGAAGGCGCTTCACGCGTTCGCATTGAAAGTGATCCATGAAGGACTGGTTCGATCCGCGCATGACTGTTCTGATGGAGGACTTGCGGTGGCACTGGCGGAATGCTGCGTCTCCGGGCCGGGCGCCGCGCACGGCGCTGTGGTAAAATTGGAGCTTGGTCCATTGCGGCGCGACGCCCTCTTGTTCGGCGAAAGCCAGTCGCGGATCATTCTCTCGGTCCGACCGAATACAGTGGAAGCATTGTTGAGTCGTGCGACGGAAGCCGGTATCCCGGCCGTTCATGTCGGAACGGTCGGCGGAGGCCGATTCGTTATCGAGGTGGAGCAGCGCGGGATGAGTAACGGCTGTCGCATCGATCTTCCCGTCGTTCAGGTGTCGGACCGGTGGGCCCGTGCCCTGGAGGAGCAACTGAGTCCGGAATAGCGGTCGGCATATGCATAAAGAACTTCCCATCGTCACTCCCGATAAATTTCACGACGAGTGCGCCGTCTTCGGCATCTGCGGCCATAAGGAAGCCGCGAATCTGACATATCTCGGACTCTATGCGCTGCAACACCGCGGACAAGAAGCGTCCGGCATCGTCTCAGCGGACGGCGATCATTTCCATGTGCACAAGGGCATGGGATTGGTGGCCGATATCTACAACACTCAGACGCTCAAGAACCTCACCGGCTCGATGGCCATCGGCCACAATCGTTACTCGACCGCCGGAGGTCAGGATCTCAAGAACGTGCAGCCCCTCACGGTCAATTTTGCCTTCGGCAATCTGGCGCTGGCGCACAATGGGAATCTCATTAACGCGCAAGTCCTTCGAAATGAACTCGAAGCCTACGGCGCCATTTTCCAGTCGACGTCGGACAGTGAGGTGATCATTCACCTCATCGCTCATTCTCGGGCCGACACGCTGCTAGCCCGGATCATCGACGCGCTCAGCCAAGTGCGTGGAGCCTTCTCCGTCGTTCTGCTCACAGACGACGGCATTATCGCGGCGCGGGATCCGCACGGCTTCAGACCGTTGTCGCTTGGACGGTTGCGCGATACCTACCTTGTGGCATCGGAAACATGCGCGTTCGATTTGCTGGATGCGGAAATCGTTCGGGAAATCGAGCCGGGCGAACTCGTCGTCCTGAACGAACAAGGCGTGACGAGCTACAAGCCGTTTTCAGCCGTTCAGCCGGCGATGTGCGTCTTCGAATATGTGTATTTTGCCAGGCCGGACAGCAAGATTTTTGGGGCCAATGCCGTCTATACGACCCGAAAAGCCCTGGGACGCCAGCTGGCTCAAGAGTCGTGGGTGCCAGCTGATGTGGTCATTCCTGTGCCGGATTCGGGTGTGCCCGCGGCGCTAGGTTATAGCGAAGGGGCCGGCATTCCGTTCGAAACCGGTTTGATCAGAAACCATTATGTGGGACGCACATTCATCGAGCCTGAACAGTCCATCCGGCACTTTGGTGTGAAGGTCAAGCTGAATGCCGTCCCCGAAGTGCTCCACGGCAAGCGTGTCGTCGTCGTCGATGATTCGCTCGTACGTGGAACCACCAGCCGCAAGATCGTGAAGATGATCCGCCAGGCCGGCGCCAAAGAAGTGCATATGCGGATCAGCTCTCCACCGATCATCTCGCCGTGTTTCTACGGCATCGATACGCCGACGAAGAAGGAATTGATTGCCTCGAGCCATTCAACAGAGGAGATTCGCAAGTACATCACGGCGGACAGCCTGTCCTATCTGAGTCTCGATGGGATGTTGAAATCGGCTCCGGGCGCTCCCGAGCACTACTGCAACGCCTGCTTTACTGAACGATATCCCATCTCCTTCACCAGGGCCGAAGAATTCCAACTCGGACTGTTCGAACGGTCGAGCTAGGAAGGCGGCGGCCGCCGTTGCTCCCCTAAAAAACTGCGTGGTAGGATAGCGCGACTCCACTTTCAGCATTGACCATCGTCTATGGAGGTCCCCATGAAACGTCTTGCCGTTATTCTTGGTGTCCTGACTATTCCCGTCCTTTCCGCCCATCTCCTGCTCGCCGCGGGATTTTTCAAAGTCGGCGAGAAAGCGCCTTCTTTCGCGTTGAACGCCATCAGCGGGGAACCTGTTTCATTGGATGCCTATAAGGGAAAGGTCGTGGTGCTCGGACTCTTCCATATCTGCGACCCCTGTATGATGCAAGGCACAAATCTGCAAAAGGTCTATGAGGCGACCCAGGGAAAGAATGTGGCGGTCGTCGGCGTCAATTCTTCCGGTAATTCCAAAAAAGAGGTCGGCGAATTTCTCTCGGCGTTTCCTGTGAAAGTCACGTATCCGTATCTCCTGGATCCCGGCAAGGTGACCGATAAGTTGTACGGCGGCGGCAAATTCATTCCGAACGTGTATGTCATCGATCAGCAGGGGGTCATCCGCTGGCAACGCGTCGGCAATATGGAATTGGCGGGAGCGGATGCCATTGTGTCCGAGGTGGATAAGCTGCTGGCGGCCGGAAGCAACAAGATGTAGCTAGCGAGTCCTGTCGCTAACCAGCACATCCGGTTTCGCATGGCGGGGAGCAAGAGAAGAGGAAGATGAAGAATGGATGAGATGGAAGAAGGAAAACAAAAGTTTCTGGAGATGGTGAAGGGTATCGATCAACTGGTACAAGTTGTGATCCCGGTCACCCCGTCGAACAGCATGTTCCTCATTTCACTCACCAAGGGAGCCAATCGCAAGTTCATTACGGTGGCGGAGGATGACATCATCGATTTGCCCAACGAAGCCAGTATTCTCACGAAGGTGACAAAAACGGTCAAAGATGCCGTCGCCTCGTTGTGATGCGGTCCGCGCCCCAGCTCATGTAGCATTCATTCGGCCAACATGAAAGCACTTCTCCCCGGCATCTGGCAATGGTCCTGGTTTTCCGAAGAGAAGCAGGTGAATTTCAACGGCCTGTTTCTCACGGTGGGAGAGCACAAAATCCTCGTCGATCCGCCTCCCATGACGCCGGAAGCCAGCACCTTGATCCGTCGGCAAGGCCAGCTCGATTACATTATCATTACCAATCGCGACCATGCACGAGAAGCTGCAGCCTGCCAGTCGGACTTCCGCTGCCACCTGCAAGTTCCCGATGCGGACGCACCTCAGATGGATCTCAAACCATCCAAGACCTTTAAGGATGGAGAATTGCTGCCCGGCGGTATTTGGGTCATTCATCTTCAAGACCAAAAATCGCCGGGTGAATCAGCCTTGTTTCTCCAACAAGGTAAAGGCGTGCTCATCGTTGGTGATGCGCTGATCGGCAAGCCTGCGGGCGCGCTTTCATTGTTGCCGGCGGAAAAATACTCCGATGCCGCAAGGGCGAAACAGGCGCTTCGTCGTCTGCTGAAGTATCAATTCGACGCCATTCTCGTCGGGGATGGCGCCTCAATTCTCACGGGCGCGACAGCGGCCGTCGAACAGGCCGTCGCCTGAATCGCGGCTAGCGGTTGTCAATTGATGACGCTGAAGAACGGCCTCTCCGAAGAATTGAACCGGCAGGGTAATGAGCATTTCGGCAGGGGACACTATACGGAGGCGTACACCTGTTATGCGAAGGCCCTCGAATGCGATCGTCTCACCGGCGATCAGCGGGCGTTGGCCGCGACGTTGGGGAATTTAGGAAATATTTGTGCCGTAAGCGGCCGACGGGATAAGGCCCAGGGTTATTATCAGGAGGTCTTGGAGCTGCAAAAAATTTTTGGAGACGAGAAGGGCATCGGTACCACCCTCGCGAATCTCGGAAACTTGAGGGCCGATGCTGGAGAATGGGATCGCGCGAAAGCCTACTATCTCGAGGCGCTCGATTTGATGATGAAGACGCGCGATGAAGCCGCCAAGGCCGTGCTGTTTTCCGATTTAGGCTTGATCGCGAGGGAACAAGGCCAATTCACCGAGGCCATTGCACAGTATGAGAAGTCGATGCTCTTGATGCGGCGGCTGGGCAACGACGGCGGAGTCGCCGATGCCTGGCGCATGATGGGGCGGACCTTTTTGATCCAAAAGCGGTTTGACGACGCGGTCGCCTGTTGCCAAACCAGCCAGTCGATTGCAGAACGGTCCCGTGACGAACTTCGCACCGGTGGGGCCAGGTATGTGTTGGCCGACTGCTATGAATCCATGGGGCGATTGGAAGAAGCGGCCCGGTTGCTCGAACGGGTGGTCGAGATGGACCGGAAATACCAACTGCCGAAATTGGAAGAGAACACTAAGCGCCTGAACGCGTTGCGAGAACGCCTTTCGGCTGATGCCTCCGGGCAGCCTCGCACGGAGTCGCACGATGACTGACACCAGGTCGCCGCAGTGGAAGGACGCGCGTACCACGCTGGCCAAAGCATTTCCACAGCTGTACGAGTTGGAGCCCGACGGTCCACTGGCCCTCGACCTCGGCGCCGACGGGTGGCTGCTCGAGATCAAGCCTGAAGGAAAGCTGCTTTGCCAATTCGGCGTCGCCATGGACGACGTGATGAGTCTCATGTCCGAGGGCACGCCCGAAGACCTCGGGACGGATGAGGTGGCCAAGCAGGCCAAGTATTTCATCCAACCTGCCGTCGCGAAATTCCGTCCGCTGCTGCTGCAATCAGGATTTTCGGAGCAAACGGAAATGAATGAAGAGTATGTCGCGGTGAGCTTCGAGCGCGAGGTGGATTTTGGGAATCTTTCGAAAGTCCAAGACCTCATGCACTGGTGTTGCCGGCAGATCGGGGGGACGCCGTGAAGCGGTCCATCAAGAATTTCGAAGATTTCCGCGATGCGTTGTCGGCGTATCGACTGCCGCGCGTCCTGCTCGCTGCCCTCGAACTCAACCTGTTCACCGTCATCGGCAGGAACACGTGGCTGTTGCCTGACCTTGCTCGTGAAGTGAAAGTGAGCGAGCGAGGGCTGTCGATTTTGTGCCGGAATCTGGCGACGGCCGGATTGCTGCAAAAACAGGGGAGCCGCTACCGCAACAGCGCTCTGGCGGCGACGGCCTTGAACGCGGACGATCCGGCCTATCGCGGAAGCTATTTGGGTTTGATTAAGAACCATTGGAACGACTGGCTGCGCCTGATGGAATCGGTCAAGACCGGTGAACCGCTGGATAAGGATGAACCGGAAGCACCGGATTACCGTCGCCAATTTACATGGGCCATGCATCATCGAACGCTGGAGACGGCGCCGATGATTGCCTCGCAACTTTCCCTCAAAGGCGTCAAGACGCTGCTCGACCTCGGAGGAGGGCCGGGCACCTATGCGATGGCGTTTCTCTCCAAGAACCCTGCTCTTCGGGCCACGGTCTGCGACCGTCCGGCGGCTTTGGAAGTGGCCAAGGAGATCGCAGCGACACACAAGGCGGGAGCACGCCTTTCGTATCTGGGGTTGGATTTATTAAGCGATGAAATCCCCGGACGGTTTGATGTCATCTGGTATTCCAACGTGCTCCACATTTACTCTCCCGAGCAAAATCTCGGTGTGTTTCGCCGGGTCAGAGACGCATTGGTTGATGGCGGACGGTTGATCATCCAAGATGCATTCCTGCACGATCGCGAGGGCTTGTTTCCCGAAGAGGCCGCTCTCTTTGCGGTTTCCATGCTGCTGTTCACGGAATCAGGCAACACCTATTCCGTTGCAGACACGACAGCGTGGCTGAAGGAAGCCGGCTTTTCCTCTGTCAGGACGGTGAAGATGGCGAAGGGGAAGGAGGATTGGGAGGGCGGGATTCTTGAGGCCCGGGTCCCTGGAGTATCATCCAAAACGCGCGCCCTCCGAAGACGATCAGCGCAAAATTCGCGCTCCCACTGACGACGCTGAG
>Ga0310810_10004572_pt1 | contig 15331 bp, 14 predicted proteins | sample NCmetagenome_FD_207641 | JGI IMG/M metagenome (GOLD analysis project Ga0310810, IMG submission 207641) | Soil microbial communities from experimental microcosm in Duke University, North Carolina, United States - NC | ecosystem: Engineered > Artificial ecosystem > Soil microcosm > Unclassified ...
TTTTACCCCTCGTCTGGTTTGCTATTTTTAAACCCCTACTCTGACCCCACTTCCCAGCAGGTCTGCCCGGGGCGGCGTCCACGGTGGAACCGCGGTTGGACACGAGGCCGATCGACGCGGCACGTGCACGTCGGCGAACCCACCGCCCCCGCCGCCGTACCGGACGTCGCCGAGCAACACCGCCGAGTCGCCGACGGCCCTCCACATGGGGACGCGGATGAAGCGCATGGCCGCCATGGCGGGACAACTCTGGCGTGCCAGCGCCGCGAGCTCCTGGCTCGGGCCCGCCCATTCCCCGCCCCATTGCACCGCCGGAGACGACCGACGAAGCGACGCGCCTAACGATGAGCCGACACTCGCCCGTTGACCGCACCGCGCCGCGGCCACGAGCGACGGGACGCTGCTCACCCGGGCCGTCGCGATCCGATACGTCGGGCCTGATCGCTCGACGGTGATGGCCGACATGCACACGGCATTCGCCGGCATGGGCGACATGACGACGTCGAGCACCTCGGCGGCCGGATCCAACTCGCGCGTCGCCTGCAGCACGGCTGCTCGTGCCCGCTGAGCCCCCGCCGCCATGACCAGCGTGACCGCCAGCCAGCCCGCGACCGCGGCGACCGCGCGTCCGTCGGCGCACAGCGCACGCGCGAGTCCAACCGACAACACCGCGCCAAGCGTGAGCGCGGTCGCGGCCCCGCTCGATACCGCGTTGACGCGCCAGGCGAGACCAAGCCCCGCGAGCAGCACGAGCGAGAGCAGCACACGCGCGAGACGACTCGTGTTGGCAGCGACGAGGGCCGGCACGGACACGATCCACAGCCACGGCTCGACGATGAACACAGCGTCGCCATAGCGCCATCGGTCGTCGACGGGCCAGAACGGATGCACGCCGTAGCTGTTCGTCCAGTCGAGCACGAGGTGGCTGAGCGTGCCCGCAAGGAACAGCGCCACCAGCCAGCGCGCGTCGTCGCTCGCCGGCCAGGCTTTGCTGCGCCACCGGACGACGAGCGCGACGACGGCCCAGACGAGGACCGCCCCGAGCACCGCGACGACCACCGTGTGCGTATAGCCGCGATGGTGCAGCATGTACCGCAGCCGGTCGCCGCCAATCCCGGAGTAGAAGAGATCCGCGTCGGGCAGGTTGGCGGCGAGGATCGACGAGACCGAGGCGACCGCGCCGAATCGCGCCGATGCCTCTGCCTGCCCGCCGCGCGTTCGAAATCGAGCCATCGACTCGGCGAGCAGCAGTCCGGCAAGCGAATGGGTGACGTTGTCCATCGAGCTAATAGATCGTTAGGCGCCGGCCACCGCAAGCCGCCGGCGTAAGGGTCCACGCGGCGTCAGATCTCGGCCTTCATCCCAGCTGCGCGGGCCGTGTAGCCCTGCATCGGCATGTGGCAGATCGTGCACTCGTCCTCGATCTCCGCGCGGCTCGACGGGCGGTCGAGTACCTCGCGACGCGCCGACGCCTGCCAATATGGGTCGCGCGACGAGTTCGCCATCACCGACGCGCGCCAGTCGAACCCGATCGATACGTCGGCGCCGGGTCTACCGCGCTCGTCAGCACCATCTCGTCTTCCGGATACGCCTTCTCGACCGTCTGGGCGAGCGGAACATTGAACTCGCCGCGCGGCCATCGTTTGTCATGGCAGAACGTCTGAACGTAGGAAACGAGTCGCGCGATCTCTTCCGGCGTGAGCAGGTCGCGGAACGCCGCCATGATCCGGCTGAGACCGCGGACCGGACCACCGTCGCGTACAATTGCCGCCCAGTCCGAGCGTGCCTCGCGCGTAGTGAAGTTACCGGAAGATCTCCTCACCCGAGCGATCCGCGCGGTTCCAGCGCGTGGCGGACGCTTCGTGTAGCGACGACGTGTCGGGAAGCGGCAGTGCGTCACGCGCCGGCGGCGAACGCGAGCGCCGACGCTGCAACGGCCGGGAGACACACGAGCACGCGCATGATCGTAGATCTGGCTCCCAGTGACAACGGGGCCGCATCATATCGTCACCCGTACATCCCCAGCAACTTGCGATCGCGGTTCCCAACACACCCATGCGCACCCGGCCATCGATGCGAAGCATTCTCCTCGGCACGCTTATCAGTTTCCCCGCCGTGCTCGCGGCTCAGTCCACGAAGCCCGGCGCCACGAGACACTCCGAGATCCCCGCCGCGTACTCGTCCATTCGCGAGGCTGACCTCCGGCGCGACGTGGGCGAGATGGCGTCGCCCGGCATGCGCGGCCGCGAGGGCGGCACGATCGACGAGATGCGCGCTTCGATCTGGGTGGCCGAGCAGTATCGGAAGATCGGCCTCAAGCCGATGCGAGAGGATGGGACGTTCTTCCAGTGGTTCGACATGACGCGCACGCGCGTGTCCGTCACGGCGAGCAGGGCGAGCATTGGCGGCCAGGCGGTGACCCTGTTCGGCGACTTCATCCCGTTAGGCGTCGTACCGGCCGAAGCATCCGGTACGGTGCTGTGGGTGGCGGACGCCACGGATACGACCGCCGACATTCGAGGGCGGATCGTCGCGACGCCGCTGCTCGCTCCAGCACCAGGGTCCATCCGCCAGAACAGCTATACGTTCGCTTCCCGGTACGCCGATGCCGCCATCAACACGACCGCGGGGCAATTCGCGCGTCGAGGCGCGGCGGCGGTGATCTTCGTCGCCAATCCGGCCGTCGATAGCGCGTTCGACGTCGTTTCGTCGGCGCGCAGTCGCGGCAGCTACGATGTGGACAACGCCGTACCACGCGCCGCGAATGGCTCGACGCGTATCGCGCCGCCTCCCACGCTGGGAGCGGCCCCGACGCCCGCCTACCTGGTGCACGCATCCATGCGCGAGACGCTCGAGCGACAGCCGCAGCTGGAGCTGTCGATCCGGCTCGAGCGGTTCACGACACCCTCGGTCAACGTCATCGGTGTCGTTCGCGGCACCGACCCCAAACTTCGCGACGAGTACGTGGTGTTCAGCTCGCACCAGGATGCGAACGGCGTCCGCGTGACGCTCGAAGGCGACTCGGTTCACGCAGGCGCGGACGACAACGCCTCGGTGACCGCGGCGGACCTGGCGGCCGCGCGCGCCTTCGTCAGACAGCCCGGCAAGCGCTCGGCGCTGTTCATCAATCACGGGTCGGAGGAGCGCGGGCTCATCGGCTCGCGCTACCACGCCGCGCATCCGGTGGTGCCACTGCAGCAGATCGTGGCGGTGCTCAACGGAGACATGATCGGGCGGAACAACCCCGACTCGGCCGCGTTGTTAGGCACGCAGCCGCCGCATCGGAACTCGAGCGAGCTCGTGGCGATGGCGCTCAAGGCGAACGCGCTGACGGGCAAGTTCGAGCTCGACACCATCTGGGACCGCCCGACGCACCCCGAGGGCTGGTACTTCCGGAGCGATCACCTGCCCTATGCGCGCTCGAACGTGCCGGCGCTGATGTACTCCACGAACCTCCACGACGACTACCACACGCCTCGCGACAACCCGGCGCGCATCGACTACGCGAAGCTCACGCGCATGGCGCAGTGGATATATCTCACCGGTTGGTTCGTGGCCAATGCTCCGGAAAGGCCAAAGCTCGAGCCCGACTTCCACCTGGAACGCTGACAAGCCTAACGGTGACGGTTCGAACGGCGCAAAATCCCGAACGGCGCGAAATCCCGAAGGGCGCAACAGCGAGGGTCGAGCAACGCGCCGTTTTCGCCGTCTGCGATTCGGCGCCGTTCGGAATTCAGCGCTCTATCGCGTGGAGTGCTCCCCTCCCATCCGATTAGTTGCGAGGCGGTCGCCGCCATGGCTGGTAACGCGGGACAGCGTCGCGTTCGGGGCGGTGACGGTGCCTGGATCGCTGCAGACGCCGAGCACGAGGGCGACGGCGATGGGGAAGACCGGGGTGCTGAGTCGCACGAGCTTTGCTGTAAGCGCTAGGGCCGCGGCGCTCGCGGAGGATTTGGCTTGGCGGTGCCGCCCGGGCACCGAGGGCCCGGCGGCAGCCGAACCTCGGCTCAGTGCACCGGTCACCTCCGGGAAGGGACGACCGGCCGGTTTACCGGCAGGGCGCGGTCTCGCGCATCGTGGTGAACGCATGGGTGTGATGGGTTGAAATCCCTAGCTCTTCGAGGGTCGACGACGCGCACCAACGAAATGGCGGCCAACCCCCGCGAATCGAGTCCGCAGGTACATGCCATGCCTTCCAGCCGGGTCGTCCCTTCGGCCGGGGGCCGCCGTTACACGGTGCCCGGTGTCGTCGCATTCGCGATCGCGGCAGCGTGCATTCTCGTCAGACTCGGCGAGCTTCCGCTGCTCGAACCGGACGAGGGCCGTAACGCGGAGGTCGCGCGCGAGATGCTCGTCTCACGATCCTGGCTCATCCCCACCTACGACGGGATGCCGTATCTCGACAAGCCCGCGTTCTACTTCCGCGCGGTCGCGGTCTCGTTCGCGGTGGGTGGCGAATCCGAGCTCGCTGCGCGCATCCCGTCGGCGCTATCGGGGCTTCTGCTGCTGGCGGTCATCTACGCCTTCTGTCGCCGAGAGTACGACGGTCTCGCGGCGGCGCTCGCGGTGACCGTCATTGGGACGACGCCGCTCTACATCGCGTTCTCCCGCATCGTCATTTTCGACATGATGCTCGCGCTGTTCGTCTGCGCCGCCGTGCTCTCGGGCTACAAGGCGGAGGCAGAATCAGGACCGGCGCGGACGCGATGGTATTGGGCCGGCGCGACCTCGGCCGGCTTGGCGACGCTCGTGAAGGGGCCTGTCGGGTTCATTCTGCCGACGCTCGTGCTCCTCGTCTTTTTTCGCGTCGACGGCCGCCGCGGCGCACCGCGGCGGTTCTTCGCGCCGGCGAACATCGCAATCTTCCTGGCGATCGTGATGCCGTGGTTCGTCGGAGTCACGCTGCGGCACCCCGACTTCGCGTATTACGGCCTCGTGCGCGAGTCGGTGGCGCGCTTCACGACCACGTCGTTCCACCGCAGCGCTCCGGCGTACTACTACATCCCTGTCGTTGCCGGCGTGTTTTTCCCCTGGAGTGTCATGCTACCGGAGGCAGTGGTGGCGGCGTGGCGCGGGCGGGCCGGTTGGGCGCGGGCCGATCGCCTCTTCGTCACGTGGGCGACCGTCGTCGTTCTCTTCTTCTCGATCTCGCAGTCGAAGCTCCCCGGCTATGTACTCACCGCGGTGGTCGCGCTCGGCGTGCTCGTGGCCCGAGTCCTGTGCTTCGCAGTCCGATCGCCGCACGGGCGCGCGGCGGCTGTCGTTAGGCACGGCCTCATTGCGCTCGCGGTCGTGAGCGCGACCATGGTGGTGGCGTTCGCGGCCGAGCTCCGTGGCCCCGACACGGTCCAACGTCTGTTCCGCATCCGGCCAGGAGAGCTCGAGGCGATCCGGCCCGCGTTCCGCGCGCTCTCGTGGACCTTCGCCGCCGCCGGGGTAGTCGCCATGGCCCATCTCGCCGTCCCGGGCCGTCACCGGAACGGGATGGTCTGGGCATGCAGCGCGCTCCTCCCGTTCGTGCTGCTCCCGCTCTCGCTCGTGAGCGTGGTGTTCGCCGGCGTGCAGCGATACGCCGAGGCACGGTCCGCGCGTCCGCTGGCTGCCCGCGTTGCCGAACTTGCGCCCGTCGCTGACGTCGCGTGTCTGGAGTGCCTGCCGACCGGACTTCCCTTTTATCTCGGGCGTCCCGTTACGGTCATCAGTCGGGACGGGAGGGAAACCACGAGCAATTACATCACGTTCTCGCTGTCCCGCGCGCGACAGTGGCCGCCGACGATCGTCCCCCTGGCGGCGCGCGACCAGTGGCTCGCCGCGCGGGAGCGGCCGGTCTATCTCGTCGCCAACGATCGCCGGCGTGCGTCACTCGACTCGCTCGCGGGACTCGGCGGTACTGGATCGGTCGAGATCGCGCGCGGCTGGTGGGGAGCGTTGTTCACTCCTGAAGGCAGACGCTGACGTGTGCGGCATCTGCGGCATCGTGTCGTTCAGGGACACGATCGACGTGCGGGATCGTCGCCAGCGCGTCGAAGGGATGGTTGGCGCGCTGGCCCATCGAGGTCCGGACGGCGCCGGAGTCGCGGCGCGAGGACGGGCCACCATCGGAGCGGTCCGTCTGGCCATTCGCGGCCTGCATGACGGCCCGCAGCCGATCGTGGATGATGCGCTTGGCGTTGTTCTCGCGTGCAACGGCGAGATTGACAATCATCGTGAGCTGCGAGCGTGGCTCGCTGACCGAGGGTACCAGGTCGAGGCAGCCACCGACATTGCGCTCGGCGACGCGTTCGTCGACCGACTCGTTGGCGCATTCGCGTTCGCTCTCTGGGACCAGCGTGACCATCGACTGCTCCTGGCGCGGGATCGCGCGGGTGAGCGGCATCTCTTCTACGAGGTGCGCAACGGCGAGGCGCGGTTCGCGACAGAGCTCGCGGCCCTGGCGTCGGACCCGTGCCGGCCACTCGGTCTCGACGCGCCCGCGGTCTCCGGCTTTCTTCGCGACGGCTATTTCGCTGCACCGTCATGTCCCGCGACCGGTGTGCACAAAGTCGCGCCAGGCCACGTTGTAACGTTAGGCAGCGGCGGGCTGTCCGCGCGCCGCTACTGGCGATGGCCGGTGACGATGGCCGCCAGGACGGTTCCTTCCGCCGACCGTTTCGACGAGGTGTTTCGTGAGGCGGTGCGTCGGCAGAGCGAGGTGGACGTACCCTTCGGGGTATTCCTGAGCGGCGGCATCGACTCGTCGCTCGTGGCGGCGGTCGCCCGCAGTGTCCGCCCCGACCACTCGTTCAAGGCATTCACCCTGCGCTTCGATGAAGCGTCGTACGATGAGGGCAGCCATGCCGAGCGCGTGGCCGAAACGCTCGGTGTGCCCTCGGTACCGGTGTGGGTGACGCCCGAGGTACTGCCGGCGACACTCACGGAAGTCGTTAGGTGCGTCGGGGAGCCGCTCGCCGACCCGGCGTGGCTGCCAACCGCCTTGCTCGCGCGCCGAGCGTCGGAGGAGGTGAAGCTCGCGCTGATCGGTGAGGGCGCCGACGAGCTCTTTGGCGGCTACCCCACCTACATCGGCGCACGGATCAGCAGCGGCTACGCTCGCGTCCCGGCCCCACTGCGATCGCTGTTCGCCCGCGCGGTGCGGCGCTGGCCCGCGAGCGACCGAAAGGTGACGGTTTCGTTCCTGCTGAAGAAGTTCGTGGATGGCGCCGCGCTCGACGGTGTGGCGCGACACGTCTTGTGGACGTCGAACATTTCGCCGCCGCTGCTCCAGCGTCTGGGCGTACAGCCGCCCTCCGTCCGTGCGACCGACCCGGCGAGCGAGCTGCTCGACACGCTTCAGCTCACCGACTTCGAGACCTCGCTCGCGGAGGGATTGCTGGTAAAGGGCGACCGGGCGGCGATGGCCTCGGCGCTCGAGCTCCGCGCTCCGTTCCTCGATCGCGATGTGATGGAGTTCGCGGCGACGCTGCCGGCTCGTGAGCGCGTGCGCGGAATCACGACGAAGGTGTTCCTGAAGCGGTTTGCCGCTCGGTACTTGCCGCGGGCGACCGTACACCGCCGCAAGCGTGGGCTCTCCGTTCCACTCAGCCGCTGGCTGCGCGGGCCGCTCGCCGACTGGGCGACCGAGCGGATCGCCTCCGAGGTTCTCGACCTCGCCGGCCTGGATCGGCGCGCGGCACTCGACCTCTTCGATGAACATCGCTCGAGGCGTGCCAATCACGCGAGGCCGCTCTGGGCCCTCATCGTGTTGAGCGAGTGGCTCGAGTGGTTCGTTAGGCCGCGTCCGTCGAGTGTGCCGTCAGAAACCGCGTGACCTCGCTCAACACGCGAGCGGGCTGCTCCCGATGTGGCACATGACCGCACCCTTCGAGGATCATCGCGCTCGATGGTCCCTGCGTCAGGCGCGCGATCCGTCCGGGGTGTTCCGCCGAGCCGTACTCGTCCTGGTCGCCGTGGAGCGCGAGCGCGGGACAGCGCACGCCTCCCAAATCCTCGTCGAGATGCCAATCGGCGAACTCCGGGGAAAGCCACGTCTCGATCCAGGCATCGAGGACCCAGCGCGCCTTGGCGCCGTGGTACCGGGCAAGGCGCTCCAGCTGTCCCGGTCGCGCGAACTCCACGCGAGCGGCCTCGAGGCCCGCGCGGGTGCGATCCTCGACGAAGCTCTGCGCCGACTCGGTCACCACGGCCGCGCACCGTTCCGGCCACCGCGCCGCCGTCGCAATCGCCATCCCGCCCCCGACGCTGTGGCCGAACGGAACGATCATATCCAGGCCTAACGCGTCGCACAGTCGCGGCACCACCGTCGCCGCCTCGTCGCGAATGAACGTCAGCGGCAGCGGGCCCGGGTGCTCGTCCGATCGCCCGAAGCCCAGCCGGTCGTATGCGACCACCGACCGCCGCGTCGCCACCGCGAGCTGTTCCGGAAACTCTCGCCACAGCTCGACGCACCCGAGCGAGTCGTGGAAAAGCACGATTGGTGCAGGCGAATCCCGACGCACATCTCCTGGAACCCAGCGTCTCGCGAAGAGTGTTCCCTGGTCCGTGCCGATCCGGTGATCCGTCGCGGTCACGGCGCGTGCGCCAGTCGACTCGACCGCCTTCACTGCGGCGCCCCCGGTTTCAGCTTTGCGGCGAACAAGGCGAGCAGTGTCTCCCAATGTCTGGCCGTCGCGGCTTCGTCGTGCACCGGCGTGTCGCGCGGCACGAACCCGTGCAGTGCGTTGTACGTCTCGATCGTGTGATCGACCTCGGCGTCCGTGAGCGCCTGCTCGAGCCGACCTTTCTGCGCGTCGTCGAAGTTGGGGTCCTTGATCGCGCCCGCGACGTAGACGCGCGCTGTCATGCGCGGCGCGAGCCGATGCGGACTGTCCGGCGCGTCCGTTGCGAGCCCGCCGCCGTGATACGAAGCGGCCGCCGCGATCCGGTCTCCGAAGTGGCCCGCCGCGTACACGGCGAGCCGTCCGCCCATGCAGTATCCCGTGACCCCGATGGGCGCATCACTCACCTCACGCTGTGCAGCGAGATGCGCGAACAGTGTTTCGGTGTCGCGCATGACGTTCGCGGCACTGGCGGACGGCATGACGCGGGTCACGAGGTGTTTGCGGAGGTCGGGATCGGTGAAGACCCTCATCCCGTGACGCGCGTCGAAGGCCACTCGGTAGAACAGGTTCGGAAGCAGCACGTAGTACCCGTTGTTCGCGATGCGCTCGGCAATCTCCATCAGCGCCGGCCGCATGCCGATGCCGTCCATGTACATGATCACGCCCGGCCAGGGACCACTCCCCGACGGGCGATACGCGTGAGTCGGGCAATGACCGTCCGCGGTCTCGATCTGCAGTTCGGTGTGTGCCATTGGCATCTCCCTTGCCCGCGATCTATGCAACGGTCGTTACTTCCGACGCTTGCCGCCGGAAGTAAGCGACCAGTACCGCCACCAGTTCCTCGATGCAGCGCTCCCCCAACTCTGCAGACAGCCCGCGTGCATCGCCCAGAATCCCGTTCGGCGCGATGGCGCGCATCCCGTGAGTGAACAGGCGCTGAACCAGCTCGGGCGTGAGCGGCCCGGGGTACCCGGCCTCGGCCGCTTCGGTGTGCACGAGATCGGGATGCAGGACGAGCATCACCGAGCTCTCGGCGATGTCGGCGTGTCCGGCCACCCGTTCGGCGACACCCAGCTCGCCCGCGACGCGCACCCACGTGCTGATCACCGTCGGCAAGTCCGTGAACGCGACGACGTGCGCGCGCTCGCCCGCGGCCTCGCGGAGCATCGGCAGGGCACGGCTCACTGGTGCGAAGTTCCCGCCATGCGACGGAATCACGCAGATGCGCCGGAAACCGTGGCGAGCCAGACTTCGCACGTAATCGCGAAGTACCGCCGCGAACGTGGACTCTTCGAGCGAGATCGTCCCGGGAAATGCCATGTGGTGTTCGGAACAGCCCACGCGCACCGTCGGCGCGACGAGCGCGTCGCCGAGTGCAGTCGCGACCCGACGGGAGAGCTCCGTCCCATGTTCCGCGTCCGTGAAGAGCGGGAGGTGCGGACCGTGCTGCTCCACGGCACCGCAGGCGAAGACGACAGTCGTGCGCCCCGCATCGAGCGCCGCGCGAACTTCCGGCCACGTCATACGCTCGAGCTCGAGCGTCGGGTCGTTGGTCATGCTTTCTCCGTTACCGTGATTGATCCGAGGTAGCTTCACCATGCGAGCAACACTCATGTACGGCGCGGGCGACGTCCGTGTCGAGACCGTTCCCGACGCGCGGCTCATCGAGCCCACCGACGCCCTGGTGAGAGTCACGCGTGCGTGCATCTGCGGCAGCGACCTCTGGCCGTACAGGAAGATGCCCCCCGGCGAAACCGGGCGACGCATGGGCCATGAGTTCATTGGCGTCGTCGAAGCCGTGGGCCGTGAAGTCCGGACCGTCAGGCGTGGCGACCTGGTCGTCGCGCCGTTCGTGTGGTCCGACGGCACGTGCGTGTTCTGCAAGGCGGGACTTCAGACGTCGTGCCTGCATGGCGGCGGATGGGGCAGTCCCGACGTGGACGGCGGACAGGGCGAAGCCGTGCGCGTACCGCAGGCCGACGGCACACTCGTCGCGCTGCCCGTTGGCCGCGACGATGTCCTCATGCCATCGCTGCTCACGCTCTCCGATGTCATGGGGACCGGGCATCATGCCGCGCTCGCCGCGAGAGTGGAACCCGGCAAGATCGTGGCGGTCGTTGGCGACGGCGCGGTTGGCCTCTGCGGTGTGATCGCCGCCCGACGGCTTGGCGCCGAGCGGATCATCATGCTGGGCCGTCACGCCGACCGCGTCACGCTGGCGCGCGAATTCGGCGCGACCGACATCGTGAGCGAGCGCGGCGATGAGGCGATCGAGCGGGTGCGCGAGCTCACCCACGACCTCGGCGCGCACTCCGTCCTCGAGTGCGTCGGCTACGAGGAGTCCATGCGGACGGCGCTGGGCATCGCTCGTGCCGGCGGCGCCGTTGGGCGCGTCGGCGTGCCTCAGCACGAGTCGATCCCCTTGGCGAAGGAGACCTTCTTCGACAACATCACCATCGGCGGCGGGCCGGCACCGGTGCGCGCTTATATCGAAGAGCTGCTGCCGGACGTCCTCGAGGGCAGAATTCAGCCAGGTCGCGTGTTCGATCGGGTGACGAACCTCGAGGGAGTTCCCGACGGGTACCGGGCGATGAACGACCGTGAGTCGATCAAGGTGATGATCGAGCCGTGAGGCAGGGCGGTCCTAACGATTCTCGAGAGAGCGGAAATGACCCGAGCCACTTTCCTCGTCGCACCGGTCGCGCTGGTCGCCGGCGCCGTCCTTGGCGCGTCGCTCGCCCGTCAGGCACAACAGCCGCAGCCGTACGTCGTTGGGAATCGTCTCGGCCTGCCCGTCACGCCGGCCGCGGACGGCCGCTTCGCGCCGATCTCACCGAACGTCAAGGTCTACGGCGCGATCTATTCCGCGGAGAGCTGCTCGTACGATCCCGGCCGCGGCGTCATTGTGGTGCCGAACCGCGGCGTCCCGCAGACCGTGCAGACGAACAACGCGTGGGTCTCGTTCATCAACCACGACGGGTCGGTACAGACCGCTCGATGGATCGGCGTGCAGAACCCGCCCGAGCGGGCGAGCCTGACGCCGCCCCTCGTGCTCAACGAGCCGTACGGTAGCGACATCGCGCGTGGCACGCTCTACGTCGCCGACCGGGACGGCGGTACGACACCTAACGAGCAGAGCGTGGCGGTGATTCGCCGCTTCGACATGAAGACGGGCGCGCCGGTCGGAGAGGTTCGGGTCGATCGTGTCGCCTGGTTCAACGACATCGAGGTCGCGGATGACGGGACGACCTACGCCACGCAGACCGGCGACCGCGGCGAGCATCCCGACTCATCGACGTGGCAGGTCTGGAAGATCACGCCGGAGGGGACGGCCTCCATCTTCGTTCAGGGGCCGCCGCTCCTACAGCCTAACGGCATCGCGTTCGACCGCCAAGGCAACATCGTCGTGGTCAATACCGGCAACGACGCGGTGCTGACCTTCTCGCCCACGGGCCGCGTCGTCGCGACGGAGCACGCCGCGCAGGCGGGCAACGATGGTCTCGTGATCATGCCGGACGGAACGAAATACGTGAGCAGCGTCCTCAATGGTGGCGTCTCCCGTATTCGGCCCGGCAGGCCCGCCGAGCTCATTGCCCAGAACATCCCGAGCGCGGCGTCGATGTGCTACGACGCCGGCGCAAATCAGTTGGTGATTCCGATGAACCCGAATAACGGGCTCGCATTCATCCGCCTCCAGTAAGAGTTCATCACGATGCTACCCACCCGCACACTTGGCACGCAGGGCCTGACGGTTTCCGCCATCGGCCTCGGCCTCATGGGGATGAGCCAGTCCTACGGCACGCCCGAAGAACGCGACGAGCGCGAGTCCATCGCCACGATTCATCGCGCCATCGAGCTCGGCGTGACGCTCCTCGATACGGCCGAAGCGTACGGGCCGTACGAGAACGAAGAGCTGCTCGCGCGCGCGCTGAAGTCGCTCGGGAGCGGTGCGCGTGATCGCGTCCTCATCGCCACCAAGTTCGGGTTCCGATTCGGCGAGGCCGGCATCACGGGCGTGAACAGCCACCCCGACCACATCCGCGAGGTCGTGGACGGGTCGCTGCGTCGTCTCGACACCGATCGCATCGATCTCCTCTACCAGCACCGCGTGGACCCCGCGGTGCCGATCGAGGACGTGGTCGGGACGATGGCTGCGCTCGTGGACGAGGGAAAGGTTCGCTTCCTCGGGCTCTCGGAGGCCGGCGAGAGGAACATTCGCCGCGCGCATGCCGTGCACCCGATCTCGGCGCTCCAGAGCGAATACTCGTTGTGGGAGCGCAACCTCGAGCCGCGAATTATTCCCCTGCTCCGCGAGCTCGGGATCGGCATTGTCCCGTTCGCGCCGTTAGGCCGCGGATTCCTGACGGGCGCCGTTAGGCGTGCCGAGGAGTACCCGGCGGGCGACTTCCGGCGTGGGGATCCGCGCTACCAGGGCGAGAACTTCGACGCCAACGTCCGTGCCGCGGGCGCCGTGAAGGACCTGGCGTCCCGGAAGGGCGCCCCGCCGGCGCAGATCGCGCTCGCGTGGCTGCTCGAGAAGGGACCGGACATCGCTCCGATCCCGGGCACCAAGCGCCGCAAGTACCTGGAAGAGAACCTCGGGGCGGTGGACGTGCGGCTGACGCGTGACGACATGGCGGCACTGGACTCCGCACTCGCGCCGGGCAGGGTGTCCGGCCCGCGCTACAGCGAGAAACAGCAGGCGATGGTCGATCGTTAGTACGAGCTCGTGCACGCCAGCTAGATCCGACGGATGGTTTGCGGGCGACACGTAGCCGGTCGTCCTACCCGCGCTACGACTCGCCGTCGGTCCGCTGGCCCACTCTGAGGAACTGTCCCCAGTCGAGCTCTGCCCAATCCAGCTCCTCCTCCACCCGCTGGAATGCGGCATCGCCGATCGTGCCGTCGGCGCGCAGCGCCACGAGACGACGGCGCTGCGCCTGCGTAGCGGAGCGGACGACCGCTGCGTCGGGGTCCGCCACGTGGTCGTCGCCATCTGCGTCTGCCAGTGGAATGTCGGCGGGCTCCGCGGGTGCAGCGCCGTTTGCGCCGGCGGCGGCCTGCGCCACATCCTCCTCCGCCCGGCGCAGCTGCAGATCGTAGCGATACCTAACGAGATTCGCCGTCTCGGCCCCCGGGCCGCTCGAGGCCGCCTCTACCGCGGCCCGCAGCGTCTCCACCCGCGCGAGGGCAACCTCGCGGTCGACGGAGCCATCGTCCTCGAGCCCGAGGCGAAGCAGTAGCGGGCGAAGCGTCAGCCCCTGCATCACCAGCGTGCCGAGCACGACGCCGAATGCGGTGACGAGGATGAGATCTCGATACGGAAACGGCGCGCTGCCGCCGCCACCGGCTGGCAAAGCCAGCGCCGCCGCGAGCGTGACCGTGCCCCGCATGCCGCACCAACCCACCACGGCTGCACCTCGCGGAGTGAGCGCGACGGCGTCCTTCGGGCCCGGCATCCCGTCGTCGCGAGGCCGGCAGCGCCAGCGACTGAACGCCGCCGCGCCGGTCACCCACACGATACGGGCGGCGATGGCCGCGGCGCACACCGCCAGGGCCACCACCGCATAACGTGCCCCCGTCGCGCCACTCACCCGTTCGTTGATCGACTTGAGCTGGAATCCGACGAGAACGAACGCGAGCACGTTCAGCACGAACACCGCGACTTCCCATACCGCATACGACGGGATGCGGATGCGCGCCGGGATCAGCTCCGCCGCCCGCCGCGACACCGCCATCGCGAAGACGACCATCGTGATGATCCCCGAGAGGTGCAGCTGTTCGGCGATTATCCACACGAGGAACGTTCCGCAGAATTGGAAGACCACCGCCGTCGCCACGTCGGTGATGCGCGTGGTCACCAGCATCGTCAGGCGTGCGAGGACGAGGCCAAGGACGATGCTGCCCAGCGTCACGACGAGGAGCATGGGCACCACGCTCCAGGCGGAAATGAAACCGGTGGCCGTGGCGCCGACGGCGAGCCGATAGACGAGCAGCGCGCTCGCGTCGTTGAACAGGCTCTCGCCCTCGAGGATCACGAGCAGGCGGTGTGGAGGACGGAGCGCCTTGAGCACGGTCGTCGCCGCCGCCGCGTCCGGCGGGGCGACGATCGCGCCTAACGCTATCGCCGCCGCCCACGGCATCGCCGGCACGAGCGCGTGGGCGACGACCGCCACGACGACGATCGTGAGCGCGACCGCACCGAGGGCGAGGCTCGCGACCGCACGCCAGTTCGCGCGGAGGTCCCGCGGCGAGGAGTCGAACGCCGCGTCGAGGAGCACCGGCGCGACGAAGAGCGCCAGCGCGAGCTCCGGATCGAGCACGAGCGTCGGCACGCCGGGGATGAGCGCGAGCGCGGCACCGGCCAGCGCCACGAGCGCTGGGTACGGCGCGCCAATCCGCCGCGCCACCGCGGCGAGCGCCGCGCCGCCGACGAGCAGTGCGATCACGACCTCGAAGACTCTCATCGCCCCCCCACAGCTCCGGAAATAGCCCGGCGCGATTCTACTTGCCCGACATTCTCGACGGCGATGGACAGGATGGAAAGGACGTCAAGGCCGTGCAAAGCTCATGCGAACCGGAGCGGACGCTAGATCGCGGAGACCGGGTGAAGTGCCTAACGTCGATTCCGTTCTCCGCGACCCCTGCGTCCTTCGCGGTTCAAACAGCTCCACGCCCCGGCTCGGATTTCACGTCATCTGGTGCTCGTGAGACAGCTGCCGCGAGGCTGTGAG
>Ga0310810_10004573_pt1 | contig 15329 bp, 15 predicted proteins | sample NCmetagenome_FD_207641 | JGI IMG/M metagenome (GOLD analysis project Ga0310810, IMG submission 207641) | Soil microbial communities from experimental microcosm in Duke University, North Carolina, United States - NC | ecosystem: Engineered > Artificial ecosystem > Soil microcosm > Unclassified ...
ACGTCGTAGGGCCAGGCGCCGGGTGTGGGGGCCGCCCACTCCTGAAAGCGATTCGTTCGCGTGTCGAACATGCCGATGCGGTCGGCCCGATTCTCGCCAAACCAGAGTCGATCTTCCGCGTCCATCATGCCGCGCCGCGGGCCCGAGCCCGGCGTCGGCGTCTTGTACATCGTGATGGCCCCGGTCTTCGCGTCGATTCGGCCGATCTCCTCGCTACCGAGCGGCAGGAAGAAGCCGTTGTTCTTCGAGTCGGGAATGACGTCGTAGACGTTCGGCCGCGGGATCTTGTAGGGCTCGAACCGTTCGAAGGCGCCTGTGCGCACATCGAGGCGCAGGAGTGTGTACGTACCTGCATCCTGCAGCCAGATCTTGCCGTCGACGTGCTGGCGCTCGGGGCTCACTTCATTGATCTGCACGTGATCGCCGTTCAGGTCCGGCGGCAGGCTCCACGTCCGGAATTGTTCAGTCCGCTTGTCGAACTTCGCGATCCCGCCCTGAAACTGCAGCGCGAGCCACAGATTCTGGTCCTCGTCGAACCGCAGGCCGAGCGTGCCATTCGGCGCGTTCGGTTTGAGGACCGGGACCGGGTACTCGACGACCTTGCCTGTGCGCGGATCGAGCTTCGCGAGAATCGGCTCGCCGAAGCTCGCGTACCAGACCATGCCCGAGGCATCGACGATGACGTCGTGCGGCTGCCGCGTCCGAGGCGACAGCGCGTACTCGGTATAGATGACGCGCGTCGCGGCGCCCTTCGGGCGCGGCAGCGTCTTGAACCTGTAGCTCCACTGAGGACCCGCGCTGAGATTCAGCGTGCTCAGGTACTCGGCCTGCCGGCGCCACGCCTGCTGCTGGCGATCCGCAGCCACCGGTCCGCCGCCGATGCGCGGTGCCGGCGTTTTCTGCGGCATCGGCGGGAACGCGAGGGGCGGGTACCCGGACATCCGCTCGATAACCTTCACGAAGGCGTCGGCGTCGTGGCGCGATCGCGTCGCGAGATCCAGCATGTGGCAGTGCGCGCAACCGCGGATGGACGCTTTCTGATCCTCGGTGCCCGGAAAGCTGTCGAGCCACTCGGCATTGGTGAGCTGCGAGGCGATGTTCGTGGTTTTTCGAAGCGACAGGTCGGCCGTCGCCGCCTTGCCTGCCGCGATCGAGACCGTCGTCTCGCGCGCAAGGTCGTAGCCGATGGCGCGAATCGCGACACTGTATTGGCCGGGTTCGAGTTTTGCCGCGGGAAATCGATAGCGACCGTCGTGATCGCTCACGACGGTCGTCGTCAATGTCGAGCCAGCTCTCCGCGCGCTGATGAGGACCCCTTCCATCGCGCCGTCCTCGGCGGAGACGACGGTTCCGGTCAGCGCCAGATCAGCGTGGCCCTGCGCACCGAGCAGCGCGGCTGAGCTGTTCGCCAGCACGAACGCGACCGATGCGGCCAGCATCACGACGGCGAGTCGAGCCTTCATACAAAACTCCCCGCGTAACCTAGCACACTCTCAGGTTCTCGTAGACGTGCGCGGCGCGCTGAACGAGCGCCGCATAGCACGCGTCGGCGTCCGTTGCCTCGGCGAACACGGTGCACACTGGCCGGCCGGCACGGATCCGCGATCGCGGGCGAGGGACGTCGCCAACATGATCGCTATCGACGGCGAGAGCGGTCACGTCCTCCCTCGCGAAAACGATGGCTTTGCCGAACGCCGTCCGGGCGGTGTGCCGCGCACGAGCCACATCGAACTCCGGAAGCGATCCGTCCATGCATGCCGCGGCGTGCGCGCCGAACACGGAAAAGCCGTACGCGCGCTCGACGAGCTCCATCGACGCGCACCATCGCGGGTTGACCTCAACCGCAGCGGGGATCATGCCGCGCGCCACGAAATCGATCCCGTTGACGCCGACGAGACCGAATGCATCGGCGGCGGCCCGCGCGAGATCCGCGGCGCGGTCCCCCAGGGCATCGTCGAAACTCGGGTCGAGAATGTTGCCGCAGTACTGGAAGCCTGATGCGCCGAAGGCGATGTCGCCGATTAGCTGACGGAGGACACCGAGCGCCACGGCGCGGCCGCCCGCGGCGACGAACACGACGGATCCCGGCGCGCCGTCGACGAACTCCTGCAGATAACAGCCGCGCGGAAGTGCCTCTCCGGCGCGCCAGCGTCGTATCCGGTGTCCGCCGCCGGAGGCGAGCGGTTTGAGAAGCCATTCGCCGTCCGCAGGACCAACCGCCTTCGCCAAGGCTTCGGCGGTCAAGAAGTCCTGCGCCACGTGGGCCGCCGCGAACCCACGCGCGCGCAGCATGTTCGCGACGACGAACGGATCGCGCACGCGCGTTAGGACGTCAGGGGAGTTCCCCCACAGCGTGCGGTTCGTGGCCAGCGCGCGAACGGCGCCCAGATGGTTCTCGAACGGCGCCAGGTACGCGACGGCGTCGCACTCTACGTCTGCGACGGCCCGCACCGCGGCGCGAGCGGTGAACGCGCCCAACAACGCCCGCGCGTCGACGCGCGGATGCTGATCGAGATCGCCGAACGCATCGATGGCGGTTACGTCGAAGCCGGCGCGCGCGGCCGACTCCGCTGCCGCGCGCGTCGAGACGCCCGCGATGAGCACGCGTCCGCCGCTCACGGTTTCAATCGTGCGTGGGCCGAGTCCGGCGGGATGAAGTGGAGATGATCGAGCACCGTCCCACGCGCGTCGCGGATGCCGAGCGCGTCGACGATCCCCGCAAACCGCCCGTCGGCGAGACCATCCGCGATGAGCGCCGCGCCCTGAGCCCCCTGTTTCGAAGCCCCGAATCCGATCAGTGGACGGATGACCGCCTGCGGACGCAGCAGCGCCAGCCGGCGCGAGAGCGCGTCACGGACGGTTTCGATCTGCGCCGCGCGTCCGGATAGGATGACGTCTGTCACGTGCGGCGTAGACACGAGCAGGGCCGCGACGGCTTTGGCCGCCTGTTCGATGTAGGCCTCCCAGGCGATCCGGCTCTCCGGCGTGGTAAGCGCCGCGAGCGCGTCGGCCGTCGCGTCGGGCGCGCCGGCGATGGTCGCGACCCCGCCGCCGAACTGGTGGCGCTTCGTCACGGCGCCGGCCAGAAACGCCACTTCGCCGTCCAGCGCCCCTGCCGCACGCAGGCCCAGCGGTCCGGACGTCCCGCCGAGCCCGTCGACGATGCGGCCCTGCTCGACGGCGATGGCGGCTGTGAACGCACCGCCGAGTTCCAGGAGGATGAAGGACACGTCGCGCGGCGCGCAGCGTCGGCGCTGGCTCTGGTCGTGGAGCGCAAGCGCGACGGCGCACACTTTGTCGGCGGTGCCCATGTCGACGCGATTCACCTTGCGATGCGTCGGCACCGACGGCAAGTGCACGACGCCCGGCGTCAAGACGATCGGTACCGACGACTGCGCGAGCGCGCGCATCAGCCGGCGCAATCCGAGAATTCCCCCCGAACTCGACTGGTCGGGCAGGTAGGCGAGGCGCAGATCGGCGTCGGTGACATCCTGGACCCGCGTCAGCGGCAGGCCGTAGCCCGACGGCCCGGCGACGAGATCCAGCGGCGCCGCCCGCTCGAGGATGCCGACGAGGAGCGCCGGATCGGCCAGAGCCTCGGACGTTGGAAACGACTGCTCGAGAAACACGCGGCCGTCGTCCAGGCCGCAGACATCGAATGTAATCGTGCCGGGATCGATCCCAACTACGCGAGGCATGGGTAAGCCACAAAGCGATCGACGACCTACGACGGCCGCGAAGCGGCCCCGAACGAACAGCGAAGCCGCACGAACGGCTACGTCGGCAGCGTCAAGCTCTGGGCCAGGTCGGCGATCGTGTCCACGTCGAGCACGAGATCGTTCTGCTCGAACAGTCGCGCGATGCACGCCTTGTGGATCTTCATCTTCAGGTTGCCGACGGCGATGGCGCCAAACGTCGCGACGCCGTCGCGATCCGCGCCATCGTCCATCACCTCGATGCCCTCGACGCCGGCCGGCGGGACGGCGTTGAGATCGGCGGCGACACGTAGTCCCGCACGTCCGGCCCAGGCCTCGCGAGGCACGACGAGCGTCCCGGCTGGCCCCGCGCTGAGCAGCACTTCGACGTCGCCGAGCGCGGCCGGTGAGTGCGAACTGTCGGCCACGATGAAGCCGCGGACCGACGTGCCGGCTCGCTGCTGGATCGCGGCGACTGCCTGGTCGCGTTGATCGGTCCAGGGCGAGGTGATCGTCACGTCGGCGCCCCGCCGCGCCATGAGGCTGGCAGCGCGGACGCCGACCGGTCCGGCGCCCATCACGACCGCACGCCGTCCGCGCAGGTCGCCGGCCCGCTGTTGCAGCTTGGCGACCGCCGCCACGGCGGTCGTGTTCGCGCCGTTTGAGTCGAGCATCACCGACACCTTCAGCGGACCGAAGAAGGTCTTGCGCACCTTTGCGAGCAGTTGCTCGCCCGCGGCGACGTCGCCGCCGCCGATGAAGATCGCGGTGTTGCGAAGGTCCTTCGGTCCGCGGGTGAACATCGCGCCGTGCACGAGATCGCGGACCGTGTCGGTGGTCACACCGCCGTAGCTGATGACGTCGTCCGCGCCTGCGTCGTACGCAACGATGCGGTCGAAGGCGCTGGGTTGTGGAGAAGTGTCGAACTGGAGCAGGATTTTCCGCACGGCTCACAGCAGAATGGAGCGCGAGCCTTCAGCCGAGCGATCGCCGCTCGGCGAAAGCCTCGCGCTCCTTGGCTGACAACGGCTAGACGCCGACGCCGTGTTTCTTCTCGGCGCCGCTGGCATACGGATGCGACGCGGTCTTCGCGGCGGCGATCACCTCGTCGACGCTCGGCTTGTTGGCGAGCGCGCGCTGGATCGACTCCTTCGTCGCCTGGTAGTTGTAGTCGTAAATCTTCTGATTGTCCTTCGCTTCCCAGTGAATGAACACGCCGACCAAGACGCAGTAGTCGTCGGCCTTGTTTTTCGGGATGATGCCGGCGGTCACCGAGTCGACCACCGCGCGGGCGACGGCGGCCTGGGCCGGCCCGAACATCTGCACGGCCTGCGCCGCGCCCTTGATCGTCACCTTGTTGAAGAGAAGCGTATCGGGTTTCGCGGGCAGATTCGGCGTGACGACCGCGAGCAGCGTCGAAAAGCCGTCTTTCTGGTTCGACAGCGCGCTGGCGAAGGCCGCGCCCGCCGGGCCCGACTTCGATCCGATGATGAGGTCGATGTGCGCGACTTCGTTGCCCTCACCGACCAGTGACTCACCGATGAAGAAGTCTGCTGCCATTGGGACGAGCTCCTTTCTGCGAGGAAAAAGAGGTAAACAGGCGGGCGAGTATACATCAGGACCACGGGGTCAATCGGGGGGGAACGCGGTATAGAATGACCGCTTTCCGCGAAGGGTCACGGCTACCTCATGACGACGCACACGCAGGAAGCCATCAATGTGTCCGACGCCGCCTGGAAGGCGCTCGAAGGCGCCTACGATCTGCAGATCCATGTCGGCCCGGATGTGATTGCCCGTCGGATCGACGACCTCGACTGCGCCCGCGAATTCCTCGCCCACGGGATGAAGGGCTTCGTCCTGAAGTCGCACTACATCCAGACCGGCGAGCGCGCACAGGTCGTCACGAAAGCCGTGCCGGGCTGCAGGGCTTTTGGCGCGATCACGCTGAACCACAGCGTGGGTGGACTCAATCCCGTCGCCGTCGAGCTTGCGGGCCGGACCGGCTGCAAGATCGTCTGGATGCCGACGGTCGATGCCGCAAACGAGACGGCGGGCCGGCTCGAGGGCGGCAACGAGAAGCTGCCGTTCTGGGCGAAGATTCAGCGCGAGCTCGCGGCCGAAGGCATCTCCCCGCCCCCGCTGACGGTGATAGACGAGGCCGGGAACGTCGTCGATGCGGCGCGGCGCTGTCTCGAGCGCATTGCCAAGCACAACATGATCCTGGCGACGGGCCATCTGGGCCGGCGGGAGATTGCGGCCCTGGTCCGAACGTCGAAGGATATGGGCCTGAAGAAAGTGCTCGTGACACACGCCGAGTTCCCGTCGCAGAACCTGACTGGCGACGAACAGAAAGAGCTCGTCGACATGGGTGCGTTCATCGAGCACTGTTTCACGACGTACTACACTGACAAAGCACCGTGGGAAGCGGTCTTCGCCAATATCCGCAAGTCGGGCGTCTCGCGGACGGTCCTCTCGACCGACCTCGGTCAGACGATCAATCCACCCGTCGCCGAAGGATTTGCAATGTTCGCGCAGCGCATGCTGGACGCGGGGTTCACGGCTGACGAGGTTCGGACGATGGCCGTGACGAATCCGACGCGCCTGGTGGAGGAGTGACGCGATGAAGATCTGTCTCGCCGGCACCGGCGCCATGGGCGAGATTCACATGAAGGCGCTGCAGAAGATCGATGGCGTTGAAGTGATTTCCGTCGCCAGCCGGACCGACGAAGGCGGGAAGAAGTTCGCCGAGCAGTGGAAGATCCCGTTTCACTCTACCAATCTCGAACAGTGCGTCGAGCGTCCGGGCATCGACGCAGTCATCCTGACGACGCCCAGCGAGCAGCACGCCGACCAAACCGTGATGGCGCTCGGAAAGTACAAGCACGTCCAGGTCGAGATTCCGATGAGCCTCAACCTGCCGGACGCCGAGCGGATCGTGGCGGCGGCGGAGCAGTCCGGTCGAGTCTGCATGATCACGCACACGCGCCGCTTTTCGGCGCCGCACCGCGAGATTCGCAGGCGCATCCGTGAGGGCACGTTTCACCTGCATCACATGGTCGTCGAGACCTATTTCTTCCGCCGGACCAACCTGAACATGCACGGCCAGCCGCGATCGTGGGTCGACAACATGCTCTGGCATCATGGGTGCCATTCGGTCGACATCGCACAGTGGATCCTGGACGAGCCGAACTGGGACGTCTGGGGACAGAAGGGGCCCGATCACCCGGCGCTGGGCATTCCCATGGACCTCACGGTGGCGATGAAATCCCCCAAGGGCCCGCTCTTTTCGATGGCGATGTCGTTCAATAACAAGGGCCCGTTCGGCGGCTTCTACCGCTACATCGGCGAAGAAGAGACGTACAAGGTGTATCGCGACGCGATGACCGACAGCGAAGGGAAGGACGTCCCGCTCGACGCCACGCCCGCATTCGACCGGCAGGACGTCGAGTTCACGAGCGCCATCCGCGAGGGGCGGCAGCCGGAATCGAGCGCCGCCAGCTGTCTGCCGACGATGGCGCTGCTCGACCGGATCGACAGGGCGATGAACTAGGATCGTGGGTCGGGTGGGTCGGGTGGGAAAAGCAAGGGAGTTCAGAGATGGGTGAAATCGTCGCCGCCGTCGGGACGTGCCACACGCCGTACATGTTCACCCGTCCGCCGGACGAGGACCCCAAGCAGCTCGACCAGGCCGGCGTCGCGATGCAGGAACTGGGGAAGGTGCTCGACGAGAGCAAGCCCGACGTCATCGTCTTCTTCGGCAGCGATCACGTCGAGACGTTTTCGGTCACGTGCGTGCCGACGTTCGCCATCATCGCCGGCAGCCACGCGACGGCGACCTTCGCTGGCCGCACCTACAAGGTGCCGGTGCATCGCGAGATGGCGGAGGATCTGCTCAACAAGCTCGTCGTCGAGAAGAACTTCGACGTCGCGTACTCCGAGGACGCCGAGCTCGGGCATGCGTTCGCGATTCCGTTCGAATACGTGATCGGTGACAGAAAAATCCCGATCATTCCGTTCTTCACCAACGTGTATGTGCCGCCGCTGCCCACGCCGCAGCGGTGCGCGGCCCTCGGCAAGGCTGTCGCCGACATCATCAAAGGGCGCAAGGAGCGCGTCGCACTGATTGCCAGCGGCGGCATGTCGCATTTCCCAGGGACGCGCAAGTATCTCCACCCGGAATTCGATTTCGACCGCTGGCTTGTCGCGCAGTTCGAGGCCGGCAACCTCGACGCGCTGCTGAACATGACGGGAAGCCAGCTGGATGAAGTCGGCAACACCGAGATGCTCAACTGGGCGATGATGTTCGGCGCGATCGGACGCCACGCGGGCGAGCTGATCGACTACATCCCGACATGGCATCACGGGCTCTGCATGATGCGCTTCCTGCCCGAGCGCGCGCGGACGACCGCGCCGATGCCGGCGGCGCAGCAGTACGGCGGGTTCACATTCCAGAACCAGGGCTTCCAGTTCTACAAGCACCCGCCGGCGGAAGCGTACGGGCTCAACCGCCTGCTCTTCGAGGCGCGCCATAGCGCCGATCTGCGAAGCCGGATCATTTCGGATCTCGATTCAGTAGCGCGCGAGTACGAGCTGAACCCGCAGCAGCGCCGCGCCGCCGAATCGCTGATCAACGTCGGCAAGGGCGGCCTGGTCAGCGAACACGTGCCGCCGCTCGTCGAGGCCGGCGCGCATCCGCTTCAGGCGCTGATGTCGCTGCACGTCATCTACTCGATGAGCCATCGCGCGCCGACGGCGCAGACGGCGCACTGATTCGCTATGGAGACGGTCGATGTCGGCCGCATCCTCGACGAGAGCGACTGGAGCGGCTACCAGCGCCTGCTGGTGTTCGCGACGGCGCTGACGATCGTCTTCGACGGTCTCGACAATCAGGTGCTCGGCGGCGCCATCCCCGTGATGATGCGCGAGTGGCAGCTCCCGCGCGCCGCGCTCACGCCGGCGTTGACGAGCGGCTTCGTCGGCATGGTCACGGGCAGCTTTCTCGGCGGCGTGCTCGGCGACAGGCTGGGCCGCCGCGTGGCCCTGCTCTCGAGCATCGTGGCCTTCGGCCTGCTGACGCTCCTCGTCGCGACGGCCGGCGATCCGACGACGCTCGCCGCGTTCCGGTTTCTCTCCGGGCTCGGCCTCGGCGGGGCGATGCCGAACGCTGCTTCGCTCGTGTCCGAGTTCGCGCCGCGGCGCCATCGGCCGTTCGCCGTCACGCTGACCATCGTGTGCATCCCGCTCGGCGGAACGCTCGCGGGGTTGGTTGGCGGGGCGATCCTCCCCCAGTACGGGTGGCGCGCGCTGTTCGTCGTTTCGGGCGCGATGCCGTTGGTGCTCGCCGCCGCGCTCTTCAGGGTGCTGCCGGAGTCGCCACGGTTTCTCGCGCGCCACCAGCGGCGCTGGCCAGAGCTTGCCGCGCTGCTCGGCCGCCTTGGGCATCGCGTGGCGCCCGGTGCGATGTTTGCGGACGTCCAGGAGAAGGGTGCGGCTCGCGGCTCGATCGCAGAGCTGATCGCTCCCGCCTATCGTCGCGACACGCTCGCGCTCGTCGCGTCGTTTTTCTTCTGCCTGACGACGGTGTACATCGGCACCAACTGGGTGCCGCAGATGCTGGTGAGCAACCACTTCGACGTCGGCACGGCCAGCTACGGCCTGACGGCCTTCAACATCGGTGGCGTCGTCGGCGCCATTCTCGGTGCGGCCTTCATCCTGCGCCTCGGGTCGCGGCTGTCGATGCTCAGCATGGCGGCGGGCGCGATCGCGGGCGCCGTCGTGCTCTCGATGATGCCGATCGGTCCGAACGCCACGTTCGCCGTGTTCGCGATGCTCGCGTGGACGGGCGGCCTCATCAACGCCGTGCAGACGACGATGTACGCGCTGGCCGCGCACGTCTATCCGACGTCGATTCGATCGACCGGCGTCGGCACGGCCGTCGGCATCGGACGGATCGGCAGCGTGTTCAGTCCCGCGCTGGGCCAGCGGGCGCTCGACGCCGGCGGCGCGTCGTGGTACTTCGGCCTGATTGCGTCGACGATGACGATTGCGTTTGCCGCGCTCGCGTCGGTCCGCAACCATATCCCGCCTGTCTCGACGGCTCGCGAGGCCGGATCGATGGCCGCGGAGCCGGCCGGCCGCTGACCCCATCGATCGGGTTCATCGGGTTCGGCGAGGCCGGATCCACGCTCGCCGGAGGCCTTCGGTCGGCCGGGGTCGATCGGCTCCGCGCGTTCGACATCAAGGCCGACGCCGCGCATTTCGGTCCGATCATTCGACAGCGTGCGGCGACGAGCAGCACGACCAGCGATCTGCTGTTCTCGACGGTCACGTCGAGCGCGGCGCTCGACGCGGCGAACGAGACGGCGCCGTTTCTCGAAGCGCGGCACATCTACGCCGATCTCAACTCCGTGTCGCCGGCGCGCAAGCAGGAGATCGCCGCGGCGATCACCGTTAGCGGCGCAGGGTTCGTCGAGGCCGCCGTGATGGCGCCGGTGGCCCCGTACGGCCACAGGGTCCCGATGTTCCTGGGCGGACCGGCCGCGGCGCGTTTCGCCGATCTCATGACGCCGCTCGGGATGCGACTCGACGTGCTTCCGTCAGCGACGATTGGGACGGCGTCGGCCGTCAAGATGTGCCGGAGCATCCTCGTCAAAGGGCTCGAGGCCTTGATGTGCGAGTGCGTCATCGGCGCCAGCCGGTACGGCGCCGACGATTATGTGTTCGCGTCGGTGAACGAAAGCTTTCCCGGCATCGATTGGAAGAAACTCGCCGACTACATGATCGGCCGTGTCGTCGTCCACGGCGAGCGGCGCGCGCGCGAGTTGGAAGAAGTAGCGGAGACGCTGCGCGCGATCGGGATCGACCCCATCATGGCTGCGGCGGCGGCGCAGCGGCAGGATTCGATCGCGCGGCTGGATCTCGCGCGTCGGTTCGGTCCGGACGGCCCGAAGACGTACCGCGAGCTGATCGATGCGCTGACTACCGCAGCACTCTGATCAGGATTACGCCAATCTCGACGCAGGCAAAAAGGATCGCGCCCGCGATCAACTGCTTTCGCACGAAAAACGTTTCCATCGATACCTCGCCACGTCAGGTCGGGGCAAGGCGCATGCCTGCACTCGCCTTACCGGTTTGTCACGCGGCTGCGCCGCGCCGACCGCGCTGCGGCGACGGAATCGGCATTGGACTTTCGGTTCCGGCGGCGTCAGGATGACCCGCGTGCCGAGTTCACGACGTAGATCTTGGTGAACCCGTTGCGCGCGTTGGTGACGGTGAATGTCCCGTCCGGCTTCGCCGACACCTTGATCCAGAACGCGGCGCCGTTGTGGGCCGGAGGCGGCGGCGCGCCGGGGCCCGGCGGCGGCGCCGGCCTCGGCGCGATTGGCATCACCTCCGGCTGATCGTCCAGGCCGTTGGCGATGAACATTCCCGGGACGGTGTATTCCTGCCCGCTCAGCTGCGAGAAATGCAATTGCCAGAGGTCCTCGAGGCCGGGCGACGAATGAATGATCTTCATCGCGTCCGGCTGGCCGCCTTTGCGCGTGCCGTTGTTGAGGATGGCCACGCGCGGACGGATCGCGTGCACGAGCGGCTGCGTGTTGGACACCGGCTGGCCGTGGTGCGACACCACCCAGAGATCGATCGTGCCGAGCGGATTGCGCGGGCACATCAGATCGAATTCCTTGTCGCCGGTGAGATCGCCGAGATGAAGCAGTCGAAACTTGCCGAACGTGACGTGACTGCCGACCGACTGCGCGTTCTCCGTAGAATCTGAGTCCTGGCGCCTGGACGCGGCGCAGGACGGGTTGGTGCCGCCGGCTCCGACAAGAGGCGTCTTCACCACAGCGCCGGCCGACGCCACGATGCGCCAGTCGAGGCCCGCGATCGGGACTTTGTCTCCCGGCTTCACGACGGTGTGCTTGCCCGTGGCGTAGAGCGCCGGATACGTCTTCTGCAGGAAATCGTCCGCCGCCTGCGCCGGCTGCACGTTCGCACCGTGATCGATGAACTCGCGGATCGGGATGCGGCTCGCGAGCTCCGCCATGCCGCCGAAATGATCGCCGTGCCAGTGCGTGGTGATCAGATGGTCGATCTGGTGGACGCCCGCATCTTTCACGGCCGCCACGATCCGGTCGACGTCGCGCGCGGCCGCCGCGCCGCCGTTCCCCGTGTCCATCAGGAGCGATTCACCGGACGGCGTGACGAACAACGTCGCATTGCCGCCCTCGACATCTATGACGTAGACGTCGAGTGTGCTGCGCGACGCGCGGCTCTGTCCCGCAACGGAACAGGTGCAGATGGCACCCGCGATGACCATGGCGGCGAAGCGCATCAGGCCCTCCCATGCAGTCTGAAACGGCAGTATAGTAGCCTCGCGACGCCCCGGTGTACCACGGAGCGCGTACGGAGGTTACGATGAACAGCCGCCTGCTTCTGGGGATCGGCGCCGCCGGGTTGCTTGCGGTCGTGCAGCCGGTTTCGGCGCATCACTCGTTCGCCGCCGAATTCGACGCGAACAAGCCGATCACGCTCAAAGGCGCGGTCACCAACATCGAGTGGGCGAACCCGCACATCTGGGTGTACCTCACCGTGAAGAGCGACGACGGCGGCGTGCAGCCGTGGCAGTGCGAAGGCGGCCCGCCCAACACGCTGACGCGAAACGGCTGGACGAGGGAGTCGCTGAAGGTCGGCGATCAGGTCACCATCGACGGCGTGCTGGCGAAGGACGGTTCGAAGACGTGCAACGCACGCCTCGTCAAGCTGCCGGACGGCCGCAGCGTGTTCGCCGGGTCGTCGGGCGGGGACAATCCGCCGCCGCCGAAACAGCCGCAGTAAAAGGAGCGTCCCGTGAGCACAAAGAGAGCAGCAACGCTCGTCGCGGGGCTGGTGCTGATCGCGGCGTTCGTGCGGCCGCTTGCCGCGCAGAGGGAGTTCAAGCCGCCGGAAGGACCCACGCCGCGCCTGCCGTCGGGCAAGGTGGATTTCAGCGGCGTCTGGTCGAAGCCGTACGTGCCGGACATGACGAAGAACGGCAAAGATCAGAAGGGGTATCCGGACCTGCCGTTCACACCGTGGGGCGAAAACGAGTGGAAAACGTACGACGCGGCCGAGGGCGATTACACGGGGTCGTGCCTGCCGTTCGGCATGACACGCTCGGTCAACACACCCGAGCCGATGCAGATCATGCAAAGCGACAAGTACTTCGCCTTTCTCTTCGAACAGAACTCCTGGTTCTCCGTGATTCCGACCGACGGGCGCAAGCACGGCAACGGGATTCCGACGTGGTTCGGCGACTCGGTGGCGCACTGGGAAGGCGACACGCTCGTGATCGATACCGTCAACTTCAACGGCAAGACGCGTCTGGACACGATCGGCCATCCGCACAGCGACAAGCTGCACCTGGTACAGCGATTCACGCGGCCGGACCTCGGTCACATCTCGTATGAGGTGACCGTTGACGATCCCAAGACGTTCACGAAGCCGTGGACGAACACCCGCACGTTCACGCTCCGGCCGGACTGGGAGATGATGGAGTACTCGTGCGAGGAGAACAACAAGAGCCTGTGGGAGGGGCGGATCAAGGTTCCGAAGTACAAACGCGAGGGCGGCCGCTGACCGCATGATCATCGACTGCCATGGCCACTACACAACGGCGCCGAAGCCGTTGATCGCGTGGCGCGAATCGCAAATCGCGGCGCTCGCCGACCCATCGAAGCCGCGCGACAAAGGGACGATCCGGATTTCCGACGACGAGATTCGCGCGAGCCTCGAGGGCGCGCAGCTCAAGTTTCAGCGCGAGCGCGGCACCGACGTCACGATCTTCTCGCCGCGCGCCGCCGGCATGGGCCATCACATCGGTGATGCGACGGCCAGCCTGCACTGGTCCCAGCACTGCAACGATCTGATCCATCGCGTCTGCGAGATATACCCGGACAACTTCGTCGGTGTCTGTCAGCTGCCGCAGTCGCCCGGCGTGCCTCCCGACAGCTGCATTCGCGAGCTCGAACGGTGCGTCACGGATCTCGGATTCATCGGCTGCAACCTGAACCCCGATCCGTCGGGCGGTCACTGGACGGCGCCGCCGCTCACCGACCGCGCCTGGTATCCGCTCTACGAAAAAATGGTGGAGCTCGACGTTCCGGCCATGGTGCACGTCAGCTCCTCGTGCAACCCGAACTTCCACCATACCGGCGCGCACTACATCAACGCCGACACCACGGCATTCATGCAGTTCGTCACCGCCGATCTGTTCAAGGATTTTCCGACGCTGCGGTTCATCATCCCGCACGGCGGCGGCGCGGTGCCGTATCACTGGGGCCGCTATCGCGGTCTGGCGCAGGATCTGAAGCGGCCCCCGCTCGGTGAGCTGATCCGCGACCACGTGTTCTTCGATACGTGCGTCTATCACCTCGCCGGCATCGAGCTGCTGTTGAAAATCGTGCCCGCCGACAACATCCTGTTCGGATCGGAGATGGTCGGTGCGATTCGGAGCATCGATCCGGAGACCGGCCATTATTTCGACGACACGAAGCGCTACATCGACCAGGTCACGTTCCTGGAGGCCGCCGATCGGCACAAGATCTTCGAAGGCAACGCACGGCGCGTCTATCCGCGGATCAACCAACGCATCGCGGCGGCAGCATGAAACCGACTATTGTCCGCAACATCACACGCGCCGACGAGGGCACGGTCCGCGGTCTCGGCGAGCTCGGCGTCGCAACCGTGCACGAGGCGCAGGGCCGCATTGGCTTGATGCGCCCGTACATGAGGCCGATTTACTCGAGCGCGAGGGTATGGGGCAGCGCGATCACCGTGTCGTCTCAGGCCGGCGACAACCTCATGATCCACGCGGCGCTCGAGTGGTGCCGGCCAGGCGACGTGCTCGTCGTGACGACGACGGCGGAATCGACGGACGGGATGTTCGGCGAGCTGCTCGCCGTCTCGGCCCGGGCGCGAGGCGTGTCGGGCCTCATCATCGATGCCGGCGTGCGCGACGTCGTCGACATCACCGCGATGAACTTTCCGGTCTGGGCGAAGGCGATCAGCGCGCAAGGCACCGTCAAGGCCACGGGTGGATGGGTCAACGTGCCCGTGGTGTGCGCCGGCGCCCACGTGCACCCGGGCGACGTCATCGTCGGCGACGCGGACGGCGTCGTGGTCGTGCCGCGCGCGACCGCAGCGGAGGTGCTGCACGCCGGGACCGAGCGCGTGGCGAAAGAGCAGAAGTCTCGCGAGCGGCTCAGGTCAGGCGAGCTCGGCCTCGATATGTACGGATGGCGCGCACGTCTCGCCGAGCTGGGTGTGCGGTACGTCGACCATGCGGACTGAGCCACGGCCAACTGGTCCGCTCGAATCGGCGAGCCGCTGACCGCGCGAGGTTTCGCGCCTCGCGCGCGATCATCTGCGAACGCGCCAATCGCCGGGCCGATCGCTTCAGGCCCTCCAGCAGAGCTGTCAGACGGCGGATGCTCACGTCGCGCTTCACGCCGTTCTTATTTGCTACATTCATGCCGAAACAACCCATGAGCTGGGCGAGGCCCAGGCGCGTTGCCGGGCCACGTACCCGAAGGTCACGGCGCAGTTGAATCTGACGCACTACTGAGTAATGGACCATCGCCCCGGCGATCACCCGAC
>Ga0310810_10004574_pt1 | contig 15328 bp, 9 predicted proteins | sample NCmetagenome_FD_207641 | JGI IMG/M metagenome (GOLD analysis project Ga0310810, IMG submission 207641) | Soil microbial communities from experimental microcosm in Duke University, North Carolina, United States - NC | ecosystem: Engineered > Artificial ecosystem > Soil microcosm > Unclassified ...
TGCTGCTCTTGCTCGTATCGGGGATGGTGGTGTGGCAGCTCGTGTCGGCGATCGGCGCGGAGCAGCCGGTGGCAATCGTGTTGTGGGCGCTCGGCGTCGTGTTCGTGGCATTCCTGTGGGGCGGGTTCTTCGTCGTCCAACCGAACCACGGTAAGGTGCTGCAGCTCTTCGGCCGTTACGCGGGAACCACCAAGGACGCGGGGCTGTGGTGGGCGAATCCGTTGTACACAAAACGGCGCGTGTCGCTGCGGGTCCGCAATTTCGAGACGGCGCGCCTCAAGGTGAACGATCACGCCTCGAACCCGATCGAGATCGGGGCGGTGGTGGTCTGGCAGGTGGTCGATACCGCCGAGTCGGTGTTCGAGGTGGACGACTACGAAAACTACGTCCACGTGCAGAGCGAGTCGGCGCTGCGGGGGCTCGCCAATCAATACCCGTACGACGCCCACGAGGAAGGGCAGATGGCGCTCGCCAGCCACACCGCCGAGATCGCCGAAAAGCTGAAAGGCGAGATTCAGGACCGGCTCGCCAAGGCAGGGGTGCGCGTGCTCGAATCGCGCATCTCGCACCTCGCCTATGCACCGGAGGTCGCGACGGTGATGCTCAGACGCCAGCAGGCGAGTGCCGTGATCGCCGCCCGCGCCCGGATCGTCGACGGGGCGGTGGGGATGGTCGAGCAGGCGCTCACCCAGCTCTCCGACAAGGGGATCGTGCACCTCGACGAGGAGCGCAAGGCGGCGATGGTGAGCAATCTGATGGTCGTGCTCTGCTCGGAGCAGGCCACGCAGCCGATCGTGAACACGGGTACGTTGTACCAATAGGCGGGTGAGCGGCGTGCCGGAGCGACGCGCGTTCCTGCTTCGGATCGATCCGGAGCTGTACGATTCGCTGCAGCGCTGGGCAAGTGATGAGCTGCGCAGTCTCAACGGCCAGATCGAGTTCCTGCTGCGCCGCTCGGCCAGTGAAGCGGGCCGGCTACGCGGCGGTCCAGGGGGGAGCAAGGATGACCGTCATCGCAAGGCATAACTTCGGGCGGGTCGCGCTGCCGCTTGCCCTCCTCGCGCTGGCTCCGGCGATGGCACCCGCGCAGCAGCCACCCTCGTTTTCGGGCCTCTACCGCCTGTACCAGGCGGGGAGTGAGGTCGCGCGAGAGCGCTTCGAGCGTGCGGGCCGAGTCGCCGAGCTGTCGATTGTCGTCCCGATCCTCGCGTTGAAGCTCGACAGCCGTACCGAGTTCGACTCGACTGGCGCGTTTCGGCGCTTCGATGCCAAAGCCTACAACGCCGCGGGAGACTCCCTCCTCGGTACCTACAGCGTCACAGCGAGTGGGGCGCTGCTGCAGACGACGTCCTCCTCACAGCGTACCGGACAGACCACGACCGGCCAGGCGCAGGGCCCCGTGGCGGGTGTGATTCCGGTGCAGTCGGTGGCCGTCGTGACACTGCTCGCGCGGCGCTTCGCGCACGACACCGCCATCCGCATGCTTCTCATGGGGTCCGACTCCGTGCTGCCGGTGATGATCGCGCACCGCGGCGATTCGGCGACGGTCACGTTTGCGGGGATCGTCGCGACGACGCTCACCACCGGCGGCAAGGCGTGGCCGATCGACCTCGCCGCGCAGCGGCTGCACGCCGAACTGTGGAACGGGCGGGATTCGCTCGCGCCGCTCGCCGGGTTGCGCCGCCCCACACCCGACTATCGCGCTCCGGCCGGCGCCCCCTATACGGCTGAGGAGGTGCGCGTCCCGATCCGCCCGGTCGCGGGCGACACCTTCTCGCTCGCGGGCACCCTCACGCTGCCGATGGATACAAAGCGGCCCGTTCCCGTCGTCATCACGATCACCGGGTCAGGGCAGCAGGCGCGCGACGAGGATCTCTGGCCGCTGCTCCCCACCTATCGGCCGTTCCGGGTGATCGCCGAGCGGCTCGCCGTGGCGGGCATCGGCGTGTTGCGACTCGACGATCGCGGGACCGGGGGCTCCACAGGATCAGGCGGCACGACCGCCGATTTCGCCGACGACGTGCGGCAGGAGGTCCTCTGGCTGCGGCATCGGGCCGACGTGGCGAAGATCGCGCTGCTGGGACACAGTGAGGGCGGCGCGATCGCGCCGCTGGTCGCCCGGGACGATTCGCTGGTGGCGGCGATCGTGCTGCTCGCCGGTCCGGGGAAGGGGGGCCGGGCGATCCTGACCGATCAGTTCCGCCGGCCGATCGAGACCGCCCCGGATCTAGCGGACTCGGCGCGCCGGGCGCAGCTCGCCCTCGTGGCGCAGCGCGTCGATCAAATGACGCAATCCAGCCCGTGGATGCGGTGGTTCGCTTCCTACGATCCGCTGCCGACCGCGCGACGCGTGCGGGTCCCGGTGCTGATCCTCCAGGGCGCCCTCGACCGCCAGGTGTCGGCGGGGCAGGCGGATACCCTGGCGGCGGCGTTTCGCGAGGGCGGCAACGGTGACGTGACGGTCAAGGTGTATCCCGGCCTGAACCACCTCTTCCTCCACACCGATGGCGATGGGTCGCCGACGGATTATCCGACCCTCAAGGACACCACCCTGCCGCAGCTGGTGCAGAACGACATCGCCGCCTGGTTGACGGCGCACCTCCGTTAGGATCGCCACACAGTCCTGACATCTTCCCCGCAACCTTGCTTCAAGGCGGGGCGTCAAATTCTGTATCCATTGCCCCTGGTCGTCGCCCATGTCGAAATCAGCCGCCTGCTTGGCGTCCGTCTTGGCCTTCGTCTCCGCGACCCCCGCCTGGACGCAGAACGTCCACCCGACGCCCCCGCCCGAAGTTCGCGCCGTCGAATTGCACGAAGAGATTCACCTCGACGGGAAGCTCGATGAAGCGGTGTGGCGTGCGGCACCGGTCGCCACCGGTTTCCTGCAATCCCAGCCCAACGAAGGCCAGCCTGCCACGCAGCGCACCGAAGTCCGCTTCGCGTATGACGACGCCGCGATCTACGTCGGCGCCCGCATGTACGACGATTCGGGGGCGCGCGGGGTGCAGACGCGCCTGGTGCGGCGCGACGCCAGCGCCGACGCCGACTACCTCGAAGTCATCTTCGATACTTATCACGATCATATCGGCCGGCTCTTCTTCACCGTAAACCCGTCGGGAGTGCGGGGCGATGCCAACGGCCTGGGCGGCGGCGGCGACGACTCGTGGGATCCGGTGTGGGAAGTGAAAACCGCGATCGATTCGCTCGGCTGGACCGCCGAGCTGCGGATTCCGTTTTCGCAGCTGCGCTATCCATCCACGACGGCGGAGCAGACGTGGGGGCTGCAGATCTGGCGTCAGGCGAACCGGTTGAACGAGCTGTCGCAGTGGTCGTTCTGGCATCTCAACGAGAGCGGCGGGCCGTCGCGGTTCGGCCATCTGACCGGGCTGGTGATCCGTCGCGCGCCCGGTAAAGCCGAGATCCTGCCGTACGTCGTGGGGCGCTCCACCAACATCCCGGTGAGCGATCCTACCGACCCGTTCACCAAGGCGCATGCGATGGACGGCCGTGTCGGCGCCGATGCGCGCTACCTCGTCACCTCGAACCTCACGCTCAACGCCACCGTGAACCCCGACTTCGGCCAGGTCGAGGTCGACCCCGCCGTCGTCAATCTTACGGCGTTCGAGACGGCGTTCGACGAGAAGCGGCCGTTCTTCGTGGAGGGGTCGAGCTACTTCGGGTTCGGCGGCTTAAGCTGCTATTTCTGCTCCAACGTCTCGAGCCTCTCCATGTTCTACTCACGCCGCATCGGCCGGGCTCCCCAAATCGACGCCTTTGCCTATGGCGATACACTGAACTCGGTCTATCACGCCGACGTCCCGGGGAACTCGACGATTCTCGGCGCCGCCAAGCTGACGGGCCGCACGCCGAGCGGGTGGTCGATCGGGACACTCGACGCCGTAACGGGGCGGGCGAGCGCGACGGTCCAATGGACGGACAGCTCGCGTTCACGGGTGACGGTCCAGCCGTTCACGAATTACTTCGTCGGCCGGGTGCAGAAGGATCTGCGAGACGGCGCCACCGTCGTCCGGGCGATGGCCACCTCGGTCTACCACGATCTCACGGACACCGTGGCGTCCGATCGACTGAGCAAACACTCGGAATCGTTCGGTCTCTCCTCCGACATGTACTTCCACAAGCGCGACTATCACCTGATGGCGCAGGTCGCCGGAACCAACGTCTCGGGGGACTCGGCGGCGATCCTGCGGCTGCAGCAGTCGAGCGCGCGCTACTTCCAGCGGCCCGACCACGGCAACGGGCCGAACGGGCTGCTGACCAACCACCTCGATTCGTCGCTCACGTCGCTGCGGGGAGTCGGCGCGTACGCGCGGTTCTCGCGGGATCAAGGGGACCTGCTCTGGGAGGTCTCCACCAACCTCCGCACTCCGGGCTTCGAGAACAACGACATCGCGTTTCTGTCGCAAGCCGACTACTGGTACATGGGCGGAAACATCTTCCGGCAATGGACCAAGCCGACGAGCTGGTATCGCCAGATGTTCTTCATCACCGGCGGCCAGCAGAAGTACAACTTTGACTGGGACCTGATCGACCGACAGGGCCAGGTGTTCTACGACGTAACACTGCGGAACTACTGGGAGTGGACCACGTTCTTCATTCACCGCCAGAGCGTATTCGACGATCGCCTCGCCCGCGGCGGACCCGTCTTGAAGCGACCCGCCCTCAACTACTGGCAGCTCGGGGTTTCGTCAGATCGCCGGAAGAGCATCGTCGTCAACGGCAACGGGTCCTACGATCGCTCGAGCGACGGCAAGCCCGACTGGTCGACGAGCTTCACGGTGCAGCTCCGTCCGGCGTCGAACATCACGCTCTCGCTGGGCCCGTCCTACAACTACAACTCGACGTCGTACCAGTACGTGACCGCTGTCTCCGACCCGACCGCCACGGCGTTCAGCGGCACCCGCTACGTCTTCGCCGACCTGGTACAGCACGCGGTGTCGATGGATACCCGATTCAACATCACCTTCACCCCCAACATGACGTTCGAGCTGTTCGTGCAGCCCCTCATCGCGAGCGGCGCCTACTCCCGGTACAAGGAGTTCGCGGCCCCGCGCGATATCAAGAAGCTCGTTTACGGGGAGGACATCGGCACGGTGTCGATCACGCCGGGGTCCCCCAACACGGTCACCATCGATCCGGATGCGGCTGGCCCGGCGCAGAGTTTCCAGTTCGGCGATCCCACGTTTACGTTCCGGTCGCTGCGGGGCAACGCGGTGTTGCGGTGGGAGTATCATCCCGGCTCGACGCTCTATCTGGTCTGGACGCGCGAAAGCGACTCGAACCTCACCCGTGGGGCGATCGACTTCGGGCCCGACGCCCGCTCGCTCTTCCAGGGGCCGGCCCAGAACATCTTCCTCCTGAAAGTGAACTACTGGCTGGGATTATAGGCGAGAGGCGACGTCAGTCGCGCCGGATCGTGCGCCCGACGACGATCGTGATGTTGTCGGTGCCGCCCGCATCCAGCGCGTCGGCGAGCAGCGCCTCGCACGCCTGGCGCGCTGACGTCATCGCGAGGAGCCGCTCGCGAATGCGCTCGTCCGGCACGTGCTTCGTCAGGCCGTCGCTGCAGAGCAACCCGATGTCCCCCCAGCGTTGCTCGAGGCGCGTGACGATGGGGGCTGCCTGCGGTCCCCCGATGGCGCTCGCCAGAATGTTGGCCAGCTTGCTGTGCTGAGCGTCGGCGCGCGTGAACACCCCCTGATCGATCAGCTCCTGCGCCAGCGTCTGGTCGCGCGAGATCTGCGTCAGCTCACCGTCGCGCAGGACGTAACAGCGGCTGTCGCCGACCTGCAGCAGGTAGGCGCGCGGCCACACGCCGATCCACAGCGTCAACGTGGTCGCCATGCCGTCGAGATCGGGGTCGTCCAGGGCGCGCCGCGTCAGGTCCACATGGCAGTGCAGGGCGCCCTCCTCGAGGGCGCGCAGGAACGCCAGCTCGTCCGAGAGATCGGCCGCGTAATAGCACTTCACCGATTGCGCGACGTACTCGGTGATGGCTTCCGCGGCGAAGCGGCTCGCCACTTCGCCCCGGGGACCCCCGCCGACGCCGTCGGCGACCATGGCGAACAGCGCGAGGCGCTCGTTGCCCGTCAGCTTGTCGGGGTTGGGGAGGCTCGTCAGGACGACCTGCATCTGCTTCCGCATTCCCGCGATGAGAAAGTTGTCCTGGTTGATCTCCCGCACGAGCCCCTGGTGCGTCAGCCCGAAGGCGTCGATCTCGTCGTCGCGGGGCTTGCGGTCGACCGCGAGGTCGATGATGGGGGGCTGCGGGGCCGTCATGCGTCTCATTCTAACATCGGCGCGCGGTCTCGCCGACCCGCTCTATTGCGCTGCGGGCGCCGGATCCTGCACCCCGATATCCTGCACCACCTTCCACGACCGATCGGACTGCTGCTTCCAGATCGTCAAATAGCGTCCCGTCCCCGTCAGAGGCGCGCCCTTGTCGTTCCGGAAGTGCGCCACCCAGTGTCCCACCGTGTACCCCAGATCACCGCTCGCCCCGACGTCGGACAACACCGGCTCCCAGGTGAGCGTGAAGGACGTATCGGCGAACATCCTGGTGATGGCGTCGCGGACGGCGGGACCGGTGAGGGTGCCGGCGGGCCGGATCAGGGCTCCGTCGGGCGCCATGAATTCCATCCACCCATCGGCGCGGCGCGCCGCGGCCGCGCGGTTGAAGGCACGGTCGGCCTCCTGCAGGGCGGTGCGCGTCTGTGACACATCCGACGCGCGGGGTGACGTGCACGCCGAGGCGAGGGCGAGCGACACGAGGAGGGAGCGCTGCGGCTGTTTCATGGGCCGTCCGGTCGTGAAGTGTGGATGATCAAAACCTGCGTCCCAGCACCGACTCCAGGTGCTCCTTGTAGCCACGCGACAGCTTGAGGCTCTTGCCGTCCTGCAGGATGACGACGTATTCGCCGCGAAAGTACGGCTGCAGCTCCTTGATCCGCTCGACGTTGACGATGGTGGAGCGGTGGATGCGCACGAAGCGCGCCGGGTCGAACTGGGACTCGAGTCGCTTCATGGTTTCGCGCAGCAGGTGCCACGCCTTGCCGACGTGGATCTTGACGTAGTCGCCTTCCGCCTCGATCCAGTCGATGTCGCGGACGTTGAGCAGCGTGACGCGTCCACCCGACTTGATCACGAGGCGCTTCAGGTACGGCCCGCCCGGCGCCGGGGCGCGGGGCGGCGTTCCCGTCCCCGGCGATGTGACGCCGTCGAGCAGGGCGCGCAGCGCTTCACTGAGGCGCCCGAGCTGGCCGGCCCGCACGCTCTGCTTGGCGCGCGACACCGCCTCGCGGAAGCGGTCGTCGTCGAACGGCTTCAGCAGGTAGTCGGTCGCGTGGACGTCGAACGCCCGCAGGGCATACTGATCGAACGCGGTGACGAAGATGACGACCGGAAGCCGGGCCGGGTCCAGTTGCCGCAACATGGTGAAGCCGTCCATCTCGGGCATCTGGACGTCGAGGAACAGGAGCTCGGGGGCCATGGACGCGATGGCCCGCAGCGCCGAGTGCCCGTCGGCACATTCGCCCACCACGTGAATATCGCGGTCGCCGGTGAGCAGCGAGCGGATCGCGTCGCGCGCGGCGGGCTCGTCGTCGACGATGAGGGCGCGAATCTCCGTTCGGGCGGTGCTCACGCTTCACCGACCCAGTCGACGGGCGCCAGCGCGAACGGCAGCTCGATGCGGGCCTCGAGCCCGCCCCCGGCGGCGTTCTCGACGACGAGGCCAAAGTCGTCGCCGTACAAGCGGGTGAGCCGGGCTCGCGTGTTGCTGAGCCCGATTCCGGGACGCGCCGTGTCCCCCGAGCCGGTGCCCGGCCCGTCGTCGCGCACGACCAGCTCGAGCCGGCCGTTGGCCCGCCGCGCGGCCACGGTGACGCGACTCGCGAAGAGATGCGGTGCGATCCCGTGCCGGATGGCATTCTCCACGAGCGGCTGGAGGATGAGGTGCGGCACCTTGGCATCCAGGACGTCGGGCTCGGCGTGGATCGTCACCTGGAGCCGGTCGCGAAACCGGATCTGCTCGATCTCGAGATAGCTGCGGATGAAATCGAGCTCCTGCTTGAGCGGCACTTCCTGCTGCGCGGCATGATCGAGCACCAGGCGCAACAGGCCTCCCAGCCCCGCCACGACCCGCACCGCGTTCTCACGGTCGCCGGTCCGGACGAGCGATCCGATCGTATGCAGCGCGTTGTACAGGAAGTGCGGCTGCAGCTGCATCTTGAGCGCCTGCAGGTCGGCCTGCACCAGCTGCGTCTCGAGCTGCGAAGCGGCGAGCTCCCGCTCCCGGAAGCGGCGGTACTGATCCACCGCGTAGGTCACGACCAGCACGATCCAGTACAACAGCCCATCCGACAGCGCCCATACCACGAACAGCTGCAGCGCCACCGCCATCACGGTGCGCGTCTCCGGCCAGATATGCCGGACGAGATACGCATACCCGATGTCCTGCAGGAACACGAACGTGAGGCTGATCGCGAGATGCAGCGCCACGTGCCGGGGCCAGCGCGGGCTGACGATCGGGAAGCGACGTCCCAGCCAGATGATGCCGGGCGTGACGAGCGCCCACACGAGCGACTGCGGCAACTGTGCCGCCAGCGGTTGCCACCAGGCGAGCGGCGTGCGGCGGATCTGGTAATTGATGAACAACTCCGCCGCCTGCACGACGCCGTACGCAATCCACGCCCCGAAGATGAGCCCCCAGGGGATCGGCCGACGGGCGACGGTGGAATTCATGCAGCGGGAAGATGAGCCGCGCGGGGCGGCGACGGTAGGTGAAGCCGGTGCCTCAAGGGACGGCGGTCTCCTCGCGCGTGACGGCCCGCACGACCCACAGGCAGGGGAGCCCGACCGCGAGGATGTGCCCGACGAATCCATTCACCAGGTTGACCACGGTGATGCGCATGACTCGCGCCGCCGAGAGCGGAACCACCACGAAGTTCATGACGACGAAGACGAGACACCCGTACAGGACGGCGCTGCGCACCGGCCGGCGGGTGAGCAGCGGGACGCGTCGGCTGGCGGCGTAGTAGACCGATACGATGTGGTTCGGGTCATGAGACAAATCGACATCGGCTGCGACGTCCGAACAAGACACCTGCGACGAATCGCCGCCGCGCTGCGACGAAGCGGTACGGTTGCCGAGCAGCCGCGCCCGTCCCGCCAGGCGAACCGTCCGTCGCGCGGGAACGCCGTTCGTCGCAGCGCCGTTGTCTCCGCCCCGCCCGGTTCGCTAGCGTCGCCTTACTGGCCTCGGCTGTTCGAGGGGCGGATCGCATCCCCATTCCCAGGAGGACGCTTGCCATGACGTATCGTGTGAGAACGGTCTTCGGTCAACTCCTCGCCCTTTCGCTCGCGGCGCTGCCGCTCGCCGCGCAGCAGACGACGGGAAAGGTCGAGGGCTCGGTGTCGGATGCCGCGGGCGGCGCGCTGGCGAACGCCCAGGTCGTCATCGTGGGGACCTCGTTCGGCGCGGTGACCGACGCGAAGGGCTATTACTTCCTCAACAACGTCCCGGTGGGCAGCTTCACGCTGCGCGCGCAGTTCATCGGGTACGCCCCGTCCGAGATCCAGAACGTCCGCGTGCTCGGTGGTCAGACGATCACCGTGAACGTCCGGCTCTCCCCCTCCGCGGTCGCCGTGGCGAGCGTGACGGTGACCGCCGCCTCCAATCCGATCGTGCCGCGTGACCAAGTCGCGTCGAAGTCGATCGTCTCGGGCGAGACGATCAACTCGCTCCCCGTTGACGACGTGCGCGACGTCATCGCGCTGCAACCGGGCGTGGTGGAGTCCGGATCGGCGCTCGGCGTGTCGATCCGCGGCGGCCGCCCCGGCGAGCAGAACGTGTACATCGACGGCGCGCCGGTGCGTAGCCAGCAGACCGGCGGGCAAGCGATCACCGTCGGCACGAACGCCGTGGAAGAGGCGTCCGTCACGACGGGTGCGATGGGGGTCGAGTTCGGCGACGCGCAATCGGGCGTTGTGTCGTTCACGACCAAAGCGGGCGGCTCGAAGCTCGAAGGCGGGCTCAACTATCAGACCGACGAGCCGTTCGGCAACTCGCTCAGTGTCGGGTTCAATCGCTTCGAAGGCTCGCTCGGCGGACCGATCCCGGCTGTGCCCAACCTCCGCTTTTTCGTCTCCGGCGTGGTGCAGGGACAGGTCTCGGCATTCGGCGCGAGCGGGCAGGACAAGATCCCCACGTACGTCCTGGGGGGCATCGACACGACGGTCACCAATGGGGCGGGCGCGTCGGTGGCGGTGCCGAACTTCGTGCAGTTCGGCGGCAGCTGCGATCCCGCGAAGAATCTCGGCTTTGACTGCCAGGGCATTCGCCTGCCGATGAGTTGGAGCGACAACATCCAGTCTCAGGGCAAGCTGTCCTATTCGTACGGCGCGGGGTCGAGTATCGCGCTGACGGGACTAGCCAGCGGGCAGCAAGGACGGTTTTCGCCCGGCGCCCTGGTCGGCGACCCGGCGCTGTACAGCGGGTATCACGCCTGGCAGCGGCTCGCGGTCCTGAACCTGAACCATTCGTTCTTCAAGAGCGCCGAGCGAGAGCTGGCCCTGAACGTCAACCTGAGCTGGGGACAGAACGACAGCATCACCGCACCGCTCGATCCGCAGGACGAGTTGAACACGCGCAGTCCGGCGCTGGGGATCGACTTCTCGCCGCTGCGGTTCGCCGGTGTGGACCGGATGCCGTTTCCGATCTCCGACCAGATCATCCGGAACATGCGCACCAACAGTGGGCTGCGCGTGCCGTACCTCAACCAGACCGACCTCAGCAACGTGCAGCCGTACCGCATCAACCCGTACGGCCTGAACGGGTCGAACACGATTACGGCATTTCCCACCGCCGGGTTCTCGGCAGCCGGGGCGGCGCTGTACCGTGAGACTCGCTACCGCGAGTTCGCACAGGTTGACTGGCAGGCGAACCGGTTCCACCGGTTCAATTTCGGAGTCGAAGCGAAGCAGACCGACCTGGCGTATTGGACCGCCGGGTTCCTCAGCCAGATCTTCATGAGCGCGTTCGTGGCACATCCGGTGACCGGCGCCGCGTGGGCGGCGGACCGGCTCGACCTGGGCGACGTCGTGCTCGAGCTCGGCGCGCGCTACGACTACATGAACACGAAGGCGCTGTTCCCCACGACGCCGGGGCGCATCTTCTCGAACCCGGCGTGGCAGACCGGGGCGGCGACGGACGACGCGGCCTACCAGGCCTCGCTCGCCGCGGTGTTCACGCCGGCGCAGACGCACCACACGCTCAGCCCGCGCCTGCGGGTGTCGTTCCCGATCACGGAAAAAACCGACTTCCGGTTGTCCTACTCGCACCAGGTGCAGACGCCGGACTTCGTGACGATGCTGTCGGGGACGAACAACGACCTGTCGTTCACGAACACGAACGACGCGTTCGGACGGGATGTCGGGTTCGGCAAGACGATCCAGTTCGAGTTCGGGGCGCGGCACGCGTTCAATTCAGACCTGGTGCTGGACGTGTCGGCCTACAACAAGAATTTCACGTCGGACCTGGCGTACCGGATCAAGCCGTACGACGATCCCGCCAATCCCGGCTCGACGTTGAATGTGGACGTGCTGACCACCGCCGACTTCGGCTACGCGCGCGGCATCGACTTCAAGCTGGATAAGCGCATTGGCAGCTGGCTCGACTTTGCGGGGAGCTACACGTTCCAGGTGGCCAGGAGCACCGGCTCCGATCCGTTCTCCTACCTGCGGACGTCGGCGCGGCAGATCAACCAGGTCACGGGCGATCAGGTGCCGCCGCCCGAGCAGCCGCTTCCGACTGATGACAACCGGCAGCATAACTTCGTCGGCGCGTTGACTCTGAACGTGCCGGCGGGGTGGAACAAGGACAGGGTGCTGGGCCAGATCTTCGGGAACGTCGGCCTGTTCGCGACGTTCCACGCGGTGAGCGGGTTGCCCTACACCCGGCTCCTCAATTCCGGCGCGGGGGCAACGGCGCCGCGGACGATTTTCGGCCTGGTCGCGAATTCCGCCGAACCGATCAACTCGTCGGTGATGCCGTGGACGAAGCTCGTCGACCTGCGCGTGAACAAGGGGTTCCGGGTCGGACGGGCGGACGTCACGGCGTTCGCCGACGTTCGCAATCTGTTCAACTTCAAGAATGTGGTCGGGTTGTATTCCGAGACCGGGGACGTCGTGAACGCGCTGTTCCAGACGAACGTCCTGAGCCCGGAATTCTCGGGGCTGCGGATCGAGGCACAGGCCAACGGCCACCTGTTGTCGGGTGGGGCGATCGATCTCATGCCAGGCTGCGACACCTGGACGGGCACGACCGCGGGTCCGGTGGACTGCGTCGTGCTGCGCCAGGTGGAATCCCGGTTCGGCAACGGGGATGGCGTCTACACGACGGACGAGCAGACCAAGGCGCTGACCGCGTTCTACGATCGGTTCCGCGGGCCGCAGACGCTGTATGGCCTGCCGCGTCAGGCGCGACTTGGTTTCGAGCTGAGCTTCTGAGAGCAGTGGCCTGTGGCCAGTGGCGAGTGGCTGGTGAACACCGACCACTGGCCACTGGCCACCAGTCACGCTTATCGCAGCACGTCGAGCGCCACCTCCACGCGCCCGAACGGCGCGCTGACCTGCACCCCCTGCACCAGCGGCCGGACGCGCGCCAGCATCTCGCGCGCGATCTGCACCCCTTCGGCGAGCGCCGCCTCCTTCCCCTTCTCCTGCGCGGAGCGCATGCGGGCGAGCACTGCTTCGGGCACCGCCACGCCGGGCACTTCGTTCGCCAGGAATTCGGCGTTGCGCAGCGAGAGCAGCGGCCAGATCCCGGCCACCACCGGAATGCGGTAGGATGCGACGCGCTCGAGAAACGACTCCAGCTGGCGCGGATCGAACACCGGCTGCGTGACCGCGAACTCCGCTCCGGCGTCCACCTTCCAGTGGAACCGTGACAGCTCGCGGTCGACGTCCACCGCCGCCGGGTTCACCCCGACGCCAATCACCCATTTCGTGGCTCCGCCGATCGGGTTGTTGCCCGGGTCGAGCCCGTGGTTCAGCCGGTAGACGAGGTTCGTGAGCCCGATCGAGTCGATGTCGAAGACCGCGGTCGAATCGGGGTAGGGCCCCATCTTCGGCGGGTCGCCCGTGATCACGAGGATGTTGCGCAGCCCCGCCGCCGCGGCGCCCAGGATGTCGGACAGCATTCCCAGCAGGTTGCGATCGCGGCAGCAATAATGAATCACCGTCTCGATCTCCGTCGCGCGCTCGATCAGCAGCGCGCTCGGCAGCACGCCCATGCGGCTCTGTGCGCGCGGTCCATCCGGCACGTTTACGGCGTCGATGCCCGCCGCCTTGAGGGCCCGGCACTGCTCCAGCATCGGTGACGGATCGACGCCTTTGGGGGGGACGATCTCGACCGACGTCACGAACTCCCCGGCGGCGAGTTTCCGGCCCCAACGGCTGCGCTCGGCCAGCGGCACGGGCGTGACCCCGGCGGCCGGGCGAATGTCGTCACGTGAGACGACGACCGCGGAGGTTCGCGGAGCCACGCTCGCCAGGTAATCCCGCATCTTCTTGATGTGCTCCGGCGTCGAGCCGCAGCACCCGCCCACGAACCGCGCTCCCGCTTCGACGAGCCGCCGGGCGTAGCTCGCCACGTACTCCGGGCTCGCGAGATAGATCTTGCGATCGCCGACGTCCTTGGGGAGACCGGCGTTGGGTTGCGCCGAGAGCGGGCGGTCGGTCGCCTTGGCCATCCGCTCCACGGCGTCCAGGATGCCGGCGGGTCCCACGGAGCAGTTCACGCCGATGACGTCCGCCCCCCATGCCGCGAGGGTGCGCGTGAAGTCCTCCGGCGCCGTGCCGTAGGCGGTCAGCCCGTCGGTGCCGATCGTCATCTGCGCCACGACCGGGAGGTCGCAGGCGTCGCGCACGGCGCGCAGCGCGGCGTGCAACTCGTCCGTGTCGCTGAACGTCTCGAGTACGAATCCGTCGACCCCGCCCTGGAGCAACCCGTCCACCTGCGCCCGGAAGTAGCGTTTCGCCTCATCGGCGGAGGTGGGGCCGAACGGCTCGATTCTGAGGCCCAGGGGTCCGATGGCTCCCACGACGCTGGCCCGGTCCCCCGCCGCCTTGCGGGCGAGCTCGGCGGCGACCTGGTTGATGCGGCCCGTCTGCTCCGCGAGGCCATAGGTGCCGAGCTTCACGGGGTTGGCGCCGAAGGTGTTGGTCTCGAGGATCTCGGCGCCGGCGCGGACGTACTCCTCGTGCACGTCCTGCACGAGGCGCGGCTGCTTCAACACCAGCTCGTCGTAGCAGACGTTGAGAAAGAACCCCTTGGCGTACAACATCGTCCCCATCGCGCCATCGAACAGGTGGACGCGATTGTCGTCGATGAGGGTGCGGAGAGTAGCCAGGGTCGATCTCCCCGTGCAGTTCGGCACGAAATGAAAAACGCCCGGTGCGGACGGCCGCCACACGGGCAGGCGTTTTAGCGGGATGTTTTACGTGGCCGCAATAGCCGCAAATCGCCACGACGACAATTGTCGATCACAAATGTAGTGATATTATCAGCCCATGCCAAACCTCGGCCCGTTCCATCCACAGATCGTCCACTTCGTCGTCGCGCTGCTGCTCGTCGGTGTGGCATTGCGGTGGATTGCCTTCACCGGCAAGGTGCCGTTCACCGACCCCGCGGCCACCACCCTGCTGCTGCTCGGCACGGTCGCGGCCGTGCTGGCCGTATCGTCGGGGACCGACGCGCACGACGTCGTCGAGCGGATCCCGGGCGTCGCGGCCGCGGTGCGCGAGCACGAGGATTGGGGACACACGACCCGCACGGTGTTCCTCGTCGTCGCCGGACTCGAGGTCGTGGCACTCGTCCTCGCCCGGCGGCCGGCGTGGCGCCGCTGGGCCCTCGTCCTGTCGGGCCTCGTGGGGTTGTACGGCTGCTACGCCGTGTTCGAGACCGCGGAGCATGGCGGGGAGCTCGTCTATTCGTTCGCCGGCGGTCCCGGTCTGCGCAGCGGGGATACGACCGACATCGCGCGCCTGCTCACGGCCGGACTGTACGAGCAGGCGCTGGTCGATCGCGCGCGGCACCAATCGGCGGATGCGGCGGCGTTGCTCGACGAGCTGGCGCGGCGCTCACCGGGCGACACGACGGTGCAGCTGATCCACATCGAATCTCAGCTGCGCGACCGCCAGGATGCGAAGGGGGCCCTCGCCGCGCTCGCCGCGCTGCACCCGGCGCCGGACAATCCGCGTCTGGTCGTACGAGTCGGCATGCTCACGGCCGACACCTACGTGTCTCTCG
>Ga0310810_10004575_pt1 | contig 15328 bp, 13 predicted proteins | sample NCmetagenome_FD_207641 | JGI IMG/M metagenome (GOLD analysis project Ga0310810, IMG submission 207641) | Soil microbial communities from experimental microcosm in Duke University, North Carolina, United States - NC | ecosystem: Engineered > Artificial ecosystem > Soil microcosm > Unclassified ...
GGGCCAAGATGCACCAGCGCTTCGGGAAGCTGCCTTGGAAGGAGCTGTTCCAGGCTGCGATTGCATACGCCGAGGAGGGCTTTCCGGTGACGGAAGATGCCCAGCGTTACTGGGCGGGATCGGCAGCGTCGTTGCGTGCTCAGCGCGAGACGACGCGCGTCTATCTGCCGGGAGGCCGCGCACCGCGCGTAGGTGAACTTTTCAAGAACCCCGAAATGGGACGCGCACTACGCGTAATCGCCGAGAAAGGTCGCGATGCGTTCTATAAAGGCGAAATCGCGACCGCGATTCTCAAAACCTCGAAGAGCTTGGGCGGGACCATGACAGCCGAAGATCTGGTGGCGTTCTCCTCCGAGTGGGTCGAGCCGATTTCTTCGGAATACCGCGGATGGCGCGTGTACGAGCTGCCGCCCAACGGCCAGGGGATCGCCGCGCTCGAAATGCTGAACATCATGGAGACGATGCCGGCGGGCAAGGGCGGCCCCTCTACAGCCGACGAGCTGCATCGGCGGATCGAGTCGATGAAGCTGGCTTATTCCGATCTGCGGTACAACGGCGACCCGCGCTTTGCCGATATTCCCGTGCGCGGGCTGCTGGCGAAAGACTACGCGCGCAAACGGGCGGCGGCGATCGATCCGATGAAAGCAAATTGTTCGGTGGCGGCGGGCGCTCCAACATTCGGAGAAACGACTTATCTCACGACGGTCGACAAAGACGGCAATATTGTGAGCTGGATCCAGAGCCTGTACAACTATTTCGGCTCCGGGATCACGGTGGAGGGCCTGGGATTTCTGCTCCACGACCGAGGGCAGAATTTTACACTGGCTCGCGGAAGTCCGAATGTGCTGGCCGGCGGGAAACGTCCTTCGCACACCATCATTCCGGGCTTCATGGAAGCGGGCGATCTGCATATCGGGTTCGGCATCATGGGCGGGTCAAATCAAGCTATGGCGCATGCGCAGTTTGTCTCGAACGTGGTGGACTACGGCATGAACGTCCAGCAAGCCATGGAGGCCGCGCGTTTCCGCAAGACGGGCGCGCCGGGTTGCGATGTTCGCATGGAGGGTCGTGTGCCGGCATCGACGGTACAGGATCTGACGAAGCGGGGGCATGCTGTGCAACTCCTGGCACCCTATGACTCTGCCGTCACGGGACGGGGTCAAGCGATCCTGTACGACTCGACGACCAAGACGAAGTTTGGCGCGTCGGATCCTCGGGCGGATGGCGCGGCGGCTCCCGAGCCGATTCGGTAGAGCGGGGACAGCCAGCCGATTTCGGTAAGCCGGTTCGGACAACGCAGGATTCGTTCATCGAAATCGGTAGTCAGTCCCCTGCAGGTACAATGAGGGATTCATGCGCGTGTGGTCTTTATATGTACTGCTGGCAGTGTCCGCGTGCGCGCAGACGCTGCCCGCGAACTGGCGAATTCAACCGGCGGGGACTCAGGTGGCGCTCGACTCGTTGCCGTTGAGCGCGGCGGTTTCGCCGGATGGCAAGTTTCTGCTGGCGCTGAACGCCGGCAGTAAGCCCTCGATCAGCGTGGTCGACACCGGCGCGATGAAGGAGACGGCTCGGGTGGCGATCCCCGACGCGGGACTGGGATTGGCGTTTTCACCCGACGGGCGGCGCGTCTATGCAGGCGGTGGATCGCGGAATGCAGTACTGGAGTTCACTTTCTCTACCGCAGGCGAGCTGAAGGCATCCCGCGAGATTTCTGCCGGGCAGGCAGGCGCGATGAATTTCATCGGCGACGTCGCGGTCTCCCCGGACGGCCGAACGGTCCTGGCAGCCGATCTCTTCCATGACCGCGTCCTGGTGATCAACGCACAATCGGGCCAGATCACGGCGACACTCAAGTCGGGGCGCCGGCCTTACCGGATTCTGTTTCATCCCGACGTGCAGTCCTACTTCGTTTCGAGCTGGGCGGACGCCTCGGTGTACGAATACAGCCTGCCTTCGGGCACCGAGATGGCGCGTGCTCGCGTGGGCGCGCATCCCACTGACTTGGTCTTAAGCAATCGCAAAATTCCCGATGAGCAGAATACCTGGCAGTATCGATTGTTCGTGGCGGCGGCCAACACCAATGACGTATTCGTGATGGGCGTCAGCGAGGGCAAGGAGCTGACAGTTCTTGAAACGCTGAACGCAGGATTTAGCGCGCTCGCACCCGCGGGTATGACCCCCAGCGGTTTGGCTCTCAGCGCCGATCAGACCAGGCTGTACATAGCCTGTTCCGATGCCAACGCGGTGGCCGTGGCGGATATCTCGGAGACCCGTAGCCGGTTAGCGGGATTTGTTCCGGTTGGCGCTTATCCCACCTCAGTGCGCGTGTTGAACGGAGGGCAGCTGGCAGTCCTGAACGGTCACAGCGGCAGCCTGACGGTCATGGAGGCTCCTCCGGACGAGATGCTGCCGGACTTGACGCGCAGAACCATGGCGCTGACGCCGTATCGCGAGTCATTTTCAGATTCTCTGCCAGAGCAGCGCTCGTCTCTCGCGCACGTGATCTACATTCTGATGGACGGCGCATCCTCCGGTCCGAACGCCGCCAAACTTGCGCGCGAGTTCGTGCACATGGAGAATTTTCATCCGGCTGGCGGCACACCGGCTGCCGCGCTGAACTGGGCCGTAGCGGGCATCGCACCGGACTTTACGGAGAGATTAGGCCCGAGCTTCGCAGCGGGACGATTGCACTATAACGGCTTTGAAGGCGGCGAGGCCGCCAACTTGCCACCGGCGGGCTACCTGTGGAGCAACGCACTGTCAGCGGGCTTATCGGTGCGGAACTATGGCCTGTTCGTCGACAACGCAGGGCAGACGCCCCGGGTTAAAGATCCAGCGCTGCTGGCCGTGACGAATTTGAAGTATCGCGGGACTGATCCACAGCCTTTTTTGGACGACTTGAAACAATTCGAATCGGGCATGATGCCCAGCTTGATGATGCTTCGCAGTGAGAGCGATGCGGCACTCGGACGTATCGTGGAAGCCCTATCGAAGAGCAAGTTCTGGCCGCAGACGGCGATTTTCGTCATGAATCCTCCCGGACCAACCCTGCTGGCGCTCTCTCCCTACACCCGGCGGGCGGCGACAGACCGGACGCTCTACGACCAGGTATCCGTGCTGCGAACCATCGAGCTAATTCTGAATCTCAGACCTATGACTATTTTTGATTTTTCCGCCCGCTCGCTGGCGGCCGCGTTTGTTTCCACGCAGAACGCCGCTCCCTATTCTCCGGAGCCAACGAACTAGTGACCTCGCTCTGTTTTATATGGCACATGCACCAGCCGTTCTACAAGGATCTGTGGACCGGCCAATATAAACTGCCCTGGACGCGGCTGCACGCGCTGAAGGATTACGCCGGCATGGTCCGCGTGCTGGACGAATTCCCGCACATACGGCAGACCTTCAATCTGGTTCCGTCCATGGTGGCGCAGATCGCGGAATACGCCGCGGGAACGGCGTCGGATCCCTTTTTCGAAAGCGCGGCCATGCCCGCGGAGGCGCTGACCGAGGCGCAGCGGACCTTCGTCCTGCGCTATTTCTTTCAAGCCAACGTGGACAAAATCATTCGCCGCTATCCGCGCTATCTGGAGTTGTACGAGCGGCGCAGCGGGCCGATGTCCATCCCGGATCTGCGCGACTTGCAGGTTTTAAGCCAGCTGGCATGGTTCGATGAAGACGTTCTCGCCAACGACCCAGAGCTGCAGGAGCTCATCCGCAAGGGGCGCGACTATTCTTTGGAAGACCAGGCGAGCATGATCCGCAAACAACGCGAGTCGCTGGCAGCGGTACTGCCGGTCTACCGCGATTTCGCCGCGCGCGGGCAGATCGAGATTGCGACCACGCCTTTCTACCATCCGATTCTGCCGCTGTTGTGCGATTCCGACATCGCCGCAGTCTCGCATCCCGGCGTCGCGCTGCCGCGGCGATTTCAGTATCCGCAGGACGCGCTTACGCAGCTCGAACGAGCGCGATCGTACATGCAGGATATGTTGGGGGTGATGCCCACGGGCCTGTGGCCATCGGAAGGATCGGTTTCGGACGAAGCCCTGGCCATGGCGGCAGGCTGCGGCTTTACCTGGGCTGCCAGCGACAACGGAGTACTTTCGCGGACGCTGGGCAAGGCCGCCGGCATTGACGAGACCTATCAGCAGTATCTCTGGCAGCAGAACGGGCGCGAGATGCGCCTGTTGTTTCGCGATCGCTACTTGAGCGACCTGATCGGATTCGAATATTCGCGCATGGGCGCTCACGAAGCCGCGGAACATTTCCTGGCGCGGATTCGTGAAAACACCAGCCAGCATGATGTATTGGTACCCATCATTCTGGATGGCGAAAACGCATGGGAATGGTACGAAGGGAACGGACGCCCCTTTCTGCGCGCTCTGTACCAGCGGATTTCCGACGATCCACGCCTGGAGGCCACTACGGTTTCAGAAGCTTTGCAGCGATATGACACACGGCCCCTGGACCACGTAGTTCCGGGATCGTGGATCAACGCGAATTTTGATATTTGGATCGGCGCGGAGGAAGACAATCAGGCCTGGGACCTGCTGCTGGACGCTCGCCGGGTGTATGACGAGCACGCGGCGGACACCATGGAAATCGCGCGGCTGCTGGCGTACGAGGAGCTGCTGATCGCCGAGGGGAGCGACTGGTGCTGGTGGTACGGACCGGAGCACGGCTCGGACAATCGTCCGGAGTTCGACCAGTTATTCCGGGATCACCTGTCCAACGTGTATCGGGCTCTGGGCCTGGACCCGCCCGCGCGGCTGTCGCACCCGATCCTCAAGATGCAGGAAGGCGAACTGCACGAACCTCCGTCGAATGCGATCCATGTGACGCTGGACGGCGAAGTGACTTCGGCGTTCGAATGGATGGGTGCGGGGCGTTACCGCGCCGATGCGCGCTCGGGTGCGATGCACGGCGGCCAGGCGGTCGCTGGGGAGATGTTCTACGGGACCAACGGGACGGAGCTGTTCGTGCGGCTAGATGCGGCTGGTCAGGGGAAGTTTGATATCGAATTCGAGAATGGCCCCGCCGACGCGCGGGTGGTCATGGGACGGATCATTGAAATGGAGACTCCGCGCAAAGGGGATCGGTTCAGGCTCACCGTGGCGCGGGACGGGCTGCCGGCAGTGACGCTGCCCGCCGAAGGATGGATCGAGTTTAAATGAATGCCGTGGTCTTGATGCCCGACACGTCGAAACGCTTGCGGCAGCGCATGTTCTTGCACATGGCTTTGTCGTCCAGCAGGACCATATAGCTCATCCATTTGGCGAACTTGGCGCGATCGCGCTCGTCGGCGCCGCCAGGGATGCGGTCAAGTTTTTTGCGCACCAGCCAGTTCAGCTCGTAGGTATCCGCAGTGCGGCAGAAAGGGCAGTTCAGCGTCGCTGGCTTGGTGGTTCGCGATTCTTTATAAAAGGCTTTTTCTTCCATATTCCGTTGTGACCAGGTTGACAGCTACGCGATCCAGGCTGGCGGACAGGCGCTCCGCAAAATCGTCCACGTCAGTCTTTGAGATGTTCAGCGGTGGCGTGATGCGGATCACGTTCCCGTCGATGCCGCCCTTGCCGATCAGCAGGCGATTTTCGCGCGCGGCTTCCATCAGTGCGTTGGTGGCGGCGGTGGCGGGAGCTTTGGTTTCGCGATCCTCCACCAGCTCGATGGCCTGCATGAGCCCCATGCCCCGCACGTCGCCGATCAGGGAATGCTTCGCTTTCAATTCGTCGAGCCTCCCGCGCAAGTGCGCGCCGGCTTCCGCGGCGTTAATGAGTAGCTGATTCTCGTCGATAAAATCGATCACGGCCTTCGCGGCGGTGGTGGTCACCGGGTTGCCGCCGAAAGTGGAAATCGTCATGCCTCTGAGACCCGCGGCCACTTCCGGACGCGCGACGGTGACGCCGATCGGCAAGCCGTTTCCCAGGCCTTTGGCGCTGGTCAGGATGTCCGGCGTCACGCCATAGTGCTCGATACCGAACCACTTGCCGCCGGTGCGTCCCCAGGCGGTCTGAACCTCGTCGCTGATGAAGACACCGCCGAATTTCCTGACCATGCCGGCGACGATCTCGAAATACTCCTTAGGCGGTGTGATGAAACCGCCGATGCCTTGAATCGGCTCGCCGATGAATCCCGCGATCCGTCCGGAAGTCGAGGTGCGGATCAACTCCTCCATGTCGCGCGCGCACTTCACGTTGCAAGACGGATACGTGAGTCCCAGCGGGCAGCGGTAACAGTAGGCGTTCAGCGCGTGGACGAATCCCGGCGAAGGCGCGCCGCCCAGCCGCCAATTGGCTTGTCCGGTAGCGGCCATGGCGACGGCGGAGCGGCCGTGATAGCCGTGGCGCAAGGCGACCATCTCATGATTCCCGGTGTAGCAGCGGGCCGTGAGAATCGCGGTTTCATTCGCTTCGGTCCCGCTATTGGTGAAAAAACTTTTCGTGAGCTTCCCGCCCGGCGAGATCTCGGCGATACGCTTGGCCAGAGCGGCCTGCGGCTCGGTGGCGAACACCGTCGAGACGTGCTGGAGTTTCTCCATCTGCTCGGCCGTCTTACGGGTGACGGTATCGTTACAGTGCCCGACGCTGATGGTGACGATGCCGCCAAAGAAATCCAGATACTGGTTGCCGTCGGCGTCCCACACGAACTGATCCTTGGCGCGGGTGATTACCAGAGGCTCCTTGAAATAGTGAAAAACGCTGGGGAACAGGTATTGTTCGTGAGCCAGCAGAATTTCGTGTTTCGTCATAAGCGCCGCGGCCTGGTCATTTAGCGTACAACAGCCTCTATGATACAGCGCGCGTAAACTAGAGGATGTACGCGTGCTCACCGAAACTGAATTCGACGTCTTAGTCACGCGCGCGTTGCGGCGCATTCCGCCGCGCTTTCGCAAGCACCTCGAAAACGTCGCCATCATTGTGGAGCGCGAGCCGTCCCGTCCCGGGCTGCTGGGCTTGTATCAGGGACATCCGCTCCCCACGCGTAGCGTCGGCCAAAGCTTCACGTTGCCCGACCGGATCACGGTTTACCAGGGTCCGCACGAACGGATGGCGCGGAATCCGGAAGAGCTGGAGCAGATGGTGGCCGACACCGTATGGCATGAGATCGCGCACTACTTCGGCATGGACGAAGCGCGCGTGCGGCGTGCGGAAAGGAGACACGGTATACGGTGATCCGCTGCTACATTACGGACCGGAGATCGCTGGCCTCTGGAACTCTGCTGGACTCCATCGCGCGGAATCTTGCAGCCGGCGTTGAATGGATTCAGATTCGCGAGAAAGATTTGAGCGCCCGCGCTTTGTTCGAGCTGGTGGAGGCGGCGGGCAAGCTGCCGAATCCCCACGGGTCTCCTTACGGCACAAGGTTCATTGTGAATACGCGCGCCGATGTGGCCCTCGCCGCGGGGGCCGCGGGTGTCCACTTGCCCTCGGGATCGCCCGCGGCCCGAGTCTGGCGGCGGCCGGGCTTTCTGATAGGGGCCTCGTGCCACTCGATCGAGGAGGTTCAGGCGGCGGAGAATGAGGGGGCGGATTACGTTCTGTTCGGGCCAGTCTTCCCGCCACTCTCCAAATCCGGCCTCGATCCAAAGGGGCTGTACACGCTGGCGCGCGCGGCAGGGGCAGTGAGAATACCGGTGCTGGCGCTGGGCGGCGTGACGCGCGAGAACACGGCCGCGTGTGTTTCCGCGGGCGCGGCCGGCGTCGCCGCGATCTCGATGTTCCAGAGTTGCTAAAATTCCATTGGTGACGGCTGCGGTGGCGAAGCAAGCGTATTCCAGGGCCGAGACGCGGCGTCTTCTCAAAATCACCGAGCGCCAGCTCAAGAGCTGGGAGCGCCAGAAACTCCTCCCGGCGTCAGAAACCTACGGATTCAAGGAACTGCTGGCGCTCCGAACTCTGCTGAAGCTGCGCGCCGCCCGCGTGGCGTCTTCGCAAATCAAGCGCGCGCTGACCGCCCTCGGCGACAAACTACGCGGCATCCACGATCCTCTGACGCAGCTCAAAATCTACGCCGACGGGAAGCGCATTCGCGTGGAGATCGACGGTCGCGCCATGGAGGCGGAATCCGGCCAGCTGCTGCTGAATTTCAATCAGGTAGAACTGAAGCGCCTGCTGGAATTCCGCACACCGGATCAACCCAATGCGGACCGCACGCGCCGCGCAGAGGCCGAGCATTGGTTCCAGCGTGGACTCGAGCTGGAGCAGACCGGCGCGCCCGCGGAGGATGTCATCGAGGCCTATCAGAAAGCAGTCGAGCTGGATCCGACTTCGGCCGGAGCACTGGTGAACCTGGGGACCATCCAGTTCAACGCGCGCAACTGGAAGGACGCCGAGCGCTATTACCTGGAGGCACTGGAGGCCGATCCGAAATACGCGCTGGCGCACTTCGACCTGGCCAATTTGTACGACGAACGCGGCGACCGCGTGCGAGCCCTCGAACACTACCAGTCCGCGCTCGAAATATCGCCTGGCTACGCCGACGCGCATTATAACCTTGCCTTGCTTCATCAGGGAGCGAATCAGCCGATGAAGGCCGTGCGGCACTGGACCGAGTACCTGAAACTCGATCCTTCAAGCCATTGGTCTAGCATCGCGCGGCGGGAGCTGTCGAAGCTTCGTAAGGCGGCCGTGGTGCCCGGAAACCTAAAGAGCCTGTAGAAACGGGTTGCGCTCTTTCTCGCGTCCGATGGTGGTATTCGGACCGTGGCCTGGAATCACGACCGCCGTCTCCGGAAGCGCCAGCAGCTTCTCGTGAATGGAGCGGAGAATCTGGCGTCCATCGCCCCCCGGCAGGTCCGTGCGCCCGATGCTGTCGCGGAACAGCGTATCGCCGGCGATCAATTTGTTCTCGGCGGGAATCCAAATGGAGATGCTGCCCTGGGTGTGCCCGGGAGTATGGAGGATGTGGAACTGCGCGTCCCCCAGCGTCAGGCGGTCGCCCTCGCGCGCGGGGCTGTCGATCTGGGTCCGGGAAGGCGGCTCGATTCCCAGCCAGGACGCTTGAGTATCCAGGTGGGCGTAGAGCTCGGCATCGTTCTGGTTCATGTAGACCGGAGCACCTGTGAGCGCTTTCAGCTTAGCCGCGCCACCGATGTGATCGATATGGGCGTGGGTGATCACGATGGCCTTCACGGTGAGCCCATGCCGGTCGAGGAGCGAGGTAATCTTCGCGATATCATCGCCGGGATCAACGACGATGGCCTCGCGAGACTGCTCGTCCCCAAAAATCGAGCAATTGCATTGCAGCATTCCGACCGGCAGAATCTCGTGAATCACATCCGATTGTATACTCGGGGTGTAGGGGCTTATGTCCCAATCAGCGGAATCCTTGTTGCCATAAAACGAAAAGTTGTGAGCGAGTCGGCTTGCCCGGCGCACTATTCAGTATGGCTGGGGACGTAATGGATGTTCTTGACGTGAGTACTCTCACAACAAAGCCCATTAGAAAAACGGAAGGATACACCGCGCTGCGGGAACACGCGGCATGGCTCGATCTTTCCGGACGCGGCAAGATTCGGGCGAGTGGCGAGGATCGGGCGCGTCTGTTGCACGCCATGACCACCAACCAGGTGGAGACGCTCCAGCCGGGCGAGGGTTGCTACGCGTTCTTCCTGAGCGCCCAGGGCCGCATCCTGGCGGACGCCAATTTGCTGTGCTTCGAGGATCACTTCCTGCTCGATACAGAACCCGAAACGCGGACGAAAGTCTACGAACACCTGGACCGCTACATCATCGCCGACGACGTCACTCTGGAAGATCAAACCGAGCGGGTAGCCACCCTGGCCATCGAGGGACCGGAGGCAGGTGCAGCGCTGGAAAAGCTGGGCGCGCCGCAGCCGGTGGCTCCCTATTCGTCCGCGCCGTGGTCGTATGGAACCTTTACCGGAACGATCGCCCGTTTAGACACGACCGGTCGTGGCGGTTTCTTCCTGATGATCCCCGTAGAGGAAAAGCAGGCTGTGATTTCGCAGTTGACCGCCGCGGGGTTTCCCGCAGCGACCGCGGAGGATGCCCGCATCGTGCGGATCGAAAGCGGCCGGCCGCGCTATGGCGAGGAAATCACCGAGCGCTACCTGGTCCAGGAAACCGATCAGCTGCGCGCGGTGCACTTCAGCAAGGGCTGCTATCTGGGCCAGGAGATCGTGGAGCGGGTGCGCAGCCGCGCGCAAATCCATCGCGTGCTGCGGCGTCTGGAAATCGACACCAGCGAGCCTCCCGCGGCCGGGGCCAAGCTCAAGTCAGGCGACGCGGTTGCGGCAGAAATCGCCAGCGCCGTCTTTTCACCGGCTCTAGGAAAGACGGTGGCACTGGCATATGTTCGTACGCAGTTCGCCGAGCGGGATACGAAAATATCGCTGGATGGAGCCTTGGCGCTGGTGGTCTAAAACGCTCTGGTGGTCTAAAACGCGAAAAGACTAGCGCGCCGCCCGCTGCGGAGTTTCAACCTCCACCGGGAACTCGAAGACCTCGGCGGCCGCATTCACAATCAGCTTGCCGGCTCCCAGCGGCTTGCCTCGGCTGGGATAAAATACCGCACCATCCGTGGATTGTCCCGGTGTGAGTTTGGTGGTCACCAACGCAATCGCCGACGCGGCCGATGCGGCTTTGAGCTTAGTGGAGCCGATCGCGAGGTAGTCCTGACGGCGCTCCTCGTAACCGTTGGTAGAGTGTACGCGGGCGTTGCCGAACAGGGCCGCTTCGTAGGCCGAGATCAGCCGGCTGACGTCGCCGCGGCTGGCGTGATCCAGCAACTGCTTGACGACGGTTCCGGCCGAAACAGCCTGGATGTTCTGGCCGCTTTCGCGCTCGAACCGGAAATCTTCCGGCCGGAAGCTCCAGGAGGTCGGCGACCCGTTGGAGATGGCCACCTGGAGAATCGTGTACCCCAGGACTTTGGTGGGAAGGGGAGCGAACATGATGGTGACGCCGCCGCGCGTGAGCGCTTTGTATTTCAGGCCGCCGGATTCAAACTCCAGAACCTGGGCGTGCAACCGAACGATCGGGAACGCGGCCAGAAACAAGAGCCAGAACAACTTGAGCGGACGGCGCACTCGCATACCACTACGTCGCATACCACTACCATGATAAGCTGCCTGCAATTTAATCCTTCCTAGGCTTCCGCATGAGCAGGACCAGGGGAATCATTAACAGGAACATCGCGGTCACCAGCGTGAAGATGTCCAGGAATGCCCGCATGGCGGCTTGCTGTTGCACCAAGCCGAACATGGCGGCATAGGCGCGCTGCTCGGCTAAACCCGGACCCGATCCCGTTCCCAGAAACAGGGACCGCAGCCCGCCCAGCCACTGTCCCGTCGCCGGATCGCCTTGGACCACGTGCGATCCCAGAATGTTGATGTACTTCTGCTGGTAGCGCGTATTCAGCATCGCGATGACCGCGATCCCCACCGCGCCGCCGAGATTACGCATCAAATTGAAGAGGCTGGTGGCGTTCCCCATGCTCTCGCGCGGTACCCGCCCCATCGAGATGGTCGTCAACGGAACAAAGATCAGTCCCAACCCGAAGCCCTGGACGAACTGCGGCCAGAACAGGTCCCAGTAGCCGACGTTTAAGTTCATTTGCGCGAACTGCCAGGTGGAGAACGCACCCATCAGCAGTCCTGTCGCGAGCAGCTTGCGCGGGTCGAAACGCGGCAGGATGATGCCGACCAGGGGCATCGCGATCATGGATCCCAGCCCGCGCGGCGCCATGGTCAATCCGGCACGCGTGGCGGGATATCCCATTAGAGTCTGGAGCCAGATGGGCAGAATGACGATGCTGCCATACAGCACGAATCCCAGCACCGCCATTAGAAATACTCCGGTACTGTAGCTGCCCACTTTGAAGATCCGCAGGTTCACAACGGGGTGCTCCGCCAGCAACTCCCGGACCAGGAACGCAATCAGGAATACGCCGGCGACCAGCAGCAGCCCGACGATGTACGGCGAGTTGAACCAGTCCAGTTGCTGGCCTTTGTCGAAGGACAGTTGTAACGCAGCGATCCACACCGCCAGCATGCCGATCCCCCAATAATCGACGCGCGCGCTCACGTCGCGCTTGATGTAGGAAGGATCGAACACAAACCAATACACCATCAGAATCGACAGGATGCCGACCGGCAGATTGATATAGAACACCCAGCGCCAGCTGTAGCTGTCCGTGAGCCAGCCGCCGAACACGGGACCGAGAACGGGCGCGGTGACGATTCCCAGCCCCCAAAAGCCCATCGCTTTGCCTCGGCCTTCTGGAGGAAACGCCTCCAGCAGAACGGCTTGCGACAGTGGCTGCAGCGCACCACCGCACAGCCCCTGGATCACACGGAAGAGAACCAGCAGGGGCAGGGTCGGCGCCGCCCCGCACAGGAAAGACGACGCCGTGAATCCCACGACGCTCGCCATCAGCAGACGTTTGCGGCCGAAATAGTTCGCCAGCCACCCCGTCATCGGCAGGACGATGGCGTTGGCCACCAGATACGAAGTCAGGACCCAGGTGGCTTCCTCAATGGTGGCCGAAAGGTTTCCAGCGATGTGCGGAAGCGATACGTTGACTACGGTGGTATCCAGCACCTCCATGAAGGTGCAGAGCATCACCGAAAAGGCGACGATCCAGGGATTGACTTGCCGGCGCTCGGACACTCTTTTCTAGAGTAACGTCAAGCTAACGCCCGCTTTACGACTCCGCGAAACAGTCCCATCACCAGCAGCACTAAACCAAACGTGCAGACGATAGTCGCCCCGGTGGGTAGATCGATTTTCAGCGAAAGATACACGCCCAGCACCGACACTAGCGTTCCCATGGTCCAGCCGATCGCCAGCCTCGGCCCGATACTTTCGGCGTAGAGCATCGCGCCCACCGAGGGGACGATCAGGTAACAGAACACCAGCAGCACGCCGGCGATCGCGACCGAAGAAGTCACGACGAATCCGAACGAAGCGTAAAAGAGGAAGTCCCAGAAAGGCACATTGACTCCCTGCTTTTCAGCTTCCTCCCGATGCATGGAGATCAGAAGGAATTTCTTCCGCAGCAGGAAATGAAATAACCCCACGGCGCCATAAAGCAGCGCAGTCTTCCGAACCTCCGCCCAGGACACGGATAGGATGTTGCCCACCAGCATCTCTTTCAGGTGTTCGGTCTGGGCTGTGGATTTGCTCATGGCCACGATCGCCGCCGCCGAGGCGACCGCGTAACAAATGCCGATGACCGCTTCCTGCGGGATTTTGGAATGGTGCAACCTCACCGCGGAGAAGATGGCCGCGCCCAGAAAAGTGAATCCGAGGCTCATCCAGTATGAACCCGAGCCGTGCGGGTCGAACCCCGCGAGCACCGCGATGGTCGTCCCGAAGGCCGCGATCTGCGCCAGCGACAGATCCACGAAGATAACCCCGCGCTCCACCACGTGAACGCCCAGGTAGGCGTGGATACCTGTCAGAATCAGGCTCGCCACGAAGGGAGCCGCCAGGAACATTAAGATGTCCATGCTATTTGTATTTTCCGAACGCAGCGATTAAGAGATTAATGTCGTAGTCGAACAGTTGAAAGTACGTCTGCACTTGCTTTTCGCCGCCCACCGAGGGTAGCAGCACGATCGCCGTTCCGCCTACTTGTTGGGCGACGGAATTGGGCGTCTTCATGTCGAAGTAAGGCTCCACCAGAATCAACTTAATATTCTCCTGCTTCATCCGGTTGATCAGCTCCAGAGTGTGGCTGGGCGTGGGCGGAATACCGGGCTTGGGTTCGACGTAGTCCACGATGTTGAGCCCAAAACGCTTTGCAAAGTTCGGGAATGAACGGTGGTAGGTGACCACCTTCCGGCCTTTGTACGGCGCCATCTGCGCGTCCCAGCGCTTCTCGGCCTCCGTCAGGCGCTGCTCGAAGTCTTTCAGGCGCTGATCGAAATAGGCGGCGTCGGCGGGCTGCATCTCGGAGAATTTGTCCTTCATTGCGCGCGCGATGCGCCGCCCGTTTTCAGGATCGAGCCAATAGTGGGGGTTGCCGAGCGGGTGTACATCCCCGTCGGCCCTGGTCACCACGCCGGTGGGATGTTCAAGAACGTCACACGCCGTGGAGACGTCCAAATAGCCCTTGTTGCCGACCTGAATCTTCGAATTGCCGCTCTGCGTGATCAAGGGCGGCAGCCACCCGATTTCCAGTTGCAGACCGACCACGGCGAGCAGATCGGCCTTCTGCAGTTTGAGCAGAAAACTAGGCTTCGGCTCGACGAAGTGCGGATCCTGATACCCCTTGGCGATGGACTCGATAGCAATGTGATCGCCTCCAATCTCCCGGCCGATGGCGGCCAGGTCTTCGGTGGATGTCACCACGTTGAGTTTCGACGCGGCCGGACAAGTTCCTGCGACCAGTAAGGCGCCGATCAGGATTTTTCGAATAGACATCAGTGAGCTCCCTAAAATGGATGCGCTCCATGCGCGCCGATTGAGAATAGAAACTGGAACAGAATTTCGTTGGCGGACAGACCCTCCGCATAGCTGGTGCGGCGATATTGGCCGCGTATCTGGCTGAACTCGCTGGGCCAATACGTCAGGACAAACGAGCCGCCGGTGTCGCGCTGCAATGCGTTCAGCGCCCGCTCAGACTGGTCAAACCGGGCGCCCGCGAACCAGCGGCGTGCGAACTGGTAATCCCCGGAAGCAAAGTAGCCGAACGGGGTCTTCCGCATGAAGATCGGCTTGGCCGGCAGAAGTCTCGCATCGTTGTGATCCCAAACGAACTCAGCTCTACCGGTGAAAGAATGATAGATCGATCGCCGCAGTGGTTTCCATCGCACCGTGGTATCGATGTCATAGAGATTATTGAACAGGCCTGGTCCCACGGAAGATGCACCGCGTGCATAAGAGAATCCGACGTCCACGTTGGTCGATTCGGAAATATCCCGATAGCCGTGCACATGCCCGACCGTATTCAGATTATTAGGGTGCCAGGCGTGGAACACGTTGTCGGAATCGCCGCGGAACACTTGCGCGGTTCCTTCCAAAAACAGTCCACCGGGGGCCGGCAGGATACGGGTGAGCGAGAGGCCCGCATCGTTGATGCCATCCTCGCCGCCGGTCAGGTTTTGCATAACCAGTGGACGATCCACCCAAGGCAGGACGTGATTGTGCAGAGTGTTCACCTTGCCGAAGGCGGCGCGCATCTTCCCGGCGCGAAGGTTCAAATGTCCGGGCAGCGCGGGAAACGTAAGATACCCTTCCTCCAGATTGACGCCCTGTTCGCCGAAGCTGATGAAGAAATCCGCGCGCGCATACGGATCGAGAATCGCCTGAAAGGCCACTTCGCTTTCGTGCATTTCTAGAGCCGGACTGGACTGCAC
>Ga0310810_10004577_pt1 | contig 15326 bp, 12 predicted proteins | sample NCmetagenome_FD_207641 | JGI IMG/M metagenome (GOLD analysis project Ga0310810, IMG submission 207641) | Soil microbial communities from experimental microcosm in Duke University, North Carolina, United States - NC | ecosystem: Engineered > Artificial ecosystem > Soil microcosm > Unclassified ...
GGGAGAACCCCTCCGCGTAGATGATGGCCTGCCCGCGAGGGTAGTCTCCCGCGCGGGAGTAGAGCATCCGCAGCAGGTTGGAGAGCGTGGTGACGCTGCCGACCGAGGACCGAGTGGTCGGCGCGCCCCGCTGCTGCTGGAGCGCCACGGCCGGCGGGAGGCCGTCGATCCCGTCTACCTCGGGCACGCCTACCTGGTGAAACAGCCTCCGCGCATAAGGCGCCACCGACTCGAGGTAGCGCCGCTGGGCCTCGGCGTAGAGCGTGCCGAAGGCGAGCGACGACTTGCCGGAGCCCGACACCCCGGTGAAGACCACCAGCGCGTCGCGAGGGATCCTGACGTCGATGTTCTTGAGGTTGTGGACCCGGGCGCCGCGGACGTGCACGGACCCATTCGCTGAAGCAGTCGGCGTCACCGAGTGAGGGGCGGTCATAGGCGCGGAGTATAGGCCGGGCCGGGGTGTGCCCGCTGTGGCGCCGGTCGCACTACATTCCGTCATCTCCAGCCCGGTCCGGCCAATCCCTGCCCCCCGGCGGTGGGACCGCCAAGATCGGTGAGGTGAAGAAGAAGGTCTCAGGTCCGATCAGAGGGGCTGCATGGCCAAGCACAACGTCGGAGTGCCGCTTCCGGTGTTCCACCGCCTGGCCACCGATCCCGTCGTCACCCTCCACCGCCAGATCCACGAACGCATCCGCGGCACCATCCTGTCGGGCGGTCTCGCGCCCGGGACCCGGCTGCCCTCGTCCCGCACGCTCGCGGCAGACCTGGGCGTCTCGCGGACCACGGTCGAGGTGGCGTTCGCCCAGCTCGAGGCCGAAGGCTTCCTGAGCCGGAAGGTGGGGGCGGGGACTTACGTCGCCTCGGCCATTCCGACGCTCGAGCGACCGCCCCGGAAGACCCGCATGACCGCCGCGCCGCCGCCGGTCAAGCCGGCCGGGGAGCCGCTGTCGGCGCGGGGACGCCTGGCCCTCGCGGCCGCGAGCCGCGCGGAGATCTGGGTTCGCCGGATGAACCATCCATTCCCGGAGGCGATGGAGCAGCCCAATCGCCGCCTGTTCGCGCGCGGGATGCCGAGCCTCGCCGCGGTGCCGCTCCGGACCTGGCGGCGGCTGATCGCCCGCCGTGCGCGCCTCTGGCACGGCGAGTCGCTCGGGCATGGCAACGCGGCGGGCTATCGCCCGCTTCGGGAAGCGCTCGTTAGCCATCTGGCCACGGCGCGCGGCGTCTCGTGCGACTGGCGGCAGATCATCGTCCTGAACAGCTCGCACCAGGCGGTCGATCTGGCCGCCCGGCTGCTGCTGGATCCCGGCGACCCTGTGTGGCTGGAAGAGCCAGGCTACCTGGGCGCGTGGGCGCCGCTGCACGGCGCAGGTGCCAAGATCGTCTCAGTCCCGGTCGACGATGAGGGACTGATCGTGGATGCGGGTCTCGCCATGGCGCCGGCGGCGCGGCTCGCCTACGTGACCCCATCACATCAATTTCCGCTCGGGGTCACGATGAGCCTGGCCCGCCGGCTGGCGCTGCTCGGGTGGGCGGCCCGCGCGTCGGCGTGGGTTATCGAGGACGACTACGACAGCGAGTTCCGCTACAGCGGCCGGCCGCTGGCAGCCTTGCAGGGTCTGGAGCCCGGCGGCCGGGTCATCTACGTCGGCACCTTCAGCAAGGTGCTCTTTCCAACGCTCCGGATGGCGTACGTAGTGGTGCCCGAGGGCCTGGTGGACGCGTTCGTGGCCGCGCGGACCCTGGTGGACGGGTTCTCGCCGAGCTTCATGCAGGCGGTGATGACCGACTTCATCACGGCGGGGCACCTGAGTGCGCACATTCGCCGGACCCGGGCCCTGTACCGCGAGCGGCGCGACGTCCTGCTCAACGCCATCGCCCGCCGGCTGCCGGGCCGGATCGAAGTGAGGCGTGCCGACACCGGGTTGTACGCGACCGGGTGGCTCCAGCCGGGCGCGGACGACCGGGACATCTCGCGGCGCGCCGCCCTGACAGGCCTGGATCTGCCAGCGCTGTCCCGCTACTACCACGCCCTCCCCCCGGTGCCCGGGCTCCTCTTCAACTACGCCAACGTCCCCCCCGCCGACATCCGCCGCGGAATCGACCTCCTCGCCACGATCGTGTAGCGGTCTCCCCGAGTGGTCTGGACCCACGCTCGACAATGGATCTTCACGCCGTCTCGCCATTTCCTCATATTCTGGCATGCCCGATACTCCTTCCACCCGGCGCGCCTTCGTGGCCGACGTGGGCCGTGCCGCCACGGTCGCATGGCTGTCGCTCCAGCTTCCCTGGCTCGCCTCGCTCGAGGGATGTGCTCGCGAGGATGCCCTGAAGGGCGCCCCTTACGCGGGCCTGACCCCGGGCGAGACCGAGGCCATGGAGGCGTTTGCAGCTCAGATCTTCCCGTCGGTCCACGGCGCCCCGGGCGCCGTCGAGCTCGGCGCCGTGAGGTTCGTGGATCGCGCGCTCGGCGAGCCGTTCTTCGCCGCGAGCGTGCCGGTCGTCCGCGCCGGCCTGGCCGACCTCGACGCCCGGGCGCGGGCGCTCAGCGGGGGAGGAAAATTCGCCTCGCTGGCCGCGGGCGAGCAGGTGGCCATCGTGTGGCAGATCGAGCACGGAGACTTCTTCAAGGCGGCCCGCACGCTCCTGCTCATCGGCACCTTCGCCGATCCGTCGTACGGCGGGAACCAGGGTGGCGCCGGCTGGGCCATGATCGGGATCGACCATCGCCCGAGCTACTCGGCGCCGTTCGGGTACTACGATGCGCAGGCGTCCGCTGGCTCCCCGCGAGGTGCCGCATGATCCAGCGCACCTTCAGCGAGGGCGAGACCGTGGACTTCGTCGTCGTCGGCACGGGCGCCGCGGGAGGCGTGCTGGCCAGGGAGCTCGCGACGGCCGGCTTCGACGTCGTCGCGATGGAGCAGGGACCGTGGCAGCACGACTCCGATTTCACCCACGACGAGCTCGCGGTCGAGCGCCAGCTGGCCATGCTCAACCGGGCCTTCGAGCCGGTGCAGACGTTTCGGACCAGCGCCGCCGAGCCCGCGCGGGTAACCGGCGCCCGCGGGCTGCTCTATCGCCGCGCGGTGGGTGGCAGCAGCGTGCACTTCGCGGCGAACTACTGGCGCTTCCGCCCCGTGGACTTCAAGGAGCGCTCGCGGTGGGGACCGATCGGCGGCACCGCCTTCGCCGACTGGCCGATCACCTACGAGGAGCTGGAGCCGTATTACACGAAGGTCGACTGGCAGATCGGCGTGTCGGGCGCGGCCGGCCCGTTCGATCCGCCGCGGTCCCGCCCGTACCCGCTGCCGCCGCTGCCCAACAAGTCGTCGGGCGTGCTGCTCGAGCGCGGGGCGCAGGCGCTCGGCCTCCACGCGCAGGTCGCGCCGATGGCGATCCTCTCGCAATCGCGCCACGGCCGGGCGGCGTGCCAGGCGTGCGGGCACTGCGCATACTACGGGTGCGAGTTCGGGGCGAAGTCATCGTCGCTCGTGACCGTGATCCCCGAGGCCGTCGCGACCGGCCGGTGCGAGATCCGCACCGACTCCACCGTACATCGGGTCGACACCAACGCGCGCGGGCGTGCCACCGGCGTCGTATACTGGGATCGGGAGGGCACGGAGCGGCGGCAGGCGGCGCGGGCGGTGGTGCTCGCGGCCAACGGCGCCGAGACCGCTCGGCTGCTGCTCCTGTCGGCGTCACCGGCGTTTCCGGACGGCCTCGCCAATTCGAGCGGCGCCGTCGGCCGGCATATCATGTTCAACGGCGCCGCGTACACCAACGGCCGGTTCGAGCACCCGCTCAACGAGTACAAGGGCGCCGTCGCCAGCCGCATTGTCCACGATTTCTATGACGCCGACCCGGCGCGCGGATTCTACGGCGGCGGCGGCATCGACGCGCGCTTTCCGTCGGGACCGATCGCCTTCGCCGTGGACGGCCTGCCGCCCGACGTCCCGGCCTGGGGCCCCGGGTTCCGGCAGGCGCTTGGCGACTACTACACGCACACGGTGCGGTTCATGTCGCACCTCACCTCGCTCCCGGTGCCGGGCAACGCAGTGACGCTCGACCCCGACCATCCCGACCGGTTCGGCCGCCCGGGCCTGTGCCTGACGTATCAGGACCATCCCGACGACCTGATGACCAAGTTGTGGTTCGTCGAGCGGACCAAGGAGCTGATGGAAGCGGCGGGGGCCACGCACGTCTGGAATCAGCCGGTGCTGCCCGTGGACGGCGGCGTCCACCTGCTGGGTACTGCGCGCATGGGGAACGACCCACGTGACTCGGTCGTGGACCGCTACCACCGGGCGCACGACGTGCCCAACCTGTTCATCTGCGACGGCAGCAGCTTCGTCACCTCCGGCCGCGGCCAGCCGACGATGACGATCCAGGCGCTCGCGTTCCGCGCCGCCGAGCACATCGGCCGGTTCGCGCGCTCGCACGCGGTGTGACTCTACATTACGATATGACGTTGGGGGGTCCGCGGTGGGCCCCCACTGTGGTGACCCGGACCGTGGATACCCGCACCCCGGGCCCGCGGCCACGCCTGGAGGTCGATCCTGAGGATCCGCGGGTGATCCTGACGGTGTGGAAGGCAGGCTAGCGCGCTGCCACCGACTGGCTTCAGCGCCACCGCCATATTTGTGCGGCTGCGCTTGGGTAACCCCAGGAGGATCCGATGAAACTCGACATCTATCTCAACTACCCCGGCAATTGCGAGCAGGCGTTCCGGTTCTACGAGCAGCACCTGGGCGGCAGAATCACGATGATGATGAGGCACGACGAGCAGCCCAGCCAGGCCAACCTGCCGGCCGATTGGAAGAAGACCATCCTCCACGCCCGCATCGAGATCGGCCAGACCGTGCTGATGGGGGCCGACATTCCGAGCGCGGAGCCCATGCGCAGTGCCTACCTGACCCTCAGCGTGGACAGCGACGATCAGGCGGAACGGCTCTATGCCCTCCTGTCGGACGGCGGCCAGATCTTCATGAAGATGGAGGAGACCTTCTTCGCGTCCCGCTTCGCGATGCTCCGGGACCGGTTCGGCACGTCCTGGATGCTGCTCCACGAACGTCAGCCGGCCAGCGCCGCTTGACCGTTTCGCCGGCCACGACCGCTGCGCGCGGAAGCGAGTAGCGGTCATTCGCGGCCATGAATTCCGGTGTGAACTTCCTTCGCTTCCTTGTTCGCCATGGGACACTCCGCGCCCGGCGAGTGGCCGGCTAGACGCGGGATTCGGCTGGCTCGGCCGGCGAGCCGCTTCCTCCGCGAGCGCTCGGGCGCCCGGCTGCTCTCGCCGGAGTCGAAGACACCCGCGGAGGAAGCCGGCTACCGGCTTCCGGAACAGGAATGTGGGCTCCGGCGCTGGCCATCCCGCTCGGCGCTCGATCCGTTCGCTCCGGCGCCCGATTAGTCGTCTCGTGAGCCGATTCGCCGTGTCTAGAATCCGATCTGTCGTCACCGGCGTCTGATTCACCACGGAAGCACGGAAGACAGGGAAACGGCCACGAAAAACGGCAAGGACTTGGTGGGTGTGCCGTTCACCCTCCAGCTGTTCTCCGTGGCCGTCTCCGTGTCTTCCGTGCCTCCGTGGTTCACGGGTGGTGAGGGCAAGGGGCACCAACGATGAAAGGCGGCGCCATAGGTCTCGCCGGCCTCTCCTCAGTGCCCTGGCGCGCTCCGGACACCCTGCCGATCCCATGTGACCGCGAGCCGCCCCGGCTATCTTCTGCGGACCCGCCGATCAGCACTGCCACCTTCCCTCTGGAGGACCGATGACGCAGGATCCTGGGATCTCCCGTAGGGAAGCGCTGAGTGTGGGTGCCGGTGCCGCCGCCGGGCTGATCGCCCGGCGCCTCACGGGACAAGCCCCGTCACCCCCCGCCTGCGCCGACCCCACCGTCGCCCAGACGCCCGGTCCGTACTATCCGACGCACGACCGGGACGACGAGGATCCCGATCTCACGCAGGTCAAGGGTCGGACGGGTCGGGCGAAGGGAGAGGTCATCTACGTGCGGGGCCGCGTGCTGGACCAGCAATGCCACCCGGTGGCCGGTGCCCTGGTGGAGATCTGGCAGGCCAACACCTGGGGGCGGTACGACCACGAGAAGGACGCCGCCAATCCTCGGCCGCTGGATCCCAATTTCCAGAGCTGGGCCGAGATGCTCACGGACGCCGAGGGTGGCTTTCGGTTCAAGACCATCAAACCGGGGGCCTACCCCGCCGACGACAAGGGCTGGATCCGGCCGCCGCACATCCATTTTCGGGTCTCCCGGCGGGGCTACCACGAGCTCGTCACCCAGATGTATTTCGCCGGCGAGCCGCTCAACGAGAAGGACCTGATCCGCAAGGAAATCGCTCCGCCGGACCAGGAGCGGGTGACCATCGCGTTCGAGGCCGCCCCTCAGGACCTCGAGGCTGGAGCGCGGCTCGGCCAGTTCGACATCACCCTGCGGCAGGTCGGCTGAGACCGCCGCGCCCTACATTCATTCCCCCCTACCCAGTCGGGCTCACGGCATCATGATTCGAATTCCGCGCCTTCCGCTACTGCTCCCGCTCGTGGTCGCGGCCCCGCTCGGCGCCGCCGCGCAGACGCTTTCGACCTCCTCGTACGCCTGCCGCTTCGTCGAGGTGCCCGTCCGCGACGGGGTCCATCTCCACACCAGCATCTGCGCGCCGCGCTCGACCCAGGAAAAGCTGCCGTTCCTGCTCACCCGCACGCCGTACGGCATCGGCGGCGACACCGTCGTGGGCGAGAGCTACCGCTTCCTCGCGGCCGACGGGTACATCTTCGTCGGCCAGGACATCCGCGGCCGCTACGGCAGCGAGGGGCAGTGGTCCATGAACCGCCCGCTCCACGACCCGGCCGATTCGGCCGGCGTGGACGAGGCCACCGACACCTACGACACGGTCGAGTGGCTGCTCAAGAACGTCCCCGACAACAACGGCCGGCTGGGTGCGCTGGGCGTGTCGTATCCAGGCTTCCTCGCCACCATGGCCGGGATCAACCCGCACCCCGCGGTCAAGGCGATCTCCCCCCAGGCGCCGATGACCGACACCTGGATGGGCGACGACTTCTTCCACCAGGGCGCGTTCCGGCTGTCGTACGGCTTCGAGTACAGCGCCGACCTCGAGCTGAGCAAGGACGAATCGGTCGCGCTCCCCATCGGCACCTGGGACACCTACGACTGGTACCTCCGCAGCCTGGGGCCCTTGAGCGGCGTGGACGCGAAGTTCTTCCAGGGCCGGAACCACACCTGGTCGTCGTTCGTGGCGCATCCGACGTACGATGCCTACTGGCAGGCGCGCGCCGTGCAGCGCCGGCTCACCGCGCCGACGGTCCCCACGCTCACCGTGGGCGGCTGGTGGGACCAGGAGGACCGTTACGGTCCGCTCGCCACCTACCGCGCGCTCGAGCGGGGCGACACCGGGAACCGGAACGCGCTCGTCATGGGTCCGTGGAACCACGGCGGCTGGCGCCGGGGCGAGCCGAGGCGGATGGCGGTGGTGGATCCGGGCACGTCGGAGGGCTACCTGCGGGACGTCGAGGCGCCGTGGTTCGCCTACTGGCTCAAGGACAAGGGCAAGCTGACCGTGCCGGACGCGTACCTGTACGACACGGGGGCCCGGCAATGGCGCTCGTTCGCCGTCTGGCCGCCCAAGGACGGCGCCCGCCGGAGCCTCTACCTCCACGCCGGCGGCACGGCCTCCTTCGATCCGCCCGCGGCGGGCGAAGGCGCCTACGATCAGTATGTCTCCGACCCGGCGCACCCGGTGCCCTACCGTCCGCGTCCGGTCGAGCAGACCTACGATAAGCGCGGCTCGCGCTGGCGCGTGTGGGAGACGGAGGACCAGCGGTTCGTGGACAACCGGCCGGACGTGGTGAGCTGGGTGTCGGCGCCGCTGGACCAGGACCTCACCATCGCCGGGGACGTGACCGCGCGGCTGGTCGCCTCCACCACCGGCCGGGACGCCGACTGGGTGGTGAAGCTGATCGACGTGTTCCCCGACAGCATGCCCGACGACTGGAAGCTGGGCGGCTACGAGCTGATGGTGGCGCACGAAATCATGCGGGGCCGCTACCGGAAGAGCTTCACCACCCCGGCGCCCCTCCCGCCCAACACCCCGCTCGATTTCACCGTGGATCTGCACCAGCAGGCCTACACCTTCAAGCGGGGGCACAAGCTGATGGTGCAGGTCCAGAGCACCTGGTTCCCGCTCTACGACCGGAACCCGCAGACCTGGGTGCCCAACATCTTCAAGGCGAAGGCGTCGGACTTCAAGGCGGAGACGCACCGGGTGTGGCATTCGGCGACGCACCCGTCGCGGGTGGAGGTGACGGTCGTCGGTGAGCGGTGAGCGGTACTAACAACGCCACCACCTCCGCCCTGGGATGGCCGGAGATCGTGCTCTCCGTTTGACACGAAGGACACGAAGGCACGAAGCCACCCCACCCACTCTTGTTGTGGGTGCGGCGGCGGGGCTTCGTGTCCTTCGTGTCCTTCGTGCCTTTGTGGTAAAGGGCCAGCGATGCCAGCCGCTCGCGGAGACAGCATGTCGTGCGGCTCACTGCTTACCGCTCACCGCTGGACCGTCACCTCCACCGAATCCATCGCCGCCGCGCTCCGGACCACCACCCAGGTCCGGCCGGCCGCGATGCCCTGCACTGCCACCCGCCCACCTGCCGCGCTCACTCGCGCCACCGACGGCGCCCGCGATGCGAACGTGAGCCCTGCCGAGCCGAGCCGTCCCGTTGCACCGACGAACGCGGCCCGAAAACCGGTCCGATCGCCGGGCGCGAGCGTCAGCCGGTCGAAGGTGGTGAGGATCGAGCCATCGCCCTGAGGCGCGTCGGCGCGCGGAGCGTCCGCGTCGGAGGCGCACGCCGTGATGGCGAGCGAGAGCGAGGCGGCGATGGCGAGTGGACCCGGGAGGAATCGGCGCATGGGGAGCTCCAGCGGTTGCGGGGCCGGGAGAGAGCCGCCCGGCGTACCCCACAAGATATCGAGCGGACCAGGGCCGGCCAGGGCGAGCCGGTGTCTGCCCCCAGGGCCGCCACGTGCCGGTGGGCACTGGACCTCAAATTCACCCGGTCCCTGCCGGTGCTGGCCCAGTTGCGGACCGAGCGGTAGATATGCAGAAGCTCGCCCTTTCGCACGGAGTCTCCCCATGGCACACACCCCGCTGTTCGAAACGCTCGTTCACGCCTTTCGCGTTGCCGGTGAGTCGACGATCACCGGCCGACCCGTCGAAGCCATTCTGGAGCAGCAGACGAGGGACCGCATGACCCGGCGCGAGTTCCTCGGCGCGGGCGCGGCGGCCGGCGTGGCGCTCACCGGTCTGCCGGACATCATCCGCCGGGTGGGAGTGCTCACCACGCCGCGCATCGCCATCGTGGGCGCCGGACTCGCCGGTCTCACTTGCGCCTACCGGCTGCGTCGGGCGGGCGTGATCGCGACGGTCTACGAGGGCAACACCCGGCTCGGCGGGCGGTGCTGGTCCATCCGCGGGGCGTTCGACGGCGGACAGGTTGCGGAGCACGGCGGCGAGCTGATCGACCAGTCCCACAAGGAGATCAGAAACCTGGCCCAGGAGCTGGGGCTCGGGCTCGACAACCTGCTCGCGGCGGAGCAGAACAACACCGAGCCGTTCTACTATTTCGGCGGCACTCGGCAGACCTTCGCCGAGACCACCGATGCCGTGAAGAAGATCTGGCAGGTGATGCACGCGGACCTCTCGGCCGCCAGTTACCCGACCCTGTACAACAGCTTTACCTCGGCGGGATTCCAGCTTGACCACATCTCGATCCTGCAGTGGATCGAGTCCCGCGTCCCCGGCGGCCACGCCTCGCCGCTGGGCCAGCTGCTCGACGTGGCCTACAACATCGAGTACGGCGCCGAGATCGCCGAACAGAGCGCGCTCAACCTGCTGTATCTGCTCGGCTACTCGGGTCCGGGACAGTTCCGGATCTTCGGCCCCTCGAACGAGAAGTACCACGTCCGCGGCGGCAACGACCAGATCGTCGCCCGGCTGGCGCAGGCCTTGGATGGCCAGATCGAGACCGACGCCGCGCTGAGCAGCATCGCCCGCACCAGCGACGGTCGCTATACCCTCACCTTCGGCAGCGGGCGGAACACCCGCAGCGTCACGGCAGAGCAGGTGGTGCTAGCGCTGCCGTTCTCGAAGCTCGCGGAGGTGGACTACAGCAAGGCGGGGTTCGTGGAGCCCAAGACGCTCGCTATCAAGGAGCTTCGGATCGGTGCCAACGCCAAGGTGCAGCTCCAGTTCACCACCAGGCACTGGCGCACGCTGGGCAACAACGGCGACAGCTACGCGGACACGGGCTATCAGGATACCTGGGAGGTCACGCGGGCCCAGGGCGGCACGCGGGGGATCCTGGTCAACTATACCGGTGGTGACACGACGCGGAGTCAGGCCGGCGCGTCGGCGCAGGCGCTGGCGCAGCGGTTTCTCACCCAGATCGGGCCGGTGCTGCCGGGACTCGGCGACCAGTGGAACGGCAAGGCGACCGTCGACTACTGGCCGTCCAATCCCTGGACCCACGGGGCCTACTCGTACTGGCGGGTGGGGCAGTACACCCGGTTCGCCGGATCCGAATACGAGCGCTCGGGCAACTGCCATTTCTGCGGCGAGCACACCTCGATCGACTCCCAGGGCTACCTCAACGGCGCCGTCGAGACCGGGCAGCGCGCAGCCGCCGACGTGCTGGCGGATCTGAAGGTCAAGGGGAACGAGCGGTGAGCGGTGAGCACGACGGTGGTCCCGTGACGACCGAGTCACCCTGAGCGAAGCGAAGGGGCATGCCCACACGCATGCCCCTTCGCTTCGCTCAGGGTGACTCAGTGTCGGAGTGACTCCCGCCCGCGACCGCTCACCGCTACATCCGCACCCGTTGATCTCCCGGCGTGGCGCTGGCCAGGATGTCGCGCCGGAGCCGCGCCGCCGTCCGCAGCACCCGCACCGGGTAGCGATAGCACCGCGGCGTGTTGGCGCCATGCACGCACCCATTGTACCGCTTGAGCGCCACGGCGATCGACCGGCTCCGCACCATGTAGAGGTGCAGGATCCGTGCGCCGTGGCAGATGTTGGCGTCCACGTTCATCAGGTCGGCCGACTCGCAGCCGTAGCTGCCGGCGTGCATCGGCATCACCTGCATCAGGCCGATCGCGCCCTGGCTGCTCACCGCCGAGGAGTCGAGCTGGCGGTTTTCCACCAGCAGGACCGCTGCGAGCAGGCTCGGGCTCATCCGGAGTCGCCCCGCCTCGCGGGTCACGGCCCACGCGGCCCGCTCGGCGAGCTCCGGGTTCCTGGTGCGCCGGGCGATGGCCCGGGTGAGCGGCTCGTGCGCCAGCCGCGCGGTCACCGCGAACTCGAGCGCGGTGCTGTCCACCAGCACGCGCGGTAGCTTTGCCATCGGGGCCTTCGTCATCGGAGTCTTCGCAATTGGCGCCTTTGCAATTGGCGCATTCGCAATCGGAGCCTTTGCGGCTGGCGCCTCAGCTGCCGGCGCGTTGCCCGCCGGCGCCTTGCTCGCCGGCAGCTTGCTCGCCGACGTCTTGCCGGCCGGAGCCTTCGCCGCGGCACCGTGTGCCCCGGCGCTCTTACCTGTCGCCGCCTTCGCCGCGGACGCCTTGGCCGCCGGAGCCTTCGTCGCGACCGGCGCCTTCCGTCGGGCCGGTGCCCCCGGCATCGGAGTCGCGGGCGTCATCGACGCCGCCGTCCCCGCCTTGCGCGGCGACGCCAGCATCGCCTCCGAGCCGGAACCGGCATCGGGCGACGGCATCAGCAGCGGACCCCCGCTCCGAGGGCCCCCGAAGCAGCCAGCGCCCGCAAGAGCGAGCGCGGCGAGCAGCGGAACGAGCAAACGGCGACTGCCGGACGGGAACGCCAATGGCTCTCCTGTTGAAGACCCCGACAGGATCGTCCCCGCTCGGCGTGGCCTCAAGTGTGAGAAAACTGTTCGCGCAGCGAAAAGCGACAGTCGGCGGCGAGATGCATTCTCGTGCCACCCCGCAAGTCGGCCCTCGGTCCACCCAACCGGCCAGGCCCAGGCTTGCAGTGCAGCCGCTCGCACGCCGCCTCCGGGGCTCGAATCGTTACAAACGGAGGGTCACGAATCGGCCAGCGCACGGGGCTGCACGAACGCCCTTCGGTGGGGCGCCGGGCCGCGGGCTTGACAGTGGCGGGCGGTGGTCGTCCCTTCCTCACTCTGTCATCCCGAGCGGAACAGTGTCATCCCGAGCGGTGATGTCATCCCGAGCGAAGCGAGGGATCTGCCTCGCGGGCATCGAGCCGTGTGCAAGCAGATCTCTCGCTTCGCTCGGGATGACATCGCCGCTCGGGACGACGTCACCGATGGGATGACATCACCGATGGGATGACATCACCGATGGGATGACATCACCGATGGGATGACATCACCGATGGGATGACACCGCCCATCCCGCACCCCCTGAGGATCTCACGTTGAGCCCCAGCCTCACGCCCGTCCAGCGATGAGCCGAGCCGAGCAACGCCTCGAGGCCCTCGGCCTCAGCCTGCCGCCGGCCAAGCCGCCGGTAGCCAACTACGTCGGCACCAAGCGCTCGGGCGACCTGCTGTTCGTCTCCGGCCGGGTCAGCGCCCTCCGCGGCGAGGTCGGCTCCGAGGTCGCCCTGGCCGCCGCCAAGGCTGCCGCGCGGGACACCGTGCTCGACCTGCTGGCGATCATCAAGCAGGACATCGGCGACCTGGACCGCATCGCGTCGGTCGAGCGGGTGCACGGCTTCGTCCGATCGTCAGGCGGGTTCACCCACCAGCCCGAGGTGGTGGACGGCGCGTCCGACCTGCTGGTTGCCCTGTTCGGCGAGGCCGGCCGGCACGCGCGCACGGCTACCGGCGCGGCCCAGCTGCCGTTCGGCGCGGCCGTGCAGCTCGATCTCGTGCTGCGGCTGTCCTCGTGAGCGAAGGGTCTCCCAGGACGGCGCCTCGACTTCGCCGCGCCACCGCGGCCGACGCCGCCCTCCTGGCCGAACTGCGCTACGAGCTCCGCACCGGGATCGCGCCCGAGGTGACGCCGGAGCCCGGCTTCCACCGGCGCTGTGCCGAGTGGATGGCTGCGCGCCTCTCCCGCGCCGACGTGTGGCGCTGCTGGCTCGCCGAGGGCGAGCGTGGCGAGCCGCTGGGCGTGGTGTGGCTGCAGTTCGTGGAGAAGCTGCCCAACCCGGTCGGCGAGCCCGGCCTCCACGCCTACCTCACCGGGTTCTACGTGCGGGAGGCCGCCCGGAACCGGGGCGTCGGCACGGCACTGCTCGACGCCGCGCTCGCGGCCTGCGAGGAGGAGGGCATCGATACCGCGTTCCTGTGGCCGACGGCCCGCAGCCGAGCACTCTACGTCCGCCATGGCTTCGCGGAACGATCAGGGATCCTGACGCGCCGGATCTGGCCCGGGGCGGTCGGGCCACGGTGAGGCGTGGATGGAGATGCACGAAAGCCGTGAGCCGGCGTCTTGCGAGACCAGGGGAGTGGGCCGACAACCCTCAGGAAGACTGGCCGCGAACCTCCGCCACGGCGGCCCCGATGCAGCGCCCCCGCCCTGCGCGCTTCGCGGCCAGCAGCCGCTTGTCGGCGCGGCTGAGCAGCGCCTTCGGGGTGATGGACTCGACGTCCTCCGAGGTCCCCGCGACGCCCGCGCTGAAGCTGAGCCGGAGCGCCTCCCCACCGCCGAGATCGATCGGGCTGTCCGCGATCTCCTGCCGCAGCGCCTCGATCCGCATCAGCGCGGCGTCCGCCGGCGTTCCCGGCAGGAGCACGACGAACTCCTCGCCGCCGTAGCGTGCCACCATGTCCGTGCGTCGCATGGCGTGGGTCAGCAGGTTGGCCATCTCGCACAGCGCGCGATCGCCCAGGGCGTGGCCGTGGGCGTCGTTGATCGCCTTGAAGTGGTCCAGGTCGAGGATCGCGAGCGACAGCGGCTGCTCGGTCCGGCTGGCGGTCTGGAGGGCGGCCCCGAGCGCCCGGTCGAAGTGCCCGCGGTTGTACAGGCCGGTGAGCCGGTCCCGCGAGGCGAGGTAGAGCAGCCGCTGGGCCCGGCGGACGATGGTGACGGCGAGGATCGTGGCGATGCCGAGCAGGATGAGGCGGGTGGTCAGATCCACCGGGATGTAGGGGCCGGATTGGCTGGTGTACACCGGGTCGTCCAGGTGGTAGCGCGACGCAGCGAAGGCCCAGAGCGCGCCGTATTCCCCCAGCGCCAGCAGGCCCGCGACGAGGCACACCCGCGCGTCGTAGCGCAGGCTCGAGGCGACGATCGCGAGGAAGTAGATCTCGAAGGTCACCTTCGAGTTGAGCGCGACCAGCGGACTCCCCACCACGAGGAAGGTGACCAGCGCCAGGCTCACCATGGACACATCGAAGGCGCTGGACGCGAAGCCGATCCACGGCCGCCAGCGTCCGCGCCGGAGCGCGAGGAACAGCACCAGCGCGGCGGCGCTCGCGGCGAGCGTCACGGCGAAGCCGGTGCGGTGGATCGGCACATCGGGGTAGTGGGTGATGTTCCAGGTGGGGGCGATGAGCAGGAGACCCATCGCGAACAGGCGCACCCGCGCGACCACGAATTCGCCCTCGATACCGGCCGCGGCGAGCGCGGGATCCGGCCGGGCCCATAGCGGCGGAGCGGCGGCGCCGACGGTGTAGCCGGCGGGCGCGACGATCGGGGGCATGCGAAATAATACGTCGGCCTCGGGTAAGGCCGAAGGCGACCCCTGGTGCAGACCCGAGACCGGGCTTCGCCACGGACCACAAGAGAGTCACCCTGGGCGAAGCGAAGGGAGCATGCGCCGGAGTATGTCCCCGTCGCTTCCCTCAGGGTGACTCACGACCTCAGTGCCTCCCCGGCTCCCACTTGACGATCACGAGATCCAGCACGGTGATCGAGTAGAACACCGGCACCAGCAGCAGCGCGATCACGGTGGCGACCGCGACCCGCCGATCTGAGCGTAGCACCGCGGCTCCCACAGCGGGACGCCTTGACGCCGGGTCTACTTGGCCTTCGCCCAGACGAGGTCCCAGGCTTCCCGCCGCTCGGCGAAATCGACCACCTGCCCGTCCCGGCCGCGCCGGAACACCTTCCGATACCGCGGTCGGCCGGGCACGAAGAGCACGTCCCGAGCCTCGGCGCGCAAGGTGTCCAGCCTCCGGCCCTGCTCCTGCCCGGTCAGGACGTTCCCGTTCCGCCGAATCTCGTAGCGTAGCTCCGGCGCGAGCGCATAGCTCCCCACCAGCTCATCCATCTGAGCCGGCGTGAGCGTGATCGCGGCCGGATCGGTGCG
>Ga0310810_10004580_pt1 | contig 15324 bp, 19 predicted proteins | sample NCmetagenome_FD_207641 | JGI IMG/M metagenome (GOLD analysis project Ga0310810, IMG submission 207641) | Soil microbial communities from experimental microcosm in Duke University, North Carolina, United States - NC | ecosystem: Engineered > Artificial ecosystem > Soil microcosm > Unclassified ...
TCTACCACGCCTATTCCACGTATTCGCGCGGCGTGGACGGCCTCTGGGGCATGTACCAGTGGCTCGACCGCGCCCCCAAGGGGCGTAACGATACGGGCCTTTGGTGGCGCCGCCACGACGAGTACAACAAGGGCTGAGCGGCACAGGAGGGTGTCCGGGCGCCCCCGGGCCGGTCCGATCAGGCCGCGGGGGCGCTAGGCCCCAGTCGACGAGGTGAACCAGCGCCTACGATTCCGCTCGGAGCCACGATCCGCGCGCGAGCCTAATCACGCCTTGTGGTGCGGTGGTCGAAGAGAGCGCTGAAGAGGGGCGAGAATGTCGTGAGGGTTGTGGCCAGCACCGCGGTGCTGAGCGCGACCGCGAGCGCACGCGTGACGGTGAGCGGGACCGCGAGCATCATCTGCCCCGCCAGGCTCGTGAGACGTAGAGGACCGGCAATCTGTTCGGTGATCTTCGTGATCATTCTTTCCCACCTCCCGTTCTGAAAGATCCGGCCAGAAGGCAGCAACTCACGTGCCGGCGTAGGCGACGAGATGGAGAAGCCCGTCGGAGCGGCGAATCGCAGAAAAGGCGGCGGGCCACCGGGCGGGGGAGGTGAACTTCTTACATTCCGGGTGAGCGTTCTTACATTGGAGCGGTGCCCCGCTCTCCGGTGCACCTCGGCTTCCGACCCCGGACGTTGCCATGGGAATGGGACCAAGGACCAATGGCGTACGTGTCCGGTCCGGCCTAAGCTAGTGGCAGGGAGGCTCGTGAGGAAGCGTGGACAAGCAGCTGGTCGGAGTGTCGTTCGAGGTGTCCGAGGCCGGACCAACGACCTGGACGCTCAGGACCAACATCGCCCACTACAAGTACGGTGGAATCACCGAGCCGGACCACACGTGCAAGCGCCCCCGGCCCCTCATGGTCGGCGACCGCGTGGCGGTCCAGCGGGTGGCGGAGCCGAGCAAGGACGTGATCGTTCGTGGCCCATGCGGTTGCAAGCATCTCCTGTACGCCCTGCGCACCTGATGTCTTTCGCGTCACCCGGAGGCGGAATGATGGACTACAGCATGAGCGAGAGACTGGTGCGGCAACGGCTCCGGGACAACAAGGGCCGGGCGTACTGCGCCGACTGCATGGCCAAGGACCTCGGACGAAGTCCCGACGAGCTGAAGGCGGCCATCGAAAGCCTCGCGGTCCGGGAGCGCTTCATGGCCGCGCCCTGCGCCTGCGGCGCGCCCGGTCTCATCTACCGCTGGTAGCAGGCCCCGCGCCTACCCGCGCGGGTCGGCGCGGCGGGTCGCGAGGGCTTCGCGAACGGCTCTCGTCAGGTCGTGGGGCGTGAAGGGCTTCTGCAGGAAGGCCCGCGCCGGGTCTCCGGGACGAGCCGGGCCGCCACCCTCGTCCGAGTATCCCGACATGAACAGCACTGCCAGCCCGGGGCGGGTCTCCGCCAGCCGCGCGGCGAGCTCCGGCCCGCGCATGGCCGGCATCACCATGTCGGTCAGGAGCAGATCGACGATCAGGTCCGGCCGGTCGCTCACCGTGAGGGCCTCGAGGGGATCGGCGGCCTCCACCACGGCGTAGCCGGACGCCTGAAGGATCTCGGAGGTCAGCCCGCGGAGGTCCGGGTCGTCCTCGACGAGGAGCACGGTTCCCGAGCCTCCGACGAGGTCCGACTGGGATTCGGGCCGGCCCGGAGCCGTGCCGGCCTGCTTCTGGAGCCGGGGGAGATAGATCGTGAAGGTCGAGCCGCGGCCCACCGCGCTGTCGAGCGCGAGATGGCCGCCACTCTGGTGCACGATACCATGCACGGTGGCGAGGCCGAGCCCGGTCCCTTTGCCCGGCTCCTTGGTCGTGAAGAACGGCTCGAAGATCCGCGCCATCGTCGCGGCGTCCATCCCGCAGCCGGTGTCGCGAATGCTCAGCGTGACGTACTGGCCGGGGGGGACGTGTCGATCCTGGCCTCGACGCCCGGCCTCCGGCACGGGTTGGAGCGCGGTCTCGATGGTGAGCGTCCCGCCCTCCGGCATCGCGTCCCGGGCATTCACGACCAGGTTGACGATCACCTGCTCGATCTGGCCCGGATCGGCCATGACCTGCCCCGCGTCGTCGCTCGAGACGATCACGATCTCGATGTGCTCGCCGATGAGGCGCCTCAGGATGGGGGTCACGCCGGCCACCAGCGCCTTGAGATTGATGGGCTTCGGCTCGAGGACCTGCTTGCGGCTGAACGCGAGCAGCTGCCGGGTGAGATCGGCGGCCCGCTGCGTGGTGGCCTGGATCAGGTCGACGTCCTTGCGCGCGGGGTCGTCGGGCCGCATCCGCATGAGGAGCAGGCTGCTCCGCCCGCCGATCACGGTCAGCAGGTTGTTGAAGTCGTGCGCGATCCCTCCCGCGAGCTGGCCGATCGCCTCGATCTTCTGGGACTGGGCGAGCTGGGCCTGCGCCTGCTGCAGCTCCGCGTACGACGTCTTGAGTTTCTCGACGAGCCGGGCCTGCCCGAGCGCGATCGCGAGCTGGGTCGCCACCTCCCGCGCGATGCTGACCTGCTCCTCGGGGAAGTGCGCCTGGTCCCCGCCGAAGCTAACCGATCCGATGAGCTCGCCGGCGGCAATCATCGGGACGACCATGTACACGGGGACGCCGGACGAGAGCAGCGCGTCCGTCTCGGGGCTCGGCGGCAGCACCCGGACGTCGATGGTCTGCGGCTCCCCCCGGCGAAGGGCGTCCAGGTCGCCCGCGAAGCGTAGCGGATAGCGGACCCCGGGACCCCGGCGGATGCGATGGCGGCCGACCGCGGCGAGCCACTCCACCTCGCCGGCGGCCCAGTCGAACAGGTTCACGATCGCGCGGGGGACGCCCAGGAGGTCCCGGAGCCGCCACAGCACCGCCTCCGCGATCGCGGCGGGCGCGGTCTCCGCGATGATCGCGAGATCGATGTCGTGCAGGATCCGCAGCCGCTCGGCCTGCTTGACGAGCGTCTCCCGCGCCCTCGCGTTGCTGATGGTGAGAGCCGCCTGATCCGCGAAGCGCTGCAGGAGATCGATCTCCCGCTGGCTGAAGGTCCGCGGCTCGTCGCTGCCCACCGAGAGCACGCCCATGATGCCACCCGCGACGTGCATGGGAACCGCGAGTCCGGCGACGATGCCGACCGCGATGTTGCGGGCTCGGAGCTCCGGAGTCTGCTCGAAGCGCTCGTCGATCCGGATGTCGCTGGTCCAGGTGGGACGTCCGTCGATCGCGGCCCGCCCGACGAGGCCGGCCCCGGCCGGGACGACGCCGCCCGTCCCCGCGTACTCCTTGGCGCGACCGGCCAGGGCGATCGGCCCCAGGTTGCCGTCCGGTCGAAAGAGCCGGATCGCCGAGCTGTGGACGCCCAGGAGCCCGAGGACGCTGTCGGCGATGCGCTGGGCCACCGCGACGTGGTCCAGGCTCTGGCCGATGAGGCCGGCGACCAGCGCCAGCTCGCCGGCTTCGTACCGCTGCTGGGCGAGCTCGGCCTCGAGCCGGGTGTTCTCGGAGACCACGGCGGCCTGATCGGCGAGTGCGCCCAGGAGGGCCAGGTCGTGGTCGGTGAAGCGGCGGCCGGTCTGGTCCGCGAGGACGAGGCTTCCCACCACCGCGTCACGCACGCGGATCGCCGCTGCCGCGAGCGCGCCGAGCCGCCGGGCCTGGATCATCCGGCGCACGGGTGGGTCGAGCCGACACGCGGTCTCCGCCAGGACGTCGACCGTGCCGCGCGTCGGGTCGGTCGGGGAGAGGAGGCGGCTCCACGCGACGTCCGGGTCGACCGATGCGCCGGTCTGCTCGCTGGCCCCTTCGCGACCCGCCGATGCCACGCGACGGAAGGTCGCCCCATCGGCCTCGTAGACGCCCGCGTGATGACCGCCCAGAAGCTGCAATGCCAAGCCCGCGATCTTCTCCGCGATCCGGGTGAAGTCGCGACTGCCCGTGCGCTCGGAGCCGAGCCCAGACGGGGTGGCTTCCGCCATGACTTCAGGGTATTACACCGCGGTTTCAAAATTCGCGGGTATTCGTGGCCGCCATCCGGGCAACGTCGGTAAGATGTTCACCGTGCTCCGCGCCGACACTCCGCGCGCCTCCCGCGTCCTGCGCCTCGTCCTGCCGATCGGTCTGGTGGTGGCCAGCGTCCTGGTGTTCGCCTCGACGCTCGACGGCGAGTTCCTCGACTGGGATGACCACGTGAACTTCGTGGACAATTTCGGCTATCGCGGGCTGAGCCCCGTCCACCTGCGCTGGATCGTGACGAGCACCCTGATGGGACATTACATTCCCGTGACATGGCTGACGCTGGCTCTGAACTACGTGGTCGGCGGGATGAGCCCATGGGGCTATCACGCGGTCAACGTGGCCCTCCATGCCGCCAACGCAGTGGTGGTCTACCTGATCGCCCGGCGGCTGCTCGCCGCGGCGGCGGGTGAGCCCGACTGGCGGACCCCGGCGTGCTGCTGGGGCGGCGCGGCGGCCGCCGCGCTCTTCGCCGTGCATCCGCTCCGGGTCGAATCGGTCGCGTGGATCACCGAGCGCCGCGACGTGCTGAGCGGCCTGTTCTACCTGCTCGCCGTCCTCGCCTACCTGCGGGCGGTCGAAGAGCCGACCGTGCGGGCGCGCTGGCGCGCGCTCTCGCTGGTCGCCTTCGGGGCGGGGCTCCTGTCCAAGGCCTCGGTGATGATACTGCCGGTGGTGCTCCTGCTCCTCGACTGGTATCCGCTCGGCCGCGGCCGGCTCGGATGGCGGACCCAGTTGCGGGAGAAGGCGGCCTACGCCGCGCTGGCGGGGGCGGGGGCGCTCGTGGCCCTCGTGGCGCTGCGCGCCGGCATCCACGTGACGTCGTACGCGAGCCAGGGGCTGCAAGCGCGCACCGCCATGGTCGCCTACAGCGTGTTCATCTACCCGGCGCGATTCCTGTGGCCGGGGGGCCTGTCACCGCTGTACGAGATTCCCGTCGAGGTGCACCTGTGGCAGGCGCGCTTCCTCGGCCCCGCCGCGGTGGTGGTCATCGTGTCGGTCGCGCTCCTCGCGCTGCGGCGACGCTGGCCGGCCGGGCTCGCCGCGTGGGCCTACTCGGCGGTGGTCGTGGCCCCGGTGAGCGGGGTCGTGCACGCCGGCTTTCAGCTCGCGCACGACCGCTACAGCTACCTGTCGGGCCTCGGCTTCGCGGTGCTGGCGGGAGGCGGGCTCGCCGCGATCGTCCGGGCGCGGGCGAGCGGCCGCCTCGGCGGGGTCACGGTGGTCGGCGTGTTCGCCGGGGCGGCGGCCGCGCTCGTGATCCTCGCCGCCAACACGGTGGTGCAGAACCAGGTCTGGCACGACTCGGAGACGCTCTGGCGCGGCGCGGTCGCGGTCGACCCGCGCTGCGGCGTGTGCGCCGGGAATCTGGGCGCGGTGCTCGCGCGCACGGGCCGCTACGCCGAGGCGATTCCGCTCCTGCGCACCGCGTACGATCCCCGCTCGGCCCGGAGCCAGCGCAATCTCGGCTTCGCGCTCAGGAACCAGGGTCTGGAGCAAGCGCAGCAGGGTCGCCTCGCCGCGGCCACGCCGCTGCTCGAGGAGGCCGCGACGCTCATCCCGGACGACGCGGACCTCCATCGCGGGCTCGGGGTCGCCCGGTGGGAGCAGGGGGCGCTCGCCGAGGCGCACACCCATCTGGAGCGGGCCCGGGCGCTGGCCCCCGATGATCGCGTCACGGCCTGGTTGCTGGATCGGCTCGCCGCCGATCCGGCGCATCCCCCGGTCCGCGAACGCCGCTAGCCGGGACGGGCTACTAGCGGACCACGCCCTGACGGGCGCGGGTGAGCCAGACCAGGTCGAGCTCGCTGTCGGTCCAGCCGTGCGAGCGAAGGTGCGCGACCCACGCGCGCACGTCGGCCGCCGAGACCAGGTCGGTGCCCGCGTCGACCTCGACACGGTTCGCGCAGGGCAGGCGCCCAGGGGGCGGCGGAGACAGCGGGCGATCATTGATGGGCATCTGGGGGACCTCGAATGACGGACCGGCATCGGCTACGAGGCGAGGACGGAGAGGACGGCGGGGGCGCCAGTACCTGCCGATCTCCTCGGGAGGAGAGGATGCGACTATAGCGCAAACGCGGCCCTCGCACGGGGCGAATCGAGGCCGGGCCCGATTCGGCGCTTGACCGGGGAGCGGCACCGAGATATAAGTTAAATAGCACAGTACTTCTTATATAAGTACATGGTTGTACCCACCGTGACGCATGGAGGACTCCGACCGATGCCAGCCGCGATCTTCAGCGTCGGAGACTTCGTCCGGCGTGTCGTCGACAGCCTCCTCCGGGGCGAGTGCCGGGGCCGATTCCTCTGCGCGCGCTGCCTCGTCAAGCTCACCCGGGATCACCTGGACCGGCGCTACACGACGTCCGAGGTCGCGCGTGCGATGGACGACGTCTTCCGGGCCCCCGGTCGGATCACCCGTGCGCTGACCTCCACGTGCGTGGCCTGCGCCGACCGCGCGCTACCCTGCCTCGGGGTGCCGACTCCGTGATCGCCACCTACACGACCGAGGGCTTCATCCGGCGGGCGGTCTACCGCGTCCTCGGCGGCGCCTACCGCGGCCGCGGCGTCTGTGCCTCCTGCCTGGTGGGGTTGGCGCTGGAGCGCCTGCACGCCGGCTGGCGAAGGTCGGAGGTGGAGGGCGCGATGGAGAAGGTCTTCACGACCCCGGGGCCGCTCAGCAGCGTTCCGATCGGGCCCTGCGCGCGCTGCCGGCGGGCGATGCCGTGCCTGCTCGCCGGCCGGCCCGGCGAGCAGGCGGCCGATCGGCCGTCCGGGTCGGCGTGATGCTCGGCGAGGAGCTCGCGCGCTGTCACGTGGGCGCGATGCTGCGAGATCGGCCCGGACGGTACTACTGCGCCCGGTGCCTGGCCGGCCTGGTGGAGGCGGTCACGTGGACGAAGCGGGATGCCCGCCGGGCCATCACCGTGCTCTTTCGCTGGCCGATCGGGCTCACGGTCGCGCTGCGCCGACGGCAGCCGTGCCGGGGCTGCGGCCAGCTCGGCGGGGCGCGACTCGGCGCGCTGGTTGCCTCCCGAGGACGATCGGGCGAAGTGAACGAGAAGATGCACGTCTATGCTTGATCCCCGAAAGGTGGAGGTGGCGATGTTCGAGGACAAGGCCCGCGTCCTGCTCATTCTCCCTCAGGAGGTCCTCGATCGGGCGCGCGTGTTCGCGGGAGAGGCGATCACCAAGCTGAAGGGCCCGGTGAGCCTGCAGATGGTGCTCCGGGCCCTCATCGACGAGGGGCTGAAGCGAGGCCGGGACCGGACCCTCGTGACCAACATCGAGGGGCAGATGCAGGCGGTACGGGCCATCCGGAGCCGGGGGCGTCGGCCCGCGCCCGGCGCGCCGCGGTCCAACGACGCGGGCCGACGAGCGGGGAAGGGCCGGGTCGGGGAGGCCCGCCGGTCGTGATGCCCCGGCGCCATTTCATGGGGGATCGCACCTACAAGGGGCTCACCTATACCCTGCAGCTCGAGGCGATCGAGGACTGCGTGTTCAAGGCGCACGCCAGGCTCCTGCCCTCCGGCCCGGAGGTGTCCTTCGTGGACGAGGCCTCGGATCAGGCCCTGCAGCAGGCCGAGACCGAGATCAGGCAGATCATCGAGCGGCGCGAGGCGTCGGCGGTCGTGCGCGAGCGCCTGCCCGAGCGGAAGTACGGCGACGTCACCTACACGATCATCGTGCGAACCGAGGCGACCCGCGTGGTCATCGAGCTCTACTTCATCCGCACGAACGCGGTGCAGCGTCGCCCGGGCCCCGGCACCTTCTTCGGCCTCTTCCCGGGCAAGACCAAAGAGCGCGCCATCGCGCAGGCGGAGAAGGCCTTCAAGGCCAGGATCGACAAGGAGCGCGCGGACGGCCGCGGCCGCAAGGCCTAGGCGCGGCGGGCGCGGCAGGCATGCAGGAGCCCGGTCTCGGCGTGAGCGTGTGGTGGGACGAGCGCGAGTACCGGGCGTGCGGGACGTCGCTCGAGTGTCGCGGGCGGTTCATCGTCGGCAAGCTGTTCGATCTCGACACCCGCCTGCTCCAGGCCGCGTGGCTCGCCGCCTTCGGGCGGCGGCTGCTGGGCCCGCCCGAGATCCAGGCCCACGACATCACCCGCCTCCAGTGGGGCCTGATCCTCTCGCACATGGGCGCGAGCGCGGGGGAGATCGCGGACGTGCAGGCGAGGATGGGACGCCCCTGACCGCCACGCCAGCCCTCGCGTCCTCTTCCGTGAGCTGCGCCCCCGTCACCCGCCGGTAGTCCTCGCCACCTTTTTCGCCCCCCGCGTCGCCCTCGGGGCAACCGCGTGCGGGCAGAGAGCGTCTGGAGTATTGTGGCGGGGTTCACCCCAACGACCTCGGAGGACGGCTGATGGCGAACTCGGCGGGATATCACGAATCAGAGGAGAAGCTCCGACCGGAGACCCAGGACAATCACCGGGCGCTGACCTCCATGCAGGAGGAGCTCGAGGCGGCCGACTGGTACGATCAGCGGGTCGACGCCGCGACCGACCCGGAGCTGAAGGAGATCCTGGCCCACAACCGTGACGAGGAGAAAGAGCACTTCGCCATGCTCCTCGAGTGGTATCGGCGGCGCGACGCCAAGATGGACGCGCACCTGAAGGAGTACCTGTTCACGAGCGGCTCGCTCATCGCCCGGGAGCAGGCCACCGCCGGAGGGGGCGACGGGGGCGGTGAGGCGCCGGCGGGCGGCGGCTCGCTCGGCATCGGCAGCCTGAAGGGAGGGCAGGGGCTATGAACAACCTGAAGCGAGAGCTCGCGCCCCTGTCCACCGCCGCGTGGCACGAGATCGACGCGGAGGCCACCCGCGTCCTCCGGCTCAAGCTGGCCGGCCGGAAGGTCGTGGACTTCGAGGGGCCGCTCGGGCCCACCGGCGCCGCGGTGAACACCGGCCGTCGCGAGCGGCTCGGCGCGGCGCCGGCCCCGGACGTGGAGGCCACCCGCCGGCAGGTGCTGCCGCTCGTCGAGCTGCGCGCGTACTTCGACCTCAACCGCGAGGAGATGGACGCGGTCGAGCGCGGAGCGAAGGACCCGGAGCTCCAGCCGCTGATCGACGCGGCCACCCGCATCGCCTACGCGGAGGACACCGCGATCTTCCACGGCTACGCCGCCGGCGGCATCAAGGGCATCGACCAGGTCACCGCCCATCCGATCCTGCCGATCCCCGACGACTACCAGGCGTATCCTCACAGCATCGCGGAGGCGACGCGACTCCTGCGCCTGGCCGGCGTCGACGGCCCGTACGCGATCGCGCTGGGCCCCCGCTCCTACACCGGGCTCACCCAGGCGGTGGGGGACGGCGGCTACCCGGTCCTCAACGTGGTCCGCAAGCTGGTGGACGGGCCCATCGTGTGGGCCCCCGCGGTCAAGGGGGCGGTGGTGCTGAGCCTCCGCGGTGGCGACTTCGAGCTGACCGTCGGCCGCGACATCTCGATCGCCTACCAGAGCCACAGCGACACGTCGGTGCGCCTGTACCTGGTCGAGACCATGGTCTTCCGCGTGCTCACCCCCGAGGCGGCGGTGGCGCTCGCGCACAAGGACGCCAAGCCGTCGCGGAAGGGGTGACCGAGGCGTCGATCGAGCGGCCGGCCCGAGCCGAAACCCTCTAGCCGGGCGTCGCCCGCCTCGGGGTGATCACGCGGGCTTGCCCTGCGCGATCACGCCGGCCTGCAGCAGGCGGGCGATCTCCCCTTCCTCGAGGCCCGCCTCGCGAAGCACCTCGACGGTGTGCTCGCCGATGTCGGGCGCCATGGTGGCGGGCGCCTTGTCCTGGCCGTCGATCCACACCGGGCTGCTCACGGTCAGCGGAGCTCCGGCGCGAGGATCGTCGATCGGCACGAGGGCACCGCTGTCCCGCATCTGCGCGTCGTGGGGAATGTCGTCCAGCGTGCCGACCACGCCGAAGGCGATCCCGCTCGCCTCCAGGATCCGACGCCATTCGGCCCAGTCGCGCTCGCCGAAGACCGCGTCGAGGATCGCGATCAGGGCCCGGGCGTTGCCCCGCCGGGCGGCCGGCGTCGCGAACCTCGGGTCGGCGAAGAGATCCGGCCGGCCGATGGCCGCGGTGAAGTCCTCCCAGCGCCGGCCGTCCGGAGTCAGGGCGATGAGGAACCAGCGCCCGTCGCGACAGCGATAGAGATTGCCCAGCGCGTCGACCGCCTCCTCGCGGGGCGGGCGGACCACCGTGCGGGCGCCGCACAGGATGCCCTGGACCGCGATGGCGTTGAGCCAGAGCCCGTTGGCGAGCAGCGACGTCGAGACCATGGCGCCCCGGCCGGTGCGCTCCCGCTGGTACAGCGCGGCCATGATCGCGCCGAAGAGCGACATGCCGGTCGGATGGTCGCCCATGCCCGGGAGCGAGCGCGCGGGAGGGGCCTCGGGCGACGGCCGGACGAGATCCATCAGCCCGGTGCGGGCCCAGAGCGCGGTGCTGTCGAAGCCGGGTCGGCTCGCCTCCGCGCCGGTCTCGCCGTAGGCGGTGATCGAGCCGTAGATCAGCCGCGGGTTGAGGGGGGAGAGGTCCTCCCAGCGCACGCCGAGCCGAGCCCGCCCGTCCAGGGGGACGTTGGTGACGAACACGTCGGCGCTCCGCACCAGCCGGTGCAGCACGCGCCGGCCGTCCTCGGCCCTGAGGTCGAGAGCCAGGCTGCGCTTGTTCCGGTTGTCGACGATCCAGGGGAAGTTGTAGGGGCTCGGCGGGTAGCCCGCGTTGCGGAGGCGGTAGGTGTCGCCGCCCGGCGGCTCGATCTTGATGACGTCGGCGCCGAAGTCGGCCATCGCGGTGGTGGCGACCGGTCCCGCGATGAAGCTGGCCGCGTCGATCACCCGGATGCCGTCGAGCAGCCTCACGGGCGCTCCAGCAGGAAGTCGACGATGAGGTCGCCCGCGCACGCGAACATGTCGCGGCCGGTGCTGGTGGCGCACCCGCGCTCGCGCGCGGCCCGGATCAGCGGGGGCACCGCGAGGACCGTGCTCACGAGGGTGTCGGCGGGGTCGCCCCGCTGAGCGTTTCGAGCATCGCCTCAGCCCTCGCGCGCGGCTCCCTGCTCGACCGCGTTCCGCAGGAGCGCGGCCCCGCGATAGACGCCGTGCACGAACTTGCTGTAGGGCATCACCACGAACAGGGCCAGGACCAGGCCCAGGTGTACCGCGAGCAGCGTACCCATCGCGGGGGTCGCGCGCAGGGCGAGGAGCACCAGCCCGGTCACGGCGGTCAGCAGGATGAGGAGGATGAAGGCGAAGTCGGTCCCGAGCAGGCGCGGCGCACCGGGCTCGGGGTCCGACGCGATCTTGAACCAGAGCATGCCCGCGGTCCCGACCGTCATACCGAGGCCGCCCACCGCGCCGAGCACCACCGGCAGGCTCGCGAGGGGGAACGGCGAGAGCCGGCCCAGCACGTGCTCGTAGAAGGCGGCGACGGTGGTCGAGGCAAAGCAGAGCGCGAAGCCGTAGAAGAGCGCGTGGTGCAGCCAGCGGCGCGCCTGGGAGAAGCCCTCGTCCTTCTCGTTGCATCCGTCCCCCCCGCCGCCCAGGTTGCGCAGCGTGGCCACGTCGCCCAGGGCCCGGAGCCACGCTCGCGGACCCGGGAACGGCCCCGATCCGGTGCCCCGCCAGTAGCGGACCGCGCCCGCGATCAGGGCCAGGATCGAGAACGAGAAGGTGGCCGCCGCCACGCCGACCATGGCCCACGAGGGGATCACGACGTAGAAGGCGCCCGGCGCGGTGTGCACCCCGTAGAGCACCGCCGGATCGCGCAGCAGGCCGGTGAGGAGCAGTAGCAGGGCGATGCCGAGGGCCACCGCGAGCGCCACCACGGTGCCGTTGCGGTGGAAGAGGCCGGCCAGGAAGCCGGGCCAGGCGTACTCCTCCCAGGTCTCGGCGCGCAGCTCGGCCAGCGTGCGCGGCAGGTTGATGCCGAACTCGTGCGGCGGCGCGTACTGGCACGCGTAGAAGCAGGCGCGACAGTTGTGGCACAGGTTCGCGAGATAGGTGAGGTCGCCGCCGGAAAACTCCCGCCGCAGCTCCATCGCCGGGAAGACGGCGCAGAACCCCTCGCAGTAGCGGCAGGCGTTGCAGACCTGCATGGCGCGGCTCGCGTCCTGCAGGGTGTCACTGATGCGCATGGGCGGCGGCCTCCCGGCCGGCGATGCGGCCGAACACGGTTCCGATGGTCATGCCGAAGCCGGCGAGGTAGCCCTTGCCGAGGATGTTGCCGGCCATGATCTCGCCGGCCGCCCACAGATTGGTCACCGGGCGGCCGTCCTGCATCAGCACGCGGGCGCATTCGTCGACGCCCACACCCAGGTACGTGAAGGTGATGCCCGGGCGCAGCGGGTAGCCGAGAAACGGCGGCGTGTCGATGGTCCGGGCCCAGTGCGTCTTGGGTGGTGTGAGGCCCAGGGTGGCGCAGTCGTCGAGGGCGTCGCCGTCGAAGCGGCCCGGCTTCACCGCCGCGTTGAACTCCCTCACCGTCGCCTCGAGCGCGGCGGGGTCGAGGCCGAGCGCGCGGGCGAGCTCGCCGATCGACCCGGCCCGGATCGCCGGAAACACCGACGGCATGAAGAGCCGCTCGGCCTTCGCGTCGACGATCGAGTAGGCGATCTGTCCCGGCTGCTGCGCGACCAGGCGGCCCCAGATCGCGTACCGCTTCGGCCACAGGTCCTCGCCTTCGTCGTAGAAGCGCTTGCCGTGCCGGTCCACCACGATGCCGAAGGGGATGCAGTCGAGGCGGGTCACGATGCCGCCGTCGAAGCGGGGCGCGCGCGCGTCGATGGCCACCGCGTGGCACTGGGTGGGGTCGCCGACCGCGGCCACGCCCTGGTCGAGCAGGTTGCGCAGGATGCGGCCGCGGGCGTAGGGCGTGCCGCGGATGAGGAAGTTCTCGGCCGCCTCGCCCCAGTACTGCTTGAGCCACTCGATATTGCCCTGGAACCCGCCGGAGGAGGCGACGACGGCGGTGGCCCGTACCCTCTCCGGGAATCCCTTGCTGCTGAGGACCGCCTCCCGCACGCGACGGTCCTCGAGCACGAGCGACTGGACCTCGGTGTCGTAGAGGACGTCGACGCCCAGGCGCTCGGCGGTGCGGTAGTAGGCGTTGAGCAGGGCCTTGCCCCCGCCGAGGAAGAACGCGTTGGTGCGGGAGAGATTCAGGGTGCCGGTCAGCGAGGGCTGGAAGCGGACGCCGCGCGCCTCCATCCACGCGGTCGCCTCCGCGGAGGCGCGGATCGTCATGCGGGCGAGCGCCTCGTTGGTCGCGCCGCCGGTCACCCGGCGCAGGTCGTCCCAGTACTCGGCCTCTGCGTAGGCGTCGGTCAAGACCGAGGTGGGCGCGGGATGCATGGCCCGCAGGTTGCGGGTGTGGCGGCTGTTGCCGCCGCGCATCGCCCGGGGCGCGTGCTCGACGAGAAGGACGCGCGCGCCGGCCTCGCGCGCGGTGATCGCGGCGCAGAGGGCGGCGTTGCCACCGCCGATCACCAGCACGTCGTACGGACGGGTCAGATCGGCCATCTCATCGCGCCACATCCTCGTCCGCCGGCCGCGCGCTTGTCAAGGCGCGGCCGGCGCGAGGCGGCCCTCACGCCCGCGCCGACGGCTCCGGAGGCCGACGCCCCGTCCAGTCGGTGGCGGCCTCGTACGCCCACCCGATGCGGAGCGCGGTCGCCTCGTCGCCCGCGTGGGCCACGATCTGGAGCGAGAGCGGCAAGCCGTCCGCGGTGAACCCGTTCGGCACCGCGAGCCCGCAGAGCCCGAGGTAGTTCACCGGCCGCGTGAAGTGGGCCGCGGTGCCGCCCTGGTCCGCCTTCTCGATCGGGATCGGCGGCGTGAGGGCGGTGGGAGTGAGCAGCGCATCGACGTCGGCCAGCGCCGCCTCGACCGCGCGACGATGGGTCTCGCGCTCCGCGAGGGCGAGCAGGTAGTCGCGCGCGGACACCCCGCGGCCGATCTGGATGCGCGGGCGCACGTGCGGATCGACGGGCAGGCTCTCGTCGTCGACCAGGTGGCCGACGAAGCGATAGCCCTCGGCCCCGATGATGCGCCCAGTGGCGGCCGCGTAGTCGCCGAAGCGGTGCGGCAGCGTGACCCGGACCACCTGGGCCCCGAGCCGCGCCAGCGCGTCCACCGAGGCATCGTAGGCGGCGAGCACCTCGCGATCGACCCCCGTCCGCTCCGCGTCGGGCATGACCGCGACCTTGAGGCCCGCGACGCCGCGGCGCAGGGTGGGCAGCGGGTCGGCCGCGGTCCACGGCAGAGTCTGGGGATCCCGCGGGTCGGGCCCGTTCAGCAGCCGGAAGAGCAGCGCGGCGTCCTCGACCGAGCGGGCCATCGGCCCCGGCGTGTCGAGCGTGAAGGAGAGCGGCAGCACCCCGTGGGTGCTGATGCGGCCCGCGGTCACCTTGAGGCCGACGATCCCGCACCAGCCGGCGGGCAGGCGCACCGAGCCCCCGGTGTCCGTGCCGATGGCGACCGGGGCGAGGCCCGCCGCCACCGCCACCGCCGAGCCGCTGGAGGAGCCGCCCGGCGTGCGGTGCACCGCGAGGTCCCAGGGGTTCCGGGGCGTGCCCATGTGGGTGTTCGTGCCCCAGCTGCCCATGGCGAACTCGACGGTGTGGGTCTTGCCGAGCACGATCATCCCCGCCGCGATCGCCCGCTCCGCGAGCGTGGCGGTGACCGGCGAGACCCGAGTGGCCCAGACCTTCGAGCCACCGGTCGTCACGCGGCCCTCGAGGTCGACCAGGTCCTTGAGCGCGATGGGCACGCCGTGGAGCGGGCCCACGCGATGGCCGGAGCGGATGGCGCGGTCGGCGCCCTCGGCGGCGAGCCGGGCGTCGTCCGCGTACACCGCGATGAAGGCGTGGAGCGCAGGGTCGCGACGCCGGATGCGCTCGAGGAGGGCCTCCACCACCTCGACGGGGGACAGGGTCCGCGCCCCGAAGGCCTGCGACAGCTGGGCGACGCCCGCCCACACGGGATCGATCGTGGTCATGTCGGTCTCTCCGGAACGCGCTTGTCCGAGACGATGCGCCCCTCCTTGAGGACGAGGAGCAGTCGACGCAGGTTGGTGATGTGCTCGAGCGGGTTGGCCGCCACCACGATCAGGTCCGCGAGCTTGCCGGGCTCGATGGTGCCGAGGTCGTCGGCCACGCCGCAGAGCGCGGCCGCGTGGTGCGTGGCCGCGAGCAGGGCCTGCCACGGGGTGGCCCCCGCGGCCGTCCACAGGCCCAGCTCGAGGAGGGCCGCGTCCTTCAGCGGGCGGATGTCGGAGCCGAGCGCCATCGGGACGCCCGCGGCGAGGGCGCGG
>Ga0310810_10004582_pt1 | contig 15323 bp, 19 predicted proteins | sample NCmetagenome_FD_207641 | JGI IMG/M metagenome (GOLD analysis project Ga0310810, IMG submission 207641) | Soil microbial communities from experimental microcosm in Duke University, North Carolina, United States - NC | ecosystem: Engineered > Artificial ecosystem > Soil microcosm > Unclassified ...
AGGAGGCCGTGGGCCAGGTGGCCGCGGAGCTCCGCTCGGTGCGGCCGCCCGAGCCCTACAAGGGCAAGGGGATCCGCTATCAGGGTGAGCAGGTCCGCCGCAAGGCGGGCAAGACAGGAGCCAAGTAGCATGCGCCCGATTCACGCGCCCAAGAGCCGCATCCAGCTGCGCCGCCGCCGGCACCTCCGGGTCCGCCGCAAGGTGGCCGGCACCGCCGAGCGTCCCCGCCTGGTGGTGTTCCGCTCGCTCAAGCACATCTACGCCCAGCTGGTGGACGACGATCGCGGCGTGACCCTGCTCGGCGTGGGCGACGGCTCCGAGGGGCTCCAGGCCGACGGCGCGGGCAAGGTGGCCCGGGGCAAAGCGGTCGGAAAGCTCATCGCGGAGCGGGCCAAGGCCGCCGGCGTCACCAAGGTGGTGTTCGACCGGGCGGGATACCGTTACCATGGGCGCGTCCAGGCGGTCGCCGAGGGCGCGCGTGAAGGCGGACTGGAGTTCTAATGGCGGACGAGACTAGCAGCGGCGGCGCCGGCGTCCACACCGGCCCTGGCACCGAAGGCACGGCCGCGGAGACCGGCAACCCGGCCGACGCGCCGGCGACGGCCGAGCGCCCGAGCGGCACCGACCGGCCTCGCGGCCGCGGCGGGCGGGGCGAACGTGGCGAGCGCGGGGGCCGCGGGCGCGGGCGCGGCCGGGACGACCGGGAGCACGCCAGCGATCACGTGGAGAACGTCATCGCCATCAACCGGGTGGCCAAGGTGGTGAAGGGTGGCCGGCGGTTCTCGTTCAACGCCCTGGTGGCGGTGGGCGACGGCAAGGCCAAGGTCGGCATCGCGACCGGCAAGGCCAACGAGGTCTCCGAGGCGGTGCGGAAGGCGGTCGAGGCGGCCAAGCGCTCGATGGTCGAGCTGCCCAAGACCGGCTCCACCATTCCCCACGAGGTCGTGGGCGAGCACGGCGCCGGGCGGGTGCTGCTCAAGCCGGCGGCCACCGGGACCGGCGTCATCGCCGGCGGGCCGGTGCGCGCGGTGCTGGAGTGCGCCGGGATTACCGACATCCTGACCAAGAGCCTGGGCTCCACCAACCCGCACAACATGGTGCGGGCCACGATGAACGGCCTGAGCCGCCTGGTGTCGGCCCGCCAGGTCGCGCGGGAGCGCGGCGTGGAGGTCGATCAGATCGCCTACAAGCCGCGGCAGGAGGGCTGAGGGATGGGACGCAATCCGGTCGTCGGGCGGCAGGGCCCCCGGCACCACGCGGCGACGGTGCCGGCGGAGTCGGAGGCCAAGACCCTCGAGGTCACTCAGATCCGCTCCACCATCGGCCACGCGGACACCATGCGGCGCACCCTCGAGGCCCTCGGCCTCCGGCATCACCAGCAGACCGTGCAGCTCCCCAATAACGCCTCGGTGCGGGGGATGTTGTACAAGGTACGGCATATGGTCGAGGTCAAAGCGGGGTGAAGCCCTCGCTTCAAATTTTCGGAGTAACACACAATGGCTGATCGCATCTCCCTCTCGTCTCTCCGCCCGGCCGCGGGCTCCTCGCCCGCGCGCAAGCGGGTGGGGCGGGGGCCGGGCTCCGGTCTGGGCAAGACCTCGGGCAAGGGACACAAGGGCCACAAGGCTCGTACCGGCGGCTCGACCAACCCCGGGTTCGAGGGCGGCCAGATGCCGCTCTACCGGCGGTTGCCCAAGCGCGGCTTCACCAATCCGTTCAAGGTGACGGCCCAGCCGGTGAACCTCTCCCAGCTCAAGAAGGTGAGCACCGGCGAGGTGAGCCCGGAGACCCTGTATTCGGCGGGGCTCATCGGGAAGGTGGATGCCCCGGTGAAGCTCCTGGGTACCGGCGACGCCGACCGCGCCTACACGGTGCGCGGCGTCGCTCTCTCGGCGTCGGCCCGCGCGAAGATCGAAGCGGCCGGCGGCACCATCGAGGGGTAATGACCACTCCGCGCGTCCCCACGCTGGCCATCGACAAGGAGCTGCGGGACAAGCTCCTCTTCACGCTGCTTGCGCTGGTGATCTACCGGGTCGGCGCCCACATCGCCGCCCCCGGGGTCAACGTCACCGCGCTGGCCGACTTCATCCGGAACTCCGCGGCCGCCGGGTTCTTCGGTCTGTACGACGCCCTCGGCGGCGGCCTCTCCCGGGCCACGATCTTCGCGCTCGGGATCATGCCCTACATCTCGGCCTCGATCATCTTCCAGCTGGCCGGCGGGATCGCGCCGTCGATCGGCAAGATGCAGAAGGACGAGGAAGGGAAAAAGAAGATCACCCAGTGGACCCGCTACCTCACCGTGGCGATCTCCCTGGGCCAGGCGTACACCTTCGCCCTGTTCACCGAGTCGATCCCCGGCGCGGTGCCCAGTCCAGGCTTCGCCTCCCGGCTCATCATGGTGGTGACGCTTACCACCGGGTCCATTTTCGTGATGTGGCTGGGCGAGCAGATCACCGAGCGCGGCATCGGCAACGGGATGAGCCTGCTCATCACGTTCTCCATCCTGGAGCGGGTCTGGCCCTCCACGCTGCAGCTGGTGCAGTTCGTCCGCACCGGGGTGATCTCGCCGTTCGGGGCCATCGTGCTGCTGGCGGTGGTCGTGGCGGTGATCGGCGCCGTGGTGGCGATGACCATCGCGGCCCGGCGGATCCCCATCCAGATCCCCCGCAAGGTGATGGGACGGGGCCGCATCCGCGAAGGGCAGAAGACCTTCATCCCGATCCGGCTCATCACCGCGGGCGTGATGCCGATCATCTTCGCCCAGACCATCATCATCGTGCCGGGCACCCTGGCGAGCTTCACCCAGAACCCGGTGTTGCAGGACATCGCCAGCTTCTTCACCCCGGGCGAGTGGCCGTACGACCTCACCTTCGCGGTGATGATCCTGCTGTTCAGCTACTTCTACACGTCCATCATCTTCAATTCGGTGGACCTGGCCGAAAACCTGAAGAAGCAGGGCGGGTTCATCCCCGGCGTGAAGCCCGGCGCGAGCACGGCCGACTACATCGACGCGGTGCTGGCCCGGATCACCTTGCCGGGCGGCCTCTTCCTGGCCGCAGTCGCGATCCTGCCGGTGCTGGTCTCCAGGTACGTCGGGGTGCGGAGCCAGTTCGGTGGCACCTCGGTGCTGATCGTGGTGGGTGTGCTGCTCGATACCATCGCGCAGGTGGAGCAGCACCGGACGCTCCGGAAGTACGACGGCTTCATGAAGACCGGCCGGGTCAAGTTCCGGGGGCGGCAGCAGCGGTATATGTGAGGCGGGCGAAGGGCGAAATGCGAAAGGCGAAGGAGGCGACTCGAGGCCCTCGCGAGCACCCTTCGCCTTTCGCCCTTCGCCTTTCCCGTTTTCGTCAGCGACTCTTCACCCATCACGGAACCGCATGGACATCCTCCTCATGGGCCCCCCAGGCGCCGGCAAGGGCACCCAGGGCTGCATTCTGGCCGAGACCCTCGGCATCCCCAAGTTCGCCACCGGCGACCTCCTCCGCGACGCGGTGAAGCGGGGCACCCCGCTGGGCCTCAAGGCCAAGGCGGTGATGGAGGCCGGACATCTGGTGGGCGACGATCTCATCCTGGGCGTGGTCCGCGACGAGCTGGCCAAACCAGAGGCGTCCCAGGGCGTGATCTTCGACGGCGTGGTGCGCACCATCCCGCAGGCGGAAGGGATGGAGCGGCTCCTGAGCGAGCGGGGGCGGCGGATGGACGCGGTTCTGTTCTTCGACGTCACGGATGAGGAGATCCTGGCCCGGTTGGACAACCGCCGGAAGGTCGAGGGCCGTGCCGACGACGATCCGGCCGCGGTCGCCACCCGGCTCCGCGCCTATCGGGAGCAGACCGCTCCGGTGCTGGCCTGGTACGAGGCGCGGGGCAGTGTCCGGAGGGTGCCGGCGGTCGGCAAGGTCGAGGAGATCGCCCGGCGGGTCCGCCAGACCCTGGAGCGATAGCGGCACGATGGTCACCCTCAAGTCTCCCCGGGAAGTGGACATCATGGCCCGCGCGGGCCGGATCGTCGCGGGGACGCTCGCGCTGATGCGCACCCTGGTGCGCCCGGGGCTGAGCACCGAGGACCTGGACGCGGCGGCCGAAGCGTTCATCCGGGGACATGAAGGAGCCACACCCTCCTTCAAGGGTCTCTACGGCTTTCCCAAGACCCTCTGTACCTCGATCGACAACGAGATCGTCCACGGGATCCCCTCGAGCCGCCGGGTGCTGGCGGAGGGAAGCATCGTGAGCGTGGATGTGGGGGTGCACCTCGAGGGCCTCCACGCCGACTCCGCCACCACCATTCCGGTGGGACGGATCGCGCCCGAGGCGGAACGCCTGCTGAGCGTGACGGAGCAGTGCCTCAAGGCCGGCATCGGCGCGGCCCGGGTAGGGAACCATGTGGGGGACATCGGACACGCGGTGCAGCAGGTGGCCGAGGGAGCCGGGTACGGCGTGGTACGCGAGCTGGTGGGCCACGGGATCGGCACCCGGTTCCACGAGGAGCCCCAGGTGCCCAACTACGGCGCGCCCAAGCGTGGCCCGCGGCTGCTGGAAGGTATGACCCTCGCGATCGAGCCGATGATCACGGTGGGCAGCCCCGCCACCAAGACGCTCAGCGACAAGTGGACCGTGGTCACCGCCGACGGCACGCTGGCCGCGCATTTCGAGCATACCGTGGCCATCACGGGCAACGGCCCGCGGATCCTGACCGCAGCCTAGAGCGCGTCCACCTCCGCCAACAGCGCCGACGACGCCTCAATCATCCGGCGCGCCTCGTCGTCCCCCTCCCCAGCCAGATCGACCCTGACCGACGCCTCGGCGCTTCGTGCGCTCGCGCGCGCGAGGTACAGCGCCGTGGCCGCGTCCCCTCGTGCGCTGGTCAGCCCCCACCGCGCGAGGTCAGCCCCCAGGCGCCCAGCCTCCACGCATCGCTGCAGCACATCGTGCTGGATGCGCGCGCCCTCTCGATAGGCGGCCCGCTTGGCCCGATCGCGCGTAGTGCGCTCCTCGGGTGTGTCCCGGGGCAGCGCGAGGGCGCGCTCGAACGCGGCGAACGCCGAGGCGTCGGCCCGGGCCAGTGTCACAGCCTCCCGGCGGAGCTCGGCCCCGCGATGGATCGCATGGCGAGTCTCGATTTCTCTCGGACCAGCCTCACGCCGGAGAGTGAGGCCGCCGACCATTTCCACCAGCGCCGCCGCGAGCGCGAGTCCCAGCGCGGCGGCCGCGCCGCCACCCGGGGCCGCGGTCGGCGCGCCGAGCGCTTCGAGCCACCACTCCAGCGTGGCTCCCGGACCCAGGCTCTCGTTCATCGCAGCAGCTCCAGCAGCCAGCCGTGCATCGGGGGATTCCCGGCGACGATGCCGGTATGCTCCACTGCCACGTTCCGGCCGACGAAATCGGTGACCACGCCCCCCGCCTCGCGGACGAGCAGCGTGCCGGCCGCGATGTCCCACGCCGAGAGGCGCTGCTCCCAGAAGGCCTCGACCCGGCCCGCGGCGACGTCGGCCAGGTCGAGGGCGGCGGAGCCGGGCCGGCGAATGCCGCTGGTCCGGGTCGCCACCCGACGAAACTGCTCCAGATACTGGTCCAGCCGATCGGTCTCGCGGAAGGGGAACCCGGTACCGACGAGCGCCACGGCCGGATCGGCGATCGAGGAAACCTCCAAACGGCGCTCGCCCAGCCACGCACCGCCGCCTCGCCGAGCGCGGTAGGTCTCGCCGTGCGGGACGTGCACCACCACGCCGGCCTCGAGCACGCCATCCACTGCTGCGGCGATCGACACGGCGTAGGCCGGCACGCCGTGCAGGAAGTTGGTGGTGCCGTCGAGCGGGTCCACCACCCAGACTAATCCACCGGTGACGAGGTCGGGGGCCAGCTCCTCCCCCACGATGCGCGCCCCCGAATCCGCGGCGAGGAGGACCTCGGTGATGAGCCGCTCCGCGGTGCGGTCGACGTCGGTCACGAAGTCGCGCGCGCCCTTCCGGCTCCACTCGCCCGGGTCCCGGGGCCGCTCGACCCCGCGCAGATATTCCGCGGCGGACTTCGCCGCCGACTCGGCCAGATGCAGTAAGTCTAAGGAAGACACCATCTTGCAGCCACTCATCGAACCGGGTAACTTGCCGGGCATGCCGCGCATATTCTCGGGGATTCAGCCCTCAGGCGAGCTCCACATCGGAAACTGGCTCGGGGCGGTGCAGAACTGGGTCAACCTGCAGCAGAGCTACGACTGCATCTTCTGCGTGGTGGACCTGCACGCGATCACGGGAGCGTACGAGCACGAATCGCTGGCCCAGCGGACCCGCGAGATGGCCATCGGGCTGCTGGCCTGCGGGATCGATCCGTCGCGCGCGGTGCTGTTCGTCCAGTCGCACGTGCCGGAGCACAGCGAGCTCCAGTGGCTGCTCAACAGCGTCACACCGGTGGGCGAGCTGGAGCGGATGACGCAGTTCAAAGATAAGTCCCAGCGATTCGAAAGTGTCCCGGCGGGCATCCTCAATTACCCAGTCCTGATGGCTGCCGACATCCTGCTCTACCGCGCCGACCTGGTGCCGGTGGGGGAGGACCAGACCCAGCATCTCGAGCTGGCCCGGGAGCTGGCGCGGAAGTGGAACGCGGAGTTCGGCGGAGGGAGCGACTACTTCCCCGAGCCCCAGCCGATCCTGACCGAGGCCAAGCGGATCATGGGGCTCGACGGCCAGGCCAAGATGTCCAAGAGCCTGGGGAACACCATCGGGCTGCTCGATTCCCCCGAGGTGATCTGGCAGAAGCTGCGTCCGGCGGTCACCGACCCAGCCCGGGTCACCCGCAAAGATCCCGGCACTCCGGAGATCTGCAACATCTACCACCTGCACAAGTACTTCTCCCCGCCGGAGACCGTGGGGCGAGTGGCCGACAACTGCCGGGGCGCCAAGTGGGGCTGTCTCGACTGCAAGCGGGAGCTCGCCGACAACATGATCCACACACTGGCGCCGATCCGCGAGCGGGCCCTGAGTTTGCAGCAGGATTCTGGACGCGTCGAGCAGATCTTGGGCGACGGCGCCGCGACGGCGCGTCGTCTGGCCGGCGAGACCATGCGAGGGGTGCGAGAGCGCATGGGGTTCCTGGCTCCGGTGCGTGACTAGCGCCGCGACCACTACTCGGTCCCGAGGAAGCATGGAAAAGATCATCAAGGCCGCGGTCGAGCGCGGCGCCTCCGACCTGCACATCAAGGCGGGCGATGTCTTCCGGGCCCGGATCAACGGCAAGTTGGTGGCGCTCACCAAGCAGCGGCTCACCCCCGATCAGACCCGGGCCATCGCGCTCAAGCTGATCAGCAGCGAGGAAGACCGCGCCCGGGTGGACCGGCTGCGCGACTTCGACTGCTCCTGGGGCATGCCGGGAGTCGGCCGCTTCCGGGTCAACGTGCTGCGCCAGCGCTCCTCGTTCATGATCGTGATGCGGGTGATCCCGTTCACCGTGCCGACCCTGGAGTCCCTCCGACTGCCGGCCGCGCTGGAGCAGCTCGCCGAATCGGAGCGCGGGCTGGTGCTGGTGACCGGCGTGAGCGGCAGCGGCAAGAGCTCCACGGTCGCGGCCCTGGTCCACCACATCAACCGCACCCAGCACAAGCACGTGGTCACCATCGAAAACCCGATCGAGTTCCTCCATCGCGACCTGAGCTGCTCCATCACCCAGCGCGAGGTCGGGGTCGACACCGAGAGCATGGTGGTCGGGCTTCGCGCCGCGCTGCGGCAGGACCCCGATGTCGTGGTGCTGGGCGACCTGCCCGATCCCGAGACCGTCGATACCGCCATCAAGGCGGCGGAGACCGGTCATCTGGTGATCGCCACCATGCCGACCCCGGACGTGGTTACCAGCGTTGACCGGATCGTCGCCACGTTTCCCCGGGAGGAGCGGGAGATCGGGCGCATGCGCTTCACCGAGGCGCTCCGTGGGGTGGTCTCGCAGCAGCTCCTCCCCGAGCAGGACGAGAAGGGACGGGTGCCAGCGGTCGAGATCCTCCTCGCGACGCCGGCGGTGCGCGAAGTACTGCGCGACGGGGCACGGGTGGGCGACGTCCGCACGCTCATGGCCGACGGGCGCAAACAGCTCGGCTCCCAGACCTACGAGCAGCACGTGTCCGACCTGATCGAGGCGGGAACGATCAGCGCCGAAACCGCGAAGGCGGCCTCTGCGGCGTCGGCGCGCCCCGCCGGGGGCAAGCGCGGAGCCAAGGGCGGCGGCTGACCCCCAGATGGCCGACGCCCGGCTCACGATCGGCCGCGTGCTGGCCGGCCCCCGCGAGGCCGGGACACCGGCCGCCGAGGCGGCGCGCCGGCTCGTCACCGAGCACCTTGAGGCGCTCGGCTACCGGGTTACCCTCCAGCGGTTCCGTTTCCACCCCTCCGGCCTCCTGGGCTTTCCGCTGCTCGGGGCCGGCCTCGTCTTCACCAGCCTGCTCGAGATCCCGCTGCTCGTCCTCCCGGGCGTCCCCGGCTGGGGTGCCCTCGCCGTCTGGCTGGCCGGCGCGGCGGGCAGCACCCTGTTGGGTCTCGGCGTAGGCGTCGGCTGGCTGCCCCTGGGAGAGTCCCGCGAGGACGCCAACCTGATCGCGGTGCGCGGCGACACTCCCGTGATCCGCTGGGCCGTCGCCCACCTCGACACCAAGGCGCAGGTCCAGAGCATGGCCGGGCGTCTGGTCGCGGTCTGGGTCGTCGTGCTCGCGGCTCTGGTGCTGACCGGGCTGGCGGCGGCCCGGCTCGCGGGACCGCTGGCGTGGTCGCCGGCGGTGGCTGGACTGCTGCTCGCGTTTGCGGCCGGCGCGCTGGCCGGCCGAGGCCGGCTGCGGGGAACCTCGGTTGGGGCCCGGGACAACGGGAGCGGGGTGCTCGCGGCGCTGGCGTTCGCGGAAACGAGCCGCGATGCGGCGATCGGGATCTGCATCACCGGGGCGGAGGAATTCGGAATGGTGGGGGCCCGGGTCTTCGCTGCCGGGCTCGGATCCGAGGTCTCGGCCGCAGAGGTGCTCAACTTCGATACCCTCGACCAGGAAGGCGACCTCTACGTGGTGGCGCACGACCGGCGCGGGGCCGAGCTCGCCGCCCGTGTGGAGCCGCGCCTGCGGGGGCTGGGACCGAGAGTCCGCCGTCGCCGGCTGCCGGTCGGCATCCTGGTGGACAGTCTGCCGCTCGCGCGCGCCGGGGCCCGCGCGGTAACTCTGGGTCGCCTGACCTGGCGGACCGCGCGGCTCATCCACACCCCCGGCGACCGGCCCGAAGGACTCTCGCTCGACCTCGCGGAGGCGGTCGGACGCGCGCTCGCCGCGAATTGACCTTTGCCGTGGGCGTGCATACGTTTGCCCGAGGATTCAGGAGCCCCGCGAGGGGCTCTTTTTCGTTGAGCGGGGGAGAGCCGACATGTTCGACGCCGGAACCACCTGCCTGGTCGTGGTGGGCGCCCAATGGGGTGACGAGGGGAAGGGCAAGCTGGTCGACGTGCTGGCCGAGCGGGCCGACGTGGTGGTCCGCTACCAGGGCGGCGCCAACGCCGGGCACACGGTCGTCATCGGCGACAGCCAGTTCATCCTGCGGCAGATTCCCTCGGGTATCCTCCACCCCGGCGTGGTGTGCGTGGTGGGGAACGGCGTCGTGCTGGAGCCCGAGACTTTTTTCGCCGAGCTCGATCAGCTGGCCCAGCGCCAGGTCGACACGACGGGCCGGATCTTCGTCTCCGACCGGGCGCACCTGGTTCTCCCCTATCACAAGCTGCTCGACGCGGCCAGTGAAAAGAGCCAGAAGCTCGGCACCACGGGGCGGGGGATCGGCCCCGCCTACGAGGACAAGTACGGACGTCGAGGGATCCGGGTCACCGACCTGCGGCGACTGGAGTGCGCCCGGGCCCTGCTGGCGGAACGGGTGGAGCGCGCCAACCGCCTGCTGGAGCTGATGGGGAGCTCGGAACGGGCGTCCTACGTAGAACACGCCGCCCTGCTCGAGCGGCTCGCGCCGCGCCTCGTCCCGCTCGCGGCCGACACGGGGCTCCTGGTCCACCGCGCGGTGCGGGAAGGGCGCCGGGTGCTGCTCGAGGGCGCGCAAGGCTCGCTGCTGGACGTGGATCATGGCACCTATCCCTACGTCACCTCGTCCAACACCACCGCGGGCGGCGCGGCGGTCGGCGCCGGGATCGGTCCCACCCTGATCCACGGCGTGCTCGGCGTGGTGAAGGCCTACACCACCCGGGTGGGCAACGGCCCGCTTCCGACCGAGGCGCCCAGCCCGTTCGGCGAGCAGCTCCGCCAGCTCGGCGGAGAGTTCGGCGCGGTCACCGGCCGCCCTCGCCGCTGCGGCTGGTTCGATGCGACGGTGGTGCGGTACGCCGCCCGGGTCAACGGGCTCACCGGCCTCGCGGTGACCAAGCTCGACGTACTCGACACCTTCGACGAAATCCCGGTCTGCACCGCCTACGACCTCGGCGAGGATCGGTGCGAGGAGATGCCGGCCGAGGTCGAGCTCCTGGGCCAGGTGCGGCCCCGGTACGAGGTGTTGCCGGGGTGGCGTCGCCCCACCGGCAGCGCCCGGCGCCTCGCCGACCTGCCCACCGAGGCCCGGGCCTACCTCGATCGGCTCCAGGCGCTCTCGGGCGTGCCCGCCCGGTACGTGAGCGTGGGGACGCGGCGGGATCAGATCATCGAGGTCGAGGGGTGACATGGAGTCCACCGACCTCCTCGTCATCGGCGCCGGACCGATCGGGCTCGCGGTAGGCATCGCCGCCCGACAGGCGGGCGTGCCCTGCGTCCTGCTCGATCGGCGGACGATCGTGTCGACCATCGAGCGCTATCCCCTCGGCATGACCTTCTTCTCGACCCCGGAGCGGATCGAGATCGGCGGCGTCCCCTTCATCGCCAGCCTCGAGAAGCCCACCCGGAAGGATGGGCTGCTGTACTACCGGCGGGTGGCGGAGCACTACCAGCTCGACATCCGACCGGGCCACGAGGTCGTCGACGTGGCGCGCGACGAGGACGGCTTCGTGGCCCAGGTGCGCCGCCCCCATGACGAGACCACCTGCCGCGCCCGGGCCGTCGTTTTCGCCACCGGCTACTTCGACAATCCGAACTACCTGGGCATCCCCGGTGAGGAGCTGCCCCATGTCCACCACTACTTCACCGAGGGACACCCCTACTGGCACCGGCGCGTGGTGGTGATCGGGGCGGGGAACAGCAGCGTCGATGCCGCGCTCGAGTGCTGGCGCGCCGGGGCGACGGTCACGCTGGTCCACTTCGGCGAGGGCTTCGATCGCACGGTCAAGGCCTGGGTCCTGCCCGACATCACCAATCGGGTGAAGGAAGGGAGCATCGCCGTGCGCTGGCATTCCCGGGTGCGTGCCATCACGCCGACAGAGGTGGAGATCGCGTCGGACGGCGGCGCGGTGGAGTGCCTGCCCACCGACGCGGTCCTGGCGATGACGGGATACCACGCCGATACGTCGCTGCTGCAGGCGCTGGGCGTGCCGGTGGACCCACTCACCGGCATCGCGTCGCATGACGAGGGCACGATGGAGACCAGCGTGCCTGGCTGTTATCTGGCCGGCGTGATGGCGAGCGGGAACGACGCGAACCGGCTGTTCATCGAGAACTCGCGGGCACACGGGGAGCTGATCGTGCGGCACTACCTTGGTCAGCGGCGCTAGCCTCACTTGAGGCAACGCTTTAAGTAAAAGCTATAAGATATTGTAATACAGTATGTTGCGACACTGTGTTATGATGGGCTCTGATCCGCTTCCTTCCGCCCACCCGCTCCCCCTATGTTTCCCCCTCTCGCGCACCCATCCCCCACACCAGCGTCCTGCGATGGCCGATACCCAGTTGATGGACAAGCTCGTCTCCCTCTGCAAGCGCCGGGGGTTCGTGTTCCAGTCTTCCGAGATCTACGGTGGACTCGGCTCGGTGTGGGACTACGGGCCGCTCGGGGTCGAGCTCAAGAAGAATGTGAAGGACCGCTGGTGGCGCGCGATGGTGCACGCCCGCGACGACATCGAGGGGCTCGATGCCGCCATCCTGATGCATCCGCGGGTGTGGGAGGCGTCGGGGCACGTGGCCGGCTTCACCGATCCGCTGGTGGATTGCAAGCACTGTAAGAACCGCTTCCGCGCCGACGATCCCCGCATCAAGGGCACGCCGGGCCAGCCGGACGCGCAATGCCCGGTCTGCGGCAGTCGCGGCACGCTGACCGAGCCGCGGCTCTTCAATCTGATGTTCAAGACCTTCATGGGGCCCGTGGAGGAGCAGGCGGCGGTGGTCTTTCTCCGGCCCGAGACGGCGCAGGGGATCTACGTCAACTACCTCAATGTGATGCAGAGCTCCCGGCAGCGGATTCCCTTCGGCATCGCCCAGATCGGCAAGGCGTTCCGGAACGAGATCACCCCGGGGAACTTCATCTTCCGGACCCGCGAGTTTGAGCAGATGGAGATGCAGTTCTTCGTGCAGCCGGGCACCGACGCCGAGTGGTTCGAGCGCTGGCGCGAGTGGCGGATGCAATGGCACCGGGACCTCGGCCTCACGCCGGCCCGGTTGCAATGGCATCAGCACGGCCCCGACGAGCTGGCCCACTACGCCCGCGCCGCGTTCGACATCCAGTACCAGTTTCCCTTTGGGTGGCAGGAGATCGAGGGCATCCACAACCGGGGTGACTTCGACCTGGGTCGGCACCAGGAGTACTCGGGGAAGAAGCTGGAGTACTTCGACCAGGCGGCCAATCAGCGGTACCTGCCCTACATCGTGGAGACCTCGGCGGGCGCCGACCGGGTGACGCTCACGCTCCTGGTGGATGCCTATCGGGAGGAAGAGGTCGAGGGCGAGACCCGGGTGGTGCTCGGTTTCCACCCCGCCGTCGCACCGATCAAGGCGGGCGTGTTCCCTCTGGTCAAGAAGGACGGGATGCCCGAGCTCGCCACCGAGCTCTACCATGACCTCAAGCGTCGGTTCCCCGCCTTCTACGACGACAGCGGCGCCATCGGGCGGCGCTATCGCCGCATGGACGAGGCGGGCACGCCGTTCGGCATCACGGTCGATGGAGAGACGCTGCAGGCCCGCACCGTCACCGTGCGGCACCGCGACTCCATGCAGCAGGAGCGGGTCGGCCTCGACCGGGTGGCGGACTTCGTGGCCGAGCGGCTCTAGCGCCGACGGAGCGGCGATGCGGCAGGACGACTTCGAGGGGATGATTCACCGCATGGAGCAGGAGGTCCCCGCCGAGTTCCTCGACGGCGTGGCCGAAGTCGCGGTCTCCTCGCGCACCGTCCCGCATCCCACTCGCGACGAGATCTTCACGCTCGGCGAGTGCATCCCCCTGCCGGCGATCGATGGCGCGACCGAGGGGATTCAGAGCCGGGTCGTCCTCTACTACGGCTCGTTTCAGGCGCTCGCGCGCATCGACCCGGGCTTCGACTGGCGCGCCGAGGCCTGGGAGACGCTGACGCATGAGCTCCGCCACCATCTCGAATGGCGGGCCCGGGCCCCCGACCTCGAAGCCTACGACCGCGCCGCCGAGCAGAACTTCGCCCGTCAGGACGGCGAGCCGTTCGATCCGCTGTTCTTTCTCGACGGCGAGCCCGCCGGTTCCGACCGCTACCAGGTGGACGACGATGTGTTCGTCGACGCGTCGGTAGGTGAACTGCCGGCCGAACGGCGCCTGCTCTGGCGCGGGCGGGTGTACCGGGTCGCGGTCCCATCTGAGGCCACTCTGCCTGCCTTCCTCACCGTCGAGGGCGTCGCCGAGCCGCCGGAGGGAGAGTTGGTGCTGGTGCTGCGACGTCCGCCGAGGCTCCGCGATCTGCTCCGGCGGCCCGCCCTCTTCGAGGCGGCGGTGCAGGCCAGGGAGGTATATGTTTCCCCCGACCCCACGCAGGTTCCTCAACCCTGAGCTGCCGACATGGTCTTTCAGGTCGTGACGACGCTGGATGGCGCGGAGGTGCTGCGCCGAGCCAAGCGGTTCTTCGCCGAGCGGGTTCCCAACCAGGCCGCGTTTCCCGAGAAGGAAGGTCCGACCTGGCTCGCCCTGCGGGGGCAGGGCGGCGAGGAGATCGCTTTCGCGGTCCGGGCCGACGCGGGCACGACCCTGGTCCGCGCCAGCACCCTGCTCTTCGACCAGGCCCTGGATCGGTTTCTCTCGACTCTGCCGACACCCGCGGAGCAGCGGGTATGACGGCGCTCCTGCCGGTGCGCGTCATGGTCACGGATGCATGGGACGAGGTGCCGCTCCAGCTTCCCGCCGCCGCCACGCTGGGCGAGCTCAAGCGCCAGGCACTGGAGGCCACCCGCGTCACCCGCGACCCGTCGGGGTACCTGGTGAAGTACCGGGGTGCGGAGCAGTCGGACGACGTGTCGCTGGCCGACGCGGGGGTGGTTCCGAACGCGGGCCTCATCGTCCTCGCTCGCAAGCGGCGGCCGGTCCGATAGGCCGTGGCGGTGCCACCGTCCGCCGGCCGGGTGCTGGTGCTGGGCGCCGCGGCCGTCCTCTTGCTCGACGGCGTCGCGCTGCTGGGAATGGGGATCTGGGCGCGTCGCCCGGGTCTGGCACTGGCGGGTGGCGCGCTGCTGGCCGGCGCCGGGGTGGTGTTGTGGTCGTGGCGGCGCCAGCGCCGCCGGCTCGAGGAGATCGCCGAGGCCCGCCGCGATCTCCAGGCCGACACCGAGGCGCTCCGGCGGCTCACGAGGCGCTGACGGTGATTCCTGTATTCACCCATCCCGACTGCCTCCGTCACGATCCCGGTCCCGACCACCCCGAAAGCCCCGCGCGGCTCCGGGTCCTGCTGGAACGGGCGCGGCGCGACGTCACCGCCGACGTGATCGAGGCTCGGGGCGCGCCGCTGGATGCGCTGCGCGCCGTGCATCCCGATTCGTATCTCCGAAGCCTGGAGGCCATGAGCGCCCGGGGCGGGGGCGCGCTCTTTCTGGACACGATCCTCAACGACGCGAGCTGGGCCGCCGCGGTCGGGGCCGCGGGCGCGCTGCTCGCGGCTGTCGATCACGCGCACGCCGGGCGGGGCAACGCCTTTGCCGCCGCCCGCCCACCGGGGCATCACGCGCTGGCCGGCAAGGGGATGGGCTTCTGCCTCCTGAACAACGTGATCATCGGGGCCCGACACGCTCAGCGGGCGGGCCGCGAGCGCGTGCTGATCGTGGACTGGGACGTGCACCACGGGAACGGCACGCAGGCGCTCATGGAGCGCGATCCCAGCCTGCGCTATGTCTCGCTGCACCAGCACCCATGGTATCCGGGCACCGGGATGGCAGAGGAGCGTGGCCTGGGCAACGTCTTCAACGTTCCGCGCGGGCCGGGCCGTCCCGCCGCGCAGTACGTGGA
>Ga0310810_10004583_pt1 | contig 15320 bp, 14 predicted proteins | sample NCmetagenome_FD_207641 | JGI IMG/M metagenome (GOLD analysis project Ga0310810, IMG submission 207641) | Soil microbial communities from experimental microcosm in Duke University, North Carolina, United States - NC | ecosystem: Engineered > Artificial ecosystem > Soil microcosm > Unclassified ...
GTTGATGTCGCCGCGGCGGCCGGCGAACGCGATACGGCCGTCGCGGACGACGAGCGTGTCGACGACGCGGTCAGCGGCGTCGAGCGTGTAGATGCGAGCGTTGGTCAGGAGCACGCGCGAGACCGCGCGCGATCAGACGTCGATCCGCTCGGCCTCCGGCCGGCGCTCGGCGACGTTGAAGCGCCCGTCGTAGACCGGGCGCCCGCCTGTGGTCGGGCCCGGGTACTGCACGAAGAGCATGAGCCCACCGGTGTCGGTCACCAGCGGCTCCTCGACGTGGGGATCGGGGTAGAAGAGCATCGTGTTCGGGCCGTAGAGCCGCCCGCCGATCCGGAACTCGCCCTCCAGGATGTACCAGACCTGGGCGAAGTCGTGGCGGTGCTGGGGATGATGCGAGCCGGGATCGTAGCGGACGAGGCCGGCGTTCGGCTCGGTCGGCCGATCGCTCCGCGGATGGAACAGCATCTTGCTCCACTGGCCCGTCCACCGAAGCGTTTCCCAGGCCCGCTCGTCGACGTGCACCGCTTCCATCGGCAGATGCCCGCTGCGCGCGATCGGCTCGGTCATGACGCCCTCCGTTGAGGGAGAGTATCCCACGCGCGCGGGACGGCGTCCCGCCGGGGTCAGGACGCCGGCGGCTCGTACAGGTTCAGGTCGGGGACGTCGCGGAAATCGTCGGGATTGAGCGTCCAGATCCGGGCCCGATGAGAGAGCGCGCATGCCGCGATGGCGAGATCGAGCTCCCGGTGCCGCGCGCGTGGGACCTGACGATAGAGGCGCGCTGCGATCAATGCCTCGACCGCGCCGAACTGGACGACCGCATCGGCGGGAAACAGCTCCTCCTGATGAGCGAGTTCGATGCGGTTGCGTGGCCCTCGCAGCCACTCGTAGAGGACCAGCGCCGAGATCCCGACACGCTCGCTGTCCTCGACGGCCCGCCGCAGAAGTGGCGCCGCCCGCCGACGGCCGCACAGCGCCTCGACGAGGAGCGAGGTGTCGAGATGGATCACCGGGGCGCGCGCCGGGCCCAGCGGCGGCGCGCGGTGCGGATCTCACGCAGCTCGGCGTCGACTTCCGCCTGCGGTCGCGTGGGCGGGGCAGCACTGACCCGGTCGAGGATGTCGAGCATGCGCCGGCGCTCCTCCTCGCCAAGCTTGTCGGAGCGTGCCTCGTACTCCTTGAGCGACTCACGCACCACCTGACTTTGCGGACGGCGTAGACGAGTGGCCAGCCGGCGTAGGCGCTCGACGCTGGCGTCATCCAGGGTGAAGGTGACCTTGACCATACCGTGCCATACTACCATATCGATATGGCTCTGGTCGGAGGCCTCGAGCTCGGCGGGACGAAGGCCGTGTGCGTGGTGGGCACCGGGCCGGACGACATCCGCGCCGAGGCGCGCGTGCCGACCACGGCGCCGGCGGAGACGCTCGGCCGCATCGTCGGCTTCTTCGCGAGGCAGCCCGCCGAGCAGCCGCTGGCCGCGCTCGGCGTCGCGAGCTTCGGTCCACTCGACCTCGACCCCCGCTCGGCGACCTTCGGATTCATCACCACCACACCCAAGCAGCCATGGCGTCAGTTCGATCTCGTCACGTCGCTGCGGCAGGCGCTCGGCACGGCCATCGCGCTCGACACCGACGTCAACGCCGCCGCGCTCGCCGAGCATCGCTGGGGGCGCGGGCGCGACGTCGATGTCCTCGTGTACGTGACGGTCGGCACCGGCATCGGCGGTGGCGTGCTCGTCGCCGGGCGCCCGCTGCACGGGCTGGTGCATCCGGAGATCGGCCACCTGCGCGTGCCGCACGATCGCGGGCGCGACGCCTTCGACGGCGTGTGTCCGCATCACGGCGATTGCCTGGAGGGCCTGGCCTCGGCGCCGGCGCTGGCCGCGCGCTGGGGCCAGGCACCGGAACGCTTGCCGGACGATCACCCGGCGTGGGCGCTGGAGGCGGAGTACCTGGCGCTGGGTCTCGCGAACGTCGTCCTCACCGTGTCGCCGCAGCGCATCGTGCTGGGTGGAGGCGTCATGGCCCGCGCGGGGCTCCTGCCGCTCGTGCGCACGCGGCTGCGAGCGGTGCTCGGGGGCTACGTGCAGTCGCGCGCGCTCGACGAGGGGATCGACGACTACCTGGTGGCGCCGGCGCTGGGTGAGCGGGCGGGGGTGCTCGGGGCGCTCGCGCTGGCGCGCGACACGGTCGAGCCGAGCGGCTAGAAGCGGCGGCGGCCGCCCATGGCGCGCTTGCGCAGGCGCAGCGACTTGGGCGTGACCTCGAGCAGCTCGTCCTCGCGAATCCACTCCAGGCACTGCTCGAGGTTCATGATCCGCGGCGGCGTGAGCTTGATGCCCTCGTCGGCCGTGGAGGCGCGCATGTTGGTGAGCTTCTTTTCCTTGGTGATGTTGACGTCGAGGTCGTTGTCGCGCGAGTTCTCGCCGACGATCTGGCCCTCGTACACTGCCTCGCCGGGCCCGATGAACATCGTACCGCGGGCCTGGAGGTTGTCGATCGCGTAACCGGTGGTCTTGCCGGTCCGGTCGGCGACCAGCGCGCCGCTCTGGCGATGGGCAATATCGCCCTGCCAGACGTCGTAGCCGTCGAACAGATGGTTCAGCAATCCGGTGCCGCGCGTGTCGGTCAGAAATTCCGTTCGGTACCCGATGAGGCCGCGCGACGGGATCCGGTACTCCAGGCGCACGCGGCCGGTGCCGTGGTTGACCATCTTGGTCATCTGGCCCTTGCGCGGCCCGACCTTCTGGGTGACGGCGCCGATGAAGTCCTCGGGGATATCGACGACCAGATGCTCCATCGGCTCGAGTGTCCGGCCCTCGCCGTCCTTCTGGGTGATGATCTCCGGCTTGCCGACCTCGACCTCGTAACCCTCGCGGCGCATCAGCTCGATGAGGATGGCCAGCTGCAGCTCGCCGCGGCCGGACACGCGGAAGGTATCGGGCGAGTCCGTCTCCTCGACGCGGATGCCCGGGTTCAGCTTGCGCTCCTTCATCAGGCGCTCGCGGAGCTGGGGCGAGGTGACGAACCGGCCTTCCTTGCCGGCGAAGGGCGAGATGTTGGACGAGAACAGCATGGAGACGGTCGGCTCGTCGATGCGGATGAGCGGCAGCGCGACGGGGTTCTCCAGCTCGCCGACCGTCTCGCCGATGTCGATCGTCTCGATGCCGGCGATGGCCACGATCTCCCCGGCGGTGGCCTCGGCGATCTCCACCCGCTTGAGTCCTTCATACCCGTAGAGCACGGTGACCTTGGCCGTCTCGGTGCTGCCGTCGCGGTGCACGACCGAGATGCGGTCGGCCTGGCGCACGCGCCCGTTGACGATGCGGCCGATGACCAGCCGGCCGACGTAGTCGTCCCAGTCGAGCATGGTCACCCGGAACTGCAGCCCGACGGCGGGATCGAAGCGGGGCGGAGGCACGGTGGCCAGGATGGCCTCGAACAGCGGCTCCAGGGTGGTCCCCTCGACCTTGAGGTCCGTCGTGGCGGTGCCGGTGCGGGCGTTGGTGTAGAGCACAGGGAACTCGAGCTGGTCCTCGGCGGCGTCGAGGTCGATGAAGAGGTCGTAGACCTCGTCGAGCACCTCGGCCGGCCGGGCATCCGAGCGGTCGATCTTGTTGATGACCACGATGGGCGGCAGCCCGGCCTCCAGCGCCTTCTTGAGCACGAAGCGCGTCTGGGGCAGCGGGCCCTCGGCCGCGTCGACCAGCAGCAGCACGCCATCGACCAGGGTCAGGGTGCGCTCGACCTCCGAGCCGAAATCGGCGTGGCCGGGCGTGTCCACGATGTTGATGTGGACGTCCTTGTAGTTGATGGCCGTGTTCTTGGCCATGATCGTGATGCCCTTCTCGCGCTCCAAGTCCATCGAGTCCATGATCCGCTCGGCCACGGCCTGGTTCTCGCGGAAGAGCCCCGACTGCCAGAGCATTGCGTCGACCAGGGTGGTCTTGCCGTGGTCGACGTGCGCGATGATCGCAATGTTACGGAGGTTGTCGCGCTGCTGCATTCGCTCATCGTACCATGCCCTCGCGCGTCCACTTCCCTCGCTGGAGGCTTGCATGAGAATCAGAGCGGCCGTCGTCCTCGTTTTGCTGGTCGTCCTCACCGCCGTCACCGCCCACGCCCAGGTCCTGTCCAGCGCCACGCCCGAGCAGGTGGGGCTGTCGTCCGAGCGCCTGGCCCGGCTCACCGGGACGCTCAAGGCCGACACCGACAAGGGCGTCATCCCCGGCGCCGTCCTGCTGGTGGCCCGCCACGGCAAGGTGGCGCTGTTCGAGGCCATGGGTGTGCGCGATCCGGAGCGCAAGACGCCGATGACGCGCGACGCGATCTTCCGCATCTACTCCATGAGCAAGCCCATCACGTCGGTCGCGGCGATGATGCTCGTCGAGGAGGGCAAGCTCGGCCTCGATCATCCGGTGTCGAAGTACCTCCCCCAGATGGCCAATCTCAAGGTCGGCGTCGAGAAGGCCGATGCGAGCGGTGGGGCGCCCACCCTGGAGCTGGTGCCGGTGCGCCGGGAGATGACCGTCCAGGACCTCCTGCGCCACACTTCGGGGCTGACCTACGGCTTCTTCGGCCCCGGCCTGGTGAAGAAGGCCTACGTCGACAGCAAGCTGTGGAACGACTACCCCTCCAACGCGGAGTTCGTCGATCGGCTGGCCAAGCTGCCGCTGGCCTACCAGCCCGGGACGACGTGGGACTACAGCCACTCGACCGACGTGCTCGGCCGCGTGATCGAGGTCGTCGCCGGCACCTCGCTCTACGAGTTCGAGAAGGCGCGCATCCTCGATCCGCTCGGCATGAAGGACACGAGCTTCTACGTCACCGATCGCGCCAAGCAGGACCGCATCGCCGAGCCGTTCGCCAACGATCGCTCGATCGGCGTGGAGGCGACCTTCAACGATCCGCGCGTGGCGCAGCAATGGGAGTCGGGCGGAGGCGGCATGGTCGGCACGGCGATGGACTACGCGCGCTTCCTGCAGATGCTGCTCAACGGCGGCACGCTGGAGCGTACGCGCATTCTCGGTCCCAAGACCATCGCGTACATGACGGCCGATCACCTGGGCAGCGGCATCGCCACGACGCCGCTCTACCTTCCGGGCGCTGGCTTCGGGTTCGGCCTGGGCTTCGCCGTGCGCAAGGACGCCGGCGTGTCGCCGGTCGAAGGCTCGGTGGGCGAGCTCAACTGGGGCGGGGCCGGCGGGACCTACTTCTGGGTGGATCCGAAGGAGGACCTCTTCGTCGTCTTCATGATGCAGTCGCCGAAGCAGCGTGTGCCGTACCGCTCGGTGCTGAAGAACATGATCTACGCCGCCCTGACCCGCCCGGCCGGGAAGTAGGCGGGCGCGCCGACGCGCTGGCTATAATGACGGCCACATCCACCGCCCCGGAGGTTCGCATGATCCGGTTGCTCTTCGTATGCATCGGCCTCGCTGCGCTCGTCGTCGGGCCGGCACTGGCCCAGGAGAAAGCGCCTGCCGAGAAAGCCCCGGCGGAGAAGGCGCCGGCCGACAAGGCCGCGCCGAAGGCCGCCGCCAAGACACCGACGGCGGTGATCACGCTCGAGAAGGGCGGCGAGATCGTGCTGGAGTTCTGGCCGCAGGACGCGCCCAAGCACGTGGAGAACTTCGTCAAGCTCGCCAACCAGAAGTTCTACGACGGCCAGCGCGTGCATCGCGTGGAGCCGAACTTCGTCGTCCAGTTCGGTGACCCCCAGTCGAAGACCCTGCCGATGGACGATCAGCGCATGGGCAGCGGCGGCCCCGGCTACACGATCAAGGCCGAGTTCAACAAGCGGCCGTTCGAGCGCGGCGTGCTCGGCATGGCGCGCACCAGCGATCCCGACTCGGCCGGCAGCCAGGTCTACATCATGCTGGGCCCCGCGCCATTCCTGAACGGCAAGTACACCGCGTTCGGCAAGGTCGCCAGCGGCATGGGCGTCGTCGATCAGATCAAGGTCGGGGACCGCATCAAGTCGATCAAGATCGTCAACTAGTAATAAGGAGACCATCGCGTGAAGCAGACGGCAGTCATCACGCTCACGACCGGCAAGCAGATCCGCATCGAGTTCTATCCGGAAGACGCGCCGAAGACCGTCGAGAACTTCGTCACCCTGGCCAAGAAGGGGTTCTACAACGGCCTCAGCTTCCATCGCGTGGTCCCGGACTTCGTCGTCCAGGGCGGCTGCCCCAAGGGCGACGGCACCGGCGGCCCGGGCTACCAGATCAAGGCGGAGTTCAACAAGCAGAAGCACGTGCGCGGCTCGGTGGCCATGGCCCGCAGCAGCAGCCCGGACTCCGCGGGCAGCCAGTTCTACATCACCTACGGCGCCACCCCACACCTCGACAACAACTACACCGTGTTCGGCAAGGTCGTCTCCGGCATGGAGGAGGTCGATCGCATCAAGCAGGGCGATCGCATGACCACGGTCACGATCGAGGAGGCGTGAGATGGCCTGGTCGCTGCTGATCCGGGGTGGGACCGTCATCGACGGCAGCGGCGCGCCGGCCCGGGCGGCCGACGTCGCCGTCGAGGGCGAGCGCGTCGTGGCCGTGGCCCCGCATCTCAGCGGCCCCGCCGATCGCGTGATCGATGCGGCCGGGCACGTCGTCGCGCCCGGCTTCATCGACATGCACTCGCACTCCGACCTCTTCTACTTCGCCTGCCCGTCGGCGGAGTCGAAGATCCGCCAGGGCGTGACGACAGAAGTCGTCGGGATGTGCTCGTTCTCGCAGGCGCCCATGCGGGCAGAGCAGCGCGACATCGTGCAGGGCTGGGCCGGCGGCATCGGCGCCAGCCTGGACCTGAAGGCGGAGACGTTCGCACAGTACCTCGACGCGCTCCGGGCCATCCGGCCCTCGGTGAACGTCGCGCACTTCGTCGGTCACGGGGCGCTCCGCATCGCCGCGATGGGCTTCGAGGCGCGGCCGGCCGGTCCCGACGACCTCAAGGGCATGCAGCGGCTGCTCGGCGAGGCGATGGACGCTGGCGCCTTCGGCTTCTCCACCGGCCTGGTCTATGCGCCCAGCGCCTACTCCGACACCGCCGAGCTGATCGCGCTGGCCAAATCGATGACCGCGCGCGGCGGCTACTACTTCTCGCACATCCGCGGCGAGTCCTCGATGCTGCTGGACTCCATCAACGAGGCGATCCGCATCGGCGAGGAGGCCGGCGTGGGCGTGCAGGTCTCGCACGTCAAGGCCTCGGGCAAGGAGAACTGGCCCAAGATCGATGCCGCGCTGCGGCTGTTCGAGACGGCGCGGGCCCGCGGCGTGGACGTGCTGGGCGACGTCTATCCCTACAACGCCGGCAGCACCAAGCTCGATAACATGATGCCGGCGTGGGCTCACGCCGGCGGTCTCGCCAAGCTGCTCGAGCGCCTGGCCGACCGCACCACGCGCCGGCGCATCGTCGAGGAGTGCCTGATCGACGGCGAGCGGTGGGGCACGGTCTCCCAGGGTGGTATCGGCTTCGACCAGGTGTTCATTGCCACCTGCAAGCGCCGCGAGCTCGAGGGACTCAACCTGGCGCAGATCGCGCGCCAGTCCGGCCAGCCCCCGGCCGAGGTGCTGATGAACCTCCTGCTCGAGCAGAAGTGCACCGTCGGCATGGTGAGCTTCTCGCAGTCGATCGACAACGTCGCCAAGGTGCTGGCGCATCCCGCGCTCATGATCGGCTCCGACTCGATCCCGCTCTACGAGGGCGAGGGCGATCGCCCCGGCAAGCCGCATCCGCGCACCTACGGCACCTTCCCCAAGGTGCTCGGCGAGTACGCGCGCGAGCGCAAGCTGTTCTCGATGGAGACCGCGATCCACAAGATGAGCGGTATGGCCGCTGCGCGCATCGGCCTGCGCGAGCGCGGCCTGGTGCAGCCCGGCTACTTCGCCGATCTCACCGTCCTGGACCCGTCCACGGTGAAGGACGAGTCGACGTACGCCGAGCCGCACCGCTATCCGGTCGGCATTCCCTACGTGATGGTGAACGGGGCCGTCGTCGTCGACGGTGGCCGCATGAGCGCCGCGCGGCCGGGCCGCATCCTCACCCCCGCGCGCTGAGCCACCCCGCCCCGCGCGCGCCGACGGGGCGCGCGGGGCGAGAGGGCCGGGGCCGCGACGCACGGCGGTGCTATCATCTCCATGATGCCGGCGCCGCTGGTCGAGTTTCTCGCCCGCCCGCCGATCTTCGCCGGCCTCCCCCGCGAGAGGTCGACGCCACCGGTCGTCTCGCCGCGAGGTGGGCGTGCGGGCCGAGGTGGGCGTGCGGGCCGCGACGTGGCGCTGGAGCTGCTGGGGGGCGGCTCGGGAACCTCGCCGTCGTGAGGTTCCGGCTCGCCCTGCGGGGCTGAGGCGTGACACCGCTGGTTCGCCGCTACGTGAAGACGAGCTTCGCATTCCTGGCGCTGGGGTTGCTGCTGGGCGGCTGGATCCTCGTCGCGGAGTTCGTGCTGGGTCGCTACCCGCCGCGGCTGCACGTCACCGCGCACGTGCACCTGCTGCTGGTGGGCTTCATGCTGATGATCGTCATGGGCGTGGCGACGTGGATGTTCCCGCGTCCGGCCCGCGACGACGCCCGCTACCGGCCTGGCCTGGCCGAGGCCGTCTACTGGATCGTCACCGTCTCCACCGCGCTTCGTGCCGCCGGCGAGCTCCTCGCGCCGTTCTTTGGAGCCGCGGGCTGGCGCCTGCTGATTGCCGTGGCCGGGCTCGGTCAGCTGGCCGGTGCCGCGCTGTTCGTGGTCAACATGTGGCCGCGGATCCGCATGCCGGGCTGAGTCCGCCACCCCGGCTCGCCGTACTCTTTGGCCCGCGCAGCTACGCGCTCCTGCGCCATCAGGATCTGCTGCCCGCCGTTCTCGTGGAGGTCGTGCGCCGGCTGCTGCGTGCGTAGCGGAGGGTCACCGGGAGCCCCCGGTGGCCAACCGCATGTTTCCCGGCGCGTTTTTCCGATGAGAGAGTTCTCATTCGCCCTTCATGCCGGTCTCATCGTCGCGAGATACCGTCTTGCTCAGGCGGGTGGCCGCGGTGAGGCTGCCCACGGGAGGATGGGGGAATGAAGGGCACACGCTCGTGGATGCGATTCACGTGGCCAGCGGTCGCGCTGGTCACCCTGCTGGCCGTTGTCGTCGTCGCGCCGCACGTCGGTCACGGGCGCGAGGGCATGCTCTGGCAAGAGCACGGTTCGGTCAATGCACCGGTCGCGACGGCACCCGCGCCGGCCTGGGTCGAGATCGCGCGCGCCGTCAAGCCGGCGGTCGTCAACGTGAGCACCAAGGCCGTCCGCGAGGACGGCGCCAGCATGGAGGACCAGCTCCGCGACTTCTTCGGTCCCGGCTTCCCGGGGCGTGAGAGGCCCGGGCGTGAAGCGCCGGGTCACAGCCAGCGCCACACGGTGCGCGGCATCGGCTCGGGTTTCGTGATCAACCCCGACGGCTTCATCGTCACCAACAACCACGTCGTCGACGGCGCCACCGAGATCCGCGTGAAGTTCGCGGACGGGCGCGACCTGCCCGGCAAGGTCGTGGGCCGTGACGAGAAGACGGACCTGGCGCTCATCAAGGTCGCCGCCACTGGCCTGCCGGTCATCGCGCTCGGCGACTCGGCCCGGCTCGAGGTCGGCGAGCCGGTGATGGCGATCGGCAACCCCTTCGGGCTGGAGCAGACCGTGACGACCGGCATTGTCAGCGCCACCGGGCGCGCGATCGGCGCCGGCCCGTACGACGACTTCATCCAGACCGATGCCTCGATCAATCCCGGCAACAGCGGCGGGCCGCTCATCAACGCCCGCGGCGAGGTCGTGGGCGTGAACACCGCGATCGTCGGCGGCAGCGGCGGCTCGGTGGGCATCGGCTTCGCCATCCCGACCAACATGGTCAAGCCCGTCGTCACCCAGCTGGCCGACAGCGGTCACGTCACGCGCGGCTGGCTGGGCGTGTCGATCCAGCGCATCACGCCGGAGCTGGCCGCCAGCTTCGGGCTGCCCGACACCCACGGCACCCTGGTGAGCGGCGTCAGCGACGGCTCGCCGGCCGCCCAGGCCGGGCTGCGCCGCGGCGACGTCATCCTCAAGTGGGACGGTCACGACGTCGCGCGCTGGAGCGATCTGCCGCGCGCCGTGGCCGAGACGCCGGTCGGGCGGCAGGTGCCGCTCGAGGTGCTGCGCGACGGCAAGCGCATCAGCCTGAACGTGAACGTCGCCAAGATGGACGAGGGCGGCCAGCAGGTGGCCTCGTCCAGCGAGCCGGCCGCCTCCAAGCTCGGCATCGCCGCCCGCTCGCTCACGCCGGACCTGGCGCGCTCGCTCGACGTGCCCGCCCATAGCGGCGTGCTCGTGGAGCGCGTCGAGGACGGCAGCCGCGCTCAGAACGCCGGCATGGCAGCGGGCGACGTCATCGTCGAGGTCGATCACAAGCCCGTCGCCTCCGTCGAGGCGCTGCGGACCGCGCTCGGCAAGCACGAGCACGGCAAGCCGCTCCTGATGCTGGTGCAGCGCGAAGGGCAAACCCTCTACCTGACCATCGAGGCCTGAGTCGAGCCATGTGGGACGATCGCTTCGCCGAGACCTGCGCGCGGCACGCCGACCTCGTGGCGGTGTTCGAGTCGGCGCATGGGCGGCTGGGCCTGCTGCTGCGACAGACGCTGGTGCCGCTCGACGCCGAGCGGCTGGAGTGGCTGGCCGAGACGCGCGCCGTGGCTCGTCACCTCATCGCGGACCTGCGCGGCGTCGGGTTCTCCGGCGGAGCCGTGGTCCTGCAGTGGCTACCGATGCACGACGTGGCGCGCATCGTCGGACGCTGGGTGCGGCGCTGGGACGGTGATCCCGCGCGGCGCTCCCAGCTGCTGTCGGTGGTCGAGCGCAAGCTGATGGACGAGCGCTACCTGGCCGGGCGGCGCCACAGCGCCGCCCCGGCCGAACGACGGGCGACCGTACCGACGATTGCCGGCGGCGCCGACGTCGTGACCGACGGGTTCAACGAAGCCGGGCTTGATGCACTCAAAGCCTGGTACGAGGCGATGGCGCCGTGCTGGCTCGCCATCCAGCCGGCGCGTCGCCGTCGCCTCGTTCTGCAAAGTCATGTCTGGATCGCCGATCAGGCGCTGGCCGATCCTGCCGAGGGCCCCCGCCGGGCCTCGGCCGAGCTGGGCCGCGACGGCTCGCTGGCGCGCGCGCTCGAGCTGCTCGTGCCGCGCGCCGAGGCGCCGGCCTGGCGCCCGTGGATCGATCTCGTCCGCACCGATCTGGCTCGGGCCCTGTCGCGTCCGCCGGCACTTCGCACGCAGGCGTGGGCCCGCTGGCTGTTCCTCATTCCCTACAGCGTTCCGGTGCCCCGCCGGGGCCTGCGGGCCACACGCCCCGTCGGCGACGGGTCCCTGCCTCCGGCATGGACGGCGAAGCCCTGGAGGGCGAAGATGGAGGCCTAGACCGATACGGAGGGCGAGCACCCCGGTTTGCGGATCCTGGTCGTCGAGGACGAGCGGAAGGTCGCCAGCTTCATCCGTCAGGGGCTGACCGAGGAGGGCCACACCGTCGAGGTGGCCCTCGACGGCAGCACCGCGCTCGATCTCATCCTCGAGGGCTCCCCGTATGACCTGGTGGTGCTCGACCTGAACCTGCCGCGCGTGGACGGCTTCGCCATCCTCAAGGCCGCTCGGGCCCGGCGGGTCGTGACGCCGGTGCTGGTCCTCACCGCTCGCGACAGCGTCGCCGAGAAGGTCCGCGGCCTCGATCTCGGCGCCGACGACTACCTCACCAAGCCGTTTGCCTTCGACGAGTTCCTGGCCCGCGTGCGCGCGCTCCTGCGCCGGGGCGCGCCCGGCCCGGGCCCCATCTTGAAGGTGGCCGACCTCACGCTCGACCCGGCCACGCGTGAGGTCCGGCGCGGCGCCCGGCGCATCGTCCTGACCGCCCGCGAGCACGGCCTGCTCGAGTACTTCATGCGCAACGCCGGCCGCGTGCTGACGCGCCCCATGCTGGCCGAGCACGTGTGGGGGCTCGACTTCGATCCCGAGAGCAACATCGTCGACGTCTACGTCGGCTACCTGCGGCGCAAGATCGATGGGCCCGGTGAGCCGCGGCTGCTCCACACGGTCCGCGGCGCCGGCTACGTGCTGCGGAGCGAGCCGGAGTGAGGCTGCGCGGGCTGTCGATCCACACCCGGCTCACGCTCTGGTACGCTGGCGCGCTGTTCGCGATCCTGGTGGTGATCAGCGTGCTCTCGTATTCCTTGCTGGCCTGGAGCCTGGCCCAGGACGTCGACCGCTCGCTCATGACCCTGGCCGGCGTCGTCCGCGATGCGCCGCGCAACGACACCTTCGACGAGGCCGAGTGGTGGCTGCGCGAGTTCCTCGATCCCGAGCACCAGCTCTTCCAGCTGATGGCGCCGGATGGGCGCCTGCGCCTGCGCTCCTGGCGCCTGCGCGACGATCGCCTGCCGCTCTCCGCCCAGGCCGCGCACCTGGTCGCCGCCAACCAGGTGGCCTTCGAGACGGTCGTGCTGCACGGCCAGCGCATCCGCACCGTGGCGATGCCGGTGATGCGCGGCGGCCGGCTGACGGAGGTCATCCAGGTCGGCACGCCGCTCGATCAGACGGAGCGCACGCTGCATCGCTGGGTCGAGGCGCTGTTCGTCCTGGTGCCGCTCGGCGTGGGCCTGGCCGCGGCCGGCGGACGGGTGATGGCGCGGGCGGCGCTCAAGCCGGTGGACGAGATGGCGCTGGCCGCGCGCCGGATCGACGCGCAGGCGCTGGCCCGGCGCATCACCATCCGTGGCACCGGCGACGAGCTGGATCGCCTGGGCGAGACGCTCAACGGCATGCTGGCGCGCCTGGAGAACGCCTTCGGCGGCATGCGCCGCTTCTCCGCGGATGCCGCCCACGAGCTGCGCACGCCGCTGACCGCGCTCAAGGGCACCCTGGAAGTCGCGCTGCGCTCCGAGCGCTCGGGCCCGGAGTACCGGGCCGCGCTGGCCTCGGCGCTGGAGGAGGTCGAGCGCCTCGTGCGTCTGGCCGAGGACCTCCTGCTGCTCTCGCGCTCGAGGGCCGGTCCGGAGTCGCCGCGGGCCAAGGTGGAGCTGGAGCCGCTCGTGCTGGACGTCGCCGACGTGGGCGCCCGGCTGGCCAAGGACACCTCGGTGGCCGTGCGCGTCGGCTCGGTCGCGCCGGTGTCCGTGCTGGGTGATGCCGGCTCGCTGCGGCGCGCGCTGCTCAACCTCGTCGAGAACGGGGTGAAGTACACGCCGAGCGGCGGGCGCGTGGAGATCAGCGTCCAGGCGACCGAGAGCGAGGCGCGGCTCGTCGTCGAGGACACCGGGCCCGGCATCGATCCCGCCGACGTCGCGCGCATCTTCGAGCCATTCGTACGTCTGGACGCCGCTCGCGATCGCGAGAGTGGCGGCAGCGGCCTGGGCCTGGCCATCGCGCACTCGATCGTCGTCGCCCATCGCGGCACGATCCAGGTCGAGCGCCGCGAGGCGGGCGGCTCGCGCTTCACGATCCGTCTGCCGCTCGCCTCCTGACCGGCCCGTGCCCCCGGCGGTAGAATGCGGGGCGTGACGCTCCTCCGCGTGCTTGTGCTGGCGCTCGCCGCGGCGTTGTCCATGGCCGCCGCGCCCGCGACCCCGTCGGCGCCGTGGCTCCTCGACCACGTCAAGACCCTGGCCGCGCCCGAGTTGCAGGGCCGAGCCTCTGGCACCGCCGGCGCCGAGCGCGCCGCGACCTATCTGGCCGCCGAGCTCCAGCGCCTGGGGCTGCGAGCGGGCGGCGACAACGGCACGTGGCGGCAAGCCTTCACGGTGCCGACGGGCGTGCGGCTCGGCGACGTCAACACCATGGCACTGGGCGCGCCCACGCCGCGCGCGCTCGAGCTCGGCCGCGAGTTCGCGCCGCTGGCCGTGTCGGCCGAGGGACGGCAAGAGGCCGACGTGGTGTTCGTCGGCTACGGCATCACCGCGCCCGATCTCGCCTGGGACGACTACGCGGGCGTGGACGTGCGCGACCGGATCGTGCTGGTGCTCGAGCGCGAGCCACGCCGCCGCGATCCCGCCGGCCCGTTCCGCCGGCCCGACGCGTACCACTACACCGAGCGCAGCCACAAGATCATCAACGCGCGCGAGCACGGCGCGCGGGCCGTGCTGCTCGTTGGTGCCGACGCGCTGTCCACCACCTTGGCCGGACGCGCGCAGTCGGCCGCGGTGCTGGCGATCGCGGTCACGCCGGCGGTGGCCGATACCTTGCTCGCGCCGGCGGGGACGAGCGTCGCGGCGGCCACCGCGGCGATCGACGCCGGGCCGGCGCCACGCTCCTTCGCGATCCCGAACGCGCGTGTCGCGGTGCAGGTGAGTCTCGTGCGCACGCGCGGACAGACGGCCAATGTCGTCGGCATCCTCCCCGGGCGCGATCCGGCGCTGCGCGAGGAGGCGATCGTGATCGGGGCGCACTACGATCATCTGGGGCTGGGCGGCGAGGGATCGCTGGCGCCGGACGCGGTCGGGACCGTCCATCCCGGCGCCGACGACAATGCCTCGGGCGTCGCGGCCGTGCTGGGCCTGGCCCGCGCGTTTGCCCAGGCCGGCGGCGCCCCGCGCACGCTGGTATTCGTCGCGTTCGCCGGCGAGGAGATGGGGCTCCTCGGCTCCGCGCACTACGTGGCCCATCCCGCCCACCCGCTGACGCGCACCGTGCTGATGCTCAACCTCGACATGGTCGGCCGGATGCGCGACAGGACGCTCTACGTCGGCGGCGTGGACAGCGGCGAGGGGCTGCGCGCGCTCGTGCAGGCGCAGGCCGGCTCCCTCACGCTCAGTCTCCGCGGCGATCCGTTCGGTCCGTCGGACCACGCGAGCTTCTATGCCGCCGGGCGCCCCGTCGTCTTCCTCTTCACGGGCGCTCACGCCGACTATCACCGGCCCGGCGACACGGCCGATCGGATCGACGCCGACGGTCTGGCCGAGGTGACGGCGTTCGCAGCGCGCCTGGTCGACGCCGTGGCTGGTGCAGCCACACCGCCCGTGTACGCGCGAGTGGTGGCGCCGCCGGGCGCCACCGGGCGAGCGGGGGGCTACGGTCCGTTCTTCGGCGTCGTCCCGGAGTTCGGTGAGAGCCAGCGTCCGGGGGTGCGGGTGGGCGGCGTGCGCGCCGGCAGCCCGGCCGAGCGGGCCGGCGTGCGCCAGGGCGACGTCATCGTGGCGTTCGGTGGGCTCACCGTGCGCACCCTGGAGGACTTCACCTTTGCGCTGCGGGCGCGGCGGCCGGGGGATCGCGTGGAGGTCGTCGTGCAGCGAGATGGTGGCGAGCAGCGCGTCGAGGCGGTGCTGGAGGAGCG
>Ga0310810_10004584_pt1 | contig 15318 bp, 13 predicted proteins | sample NCmetagenome_FD_207641 | JGI IMG/M metagenome (GOLD analysis project Ga0310810, IMG submission 207641) | Soil microbial communities from experimental microcosm in Duke University, North Carolina, United States - NC | ecosystem: Engineered > Artificial ecosystem > Soil microcosm > Unclassified ...
GGCTCGCGCAGATAAAGTCCGAACCACGCGAAGAGACACGTCGTCAGCGGGACGAGAATCGGATACGGCTCCTGCATGCGCGCGTACTGTGAGATCGCCCCACCGAGATAGCCAGTCATCAGCACGACGCCGAGCACCGACGTCTGCGGAATGAGATACAGCACCACGCACGCAAGTTGGACGCTCGCGATACGCGGCAGCATGTTCGGATCCCAGCCGATGCGTCCCCATTCCTTGACGTACCAGGGATCGAACGTCAGCTTCCATCGCGCGCTCATAAGCAGGATGGAAACGCCTCCGAGCGAGAAGAGCCAACCGACCCACGGTAGATAGCGTTTCACTATCGCGATCCTTTCGAAGACGGCTCCTTCGGGACGAGTTTGATCACCTTGCCGCCGTCGCGATCGGTGAGGACGTAGAGTGCGCCATCCGGTCCTTCCTTGACGTCGCGGATGCGCGTGTCGAGCTCGGTGAGGAGACGCTCTTCACCAATCACGCGATCGCCTTGCAGTACGAGACGCGCGAGATGCTTGCCGGCCAACGCCGCGACGAAGAGATTGCCCTGCCATGCCGGGAACAGCTTGCCGTTGTAGAAACTGATGCCGCCGGGCGCAATGTCGGGCGTCCAGAAGTAGACCGGCTGCTCCATGCCGGCCTGCGACGTTCGATCCTTGTTGATCGAGGCGCCGTTGTAGTCGTGGCCGTACCCGATCACCGGGAACCCGTAGTTCTTCCCTTTGTCGATCACATTGATCTCGTCGCCGCCGCGCGGGCCGTGCTCACTCGCCCAGAGGCGACCGGTTCGCGGATGAAACGCCAGTCCCTGATCGTCGCGAATACCGAGCGCGAAGATCTCGCCGCGCGCGTTCGGCCGGCCAACAAACGGATTGTCCTTCGGCACTGAGCCATCGGTGTTGATCCGCAGCACTTTGCCCATCAGGCTGTCGAGTTGCTGCGGCTGCGGCCAGTCAGCGGAGAGGATGCCGACACCAGCCGGGATCGACGAAGAGATCAGCAGCGTCCCGTCGCGCGCCTGCGTCATCTTGCCGCCGATGCCTTCGGCGCTCAAGAGCACTTTGACGTCCTCGAGCTTCGTCGAATCAGAGGATAGATGCGCGCGCGCGATCGTCAGCACGCCGGCGAGTCGCGGCGCCGGCGTCGGTGCGTTGGGATCGGGTGCGGTATAGGCGAGATAGATAGTGCGATTGGTCGCGAAGTCCTTATCCGCGAGCGCGCCGACCAGGCCTTGCGGGCCGCCGGAGTAGATCATCGGCAGTCCGGCCAGCGGCGGCGAGAGCTGTCCCGAGCGATCGATGATCTTCAGACGGCCGGGCCGCTCGACGAGCAGGATGCGACCGTCCGATATGAACTCGATCGAGTAGCCGTTGGCGATTCCTGATGCGACCGTCTCAACGGCATAGGGCACACTCACCGCAACGCGCGGTGCGTGCGTTTGGCCTGCCCACTCCGGAATCGGCGAGTACCCGTCGGGCGCTGCCGAACCGTCAGGAGGTGCGCCGGGCTTCTGCGCGGGGGGCCGAGGGATGGATTTCGTCTGCGCGTGAGCGAGTGACGCGAACGCGACAGCGATGACACTGATGAGCGAAAGACGTCGGATGGTGCGCACAGTGCCGCGGAGTATACCGCCTGGTTACCTCGCGCGCACACGCTAGTCGATCGTAATCACGACATTGCCCTTCTTATGCCCCGTGTCCACGTAGGCGTGAGCATCGGCGATGCGAGCGAACTCGTAGGTGCGGTCGATCACGGGCTTGAATGCGCCGGACTCGGCGAGCGTCCGCAGCAACAGCAGGTCCGCGGGCCGCACCGATCCCACACCACTGAGCACCTTGCGGCCGGCTCGCGATGACCAGAGCTGCGCCCCGATCAACTGGCCGAGACTTGCGACGACGAGCAGCAGTCGGCCACCGGGCGCGAGCGCAGGCTTGCACCGAGCGAACGAGCAGTTGCCGACGGCGTCGAGGATGACGTCATACGTGTCGCCGCACCGAGTAAAGTCTTCTCTCGTGTAGTCGATCACACGGTCCGCACCGAGCGACCTCACGAGCGGCGCATGAGCCGCGCTGCAGACACCGGTCACCACCGCCCCGAAGTGCTTCGCCAGTTGCACGGCCGCCGTGCCCACAGCGCCCGATGCGCCATTGATCAATACGCGTTCGCTTTGCTGAATCCGTCCCTTGTCTCGCAAATAGAAGAGACTCGTCAAGCCGCCAAACGTCAACGCCGCAGCCTCCTGAAACGTCAAGTTGCGTGGCAACGGAGCTGCGCCGCTCTCGGGAACGGCTACGTACTCTGCGTGACACCCCATGCGCGCTGCGAACACCGTGTCGCCCGGCGCAAAACGAGTGACGGATTGACCAGCCGCAACAACTTCGCCGGCGAGTTCCCAACCAAGGATGGGTTTGCGTGGACCGCGGATGCCGAATCCAAGGCGCAGCAGGATCGCAAATCCCCGCGGCACGCGGCCGCTTCGCAAGCGGGAGTCGCCGGCGGTGACCGTGGTCGCCCGGACTTTGACGAGTATCTCCGTCGCCTTGACGTCGGGCGTGGGTACGTTTGCGATCTGGACCACGTCGGGTGGCCCATAGCGACGATAGATCGCCGCGTTCATGCGTGAGCGACCTACGTTCATGAAATGGACGATGGACGATGGACGAATTGATCGCTGGATTAGAAATCCGTCAATCGTACGTCGTCAATCGTCAATTTCACTTGACCCTCATGGCACTGGCCGCAATCATCTGCGCATGAGCATGAGGTCCCGATCAGCAGGTGTGTTGGCCGCCGTTGTTGCCGGACTGTTCGCGGTCGTCGCCGCGCAGTCGCCGCCCAAGCCGAAACCGGCCTTCGCGGGTCAGACTGAAGCGCCTGCGCCCACCAAGCCGTCACCGCCGGTCGCCGTACAAACGATCGCTACGGGACTCACCGGCGCCTGGGCACTCGCGATTCTGCCCAACGGCTCGCTGCTCGTCACGCAGAACAGCGGCACGATGCGCGTGGTTCGTCCCGACAATGGCTCCGTGTCGGCACCGCTGACTGGCGTCCCGCCTGTGAAGTCGGCCGCGGCGCAAGGGCTGCATGATGTCGTGCTCGATCCCGACTTCGCAAAGAATCGCGTGCTCTATTTCACGTATTTCGCGCCGCCGCGTGGTGAGGCCGCTGCCAGTTGGCCCATCACGCACTTCTATGAGGACGTGTGGACGAAGCCGTTTGCGGAACGCCGCACCATGGACCTCGGCACCGAGCGTGTCGCCCGAGCGAAGCTGAGCGAGGACTACAGCACGCTCACTGACGTGGACGTGCTCGCCGAAGGTGTCGAGCGGAACATCGTGCTCGCGCCGGACGGCACCATGTTCGTCCTTGGCGCCGATCGCTTTCGCTTTTACGATTCCGACCTCGACGGCGTGAACCACGACTTCACCGACAATCCCGACATCCGTCGCAACTTCACCGGTCGCGCGATTCGCATCAATCGTGATGGCACGATCCCGAAGAACAATCCGTGGCTGAACCGCGCGACTGTGCTGCGCGAGACGTTCGCGCACGGGTTCAAGGATCCCGAGGGCGCGGCGATCAATCCGTCTACGCGAGAGCTGTGGGCTGTCGATCACGGTCCCCAGGGCGGCGACGAGATCAACATCGTCCGCGCCGGACGCGACTACGGATGGCCCGACGTGTCGTACGGCACGCAGTACGACGCTCGGCAGCCGGACGGCAAGAAGAACGTGCCGGTCGGTAGCGGCGCGAACCGGAAAGAGGGCGTCGAGGAGCCGATCTACTTCTGGGTGCCGTCGATCGCGCCATCCGGCATGATGTTCTACACCGGCGACCTGTTCCCCGACTGGAAAGGTAATCTCTTCGTCGGGTCGATGTCGCCGCAATACGGACATCAACTGGTGCGTCTGGTGCTGAACGGCGACCGCGTCGTCGCCGAAGAGAAGCTGCTGGCGGATCGCAAGGGCCGGATTCGTTACCTGCGCCAGGCGCCAGATGGATCGATCTATCTGATCGCGGGCGCCGAAATCTGGCGGCTCACACCCAAGAAGTAGGGCCGGTCGTTCGGACCGGCCGACCAACGCCTCGATATAATTCGGCTGTGGGCCCCTCTCAGCCGGTCGATGATCTGACTGCCGGTCGTGTGGCCTTGGACGCAGGCGCATGGACGGATGCGCAGCACGCCTTCGAACGCGTCCTGGCGATCGAGGAGATCCCCGAGGCGCTCGAAGGTCTCGGGCTCGCGGCTTGGTGGCTCAATCGCAGCGAGATCGTCTTCGACGCGCGTGAGCGCGCCTTCCGCGCCTATCGCCACCGCAATGATCAGAATGCCGCGGCCCGGGTCGCCGTCTGGCTCGCATGGGACAGTGCCGCCTTTCGCGGAGAGGAAGGTGTTGCCAAAGGCTGGTTGCAGCGGGCGCGCCGCCTGCTCGATGGACGGCCGGACTCTGCTGAACATGCCTTTCTCGCCTCACGCGCCGCGGTGTTTGCACTACTGGACGATGGCGACCCTGTCGCGGCAGAAGCGCTCGCTCTCGACGCAATCCGCATCGGACAGTCGATCAACGCCATCGACTACGAAATGGTCGGACGCGCGCTGTACGGATTCGCGCTGATCACGACCGGGCGCGTCAAAGACGGCCTCCATGAACTCGACGAAGTCAGCGCGGCGATTCTCGCTGGTGAATTGACCGACCGGTTGCTCATCGCGCTCGCTGGGTGTTATCTGATCGGCGCGTGTGACCGCGCTCGCGATCACGCGCGCGCCGTCCAGTGGTGCGATCGCATCAAAGCTCACAGTCAGAAGTGGGGGCTGAAGCCGCTGTTCGCTGTGTGCCGGACACAGTACGCATCCGTCTGCATGTGGCGCGGCTCGTGGGATGAAGCGGAACGTGAGCTCACGAACGCGTGCGACGAGCTGGCAATCTGCCGGCCGGGCATGTCGGCTGACGGTCTTGCGCGGCTTGGCGAACTGCGTCGTCGTCAGGGTCGATTAGACGAAGCGGCTTCCCTCTTCGAGCGCAGCGGTCCACATCCGATCGCATCAGTGGGCCGCGCCGCGATCGCGCTCGACCGCGGTGATCGGCAGACTGCCGCTGATCTCATCGAACGCCATCTGCGTCGTCTCCCGATCACGAATCGCACGGAGCGCGCGGCCGCACTCGGTCTACTCATTCGCGCGCACACCATAGGTGAAGGCGAACACGATCTCGCGCGCGCGGTGTCAGCCCTGGAGGAACTTCGCGCCATTGCCGATGCCGCACGAACGGCTCCGCTGCAGGCGTCCGCCAACCTCGCTGCGGGACTCGTCGCGCTCGCAGCCGGTGATCTCGATGCGTCGCGCCGCGAGCTCGAAGATGCGGTCGATGGCTTCGACGCGAGTGAAGCGCCATTCGAAGCGGCATGCGCACGCCTCGATCTCGCGTCGATCATGGATCGTCTCGGCAGATCGGACGCCGCCGTTTCTGAGATCGACCGCGCCCTCACGGAACTCACCCATCTCGATGCCCGCCTGGCGATGTCGGCCGCGCGAACGATGCGCGATCGGCTCGCCGCCCCGCGGCCTTCGCCGACGTCGGCATCGCGTGACCAGGGCGGCCTCACCCCGCGTGAAATGGATGTGCTCCGCCTGATCTCCAGCGGCCTCAGCAATCAGGCTATCGCCGAACGGCTGCATATCAGCGAACACACGGTTCACCGACACGTCGCTAACACGTTGACAAAGCTCGATGTTCCGTCGCGGTCGGCTGCGGTGGCCCACGCCGCCAAACTCGGCCTTCTCTAGGTCAAAGGTCAAAGGTCAAAGGTCAAAGGTCAAAGGTCAAAGGCATGGCCCAAACGGGCCATGGCCAGAAAATCTTGAGCCCTCGCCCGATCAGGCGAAGCGCAGCCGTCGCCCGGTCGCTAGACTCGCCTCATGACACACACTTCACTTCCCGTCGAGGCACCCGCTCGAGCCACGAGCCAGCAGGCGCAAGCACTGGCCGATCGTCTCGAAGCAGGCGCCCGTGCTCTCGCGGCCTTCGCCGCTACTCTCACCGACGCCGAATGGCAGACGCCAGTGCCACACGATGGCCGCACGGTCGGCGTCGTCGTGCATCACGTCGCCAGCGTGTACCCCGTTGAAATCGAGTTGGCGCAGATCATCGCCAGTGGAAAGCCGGTGACCGGCGTCATCATGGACGACATCCATGCGATGAACGCCAAACACGCGGCCGAGCACACGGCAGTCACCAAGACTGCGGCACTCGACCTGCTGCGCACGAACAGCGCCATGGCGGCTGCAGCGATTCGCGCGTTGAGCGACGAGCAGTTGACCAATGCGGCAACCGTATCGCTCTACGCCGACGCCCCGCTCACCTGCCAGTTCTTCCTGGAGGATCACGCGGTGCGACATAGCTATCACCATCTCGCTCGTCTGAAATGGACCGTGGGACGGTAGACCAGCCCGCGAAGAAAGGAGCGCGCCGTGACACGCCGGCTTATGTGCGTTCTCGCTCATCCCGACGACGAATCGTTGGGAACGGGCGGCACGTTGGCGAAGTACGCAGCGGACGGTGTCGAAACCTATCTGCTGACCGCTACGCGGGGTGAGCACGGACGCTTCTTCGGCAACGGTCACGTGCGGCCCCATGACGCGGTCGTGGGCCGTACGCGTGAAGCGGAGTTAAGGGCCGCGGCCAGCGAGCTGGGCGTGCGCGAGGTCACTGTGCTCGGCTATCCGGATGGTGGGCTGGACACGGTGGCGCCCGAGATCGCACAGCAGGCAATTGCGGAGCATCTGTGCCGCATCAGACCGCAGGTGGTGATCACCTTCGGCCCCGACGGCGCGTACGGGCATCCCGATCACATTGCGATCTCGCAGTTGACCACGGCGGCCGTCATGCGCACGGCGAGTCGCGAGCCAGTGGTGTCGAAGCTGTATTACCTCGCCTGGAGCGGTGCGACGTGGGCCGCCTATCAGTCGGTGCTCAAGAAGTTGACGAGCACCGTGGACGGCGTCGAACGGCAGGTGATTCCGACCCCCGACTGGTACATCACGACCCGCATCGACACGAGCGCGGCGTGGCCGACGGTGTGGCGCGCCGTGCAGTGTCATCGGACCCAGATGAGCATCTACGCCAATCTCGAAACCCTGCCACCGGAGCACCACAGCGCGTTGTGGGGCGTGCAGGAGTTCTACCGCGCATTCAGCCTGGTCAACGGCGGGCGCACACGGGAGTCGGATCTGTTCGAGGGATTGCCATGACCGCAACACAAGATGTTGACGTCCTCAGGACCCGCAACGCGCCGCTCGATATGAGCGCTGCGTCGTTTCGAGCCGCGGGACACGATCTGGTGAATCGGATCGCCGATTGGTTGGACGCGATGCCCGAGGGTCCGGTCACGCATGACGAAGCACCAGGCGCGATCCGCGCCTTGATCGGCGCGAACCGTGGAGTCCCGGTGAACGGGACCGACGCGCGACCGCTGCTCGAGAACGCCGCGAACTTGCTGTTCGATCACTCGCTTTTCAATGGTCATCCACGTTTTTTCGGCTACATCACGTCGAGCCCCGCACCAATCGGCATGCTCGGTGATCTGCTGGCCTCGGCCGTCAACGCAAACGTCGGCGCATGGAGGCTCTCGCCGATGGCGACGGAGATCGAAGCGCAGACGATCCGCTGGATCGCCGAGCTGATCGGCGCTCCCACCGACAGTGGTGGACTGCTCGTGAGCGGCGGCAACATGGCCAACTTCGTCGGCTTCCTGGCCGCTCGCGCCGCCCGGGCCGAGCGCGTCCGCGCCGCGGGCCTTCGCGCAGGCGCGCCGCTGCGCGTCTACGCCTCGTCCGAAACGCACACATGGATTCAGAAGGCCGCCGATCTATTCGGCCTCGGCACCGACGCCATTTGCTGGATACCCGCCGATGCGGAACAGCGGATGGATGTCGCGGCGCTCGAAACGCAAATCGTCGCCGACCGTAATACCGGCGCAGTACCGATGCTCGTCGTCGGTACCGCGGGCACGGTCAGCACTGGTGCCGTCGATCCGCTCGTCGACATCCGCGACATCTGCCGTCGTCATGACGTCTGGTTCCACATCGACGGCGCGTACGGTGCGCTCGCCGCACGCGTGCCCGGCGCACCGTCCGATCTGTGCGCGTTGGCCGACGCCGATTCCATCGCCGTCGATCCGCACAAGTGGCTGTACGCGCCGCTCGAAGCTGGCTGCGCGCTGGTGCGCAGACCCGAGGATCTACGTCGCGCCTTCTCGTACCACCCGACCTATTACCACTTCGACGATGACGTGACGAACTACTTCGACTGCGGACCGCAGAATTCCCGCGGATTCAGGGCGCTGAAAGTGTGGCTCGCGCTTCAGCAGGTCGGATCGTCAGGCTATCTGCAGATGATCGGCGACGACATGCGCCTCGCGCGGCAACTGCACGCGCTAGTGCAGCAGCATCCGGAGTTCGAGGCGATGACGCAGCATCTCAGCATCACGACGTTCCGTTACGTCCCACGCGATCGCCAGTGGGCGCAGACGCCTGACGCCGAGTGGTATCTGGAGCGCCTCAATCAGGATCTCTTGAACCGTGTCGAGAGGAGCGGTGAGGCATTCCTCTCGCAGGCGATGGTGAACGGGCGCTTCGCGCTGCGCGCCTGCATCGTCAACTTCCGAACGTCGCTGACGGACATCGAATCGCTGTTGCCGACGCTTGCGCGTCACGGTCGTGAGGCCCAGCAGACGCTGAGTGCCGCCTGATTCGACGGACGCAGGACGTCCTCAGCTTGCGTCACCGGTGACTACTCGAATGTCTGCGCGAACGTCAGCCGATTGCGATCGGCATCGAGGACGCGGAACTCACGCAGCCCCCAGGGCTGGCTGACCGGCTCGCCCTGCACATCGGCACCGCTGCGTACGAGCTCGTTGTAGAGGCCATCGACATCACGGACGTAGAAAGACGCCGAGCCGATGCCGTGCAGCGGCGTACGTGCGATCAGGAGCAGGCGGACTTCATCGCGGTCCATGACGCCGAGATCGTCCTGCTCGTAGTTCACGCTGAAGCCAAGCACGTCGTGATAGTGCCTCACTGCCGCAGGCACATCGTCACAGGGCAGTTCCGGCATGATGCGGCTGATCATGCGGCGCGGGCGGTCGGGCGACTTCTGATGGTAGGACTGCCCGAACCAGATCACGTGGCCGTCGGGATCGCGCACTTCGAACACGCGACGCTTGATCCAGTTCACGTTTTCGAGCTGGGTCGTCTGTCCTCCTCGTGCACGGATCAAGGCCTGCATCGCTTCGACATCATTGGTGTCGAAGAAGACAATGGCAGATCCCGGCGGGCCTTCCTTGGCGAGATCTGGGGCGACATCGAGCTGACCGACCTGAATCCGTGCGCGGCCCGACCTGAGCTCGACGCCATCGTCGGTAGGTCCGCTCACCTCGAAGCCCAGGACGTCGCACCAGAACGCCACCGCTCGATCAACATCTCTGGCGCCGAGCACTCGACTTACCGGCGTGGTGATCTGCGGCTCCGCCAGGCGCGGGTCTACCGTGGACAGGTGATCGACTAGTTTCGGCCAGCTGTCGAATCCGTGCTCGCGAGCAAGGAGAAATTGCGCGTCGGCGAGCTTGGCCACCGGATCCGTCTCACGCATCACTCTGAGGCGATCCTTGGCGCGCTTACGCAGCTGTTCGATCGAGGGACGTGCCGGGAGGGGCGAGAACGGTTCGGACATACGATCTCCTCTCACGCGGCCCGCGTCCGCCCGTCGGGCTGAAGAAGATCGTTGTTGTACCGACGATGTCGGCAGGTGGACTCAGCCCTTTCCGCGGACGGGAAGCGTCCTGCAACGCTTTCCATGACGGTAGCACACAACACCGGTTATGAGATTCGCGTGAGGATCGCCTGAACCGTCAGGAGATGCAGCAGTCGATAGCCGGGCATCGCGGCGACACATCGACGGCCTTCTTGGCGCCGGAGCATCGCGAAACGTTAGCTTGCACGCGCCGGACTGAACATCTCGCGATAGTGGCGGTACCACGTGCTCTGGAACCGCTCATCGGAATCGTGCTCACGCTTCAGCACCAGAAACTTCTGCATCTGCGGGTAGCAGCGCTCGACCTGGTCGCGCCGCGCCCAGCGATGGTAAGTCAGGTAATAGCTGCCGCCGTGCGCGATGCCGAGGTCGATGAGATCACGGAACGCTGCGGCCCCTTCCTCGATCTTGCGTGGCGTGTGCTCGATGTGCAGGTTGAAGATCACGCAGGCATATCGATCGCGAGCCCAGGCGAGAAACGTCTCCTCGTCTCGTTCGATCAGACGGACCGTGCCGTAGATCACGTTGGCGCGGCGCGGGTCGAGCACGTCGCGCGCCGCTTCCATGAACGCACTCAACCGATTCCGCTGCACGTAGATCTCGGTGATCATTTCCGAGGCCGGCGTCGTCGCGCCGACGGCGCGATCGAGATCGGCGTGATAGTTGTCAACGTAGGCCGCTGACAGCTGCGAGTCCGCCCAATAAATCTGCCCTGACGTCTTGAGATACCGCGACGAGTAGATCTCCTGCGCACGCCGCTTGTGCGTATGCGAGTAGAAGGTCAGTCGTGACCAGTCCTCGGGCTCGAATCGCGTGGGGTGTTCGGTGAGAGGCGTGTCCGGCAACACGGGCTGATAGCACGAGAACACGCCGCGACGGAGGAAGCTCTTGCGCGTCGCGTCGGTCGCGAACTGATAGTCGCCGTAGAGATACCCATCGCGAATGCGCTCCTCGAGCCGCTCCATGATGCTGGCCGTCTCACCGAGTTCGACGACACGGCGGACTTTGACGCGAGGCCGGAGTTTGAGTTCGACACGCGTGATGAGTCCGAACAGTCCGTACCCGCCGATCGCCAGGCTGAACAGCTGCGAATTCTGTCGCCGCGAGCACGTGAGTACCTCACCGCTGGCGTCGAGCAGGTCGAAGGCTTCCACTTGCTGGACGATGGGCTTCAGTGTCAGTCCGCGGCCGTGCGCATTGCACGACAAGGCGCCAGCGATACTCAGTCGATCGGCGCCGGTTTGCTTCTGGTAGATTCCCCACTGCCGATCCCGTCCCTGCTGCACCCGGTTCAGATAATTAATGAGCTCAGGCCACTGAATACCACCCTCGACGGTAACGACGCCTCGTTCGTCATCGAAACGGAGGATGCGGTTCATCGACCGCGTATCGACGAGCAGCGCGCCTTCGGCGAATTGCTGACCGCCCATGGCGTGACGGCCGCCGGCGACCGAGATAGCCTGCCCCTGCGCCTTGGCCTGTGCAACCGCCGCCTGCAGTTGTTCGATGCGATCGGGTCTGATGATCGCAGCGACTTGCGTTCGATTGAGTTGCGAGTGCACGTCGTTGACGACGGTGCCAGTGGGCCGATCTGGAATCCCGGACGCGTATGGCGATCGAACCGGAAGCGGTCGTGCCACGCACGCGGCAACGGGCAACGACGCAAAGGCAGCGCACGATGTCTTCAGAAAGCGGCGACGATCGAAATCAGCCACGATGACCTCCGCCAGTCATCGTCGCGAGATTCGCGGCTGATGTCCTGACGAAGCACCTGAAAACTTCTGATCGTTTCGCTAACGACTCACCAGCGGCCTTGTCCGTTTCGCCCGTCCATCCAATAGCGCGGCCCTGCACCCCGACGTGCCGCGCGATCGCCAGGGTTGGCCATCGCACACCGATCGAGTGACAGACACCCGCAGCCGATGCACTGCGTCAGACCTGCCTCGAGCCGTTCGAGCTCCGCGATGCGCTCCCGAATCCGGCTTCTCCATTCCCCCGAGAGCTTCGCCCAGTCGGCTCGCTCAGGCACGCGGTGCTGCGGCAGCTTGGCCAGCTCGGCACGAATCTCCTCGAGCGACAACCCGACCTTCTGCGCAAACACGATGAACGCGATCAGACGCAACACCGAACGGGCATAGCGGCGATGACCGGAGCTGGCGCGCTCCGAGTGGATCAGGCGCTGGTCTTCATAGAACCGCAACGCCGACGGCGCCACGCCGCTGCGCTTGGCGACTTCACTGATCGTCAATACATCGCTCATGGTGGTCAGGCGGGTCTCAAGACCCGCCTCTACGAAGCATGCCGCACATTTCGCTTGACTTCAAGTGCACTTGAAGTTCGAGGCTGTTGTCAGGCGTTCTTGGAGGACTGCGCATGACTGATACAACTCAGGTGGCTCTTGTGACCGGCGCGAGCCGGGGGCTCGGCGAGGTGATTGCGCGTGTGCTGGCGGAGCGCGGTCACGACCTCGTGATTGGCGCGAGAGACCAGGCCGCGCTGGATCGCGCTCGCGAACGGTTGACCGAATCCCGGCGCCGTGTCGTGGCGATCGCCGGAGACATCACCGATGACGCCGTGCGCCGACGATGGGTCGATGCCGCACGCGAGCTCGGCGGCCTCGACGTGCTGGTGAACAACGCATCCGAGCTGGGCGCAATCGGTCCGTTGATGGCCTTCGACGTCCAGCGCTTTGGTCGCGTGTTCCCGGTCAATACCGGCGCGCCGATCGCACTCATTCAACTCGCCCTCCCGCTGCTTGCCGCCCGCCGCGGGCTCATCGTCAACATCACGAGCGATGCAGCGCACGGCGCGTATGCCGGCTGGGGCCCGTACGGAGCGAGCAAAGCCGCGCTCGAGCTGCTCACTCGCACGCTGGCCGCCGAGCTCCTCGACCAGGGAGTGTCGGCCGTTCTCGTCGATCCTGGCGACATGCGCACGCGAATGCATCAGGAGGCGTTCCCCGGTGAGGACATCTCTGACCGGCCACTGCCGGATGTCACCGCACCGTTTTGGCGCTGGCTCTTCGATCAGGATCGCGAAGCCATTCGCGCGCAGCGATTCGTCGCCCAACAACAGGACGCACCATGGCATCAGCCGGCGTAGACAAAGAATTCACTCTGTCACCCGATCTGGAAGCGGCCGAGCCTCCGGAAGCGAGAGGCCTGCGTCGCGATGGCGTACGCCTCCTCGTCTCAGACATGGAACGGGATGTCATTGAGCACACCCGTTTCAGCGATCTGCCTCGTTGGCTCGATGCAGGCGATCTGCTTGTAGTCAACACAAGCGGAACGATGAACGCGGCACTCAACGCGACAGCACCGAGCGGCGAGGAATGTGAGGTACACGTATCGACTCGGTTGCCCGGCGGATTCTGGACGGTGGAGGTGCGGGTTCCCGGTGCCGTCGCCTCGCGTCCCTGTCGTCACGCGCGTGCCGGCACCACGTTGCGACTTCCAGGCGGCGGACAGGCCACACTGCTTGCTCCGTATCCGCTGGGCGCATCACTCGATGCCGCATCCCGTTTGTGGATCGCGGCGCTGATCGTGCCAGAGCGTGTTCCTGAGTACCTCGCGCGGTTCGGATTCCCGATTCGCTACAGCTACGTGAAGCAGCCGTGGCCGGCATCAATGTATCAGACCGTCTTTGCGACCGAGATGGGGAGCGCCGAGATGCCGTCGGCTGGCCGGCCGTTCACGCCAGAACTGGTGACGCGTCTGGTGTCAGCCGGCATTCAGATCGCACCTGTCGTTCTGCACACGGGCGTCGCCAGCCTCGAGGATCACGAACCGCCGTACGAGGAGTTGTATCGTGTCCCTCCTGAAACGGCGGAACGGGTCAACGCGGCCAGACGTAACGGCCATCGCGTCGTGGCGGTCGGCACGACCGTCGTTCGAGCGCTCGAAACTGTCACCGACGAGCATGGGACGACAGCCGCTGGTGAAGGGTGGACGAGCCTCGTGATTACGGACGAACGGCCGCTGCGAGTCGTCAACGCGCTGATCACGGGACTTCACGAACCGCACGCCACTCATCTGATGATGCTCGCGCGTGTCATTGAGGCCGCTGGCGGCGACAACCGACATCTCGAACGCGCGTATGAGGAAGCAAGAGCACTCGGGTATCTCTGGCACGAGTTCGGCGACTCGCACTTGATTGTCGGCAAGAAAGGTCACGTGCCCTTCTACGGGTCTCTCGGTTCCCGGCGCAGTCCGCCGACGAACGATCGGAGCGCGGCGGCAATCTCGTCCGGCGAGTCTTCCTGGACGAAGTGAATGCCCTTGACGGAGACCTCCTGCTGATTGCGCCACGTCCGGCAGAACTCCCGTGCGCGGCCAACGAGCAGCGCTCCGGGCTCGGCGGAGATGAACAGCTTCGGCAGATCGGCCGTTGCCAGCCACGCGGCGTAATCATCGACAATCGAGACCACGTCAGCAGGCTCGCCTTCGATCGGCAGCTCCCGCGGCCACACCAGCGTTGGCCAACGCGAGTCCCGAGTACGGAACGGCGCCCGGTACGCGTCCATCTCCTCTTCAGTCAACGCACGCAAGATGCTCTTCGGCAGTACGGTCTCGACGAAGACATTGTCGTCGAGCACCATCGCCTCACCCTTCTCCGAACGAAGCGCACGGAAGATGGCGTCGCGGCCGTTCGGAAAATCGCTCCAGCTTCGTGGCTGGACTAACGCTTCCATATATGCGATCCCCTGCACGCGCTCCGCGTGGCGATGTGCCCAATTGAACCCCAGGGCCGAGCCCCAGTCATGGAGCACAAGCAGCACGTTGCGTTGAAGGCCGATCGCATCGAACCAGGCGTCGAGATACTTCATGTGATCGACAAACCGGTACGCACCGTTCGGCGATCGACCGGAGACCCCCATCCCTACGAGGTCGGGCGCCAGACAGCGTCCCAGGTCGCTGACGGTCGGGATGATGTTGCGCCACAGATATGACGAGGTGGGGTTCCCATGCAGGAAGACGATGGGATCGCCGTGTCCCACGTCCACATAACTCATCTCGGTATCCAACACCGGCACGCGCAGCCGGCGCTGTCTGTCGATCGGTGAAATCACGGCATTGGTCATCGGCTCTCTCCTTCCAGCGACCACTTTACGAAGGAGATTGGTCGTCTCAAAGAGCCGATATTGATACGATCGACTGGGCCAATTCCTGATGCTTGCGTAGGCAACGGAGATTGCGGAGGTAACGATCACTCCGTCATATCCGTTTCCTCATTCGACACTGACGGCAATGGACGTACACATCACGCTCGGGCAGCGCGGCGACCTGTCCGTGCAGATCTACCGCCAACTGCTCAGCGCCATTCTCGACGGCCGTCTCCGTCCCGGAGAGCGGCTACCGCCGACACGGGAGTTGGCGCAACGCCTCGGTGTCTCGAGGAACACCGTCGCTGTCGCCTACGAGCAGTTGACCGCCGATGACGTCCTGGTCGGCCGCGTCGGCGCCGGCTCGTACGTCAGCGACCGGATTCCACTGCG
>Ga0310810_10004585_pt1 | contig 15317 bp, 17 predicted proteins | sample NCmetagenome_FD_207641 | JGI IMG/M metagenome (GOLD analysis project Ga0310810, IMG submission 207641) | Soil microbial communities from experimental microcosm in Duke University, North Carolina, United States - NC | ecosystem: Engineered > Artificial ecosystem > Soil microcosm > Unclassified ...
GGTCGCGGGTGAGTCCCGCGAGCAGCTCCGCCATCAGCGCCTGGCAGCCTTTTCGCGGGCTCGGGCGTTGGCCTTGGCGATCGAGCGGACGGTCCACAGGAAGACGATCGCGACGAGCATCGAGAGCGAGGCGATGCGCGTGGCGTCGATGGCGGGTGTCCACTCCACCTCGCCGTTGCGGATGATCCAGGCACCTGCCGGCTTCGCGCTCACCCCAAAGCCGCCGCCGGCGTTGTTCTCGCTGTCTCCCCCGCCGCCACCACCGCCCATCACCTTCGCGGCAGGGATGACGAGCACGCCGTCGCGCTCGATCGGGTCGCCGTATACGCGCTTCACCGTCATCGCGTCGCGCACGCCAGTAAGCATCTCGTCAACGTTCATCGGTCCGTCTCCTGATCTGGGTAGGGAGACAAGTTTAGGCGGCACGCCCTCACGTTGGCCGATGCGCCCCCGGCTGCATCTCGACCTGGGCGTGGTGGATGCCGTACGCATCGAGCAGCGCGATGTAGGGATCGGGGTCGAAGGCCTCGGGGGCGTGGACGCCAGTGCCGGACCAGGTGCCGGAGGCGAGCAGCTCCATGGCGATGACCGGGTTGAAGCCCGTCTGCCAGCCAACGACCTGCGAGCCGGTCTTGCGCAGCGTCTCCGCCGCGTCGGCCATCTGGTAGAGGAAGACCTCGCGCGGGCGTCCGTCCTTCCGGCCGATCACCCAGGTCCCCACCACGGCGCGGCCCACCATCTTGTCGGCCATGGTGACGGGGTCCGGCACGACCGCAGCGACGACGTCGCGGGGGGAGACGTCGACGCCCCGGACCTTCACCGGCTCGGTGCTGTCGAGGCCGATGTCGTGCAGGAACTGGAGCTTGGCGATGAAGTCGCTGCCGAGCGCGTACTTGAACGTCACCCGACGGACGTCCTTGAGATAGCGAGGCACCAGCAGGACCTCCTCGTGCTCGACGTTGACGCACTCGACCGGGCCGATCCCCTCCGGGAAGGGGAAGGACTCCGGAGCGCTGAAGGGCTCGGTGGTGATCCACTCGCCCCGGCCACCGTGCCACTCGACCGGCGGGTTGAGGCACTCCTCGATCGTGGTCCAGATGCTGAAGACCGGGGCGAACGCATACCCCGGGATGTGGAGGTCGCCGCCATCGCGGATATGGACCTCCTCTACCTCGTCGAACAGGTGCTTGGCGGCGTAGGCGGCAAAGACGTCGGTCAGTCCGGGATCCATCCCCATCCCCAGCAAAGCGAGGCGCCCCGCGCGCTCCCACTCCTCGGAGCGCGCGAACTGCTCGTCGCCCAGCTTCACGCCGGGAAGCCGGAACGGCTCGTCGGGATGCGGCCGCGAGAGGCTCGTCGCCATGTCCATGTAGTTGGCGCCGGCGGCGAGGGCGCCATCGAAGATCGGCATGACGAAGCGCGGATCGACCGCGTTCATCACCAGGTCGACCTCGTGTCGCCGGGCCAGCGCGGCGACCGCCTCGGGGTCTCGCGCGTCGATGCCCTCGCCCGGGAAGCGGCTCGCATCGCCGAGCGCGTGCTGGAGCACGGTCACGCGGTCGAGGTCGTAATCGGCGAGCACCAACCGCTCGCACCAGTCGCGATCCGCGCACATCCGGGCGATCGCCTCCCCCACCGTTCCGACCCCGAGCAGCAGCACCCGCATGAATCCCTCCTACCCGAACACTTGTCGCAGCGCGAACCAGACGTTCGCCGGTCGCTCGGCCAATCGGCGCATGTACCACGCGTACCAGGCCTCGCCGTACGCGATGAGGGCCAGGACGCGATAGCCCTCGGACGCCAGCCGGAGCTGCTCGCCCTGGCGGATCCCGTACAGCATCTCGATCTCGAAGGCATCCTTCCCGATCCCGACGCCCGCGGCGTGCGCGGCGACGCGCTCGATCAGCGCCGTATCGTGCGTCCCCATCCCCAGGCGAAGCTCACCGCTGGCGGCGTACGGGAGCATCAGCACGCAGAGCGACTGGTAGGCGGCGTTCACCTCGTCCCTATGGCGGAAGGCGACGTCGGCGTGCTCGTCGTAGGCGCCCTTGACGAGGCGGATCGCCGGCTTGAGCGGCAGCAGGGCGTTCACGTCGGCGGGGGTCCGGCGCAGGTAGGCCTGCAGGCAGATGCCGATGTTGGGGTGCGTCTCCTTGAGGGTCCGATACAGCTCCAGGGTGGGATCGGTGTAGGCGCTCCCCTCCATGTCGAGCCAGAGGAGGCCATCCCGCTTTGCGGCGTGATCGGCCAGGCCGGAGAGGAGGCGCACGGCCGCGTCACGGTCGAGGTCGAGGCCCAGCTGGGTGGGCTTGACGCTGATCTCGGCGTCCATCCCGCGCGCCGCGATCATGTCGAGCAGCCGGTGGTAGTGATCCGCCACCGCCTCCGCCTCGGAGAGCTCGGTCAGGTTCTCGCCGAGCTGGGTGAAGAGGATCCCGATCCCGTGGGGCCGGAAGAACTCGGCGGCGTCCAGCGCCTCCTCGACGGTCTCGCCCGGCATGAAGCGACGCGTGGCGCGGCGAACGAACCAGATGCGGGGCAGCCACCGCTTCAGAAGGCGGCTGCGGGCCATCCACAGGAGTACGTGGCGCATCGGCCGCCCGAATCTACCACGTCAACGTCATTTCACATCCGGTTGACCAAGGGTTATGGTCTGGGCTGCAGCGTCGTCTCGGGTCAGCCCAATGGCCCCCAATTCCGCGCTCGCGTCAGCTGGCACGTCAGCCCAGCGCCGGGCGCCGGTCGTTCGAAAGGAGGCCGCATTGCACCGGCAACTCACCTCCCCCGGAGCCGCTCTGCCCAACCGGTTGATGGTCATCTTCGTCGCCATCCTGCTCACGATGGCTTCGCTGATCCTTGTGTCACCGGCCCTCCGCTCGGCGGATGTCGTCAAGGCGGCCAGTGACTGTCAGCTGGACTCGGCGAACGACGCCATCAAGCACGTGATCTACCTGCAGTTCGATAACACGCATTTCCGGCGTGACAATCCGAATGTCCCGTCGGACCTGGAGCAGATGCCCCATCTGCTCAACTTCATTCGCGACAACGGGACGCTGCTCACCAACGACCACACGGTCCTGATCTCGCACACCGCCGGCGGCATCATGAGCTCGCTGACCGGTGTCTATCCCGATCGCCATGGCCAGGCGGTGTCGAACTCGTTCCGCTACTACCGGCCGGACGCGTCAGGGCTCACCAACAACGCGGTCTCGTTCGCCTACTGGACCGCTCCGGTCTTCACCGTGGCCGGGAGTGGACCCTTCGACACGAACTACAACATGGTCACCGAGACCGGGCAGAACGCTCCCGCACCCTGGGTCCCGTTCACCCGTGCCGGGTGCAGCTTCGGTGCGTTCGCGACGGGGAATGTCGTCCTCGAGAACACGGGGATCGACGTAGCGACCGTCTTCGGCCCATCGTCACCCGAGGCCGCCGAGGTCGTGGCCAATCCGGCGCAGGCCTTCGCCGACTACGTGGGCGTCGCTGTGCACTGTGCGGCGTCTGACCCGCTCTGCTCGACCGCGAATCACGGCCGGCCCGACCTCCTTCCGCAGGAGCCGGGCGGGTACACCGGCTTCAACGCGCTCTTCGGCGCGAAGTACGTGGCACCGGTCATCACCAACCCATCCGGACCGATGCGCGACCTGGACGGCAATGTCATCCAGGACTTCGCCGGTGGGGTCCACCACACCGGCTTCCCCGGGTTCGACGGTGACTTCCCGACGAACTCCCTGGCCTATGTCGCACAGATGCAGGAGGCCGGGATTCCCGTCACCTACGCCTACATCACCGATGCCCATGACGATCACGGGCAATCAGGCGAGATCCACATCGCGCGTGGTCCCGGCGAGGCCGGCTACGTGAGCCAACTGCAGCGGTACGACCAGGCATTCGCCAAGTTCTTCGACCGCCTCGCCGCGGATGGCATCAACAAGACCAACACCCTCTTCGTCGTCACGGTCGAGGAGGGCGACCACTTCGTTGGCTCGCAGCCCTCGCCGGCCGGGTGCGACGGCGTCAACACGCCGTGCTCCTACACGGCGGCAACCGAGATCAACGGCAACCTGCGCGGCCTGCTCGAGGCTCAGCAGGGCATCACCACGCCGTTCACCGTGCATTCGGACATGGCTCCCACGGTCTACCTGAACGGCAACCCGTCACGTACCGACGCGGTGACGCGCGCCTTCGAGCGGGCGACGGGCCAGCTCCAGACCACGAATCTGCTCACGGGAGCAACCGATGACCTGACCGTGGCGATGGCCGATCCCGTCGAGATGGATGCCCTCCACATGGTCACCGGCGACCCGTTGAGAACGCCGACCTTCACCATGTTCGCCCATCCCGACTACTTCCTCTTCGCGGCCGGGCTGAGCGGGAGCTGCGGCATGCCGACGCCTCCGTGCGTCACTTTGCCCGGAGCAAGTAACCAGACGTTCGCGTGGAATCACGGTGGAATTGCCCCGGAGATCGCCAACACGTGGGTGGGAATCGTCGGACCGGGCGTGCGCAACCTGGGACAGGACAACACGACCTGGACCGATCACACCGACCTGCGTCCGACGATCCTGCATCTCGTCGGCCTCGAGGATGATTACGTCGCCGACGGACGGGTCATCGCCGAGCCGCTGTATGCATGGGCCCTGCCGACCGAGCTGGTCACGCATCGGTCCACCTGGCTGAAGCTGGCGCAGACGTACAAGCAGCTGAACGCCCCGTTCGGGCAATTCGGGATGTCCACCCTGCTCGTCTCGACTGCGGCACTCAAGAGCGGGTCGGCCGGAGACGACAGCACCTACGTGGCGCTTGAGAACGAGATCGCCACGTGGGCCGCCAGCCGCGACGCTTTGGCGGTCCAGATGGGAAGCCTCCTGACGGCCTCCGCGTTCGATGGCATGGCCATCAACACCCAGCAGGCCAAATCCCTGATCGCTCAGGGCCAGGCGCTGCTCGACGCGGTGACCAGCGCAGCTGCCGGTCTCTGACAGCCCGTCCTCACCAGGAAGGGCGGCCACCTCCGGGCGGCCGCCCTTTCTGATCCCCTTACTCGCGCGCCCGCCAGCCGATAATGTCGCGGGCCGTTAGCTCAGTGGTAGAGCAGGGGACTTTTAATCCTCGTGTCGTGGGTTCGAACCCCACACGGCCCTCATTCATCGGGGCCGGTAAACCTGATCGCGATCTCCTCGTCGCACGCGTGGCAGCGAAAGGCCCGCTGCCCGGCGAGGAGCTTCCGCTCGGGATCATGCCCGTCAGGCGAGCGGTCGACGACGGGGCTCATCTCGACCCATTCGTCCCCGTGCCGGTGCATGATCCGAGCCACGTCGATGTTGAACACGTGCCGTTCCTCGCTCTCACTCGTTGGACGGCGGCTAGTGTCCCCGATCCGGTGGGTCGACGCCACTCCGAATAGCCCGATGGGCCGCCCCTCTCGGGACGGCCCATCGATGTGCCAGACCGATGACGGCTCAGCTGCCGGGGATGTAGAGCAGCGACAGCTGCCCGAGCTCCCGTCGGATCGTAAAGCCGCTGATCACCTGGTTGGTGATCGGGACGGTGTAGGTCCCCGTCCCGAACGACTCCTGCGTCGAGTGCGACTGAATATCGAAGATCCACCACCCGTCGCCCAGCCATTGCGACGCGTCGACGATCCCGCTCGTCTCCGCCGCGCTCTGGGTGACCGTGGCAACCCTCGTCCAACTGCCGCCGCCCAACGGGTACGACCAGATGTCGTTGAGGGTTGGGCTCGTGCTGGCATCCTCCTGGACCATCAGCGTGTCGTGACCAACAGCCACGTTGTCCGGATTCAGGAAACCAACGCCGGCATCGACCGTGGTCGTGGTGCCATCCGCTTCGGAGACCGTGAGGCGACCCTGAGCCAGAACACTCAGTGAGTCGACGAGCTTGGGATTGCTGGAGTTCAGGACCATCTTGAAGACCCGGCCATCGGTGTTGAACCAGGGCTTGTTGGCCACGAGGTCCGCTGGCCGGAACAGGCGTCCCGAGCTGTCCTCCTTGATCCGCGAGCTGCCGGTGTCGGCGAAGTAGACGGTGCGAGGGTTGTCCGGGTCGTACCCGATGTCCTCCACGCGCACGAACTGGAAGACGTTGTTCGCATTCGACCAAGTCTCGAGGGCCGTTTGCGGGTTGCCAGAGGTTCCGCGCGCGATGTCGTCCGGAACGGCGATGAACTCGCCGCTGACGGTGTCATTGGCGCCGATATCGAGGTAATCGTTCGCGCCGTTGAATGCATCCGTGGCAGTCACCGGCGTGCCGTTCTTGGCGGTGACGCGGAACGCCCAGAGCGACCCGCGGTCCTGCTTGAAGGCGCCAGCGCTTGAAGCGCTGTACATGTACAGCTGTGACGAGGGTGCGGTGAACGTGTCGTCGCCCGTGAGGGCCACGATGCCGCCCCAACCACCGGGCACCACAACGGTGTTTTCATGATTCATCCGGCCGGCGCCGGCGATCTTCTTGAATGATCCTGTCTTGGCGTCCAGGTAGACGGAGTAGCCGGCCTGCCGATACGGCGTGAGCCCGGGGTCAGCCCCGTATGGCTGTCCAGCCACGACGTTGAGGACGTCGTTGGACTCCTCATTCGTCAGGAACGTGTAATCGGGGAATCCCTGGTCTGGACCAACCATGTTCGCCGAGCAGAATCGGATGAACCCTACCGATGCAGGAAGCATCGTCTCGAGCCCGACGATCTGGTGGGTGGCAAGATCGAGTCGCGCACGCTGGACAGACGAATCCTCGTGGTCGGCGAAGCCGCTGAACGGCACGTGCGACTGCTCGAAGTTGACGAAGACGTCGACCTGCTTCTTGCCATTGCCTACGGGCATGATGCCGAGGCCGTCGGGGATGCCCTCGAACGTCGTTCCGTCGAAAACGTCACCGCTGTTGATGAGCGGGATCGCAAGCCCGCCGGCGGGCAGCACGGTCACGAACGAGGTCCCCGGGTTCGGGAACCCTCCCGCGCCGCTGGTCGAGGCCGGCAGCGCCATGACGAGCACTGCCGCCGCCAGGAAGGCGCGGGCGCGCATCGAGCTTCTCCGTTGCGTGGTAGTTGCAGCCACGATGGGACTCCTCCTGTGCTGCTGGCGGAACACCGCGGGCCGCACGGGGCGGGCAGGTGGCCGCTCTGGGGTTGGGCGACCAGTGTGCCCTCAGCCCGCCGGAGAGGCAAGCCAAGGTGGGAGCTATCGGTGCCTCCACGCACCGCGTGTGCGCCTGGGAACATCGCGGCGTTCGGGCGTTCCCCTCTCACCTCGGACCCGGTACGCTTAGGCCGCCACCAACCAGAGTCCACACATTGGACGGAGACCGATGCGCTTCTCCCTGATTCCGCGCGAAACGAAGTTCTTCGACATGTTCGTCGAGGACGCCAAGAACGTCCTGGCCGCTGCACGCCTGCTCGAGCAGTTCTTCCGGAACTACGACGATCGCGAGCGGCTGGCCAGCCAGTTGCTCGACGCGGAGCATGCCGGCGACCAGATGAGCCACGAGATCGGGCGGAAGCTGGAATCGACCTTCGTCACGCCCTTCGACCGCGAGGACATCCACGCGTTGATCAGCCGCCTCGACGACATTCTCGACCTGATCGAGGAGGTCGCCGACACCTGCATCCTCTACAACATCGATGCGCCGACGCCGGCGGCCATCCAGCAGGCGGAGATCATCGTCCGCCAGTGCGAGCAGCTCGCCGAGGGGCTCGGCAAGCTCCGCACCTTCAAGGGCGTGGATCCCTTCTGGATCGAGATCCACCGGCTCGAAAACGAAGGTGATCGAATCGCCCGGCAGGCGGTCGCCGAGCTCTTCAAGCAGGGCCAGGAGACGATGGACGTCATCAAGTGGAAGGACGTCTACGCCCTCCTGGAGAAGGCCATCGACTCGGCCGAGGACGCCGCCAACGTGATCGAGCGGATCGTCGTCAAGCATGCCTGAGGGCTTCACCGCGATCCTGATCGCGGTGCTGGGCCTGGCGGTCCTGTTCGACTACATCAACGGCTTCCACGACACCGCCAACGCCATCGCCACCTCGGTCAGCACGCGTGCCCTGAGCCCGCGGGTCGCTATCGCGATGAGCGCCACCGCGAACTTCGTCGGCGCGCTGACTGGAACTGCGGTCGCCAAGACCATCGGCGCGGGCTTGATCACGCACCAGGCCGAGGGTGGGCTGGTGGTCGCCGCGGCGCTGATCGGCGCCATCGTGTGGAACCTGCTGACCTGGCGACTCGGGATCCCCTCATCGAGCAGCCATGCCCTCATCGGTGGCCTGCTCGGCGCGAGCGCCGCGGCGGTCGGGTTCAGCGCCTGGCTGGTGGATGGGATCCTGGGCAAGGTGATCCTGCCGCTCGTCGGATCACCGATCGCGGGCTTCGCCATCGGCTTCGCCCTGATGGTCCTCATTTTCCACGTCTTCCGGCGCGCGCACCCGAAGACGATGAACGACCGATTCCGACGCCTGCAGGTGCTGTCGGCCGCCTACATGGCCTTCAGCCACGGCAGCAACGACGCCCAGAAGACGATGGGGGTGATGACTCTGGCCCTCGTCTCGGCGGGGGTGCTGACCGAGTTCAAGGTCCCGCTGTGGGTGATCATCCTGGCGGCGAGTGCCATCTCGCTCGGAACCGCGGCTGGCGGTTGGCGAATCATCAGGACGATGGGCACCAAGGTCGTGAAGCTCGACCCGGTACACGGATTTGCGGCGGAGACGACGGCTGCCAGCGTCATCTTCGGCGCCTCCATCCTGGGCATGCCGGTCAGTACCACCCACGTCATCTCCAGCGCCATCCTGGGTGTTGGTTCGTCCGATCAGTTCCGCGCGGTGCATTGGGGCGTCGCGCGACGGATCGGGATCGCGTGGGTGCTGACCCTTCCGGCTTCGGCGCTGGTGGCCGCACTCTCCTACCTGGTGCTGCACCCGTTCCTGGGCAGCTAGGGGGCGACCCTCAGCTGAAGAAGATGAAGCGGACCCCGATGATCACCAGGAGCACGCCGAACCCACGCTGCACGACCTCCACCGGCAGCGATATGCCGAGCCGCGCGCCGAGGTAGGCGCCCAGCAGCAGACCCACGGCCAGGACAGCAGCGAAGCGCAGGTCGACGAACCCTCCACGCCAGTACTCGAGCGCGCCGAGCGCACCCACCGGCAGCACGAGCGCCGCGAGCGAGGTACCTGCCGCCTGGGTAGTGCTCAGGCCAACCGTGAGGATGAGCAGCGGGACGATGACGGTCCCTCCCCCGATCCCGAAGAGGCCGGAGAGAACGCCTGCCGTCAGCCCGATGCCTGCGACGATGAGCAGCTGAATCATTTGGAGCCCTCCTCACCCCGAGGATACACAGGCCCATCGGCTGATATAGTTGTCGGGTCAACCATGAGCACCGCCAAGTCGATTCCCGGACCACGCGACCCGCGCCTCGAGACCTGGCGCTCGTTCCTGGTCGCGCATGCCCAGATCCGTCGCCAGCTCGAGCGCGAGCTCCAGGCAGAGCAGTCGCTGGGCCTCGGCGAGTACGAGGTGCTCCTGATGCTTGCCCGCGCCGATGACCGGCAGCTGCGGATGAGCGAGCTTGCCGATCGGCTCGTCCTCTCGCGCAGCGGCGTGACGCGGCTGGTCGACCGTCTCGAGGCGGAGGCCCTGGTCGAGCGAACCTCATGCGCCACCGACCGGCGGGGTTCGTGGGCGACCTTGACCGATGCCGGCCACCGGCGCCTGCGGCGCGCCGCGCCAACCCACCTCCGCGGCGTGGGCGAGCACTTCCTCGACCGAATTCCATCCGAGGAGCTCGACGCCCTGCAGCGTACCCTCGACCGGGTCCTCGACGAGGCCTAGCCCCCCGGCGACTCGCTTGCGCCCGCCAGCTCGCCGGTCGCCTGGGCGCGCAGGCTGCTGACCATGGCAACCCGGCCGTCGTCAGGCGCCATTTCCAGGAACCGATCAAACTCCCGCACCGCGGTCGCGTTGTCCCCCTGCCGGAAAGCGATCAGCCCACGGAAGAACGGGATGTCCGGCTCATCGGGGTCGGCGATGGAGGCATACGAGTCCGTCGCGGAGGTGGCGTCGCTCCAGTCAGCGGCGGTGATGTAGGCAGTCACGAGGCGCCGATAGGCCGATGCGTCCTCCGGCTTGAGCGCCAGGAGAACCTGCAGGGCGACGGCGGCCCGCTGCAGGTCCTCCGCACCGCCACCTGCCAGGTAGGCATCCGCCAGGTCTGAGACGACCTCGGCGTCATCCGGATTCGCCGCGAAGAGGCCCAGCAGCCGCTGGATCTCCGCCTGCCGGTCGGATTCCGCCTGGATCGCGTCGGCGAGTGCCTGGTTGACGACCGTCCGCTCGCCGAGGCCGATGGATCCCGGCAGCGCGAACCCGAGCAGCAGACCGAGCGAAATGAATAGTGCGAGTCCCGCGACCAGGGGCCGTGGTTGCCTGCTCGACACGGGGGTCACGATGGGCTCGGCTGGCAGTGGCTCGAGGGTGGCTGCCGCTCGCGACTCGGCTTCCGCGCGCTCCCGCTCGTACGAGGCGTCGTCCAGCGAGCCGGCCCGCCGATCGGCCTCGACGTCCAGGAGCCCCTCGAGGGCGACCCGATGCCGCAACGCCCTGGCCTCCGCCTCTGGCTGCGTCGTGAAGGCCACGCTCGGGGCGCCTCGACGAATCAGCGGCCAGCCGATCGCGGCGGCCACGGCAGCTCCGGCGAGCAGGAGGAGGAGCCACTGCACGAGGTCAGGCATCGAGCCGCTCCACCTCGTCACGGATCTGCTGTCGCACGCCGCCGGCCGGCGGTGCGGGTGCTGGCGCAGGGGCGACGTGGCCACGGCCAAGCCACCAGGCGAAGAGCCCGATCCCGACCACCAGCGCGAGCGGCGGGATCCACCACGCGAATGGCGACGGGGGCGCGAGGAGGATCCACTCCCCATAGCGGGCCACGAAGTACGCACGGATCTGCCCCGGCGTCTGGCCGGCCGCCAGCTGCTCGGCGATCTGCCGCCGGATCGCCGCCGCGCTCGCGGTCTGCGACTCGGCCACGGACAGCGCCTGGCAGTCGGGGCAGCGCAGCTCAGCGGCGACCTGCCGCGCCTGATCGGCCTGCGTTGGCGCCACCGACGGACGAAGCAGCTCCACGACGACCAGCCCACCCAGCGCGAGCAGGGCGGCGACGGCGATCGGCAGTGCCAGCCGCCTCATGGCGCAATCCCCAGCGAGGCGAGCCCCTCGTCCACCAGCGCCCGCGTGAGCGGACCGATGTGCCGCGACACGACGACGCCATCCGCATCCACGAAGAAGGTCTCTGGCGGACCGGTCACGCCATAGTCGATCGAGATCCCGCCATCGGGGTTGAGCATCGTCGGCCAGCTCACCTGGCCATATCGGTCCAGGAAGCCGCGCGCGCCGTCAGGCGTGTCGTTGACGAGGACGCCGACCAGCTGCACCTCGTCGCCGTGGCGCGCCACAAGGTCCAGGAGGACTGGGTGCTCGTCCACGCAGCTCGGGATGCAATAGCTCGCCCAGAAGTTGATGACCGCCGGCTTGCCCGCCAGGTCAGCCGAGCTGAACCGGTCGCCCTCGAGAGTCGTGCCGGCGAAGACGGGGATCGGCTTGCCGACTAGAGGCGACGGGAGGTTGCGCGGATCGCTCCCGAGTCCGGTGAAGAGCAGCCAGCCCAGCGGTACCAGGACGACGGGCACGAGCAGCCATCGCAGGACCGAGCCGCGTGCGAATGGCCCTGCCATGGTCAGGCTCCCGCCAGCGCCGCTTCGACCGCCATCCGGCGGCGGTCCGGCCAGATGGCGAAGAGGGCACCGAGCGCCACGATCGCGCCGCCGGCCCAGATCCACATCACCAGCGGGTTGATGAGGACGCGGATGGTCGCCGTGCTGGTGCTCGGGTTGTACGCGAGCAGCGTGACGTACAGGTCTTCGCCGATGGCGGTGCGGACCACCGGCGTGGCGATGGCGGTCGCCGAGTTGGGGTAGTCGCGCAGCGCCGTGGCGATCCGCCCGGATTGGGGACCCGCGAGGGTGAGCTCGGCGCGGGTCTCGATGACCCGCGGGTCGGAGGCCAGCGGCTCGGTGACGAGCTGATCGTAGGTGATCGTGTACGCGCCCAGCGACAGCGCCTCGCCGGGCCGGAGCGTTGCGGTCCGATCCGTCCCGAGCGTGGCCGAGACCGCGATCGCCACCGACATCACGCAGATCCCGACGTGTGCAAGGTAGCCACCGTATCGGCGCCGATTGCGGGTCGCGAGCCGCAGCAGCGCCACCGGTGGGGCCTCTCCGCGAGTGCGCGCACGGGACCGCGCACCACGCACGACTTCGTCGCCCATCACCACCAGCACGAACGTCGCTAACCCGAAGATTCCCAGCGGAGCCGCATCCCGCACGCCAAGGGCCCAGGCGGCCACCACCACCCCGACGCCGGCGAGGATCGGGATCGCGAAGCGCTCCCGCACCGTCATCCACGAGGCTCCACCCCAGGGCAACGCCGGGCCGACGCCGGTCAGGAAGAGGAGGGCCACGAAGATCGGGGCATTGACCCGGTTGAACCAAGGCGCGCCGACGCTGGCGCGCGCCCCCGTGGCAGCCTCGACGACGACGGGATAGAGCGTCCCGAAGAGGATTGCGAAGGTGATGGCCAGGAACAGCACGTTGTTGAAGAGGAACGCGGACTCGCGGCTCACCACGGCGCCCGGCGGCCGTCGATCCCCGAGGTCCGGGAGGCGCCAGATCAGCAGTCCCAACGCCACTCCCAGTGTGAGGAGGATGGCCCAGGCGAACCACGCCCCGATCCCCGAGGTCGTGAAGGCGTGCACGCTGTTCACCACGCCGGAGCGGGTGAGAAAGGTCCCCACCAGCGTCAGCGTGAACGTGGCAATCACCAGGGCGTGCGTCCAGATTCGGAGCGTGCCGCGCCGCTCGGCGACCATCGAGGAGTGGATGAAGGCGGTCGCCGTCAGCCAAGGCAGCAGGGCTGCATTCTCGACCGGGTCCCACGCCCAGTAGCCGCCCCAGCCCAGCACCGCGTAGCTCCACCAGGCACCGGCCACGATCCCGGCGGTGAGGAGGATCCATGGCACGAGCGTCCAGCGGCGCACGACCGCCAGCCACTCCTCATCGGTGCGGCGGGTGATGAGCGCCGCCATGCCGAAGGCGAACGGGATCGCCATCCCGGTGTAGCCGAGGTACAGGAGCGGCGGGTGGAGTCCCATGAACGGATGGTTCTGGAGCAGCGCATTCGGGCCGTTTCCCTCGAGGCCGATGGGCGTCACCCGCACGAACGGGTCGCTCGGCCACGCCATCACCGCGAAGAAGAAGGCCGCGCCGAGCGCGAGCGTCGCCCCCACCCACGGCATCAGCGCCGGCAGCCTGGCCCGATACCGGTAGAGCACCAGGCTCGCCCATCCCGTGGCCAGCAGCGTCCAGAAGAGGATCGATCCCTCGAGTGCAGCCCACAGCGAGATGACCGAGTAGAACGGCGGCGTTGTCGTGGCGTTGTTGCGCGCCACGTACACGACGCTGAAGTCGTGGGCCAGGAGCGAGACGATCATCGCCAGGCAGGCGATCGCGACCATGGCGAAGGCGGCGTACATCGCGCGGCGCGCGCTGGCCAGCACGGCAAGGTCGCCGGATCGGCCGCCGATCACGAACGCCCCAGCGGCAAAGAGGGTCGCCGCCAGCCCGATGAGGACGGCGATGTGTCCGAGGGTCGGGATCACGTGCCGGGTTCGAAGGCCCGGGTCGGGAGCGCGCCCTCGGATGGCGCGACGTAGTTCTCGTCGTGCTTGACGATCACCTGCGACGCCTCGAAGGTACCGTCAGCCTGCAGCTCGCCCTCCACCACGGCACCGATCCCCTCACGGAACGAGCGCGTCGGAGTCGTCGCGGCGTGGACGGCGATCTCGGTCGTCCCGTCGGTGAGGACGAAGGTCAGGTCAGGCGCCTCCCCCGAGATGCTCCCCGCCTTGACGAGGCCGCCCAGCCGCTCGGTCTTGCCGACCTCGGCCGGACCCCGCACCAGCAGCTCGGTAGGGGTCAGGTAGTAGACGAGGGCGTTGCCGACGGAGCTGAAGGCGAGGTACGCGATCACGCCCACCACGATGGCGACGCCGACCAGCAGCCCCCAGCGACGGCCACGCGGCGGCAGGGGCGCCAGGACAGGGCGAGCCAGGGTCATCGCGGGGAGTCGGCGTCGTCGCTGCGCCCCGATGCCTCGCGAGCGTTGCGCAGCCGCCGCGCGAGCAGGGCGGCATACAGGGCGATCCCGCCCAGGATCACGCCATAGGCCGCGATCACGAACCCTGCGTCGGTCATCCGGCCGGCTCCTCGACGCCCGACGGGACGGCGACCTGGCGGGCGGCCGCCACCCGACCGCGCCGCGCCTCGTCCTCGAGTTGCCACTCCAGCCGGGCCAGCTGGTAGCGGCGAATCAGCAGGTAGACCCAGACCAGGGTGAAGGCGGCGAGCATGGCGAGCAGGGCCAGCACGAACTGGAGCGGGGCACTGGGATTCAGGATCTTCGAGGGATCGCCGATCGTCGGGCCCTGGTGCAGGCCGCGCCACCAGATCACGCTGAAGTGGACGATCGGGATGTCGACCGCGGCGATGAGGCCCACCACCGCGGCGCGTCCGGCGCGGCGCGCAGGGTCATCGGTCAATCGGCGCAGGAGGAGATAGCCCACGTAGAGCGCCAGCAGGAGCGCGGTCGTCGTCAGGCGCGGGTCCTCCCACTGCCAGTAGACGCCCCACACCGGCCGGCCCCACATCATCCCGCCCCAGATGGCGAACGCCGTGAACATGACACCCACCTCCGCTCCCGCCAGGGCGAGGGCGTCGAGGCGCACGTCGCGCCGGATCAGGTAGACGAGGCCGGCAATTGCGGTCACTCCGAATGAGGCATACGCCAGCCAGGCCGATGCCACGTGCACGTACATCACCCGCTGGGCATCGCCCTGGTTGAGGTCGGCGGGCACGACAAAGAGCCCGTTGATGGCAGCGCCGATGACCGCGAAGAGCGCCACGAACCCCAGGATGCGGGTCTTCATCAGTCCTCCAGCAGGAAGCCGTAGGTGCCGGCTCCCACGACCAGCATGATGACGTCGAACGCGACGAGCAGCTGGAGCCATGATCCCAGCTCACCGAGCGGATCGCCGCCGAGCGCGGCCACGGTGGCCTTCACGGCGGCAAGGAGGAGTGGCGCCACGATAGGCAGCATCAGGAGCGGGAGCATCACCTCGCGGGCGCGCATCCGGACCGTCAGTCCCGCATAGGCGGTCCCGATCGCGGCGAACCCGATGGCGCCCAGCACCACCGCCGCGAGCAGCGG
>Ga0310810_10004586_pt1 | contig 15317 bp, 10 predicted proteins | sample NCmetagenome_FD_207641 | JGI IMG/M metagenome (GOLD analysis project Ga0310810, IMG submission 207641) | Soil microbial communities from experimental microcosm in Duke University, North Carolina, United States - NC | ecosystem: Engineered > Artificial ecosystem > Soil microcosm > Unclassified ...
CCACTCCGATCACATCCTGTTTCAGGTCAACGACCAGGGACGGGGCATTCCAGCTGATAAACTAGAGGCTATCTTTGGGCGCTTCCAGCAAGTTGATGCTTCAGATTCACGCCAGAAAGGTGGTACCGGATTGGGTCTGGCCATCTGTCGCAGTATCGTACAGCAGCACGGGGGGCAACTCTGGGCTGAAAGCACTCTCGGTGAAGGTAGTACTTTTTACTTCACATTGCCAGTACCCAAGAACTAACTAACTTGATCCGTTTAATCCCAAACTCCTGATGACAGCTAAACGAATTCTGGTTATTGACGATGAAGAGAGTATTCGTGAACTGGTTCAAGCTTGCCTAGAAGATTTAGGGGGTTGGGAAGCCATGACAGCCGGATCGGGTAGTGAGGGGTTGCTCAAGGCAAAAGCTGGACTCTTCGATGCCATCCTTCTGGATGTATCCATGCCCGATATGGACGGTTTTGCTTGCTTTCAAACGCTTCAGGACAATCCTGTGACCCAAAGGATTCCGGTTATCTTACTCACTGCCAAAGTACTACCGGATGAGCGTGCCCGATTTGCTCAGATGGGCGTAGCTGGCGTCATTTCTAAGCCTTTTAACCCTGTGACCCTTTGCCCGCAGCTAGCTGAAATTCTAGGCTGGAGCCTTTAGGTATCTACGGCTCATTGATTGTGTCAAAATTTGACATCTTTATAAGTTCCTTATTTTCTCCCTATACTATCAAGGCTAAAGCTGCCTTAGCGTCATTCCTAACGGAATGCTTAGGCGGCCTGAAAGTTTATTAATCATTACAGACTCAATATCTTAGTGACTTGAGCCTATTGATATCTGTGCAAAAGCCAGTGAAAGGGAGCTAAGTGAGATGAATACGCTTCAAGTAGCAATGACCACTAAACTGGTTTTGTTGGTTGATCATGAAGCCAATGTCCGGGAAGTAGTAGAAGCCTGTTTGAAAGATCTGGGGGGTTGGAATGTGCTGTCAGTGGCCTCGGTTGGGGACGGATTGAATCGGTTAGTTGCCGTGCAACCAGATGCCATTGTTCTAGATATTTCCATATCAGGCATCGAATGCTTGACCTTTCTCCAGCAGCTCAAAGCCAATCCGACTACACACTCCATTCCCATTGTATTGTTGACAGCCAGAGCGCGTTGGTTCACGCTGAAGCAGCTCCAAACCTTTGGTGTAGTCGGAGCGATCGCTAAGCCTTTCAACCCCATCTCACTCACTAACGAGATAGCAAAGGCTCTCGGTTGGTCTTTAGAAGAAACCAACTAATAGAAACATCTTGAATTGTTAATTTTTTAAAAGACTGATTTCATCTTTATAAGTTCCTTATTTTTTGAGGCTAATCTTACACTGTCAAATATTGGGTAGCTCCAAAGTAAGGGCTAAAAATATGATGATTAATTGCCCTTATTGTCATGCAACTATGTTGCAACATGGTGATAATACAAGAGTATCCTGGCTTTGTCAAAACTGTGGATACAATAGCCCAGTGCTGAATGTGGCAGAATATAGTTGGCTGGCTGTATCAGTAGCTATTTGGCTATGTGTCTTAAAACTGGATAAAGTTCTACAGGAAGCCAGCGAATAGAAACTATACTTTACACGGTCACAAATTGCGCTTTTATCATGGTGATCGTAACGAATTCGAGATAAGAAAAATCGGGAATTAATTAGTTCCGACGCTCCTTACGTCGCTACCGCTGCGCTATCACTATTCCCTACTCCCTACTCCCTATTCCCCTTCTTCGGTCATAAACTAATTAGTATTAAATACCTTTGTTAGCGAAAATTTAAATTTGATGGAGGTTTGAACCGACTGAATATGTCAGAACGGTCAGAAAACCCAAATTACTCCCCTCGAATTACCCAGCTCCAATCTTTCTCGAAAAAACTAAGCCTTATAGTCGCTCTAGTTGGTTTTGTCGTGATTTGGGGTTGGGTATTGGATATTGCAGCCCTTAAAGGTATCCTGCCTCAACTGCCCACGATGAAGGTCAATACAGCCCTTTGTTTACTGCTGGGTGGCGTATCATTACGCCTATGGCATTGGGCATTAAAAAGAAAGAAGGAAAAAGGAAAGATCAAAATTCAATTCCTAAGTTTTACTTTCGCCTTTTTTATTGTCCTCATCTCCGGATTAACCCTGATTCAGTACGGTTCTAATATCAATATGGGAATTGATGAACTACTGATTCAACAGCCAGAACCGATTGGTAGTACAGCAGTGCCGGGACGAATGGCTCCTAACACAGCGCTGGCTTTTCTTTGGGAGGGGTTAGCTCTGCTGCTATTAAGTAGGAGTCATGGGAGCTATCTAGCTGCACAAAGTATGGCCATTGGAGCAGGGCTGATTGCTTTTGTTGGGGTATTGGGTTATGTCTACGGCAGTGTCTACTTCTATACGGCTGGTTCCTATACTGGGATGGCACTTCATACAGCGATCGCCTTTTTGTTACTATCTACTGGCATTCTCTGTGCCCGTCCTGATCGGGGAATCATGCCACTGCTGAGTAGCGACAGTGCAGGCAGCCTAATGGCGCGACGACTACTACCCTTAGCAATTGCTCTGCCGCCTGTGGTAGGGGGGTTATGTGAAATCGGTTACTACTGGCATCTCTATAGCGAACAGGTGAAGATCGCCTTAGCGAGTACATCAGATATCATCCTGTTCTCAGGGTTGGTGGGCTGGAATGCTCACCTCTTCGACCGACTTGACTCCCAGCGTAACCAGACACAACTATCCTTCCAACAGGCAAATACTCTCCTACAGCAGGAACTCCGTACACGAGAGCAGGTGGAGGAAGCCTTACAAGTTTCTCAGGCTCGCTTTGCAGGCATTTTGGAAATTGCTAGCGATGCGATTATTTCACTTGATAGCAGCCAACACATTACTCTGTTTAACCAGGGAGCTGAAAAAATCTTTGGCTACACAGCGAGTGAGGTACTCGGTCAACCCCTGGATTTGCTTTTGCCCAATCGGTTTGCAACTGCCCACCGTCAACATATCAGTAACTTCGGTGAGTCAGGGGGCAATGCACGGCGCATGGGAGAGCGTCGCGAGATTTTTGGTCGCCGTAAAGATGGGAGCGAGTTTCCCGCTGAAACCTCCATTTCTAAGCTGAACATGGGTGACGAAATCGTATTCACCGCTTTTTTGCGTGATATCACCGAACACAAGCAGGCAGAGGAGGAATTAAGCAAATTAGCGGTAATTGTGGAATCCTCGGATGATGCGATCATCAGTAAGTCTTTGGATGGAATTATTCTCAGTTGGAATACAGGCGCACAAAGAATATTCGGCTACAGCGCTGAAGAGGTCATAGATCGTCCGATTTCCATTCTGATCCCATGCGATCGCCCAGATGAAGAGACGCATATCTTACAAAAAATCCGACAGGGAGAGAGCATCAAGCAATACGAAACGGTACGTGTGCGCAAAGACGGTCAGCAAATTAATATCTGCACCACGGTTTCTCCCATCAAAGATAAGGCTGGTACGGTTGTAGGGGCGGCTGCCATTAAGCGTGACATCACGGAACACAAACAGGTAGAACAGGCTCTACAAGAAAGTGAAGACCACTTCCGGGAAATTGCCGAAACGATCAGTCAGGTCTTCTTGGTGCGATCAGCCAGTTCAGGTCAGTTCCTGTACGTCAGTCCAGCGTATGAAAAGATTTGGGGACGTACCTGTTCAAGCCTGTACCAAGACCCGCAATCGTGGATGGAGGCATTGCATCCAGATGATCGCCTATTGGTTCAACAGTCCCTTACAGAACAGTTTTGCGGTAATCCGGTCAAGCGAGAGTATCGGATTATTCGACCTGACGGTCAAGAGCGTTGGATTGCTGCTTATATCTCCGTAGTGCGTGACGAGACTGGACAACCCCTGCGCTTTATCGGAGTCGCAGAAGATACCACGGAGCGAAAACAAGTAGAAGAAGCGTTGCAGCAGAGCGAGGCTCGCTATCTTGCCATTCTTGAAGATCAGACGGAATTAATTGCTCGCTTTCTACCCGACGGTACTTTGACATTTGTCAACGAAGCTTTCTGCCGTTATTTTGGCCTGAAGCAAGAGGAACTCATCGATAAGCGCTACGAACCCGTTGTTTTTGAAGAAGACCGGGAATATGTCGCTCAACAGATTAACTCCATCAACTTGGAAAACTCTGTAGTAACGATTGAAAATCGAGTAATTGTTCAAGGGCAAGTTCGCTGGACACAATGGATTAACCGAGCAATATTTGATGAGCAGGGATGCTTAGTAGAGTTGCAATCCGTAGGACGAGATATCAGCGATCGCAAGCAGGCAGAGACAGCCTTGCGGGAGAGTGAAGAGCGATTTCGTGCTATTTTCAACCAAACCTTTCAATTTGTTGGACTGCTCCAGCCGGATGGCATTCTTCTGGAAGCCAACCAAACTGCCCTTGATTTTGGCGGTCTTACTCGCTCTCAGGTGCTTAACAAACCATTCTGGGAAGCTCGATGGTGGACGATTGCTCCCGAAATTCAGGAGCAATTAAAAAGGGTGATTGCGCGTGCTGCCCAAGGCGAGTTTATTCGTTATGAAGTAGATGTTTTGGGTGCGGGTGATCGCATTGCCACGATTGATTTCTCCCTACGCCCCATATTTGACGAATCTGGGCAGGTAAAGCTGCTGATTCCGGAAGGACGGGATATCACGGATCGCAAACAAGCAGAGTTAGAACTGATTCGCAGTCGCGATCTTAGAGAAGCGATCTTCAACGAGTCCACCGATGCCATCTTTTTGGTTGATGCCGAAACACGTATCACCCTGGATTGTAACCGTCGGTCTGTTGAACTATTTGAAGCATCTAGTCAAGATGACTTGATTGGAATTGAGGGAAATACCCTGCAAAAGCGTCAGTTCACCCCCGAAGAGCTAGCGGTGATCGTTCAGGAAATCGAGACGCAAGGCTTTTGGAGTCGAGAAATCGAGTACGTCACCAAACGAGGAAATACCTTCTGGGGAAATTTAGCCGCCAAACGAATTGCGGTGGCCGGTAAACAGATAAGCCTGGTGCGGATGACCGATATCAGCGATCGCAAGGCAACTCAAGAGGCTTTAGCACAAAGCGAGAGGCTATTCCGCATCTTAGCTGAAATCTCCCCGGTGGGCATTTACCGCTCTGATGCGTCTGGACAAACCATTTATGCCAATGAACGCGCTTGTCAACTCGTGGGTGTTTCGTTAGAAGACGTGCTGGGATTGCAGTGGAGTTCTTATATCCATCCAGAGGATCGAGAACGAGTTTTTCAAGTGTGGCACGAGGCCGTAACCCATCAGCGTCCTTGGCAAGGAGAATACCGTCTTGTACATCCGTCAGGAAAGGTAACCTGGGTCTTATCCCAAGCTGATATAGAACAGGAAGACACAGGCTCTGTCATTGGATATGTGGGGACTTTAACCGACATTAGTGAGCGAAAACTTGCTGAAGAACAACTCCGTAAAAGTGAGGCGGCCTTAATTCAGGCGCAGCGAGTGGCTCATGTTGGTAGTTGGGAACTCGATGTCGCGACAAAACAGCTGACTTGGTCTGAAGAACTCTTCCACATCTTCGGCTTAGACCCCAATACCTCAGAACCATCCTATGCCGAGCATTTCCAGTATATTCACCTCGATGATCGCCCTTGCCTTGAGCAATACTTCGACCGAGCCATAACCGATGGGACTCCCTATGAAACTGACGTGCGGATTTGGCGAACGGATGGCTCAATCCGATATTTGGAAGCACGAGGAGAAGTGGTTCGCGATCCGCAAGGGCAAGTGGTTCGCCTGTTTGGCACAGCATTAGATATTAGCGATCGAAAACTTGCAGAGGAAGCCTTGCGCAGGTATGAACGGGTTGTTTCCGCTACTACGGATAGTATGTGCTTACTGGATTGCAACTACACCTATCAATTGGTCAATCAAGCCTACCTAACTCTGCATGGAAAACAATCAGAAGAGATTATTGGATATACCGTTGGCGAAGTTTTGGGTGCTGAGCAATTTGAAACCCTCCTGAAACCGCGTTTAGAGCAATGTCTGGCAGGAGACGTTGTAAATTACCAAATGTGGTTTGAGTACCCAAGGATAGGACGCCAGTTTATCGGCATTACTTATGCTCCTTATTTTGAAGTCAACAATACCATCTCCGGTATAGTTGTCAGTATTCGTAACTTAACTGAGCTTAAACAAGTAGAGATAGAACTGCAAAAGGCAAAAGAAGCCGCAGAAGTTGCCAACCAGGCCAAAAGTATTTTCCTGGCGAATATGAGCCATGAACTGCGTACCCCCCTCAACGTCATTCTAGGCTTTACCCAAGTGATGAGTCGTGATGCCTCGCTGAACCCAGAGCAGCGAGAAAACGTAGAAATTATCAGTCGCAGTGGCAATCATTTGCTTTCACTGATTAACGATATTCTCGATTTATCCAAAATCGAAGCAGGACGCATCACCCTGGATGAGAGCAGTTTTGACCTAATTGCCCAATTGCGATCGCTGCAAAATATGTTCCGCCAAAAAGCTGAAGCCAAAGGGTTACAGCTCAACTTAGAAATGGCTTCACAGGTACCGCCATACATCAGCGCAGACCTCAACAAACTGCGCCAAATTCTGATCAATTTGCTCGGAAATGCCATTAAGTTTACCCAAAAAGGCAGCATAACGTTGCGCGTTGCGTCGCGCCTGAACGGGAAGAAGCCATCCAACCTACTCACCCCATCCCCCCGTCTCCTATTCGAGATCGCTGACACGGGTGTTGGCATTGCCCCTACAGAACTAGACCTCATCTTCGATGCGTTTGCTCAAAGCCAAGCCGGGAAAATTTCCCCGGAAGGTACAGGCTTAGGACTGACCATAACGCGTAACTTTGTGCGTTTAATGGGAGGGGATATTACTGTCAACAGCACTCTAGGTCAGGGCAGTACGTTTGAGTTTGAGATTCCAGTCCGCCTAGCGTTAGCGTCCGATGTGCAACCGACCCAAACCTCTCGCCAAGTAATTGGCCTAGCCCCCGATCAGCCGTCCTACCGTATCCTCGTCGTTGATGACCAGCCAGAAAACCGCCAACTACTGATGAAGCTTCTGGTGCAGTTGGGTCTGGCGGTACGGGAAGCGAAAAACGGGGAGGAGGCTGTTGCCCTGTGGCAGCAGTGGCAACCCCACCTAATCTGGATGGATATAGGAATGCCTGTGATGGATGGCTACGAAGCCACCCAGCAAATACGCTCTAACGCCGAAGGTCAGACCACTGTAATTATTGCACTCACGGCTCATGCCTCCAGAAGCGATCGCACACTGGCTCTATCCGCAGGTTGTAACGACTTCGTCAGCAAGCCCTTCCAAGAAGAGACGTTATTTGCCAAGATGGCAGAGTATCTGGGCTTGCGCTATCTTTATGCCCAAAACAACCTGCCCTTAGCAACGAGCCATCACAATGGCGAGCAAGCTGAATCGCAGGTGCTGACGCCTGAAAGTCTGTCTGTGATGCCAACAGCATGGATTGACCAGCTATATCAAGCGGCACAACTATGCGATGACGAAGAAATCTTCCATCTCATTGAACAAATTCCATCAGAACATTCATCCCTGATTGCTGGCTTAATTCGTCTTGCCCATGATTTTCAGTTTGAAGCCATTCTGCAACTTGCACAAACCAATTCCAATTCTAAAGATATCTAGAGGATGAACTACCGCCAGTAAGGCAAGCCCAATCGGGACACCTACCTTACCGGAGTCATCATCCTTGTAATAGGCGACACCAACTATCAACTGCTGCTTTATCACAAAGTGTCTATCGTTGTACAGACATTTCTAACGGCAAGCACTGCCAAAATTAAAGAACCTCTACATAAAATAAAGTCTTGAGGAAAACTGTTATGACCGCAACATTATCAGCACCTCAATCGATTGAATCTTGGCTGGGTGGAGAAGCTGAAGATTTGCTCACCTACCAAGCTAAAGTTTCCAAACAGCTATTACATCTACCTGGCCCGGATTCAGTTGATCGCATTTTTGCACAAAGCGACCGCAACCCTCAAGTCCTCCGCAGTCTCCAGCAGTTGTACTCGCATGGACGCCTTGCCAACACGGGTTATCTCTCCATCCTGCCTGTAGACCAAGGCATCGAACACTCCGCCGGTGCTTCCTTTGCCCCCAACCCCATGTATTTCGACCCAGAAAACATCATTAAACTTGCCCTGGAGGGCGGTTGTAATGCCGTGGCTACTACATTGGGTGTTTTGGGCATGGTCTCTCGCAAGTATGCCCACCGCATCCCTTTCATTGTGAAAATTAATCACAACGAACTGCTCACCTACCCCAATCAATTTGACCAGATCATGTTTGCCAGTGTCGAGCAAGCTTGGAATTTAGGGGCAGTTGCTGTGGGTGCCACGATTTACTTTGGTTCCGACCAGTCCACGCGCCAAATTCAGGAAGTCAGCCGCGCCTTTGCCCGCGCTCATGAACTGGGTATGGCAACCATCCTCTGGTGCTATCTCCGCAACAGTGCGTTCAAGCAAGATCAGGACTATCACGTTGCGGCTGACCTCACGGGACAAGCTAACCACCTGGGCGTTACCATCGAAGCCGATATTATCAAGCAGAAATTGCCGGAAAATAACAACGGTTACAAGGCCGTCGCCCAAGCATCGGGTCAATCCTACGGCAAAACCAGCGATCGCGTCTATTCCGAACTCACCACCGACCACCCCATTGACCTCACTCGCTACCAAGTCCTGAATTGCTACTCCGGTCGTGCTGGTTTAATTAATTCCGGTGGGGCGTCGGGTAAAAGCGACTTCGCTGAAGCGATTCGCACGGCTGTGATCAACAAACGTGCGGGTGGTTCTGGCTTAATCTCTGGTCGCAAAACCTTCCAGCGACCCTTTGAGGAGGGTATTAAACTGTTTCATGCGATTCAGGATGTTTACTTATCGAGCGAAGTAACCATCGCTTAAACTCTTGACCAGAAAGCTCCTGACCAAGTTGCGTTCCCACCAGAATTCCAACTGAAATTCTGGTGGATGAAACAGAACAACACTCAAAAGGCGAGTATTGTTTTATGGACTCGTCGTGCGAACAGCTCCGTTGTAATCGATTGTTACCTGACCCTGTGTAGAAACGGTGACTACGCTCTCATAGGAGGGAATCGTCTCCCCTGGTCGGTTCCCTTTGAAGGTGAATGTCCAACTGCCATTCCCATTGTCTACATAGGCAGACTTAGAAGCCGGCCCGTGCATCGAGAGTTCGGCGCGATACTTGCCTAAACCCCCGTTAGCCTTCTCAGCCGCTTGTCGGGCTAAATTTTTGGCGCGATTCAGGTCGAGGAGAACTGTGGCGTTCTGTTGGCGATCGGTTGTAGTTGTACTCTCAGTTGGAGAAGGTGTCTGATCGCTAGGTGCCGGGTCGCTAGGTGTTTGGGCGCGAAGAGGCAATGAGCCCAGCGTTAAAGCCATCAGCACGGTTACTGAAGCCAACGTGATCGTTTTAAACATGATAGATTTCCCCTTGTGTTATCTCTAAGCCAGTATGTACTTTTTCGGGTTGAAGTTAGAGAGAATTTTTATTGATTACCGAATAACTAAGACAGAGAAAAGTTCCCGCCTCACCTGATTTCCCTGTTGATTGATTTTCCCGTAAACAGTCTTGCCTTTGTAATAAAAACAAGAGGAACTTCCCCCATCCAGATTCATCGCTTTTTCGACACCTTGAGTTTTCATGAAGGCGGCTAGTGCTAGCAAGGACAGCCCAGAGTTACTGGGAGCTTCTGGCTTTTGAGCCACCATAACCACGAGGAGGCTGCCATCAGAGGTGATACCGATCGCACTTCGAGCATTGGGCTGGCTGCTCCCAAGGGGGTCTCGTATGACTTTTCCGTTCGCAAAATCCACAAAACCCTCTTGAACTGAGGTAAGCTCTGGCAATAAGCGGGGTCCACCCCCTAATGCATCCAATAGTTGGCACCCAGTCGGAGAAGGTTCGCTGTGAAGCGTAATATCATAACGAACTGTTTGACCACAGCGATAGCGTCGAAATTCAGTCCGGTTGAGAATTTTCTTCAAGTAAGGTCTGAGCTTGGGATTGTTCATCAGCCGCTTGTTGTCCTTGGGGTCTGCTACCCAAATACCTTGCAACATCACATAGGATGTGGATTTTCGGTTTTCTGGATCGAAAAAGCCTCCATTGATTGCTGCGATCGCTTGGTGTTTTTGGGCAAAGCTCTCCAAGGAGCTTAACTCTGGGGATAGGGTGGGAGTCACCAAAAAACGACTTGATGCTGGAATCAACAGAGTGTGTACCACGCTTTGCTTTACTGAGTGGGTCTTGTATTGCAAGTCTTTTTTGCTAGCAGGTAGAACCCTTGAAGAGGGAAAAGACGGTGGCTTGCGATCGGGTCTAAAGCACAGCAGCACTCCCAACCCAATTAAAATCAAGCTCAGAAAAATTATTTTTCTCAATCCCTCTTTCTCTCTCTGCTCCCAATAAAGAAAAGTGTAAAGTTATTCGGTAAACAAATTAACAATAGACTTCTTGCAGAAGTAGGAATTAGGGAACCCTCATACCTCTTTAGAGGTACGCCTTTTGACAGAGCCTCTTCCCTAGCTATAGTTGTTAAATTGTTCACTGACAGGTGACAGTTATAAATCTGGTCTATTAGTAGTTAATTATCCTTAGCTGATAGACTTTAATACTTCTTGGTAAGGGCTGAAATCATAATAATTATGCCCTAATATCACTCTCATAAATTGGCTAAAAATAGGTTTACGCTCCTTGTAGACAAAGTAGAAATTCTGTCCATAAAATTGTGGATAACTTCAGCAAGTTGAGCGTCACTCACCGGATTTTTGTGAAAGTTTAATTTTTGTGAGAGTGAATTATGGTTCGCACTATAGCCCCGCTTGTTTATTATGACCGAGTTGATGGAAGCTATATCAAAATGGGTACTGGAAGCTGGCTACATTGGCTTGCTCAGAACAGAAGCTTCAGGTATGAATCGTTTTGGGGGTCATTTACTGCTTGTAAGGAGAATAGAGGGGAAGAAATATTTTGGGTAGCCTATCGGCGCTTCAAAGACCAGCAGAGATGTGCTGACTTGGGGGCTAGTGAAGAATTAACTCTAGATAATTTGCTAGATACCGCTAAAAAACTCAGTGCTAGTAATACTGCTCCTTGGGAAGGGAAGCATCAAATCAAAAATACAGGTGAAACTTATAGCTATCAATCAGAATCAACCTCCCAAGTAATAGAAACGAATACTGTTCGTCAGTGGTGTATTTTTTATACTCATCTGAATGGAAAAGTAGAGTTTCTGGGTGCATGTTGGGAGAAAGAGCAAGCTTTCAATCAACTGAAAAATTTGCTAATGCCTACTTCTTCTTCCGAGCCATTTGGCGGATTGAATGATAAAGTATCAGGACGCTATGAGGTGAGAGAAGAACTGGTCATACCCATTGGCTATACACCGACAAGATGGGAGACGAATCGTTTTGATACTCAGACAAACAGCAAAGAAATAGAACTGCTTCATCAGGTATCAGACTTGCGTGAGCAGTTGTCAAAGTTGCAAAGGCAATTAGAGCAAGAACGCCGTCTCAATGCCACAAATGATGCCTCTGCCAAATTTCTATGGAATTAAATGTTTTGGCAGGACAGGGTCAAAGCAGTTAGTGCAAAAAAGTGAATGAACAACCTAATAATAGTTAAGCTGCTAGGATTACCTAATAAGGCAATGCCCCATTTGTAGGTCGCGTGCAGTCAGAGTAGAAGAGAGCCGTGGAATCAACGTTCCTGCATCACAAGCCAGTCATTTACGGAAGCTCCTTTGCAAACTACGTTTTCTTGACGATGCTTTTACTTCACATCATCGCGGGAGCGATCGCACCGATCTCGGCTATCGTGGCCTTCGCCGCTGGCAAGGGCAGCAAATCGCATGTGAGATCGGGACAGTTTTTCGCTTGGTCGATGGTCATCGTGGCGCTCACCGGTATCGTGATCGACGTGGTTCGGCTCTGCTTTTTCGTGAAAGAGAACCATACGAAATATGCGGGATACACTATGCCCAGCACCTATCCAGCACGCCTAGGCTTCCTGTTCGTGGGTCTGTGCATCCTCTACATTTTACGAGAGGTCACGCCGCCGCGTGTATTCCGTCGGCAGCTCGGTGGCATGGCTGTCACGCTGATGCCCGGTCTGCTCGTCGCAACCGGGCTAGTACTCACGCTCATCATCACTTTGCGGCTTAATCCGTGGACTGGTGCACTGTGGATGATCTGGACTTTCGTCCTCATTGTTGTCGTTGTTGCGCGAACAAGCTCGTCTGTGCATAATAACCGTGCGACCGCTGTGGCACGACATCGCTTTGGCATGAGCAGCTTAGCAGCGTTTAGTTGGTGGGGTGCGCTTCAGGGGTTTGGACCGGCGATCGCGATTGCGATCAAGGGCGACGATCCAGCTACCAGCGCATACTTAGGCAATCAGCCTGGTCCGTTTTCGCCAGCATTTTTTCTCTTCCTCATTGGCTGGGCACCATTCTTTCTCCCCGTAGCCTATCTGATCCGCCGCTTCACCAAGCTGCGTCACACCTAACGAGGTCTACTGAAATTGCATCACCGCTGATTGGTGACCAGCCCTTTTCTTTAGTGGTCAGTTGGTATTTGGGCGGAGCCAAGGGCTATATTCCCTGAGTTTATTTCAACCGATTGACCAGATACCTGAAAAAGTGTAGCACCCGTGGTGAGCAAGGCTGGATCAGCGGCTATTGCCAACGCGATAGTTATAATTACTGCTTCTATTAGCCTTTTCATGGTGCTTCTCCTTGTTCAAATAATGAAATAAAACCCGTTTTGAAATATTTAAATTAGGTAATTTTTCCTAAAAAGATACAAAAACAATTAACCTTATCTGTTACTAGTCTAGTCGTAGAATATAAAACTATAATTAAATTAATACTCTCTTTAGCCAGTGTTTTTTATTGATTTGATAAAGATTGAAATTCTTCAAGGAGAGGAAAATAGGCCGAATTATCCAAGTAATATTGTCTCGGTTTTTTCTATGAGACGGCGCAACAAAAAATGCTACAATTTCTAGCGAACAAGCCTTGCCGCCAGTATTCTCTACTGCTCAATTGCTGGGATTAGTAATGAGCCCTAATTCAATAGTTGGCGGAAATGGGCTCAGGTTTGCCTAGATTATTTTTCGATCGCAACCGTATAATCAATCGCGATACTTCCCCAATCCAGAGAACGACAGAGGTTCCTCCAATAATGCCGATCCAGTCGTTCAAAGGCAACGGTACCGTTCTAAAGACACTGCCACCAAACTGAATAATCAAGATTTGACCGAAAAAGATCGTCGCTGCGATGATTATAAATCCTTTATTTTTAGAAAGATTGGCAAAGGCCGATTGCTTTAAGCCCAAACAACGAGCATTAAATAAGTTCCAAAACTGGAACATAACAAATACAGCAAAGAAGACAGAAAGCTCATAAGGGGTTAGACCTTCATCTCTACGAATATAAAGTAAAAAGCCAACCAGAAAAATCAAAAACCCCAAGCCCGTAATCAAAATGTTCTGCGCCATTGATTTGGAAACAATAAAGGCTTCTGGGTCACGGGGATGGCGCTCCATGACGCTCCAATGGGGGGGTTCTGTCGCTAATGCTAAAGCGGCAAACGTATCCATAATTAAATTCACCCAGAGCATTTGAGTGACAGTCAAAGGAAGTGCTACTCCCAGAAATGGTCCCAATAAAGCAATTCCCAAAGCGGCAACATTGATCGTTAATTGAAAAAGAATAAATCGCTGAATATTCTCATACAGAGATCGACCCCAAACGATCGCATTGACAATGCTCCGGAAAGAATCATCGAGCAGGATAATATCACTAGCTTCTTTGGTGATCGCCGTGCCACTTCCCATTGCTAAGCCAACATGAGCTTGCTTTAGTGCGGCTGCATCATTCGTGCCGTCCCCGGTAACGCCAACAATGTGACCATTTTCCTGTAACAGTTTCACCAAGCGAAACTTATCCAGGGGACAGGCTCTAGAAAGAACTTTCAACTCTTGTACAGCCAGTTTGGCTTCCTCATCACTCAATTGGTTAAATTGTTGACCTGTCAGATGCAGATAACGGCTAGGGTTGCTCTCATCCTCTTGCCAAAGACCAATTTGACGTACAAGTTCCAGAACCGTTTCTGGGCTATCTCCCGTCACAACTTTCACCTGAATTCCTGCATCTAGACAGGCACGAATCGCTTCAGGCACTTCGGAACGCAGGGGGTCGGAAATGGCTACAAATCCTAGCCAAGTTAAAGAATGGTCAATTTCATCAAGCTCTATAGCGATCGCATTTTTGGGGATATCTTGATAAGTGAAGCCCAGAGTTCGCATTCCCCGCTGTTGGTAAGCTTTCAGGGCAGTAAGGATAGCTGTTTTCTCAGTGAGTGAGGTGTTACCCTCTGCTGTGAGAATTTGTGAGCAGTGTTCTAAAAGAACCTCTGGTGCACCTTTAATGTAAAGAATATCTCCATTCGTTAAGGATGAGGTTCCCAACGTCCTCATATATTTTTTCTGAGTTGAGAAGGGAAATCGAAGTTTGAGCTGAAAGTTATTCCGATAAGGGATGTAATCAATATCTTGACTATCGAGCCATAAAAGTAAGGCTCCTTCCGTTGCATTTCCAATCGCAACAGGTGAACAGAGTGGCTTTTTTTCTAAATCTGCCGTGCTATTGGCTGCGATCGCTTCCGCGATTAAGGCTTGAGCCCACTTAACATCGGGTTGCTGGGAATTCAGGCAAGGAAAATTCACTTCATACACCCGCATCTGGTTTTGGGTGAGCGTGCCTGTTTTATCGGAACAAATAACTGTAGCGGCTCCAATCGTCTCACAAGCGTGCATTCGTCGCACCAGATTATGGGAAGCTGCCATTTTTCGCATACTGTAGGCAAGCGAGAGAGTAACGCTCATCGCCAAGCCTTCGGGTACTGCCACGACAATAATTGTGACCGCGACCATGAAATAATTGAGCAATGCCCTACCCACGCTGGTTGGTAACCAGCTATGTCCGGAGGGTGGCATTAGTTTCAACGAATAGCCGACAGCAATCCCAACCGCCAAAAATCCTAAAGCGAGAGCAACCGTTTTGAGCCACTCCACCCAGTGCTGACTTTCTAGCCAATGGGGGGGGGCAACCTCAGCGCCAGCAAGTTCAAAGCCATCGTAAACCACGGGGAGCCAGACTCGGACGAGCGCCACGAGTACACTCATAATCAGCAGTCCGGCAAAATATGCCTG